>Ga0164242_10007503_pt1 | contig 11931 bp, 15 predicted proteins | sample OricomgcompostMG_FD_108783 | JGI IMG/M metagenome (GOLD analysis project Ga0164242, IMG submission 108783) | Miracle-Growth compost microbial communities from Emeryville, California, USA - Original compost - Miracle growth compost (MG) ... | reverse complement strand
GACCGTACGGGCTCGACGGCGGCGGCGACCGTTGAAGGTCTGGCGCGCACCGGCCGCCTGGTGACGAGCGCAGCGTTGATCCTCGCCCTCGCGTTCCTCGCAATGTCGACCGGACCGCAGACCGACATCAAGATCATGGCCACCGGTTTGGGTGCAGGCATCCTGGTCGACGCGATCGTCGTGCGCACGCTGCTCGTTCCGGCACTTGTCGCCTTGTTCGGCAGGTGGAACTGGTGGTTACCGGCGTCGCTCGCGCGGCTCCTGCGCGTGGCGCCGTCGGCGCCGGTGGCCGAGACGCCGGTGGGGGATGAGGCCCTGATCTCGAGCGTGCGGACCGGCAGGTCGCGAGTACCTGGCTGATACCTGCTTTCATCGACGATGCGTCGTCGGTGAAGATGGGTTCATGCGCCGCGACGTCGTCTTGTTCGATCTCGACGGCACCCTCACCGAGTCCGCTCCCGGCATTACCCGCTCGGTGGCGTTCGCCCTCGACGCGGTCGGTGCGCCGGCGCTCGACGATGCCTCGTTGTTGCGGTTCATCGGGCCGCCGATCCGTGAGTCGTTCCGAGTGACGGCCGGGCTCGACGCTGCGACCGTCGCGGCCGCCGCCGACGCCTTCGTGCGTTACTTTACCGAGCAGGGCGGAATGTTCGAGAACTCCGTCTATCCAAGGATTTCCGGGTTGCTCGAAGCCCTTCGTGCCGACCGCCGCCGTCTCGGAGTCGCCACCACGAAACCGACCGGAGCTGGCCGCGCGGTGCTCGACCATTTCGCTCTGAGTGGTTTCTTCGAAACGGTGTGCGGTGCTCTAAGCGACGTCGAACGCACTAACAAGGCCGACATCATCGCCGACGCGTTGCTCGGATTGCGCGTCGCGGCTGGACCTCACGTCGTCATGGTCGGTGACCGTTCACACGACATCGCTGGCGCACACGCGGCCGGTATCGAATGCATCGGCGCCGCCTGGGGTTACGGCGCTCGCGCCGAACTCACCGATGCCGGTGCCGATGCCATCGCCGCGGACGCCGACGAGCTGGCGAGCCTGCTCGGCGTTACGATTTCCGGCTAGCTCGCAGAGCCCACCGTTCCTTCAGCCGGTGACGATGCTCGGGCGTATCGGCGCACCGGGATCCGGCCCGCCCGCGCGGCGAGCCGGCCGGCCTCGACCGCTTTGCGCATTGCCTCCGCCATCAGCGCCGGCACTTGCGCGCGAGTGATCGCCGACGCGATGAGGACCGCGTCGCACCCGAGTTCCATCGCCAACGCGGCGTCACTGGCAGTGCCGATGCCGGCGTCGAGAATGACCGGCACACCTGCGTTTTCGACGATCAGATCGATGTTGTGCGGGTTGCGGATGCCTAGGCCCGATCCGATCGGGGCCCCGAGCGGCATGACCGCCGCGCAACCCACCTGCTCGAGTCGGTGGGCCAAGACAGGATCGTCGTTGGTGTAAGGCAAAACCACGAACCCGTCGTCGACAAGCTTTTCAGCGGCGTCGAGTAATTCCACCGCATCGGGCAGCAACGTGTGCTCGTCGGCGATCACTTCGAGCTTGATCCAGTTGGTGTCCATCGCTTCGCGGGCGAGTTGCGCGGTGAGCACGGCGTCACCAGCCGTGTAGCACCCTGCCGTGTTCGGCAACACGCGCACGCCCCGGTGGGTAATCACGTCGAGGATCGAGCCACGGGTGCCGGGATCGACCCGGCGCATGGCCACCGTCGTGAGTTCGGCACCGGAGGCCTCCAGCGCGGCGTCGAGCACCTCGAGACTCGACACGCCACCGGTGCCCATCACGAGTCGCGAGGTGAATGTTTCGCCTGCCAATACGAACGGATCGTCCATCGGTCAGCCTCCTTGCACTGCGGTCAAGACTTCGATGCGGTCGTCGTCGGCGAGGGTGGTCGCGGCCCAGTTGCCACGAGGCACTACCGCTGCGTTGAGGGCGACCGCTATCCCGCGTGGTGCGTCGGTCAGTTGCGCGACGACGTCGGCGAGGCTGAGCCCCTTGGCCACGTCGCGGGATTGCCCGTTCAGGGTCACTCTCATGTCGCCGCCTCGAAGACGGCGCTGGCGAAACGACGGGAATCGAAGGCTGTAAACCCGGCCGGTAGCGAACCGGTTACCAGCAGGTCGGCGACCGCGTCGGCGGTGGCGGGCGTGAGCAGGATCCCGTTGCGATAGTGGCCGGTAGCGAAAACCAGTCCTTCGACGCCGCTTGGCCCGATCATCGGCGAGTTGTCGGGCGACCCGGGTCGCAGCCCGGCCGACGACTCGGCGAGCTGCAGTTCGGAAATTCCCGGCAATAACTCGCGCGCATCAGCGAGCAGGTCGGACACGCCGCCCACGGTGACAGTCTGGTCGTAACCGAGTTCTTCGGCGGTGGCGCCCAACACGATCTCGCCGTCGGCGCGTGGCACCAGGTAGATCGGCCGGCCGCGCACGATCGCCCGCACGTTGTGCCCGATCAGCGGCCGCGACGAATCGTCGCGCAGCCGCAGGATCTGCCCCTTGACCGGGCGCACCGGCGGTAAGGCGGACGCCGGCAACCCCGAGAGCTGGCCGCTCCAGCAACCCGCTGCGAGCACGGTGTGCTCGGCCCGCAGGCCGTCGACGCCGACCACACGATCACCGGCGAGCACGATCTCGTTCGCTCGCGCGCGGTGCAACACGACACCCGCCAGTGCGCAGGCCGCGAGCAACGCCGTCACCAGGCGCCGGTTGTCGACCTGATGGTCACCTTCGACGAGCAGCCCGCCTCGCACACTGGTTGCCAGGAATGGTTCGAGCTGGCGGCATTCGCGCGATGTCAACGGTGTCGAGGCCAGACCGAGCGAGGTCTGGTAACGATGCAGGTGGTCGAGTGCGGCCTTGTCGTCGGTGTCGAAGGCGATTGCCAGCGTGCCGCATTCGCGGTAGCCCACCGGCGTCCGCGCGGCTTCTTCGAGTTCTGCGACGAACGAGGGGTAACGGCGGTTGGACGCGAGGTTGAGCTGCAACAGATCTTCTTCTCCGTAGTGCACTTCGGTGACCGGTGCGAGCATGCCCGCTGCGAAGTGTGAGGCGCCACTGCCCGGCTCGGGGTCGACCACGGTCACGGACAACCCGCGCAGTGCGCTGCGCCACGCGATGGCCAGCCCGATGACACCGCCGCCGATCACGATCACGTCGGACGCCGACCGATCGGCCTCGGTGCTCGGCCCTGACGGCTTGGCCTCGGTGCTCGGCCCTGACATCTGCGCGCTCTCCCTTCGCCGGCATGATCCGGAGCAGGTTCGACGGTCGGCGACCAGCAGTCGCCCTCTCAGCCCGGTAGCGCCGGACTCCCGTGTGCCTTTCAGAGTAGTCGCAGCCGGGCGTCAGCCCGCGGGCACCGTTCCGATGCCGACGATCGCACCCGTCGACGGATCGACGAAAAATCCCTGGCCGGTCGACGGATCGATGAAGATGCCCTGGCCGGTCGAGAGCGGGAACGGCAGCGCGGACAGGCCGGTACCGGGAATCGGCGCCGGGTTGCCGCCGTCGAGCGGGAGAGTTGGCCCAGGCCCGACGGTCTGGGTGGCAGCAGGCCCGGTGGTGACGCTGGGAACGAGGCCCTGGTTGAAGACGCTCGAAGGCTGGTGCGCGGTGCCGGCGACCACGAACGCGACGATGGCGAACGCGGCGGAGACCGTCGCGATGACCAGGGCAGCTCCCGAGGCGTTCGCGACCCAGGCGGGTCGTGGATGCGGTTCCCCCTCGGGCGAACGCTTGCGGCGGGTTGCCCGTTGTCGTGCCGCGAGGGCCAGCAACGCACCTACGACGGCGACGATCAACTGCCCCGCTGCAGCCACCCGTTCGGCGAACACCGACGATGACACAGCGCGTGATATCGCCGCGGAGTTGGTGACGATATTGACCGCTGGCAGATCGAAAAGGCTGGCGGTCGCGACGACGACGGCGGCGATCGACAGCGCTTCCGCGGTCGCGACCGCGGCGACGGCGCGGCGGAAAGGTCCGGGTTCGCTCGCGAAATCGTCACCCTCGTCATAGCCATCGAGGTCATCGAGGTCGCCCAGGTCGTCGAACGGCGGGCGGTCGTCACCGTGGGAAGGATCGTGGGAAGGACCGCGGGAAGGAGGCTCGGCGTCCCCCAGGACCTCACTCATGGGCGCTGAGACTAGCGTGACACGCTGTCGTCATGGTTCAACCTCACGACATCGAGGCACTCGTTGCCGACTGGCTGACGATTCCCGACGCTGCGCAGCGATTGGGTATCGACGTGACGAAGGTGCGGCAGTTGTTGCGTGAACGCAAGCTGCTCGGCGTCCGGCGTGACGGCGTTTTGCGGGTGCCGGCCGTGTTCGTCCAGCCCGGCGCGGTGTTGAAAGGCCTGCCCGGAACGCTCACGCTGCTCGCCGATTGCGGGTTCTCCGACGACGAGGCGTTGCGCTGGTTGTTCACCGCCGACGACTCGTTGCCAGGTTCGCCGGTGCAGGCACTGGTTGAGAACCGCGGCACGGAGGTGAAGCGGCGTGCCCAGGCGCTCGCTCTTTGACGCTCGCCTCTACCTGTGCGTCGACGCTCGGGAGCGTGAGGGCGACCTGCCGGAGTTCCTCGACGCGGTGCTCGCCGGCGGCGTCGACATCGTGCAGTTGCGGCAAAAAGGCATGGAGGCGAAGCACGAACTCGCGGCGCTGGAGGTCTTTTCTGATGCCTGCGCGCGGCACGGCAAGTTGCTCGCGGTCAACGACCGGGCCGACGTCGCATGGGCGGCCCGCTCCCACGTACTGCACCTGGGGCAAGACGACCTGCCAGTGCCGGTAGCACGGGCGATCATTGCCGACGACGTGTTGATCGGGCGGTCGTCGCACGCCGAGGCCGAGGTTTCTGCTGCGGCCGTCGAAGAGGGCGTCGACTATTTCTGTGTCGGGCCGTGCTGGCCCACTCCGACGAAACCAGGTCGCCCTGCGCCGGGACTCGATCTTGTTCGGTATGCGAGTGGGTTGGCCACTAACCGCCCCTGGTTTGCGATCGGCGGCATCGATCTCACCAACCTCGACGAGGTGCTGGCGGCGGGGGCGAGCCGGGTGGTCGTCGTCCGCGCCATTGCGCAGGCGGACGACCCGGGTGCCGCGGCCGCCGAATTCGCGTCGCGGCTGCGTGCTGCGGCCGTGCCGGTACGCTGATCGCATGTCTTTGGGGCGCGCATCGGTCATCGGCGAGCGCGTGCACACGATCAAAGAACTGCTGGCGCAAGGTGCGCACTCGTTCTCCTTCGAGTTCTTCCCGCCGAAGTCCGAGCAGGGTGAACGCTTGCTGTTCCAGGCGCTTCGCCAGCTTGAGCAGTTGCGGCCGACCTTCGTCTCGGTAACCTACGGTGCCGGTGGCTCGACCCGCGACACGACCGTTCGCATCACCGAGCGCATCGCCGCCGAGACTACGTTGACGCCGGTCGGCCATCTCACCGCCGTCAACCATTCCGTCGCCGAGCTGCGCCGGGTGATCGGCCAGTACGCCGACGCCGGCGTCCGCAACGTGCTCGCGATTCGCGGCGACCCGCCCGGCAACCCGCAAGGCGAATGGATCGCCCACCCCGACGGCTTTCACTACGCCGAGGAGCTGGTGCGCCTCATCACGGCGTCGGGCGATTTTTGCGTCGGCGTCGCGGCTTTCACCACCAAGCACCCGCGTTCGGCGACGCCTGAGGAAGACATCGCCACCCTGGTGCGCAAGCGGCGAGCCGGCGCCGATTTCGCGATCACGCAGATGTTTTTCTCCGTCGACGACTATCTACGGCTGCGCGACCGCGCGGCCGCCGCGGGCGCCGACATGCCGATCGTGCCCGGCATCATGCCGCTTACCTCGATCGGCCAGATCGAGCGGTTCTCGATTCTCTCCGGCGACGATTTCCCGCCGGCGCTGGCGGAACGACTGCTCGCCGTCGCCGACGATGCCGCCGCCGTGCGCGCGATCGGTCTTGAGGCAGCGAGCGAGATGTGCCAGCGGCTGCTCGACGAGGGCGCTCCCGGGCTGCACTTCATCACCCTCAACAAGTCGACCGCCACCCGCGAGATCTACCAGAACCTCGGACTCTCCGACCGCACCTGACGGAACCGGCGGCGCTTCGATCGCGTCCGACCTTCACCTGTTGCCCGTGGCTTTGTCACGCGCTTACTCGTCGGAGGGCCGTCATGGCTGTCAGCACCGCTATTCGTTCCGTGGCCGTCGGCGCAACCGTCGCCGTCATCGTCGTAGGCGCCTATGCGTGGGGGCATTCTGCGTCGGCTGCTCCAGCCGCACACACCGACGTGACCGGTTCAGCTGAACCGGTCACAGGCGCGAGCGGTGCCAGTAACGGCACCGGCATCAGCGTCTCTGGCATGGGCCGGGTGAGCGGCACACCGAATCTGTTGCGGCTGCAGAGTTCGGTCGAGGTAACGAAGCCCGACGTCAACGAGGCAATGCAGGCCGCGAACACGACGATGGCCGCAGTGCAGAAAACCCTCAAGGCGGACGGCGTCGCCGACGCCGATCTGGCGACCTCCGGGCTTTCAGTGCAACCGAACTACAACTACTCGAGCAAGGGTGCGCAGCTCACGGGTTATACCGTGACCGAGAACCTCTCCGTGGTGTTGCGCAATCTGGCCGGCGCAGGTGCGGCGATCTCCGGCGCGGCGAAGGCCGGGGGAGACGCCTTGCGCATCGGGAGCGCCTCGCTCGACATCGACGACGACGACGCTTTGGTGGCACAAGCCCGCCAGCAGGCATTTGCCGACGCGAAAGCGAAAGCCCAGGCGTACGCGAGTGCGGCGGGCCGCACTCTGGGCGCCGTCGTGAGTATTTCGGAGACGACCAATACCCAGCCCCAGCCGGTTTACTTCAGCACGGCGGTGCCGGCGGCCGCTGCCGATTCGGCCGTTCCGATCCAGGCCGGATCGCAGGACGTGTCGGTGACCGCCAACGTCGTTTGGTCGTTTGGTTGAACCTATGATGTGCGCACCGACAATGGCGCGACAATGGCGGGTGTCATGGAAAGCCTGACGAAGCGCCGCCTCGATTGCGTTCAGCTTGAGGCGGCGGTGGCGCGTGCGCTCGGCGGTGACGTTCGAGTGTCTGCCGTCGACGAACTGCCTGAAGGAATGTTCAATGCGGTTTACCGTGTGTGCCTCCAACCTGGTGATCGATCCGTCGTGGTGAAGTCGTCGCCTCCCGCACAGGTGCCGCTACTGACGTATGAGCGTGACATCTTGCGCACTGAGGCGGCCTTTTATCAACGTGCGTCCGAAGTCCTCGGCCTACCCGTGCCTGAGGTGCTCGCGTGCGATTTCACCAGGAAACATTTCGACGGCGACCTGTTGTTCCTTTCTTTCCTCGAAGGCCAAGGCTGGCACCAGCTTCACGAACAACTCGACGCCGGCGACGAACGGCGGCTCCGCCGCGATCTCGGCGGCATTCTCCGCGGCCTGCACACCGTGCGAGGCAAGAGTTTTGGCTATTTCCAACCCGGTGCGGCCCGCGCGAGCACCTGGCGATCGGCGTTCGTGGCGATGGTCGACGACGTGTTGGCCGACGCGACACGATTCGGTGTGAACCTGCCCGTAGCGGGCCATGCCATTCGTTCGGTCATCGGAAAGCACGAGTCGCTGTTGGAGTCGGTGGAAGAACCCGCTCTCGTGCATTTCGACGCATGGGAAGGGAATATCCTGCTCGCCCAGCGAGATGGTCGCTTCGAGATCTCCGGCCTTATCGACGGTGAACGCGCGATATGGGCCGATCCGGTGGCCGATTTCGTATCGCCCGCGCTGTTCGGTGACATTGCCGACGACCCGGATTTTCTCGCGGGTTATGCCGGAGCCGATGCTTCGCCGTTCGAGATCACGGCCGCGATCGGCGCCAGGCTCGCGATGTACAAGGCGTACCTCGATCTCGTCATCATCGTCGAGGCGGCGCCGCGTGGCTACGACGCCGCCGAACGCGCTGACGTGTTACGGCTGGCAACCGAAGACCTGCACCGTTGTCTCGACCGATTGGCCCGTCACCCTCGTCGCGACTAGCAAGCCGTGTCGTGACTAGCCGCCGGACTTGCGGCGGAAAGTGCGCTTGGTCTTGTCGTTGCTCGTTGGCGCAGCAGCCTTCGGGCCGCTGTGGCCGCCGCCCGAACCTGGCCCGCCACCGTGCTTGCGTTCGAGCGCCTCGCGGTAACGGCGGCGCATCGCGTCGTCGCCGGACTCGATCGCCGGCGCAGCAGTGCTGTCGGTCTCGCCGGCCGGGGTGGACGCGTTGTTCTCTGGGCTAGGCATGTCTCTCATTCTGCCTGGCTATCGCCGCGCGGTCACTTCGTATCGGCGGCGGCCTCGACACCGACACTGGCAGCGGTTCCAGCCGTGATCCGGAGCAGTTCGTCGAACGTCGTCGGAAACACCGCGTGCGGATGTCCAGCCGCCGCCCAAACCACGTCGTAGTCGCGCAGTGCCGTGTCGACCAGGGTGCGGATCGGGCGCGGATGCCCGACGGGGGAGACGCCGCCGATCGCGACACCGGTGTGCTCGCGCACGAAGTCGGCGTCGGCCCGGCCGACCTTGGAAATCCCGATCAATGCGGCCACTTTGGCGGTGTCGACCCGATGGCGGCCGCTGGTCAAGACGAGCAGCGGTTCGGCGTCCGCGGTGAAGACCAGGCTGTTGGTGATCTGGCCGATTTGGACTCCGAGGGCGGCCGCCGCCTCGGCCGCAGTGCGCGCGGAGTCGTCGAGAACGCGCACCTTTCCGGTCGCGCCGGCCTCGAGTAACGCATCGCGTACCCGGATCGTGTTCGGGTGGAGTGCCTGCAATTCGTCGTCTGTGCTGGTCATTCTGGCAGCTTACGACGTCAGCATCTTGAGGGGCGGGTTCCGATCACGACGGTGGCGTCCAGTTCCTCGCAGGTCACCACACGCGGAGCCAACCCGCTTGCGACAAGTGTTTCGACCGCCTGCGGTGTCTGGTGTTCGCTGGTCTCGAACAGCAGGTGACCACCGGGTGCCAGCCACCCCGGCGCGGCGGCGACAACCCGGCGGGCGACGTCGAGCCCGTTCGCCCCGCCGTCGAGTGCCACCCGCGGTTCGTGGATGCGGGCTTCGGCCGGCAGCAATCCGATAGCTTCGGTCGGAATGTAAGGCACGTTCGTCACGAGGACGTCGACGCGTCCGCGTAGTGTCGTCGGCAGCGGTTCGTAGAGGTCGCCTTCGTAGACCTGGCCATTGACGCCGAGGTTGCGGCGAGCGCACCGAACCGCGGCGGGATCGATGTCGGCGGAATGCAACTCAAGCTGGTCGACGACCGCGAGCAGTGCGACGCCGATCGCGCCAGAGCCGCAGCACAAGTCGAGAACGACAGCGGGTTTGCTCGCCTGGCAGGCGAGCGTCGCGGCTTCGCCGACCAGGAATTCCGTGCGGCGGCGCGGTACGAAGACCCCGGGGTCGACAGCTATTCGCAGACCGCAGAACTCCGCCCAGCCGACGATGTGTTCGAGCGGAAACCCGGCGACCCGCCGGTCGGCCATGGCGTCGAGATCAGCCGGTGTCGATGCCGCGCAGATGAGCAATTGTGCTTCTTCTTCGGCAAAGACACAGCCGGCGGCCCTAAGCCTGGCGACGACAGACGGCAACGAAGCGCCTTCTCTCAACCGGGCCGGCCGATGGTGACAAGCCCGGTTTCGTAGGCGAGGACAACCGCCTGCACTCGGTCTCGCAGCGCGAGTTTGGCCAGGATGCGGTTGACGTGCGTCTTGACCGTTGTCTCGGCGATGACGAGAGCCTCGGCGATCTCGACGTTCGAGCGGCCCTGGCCGATCAACGCGAGGACTTCCCGCTCCCGGTCGGTGAGCACCTCGAGCCGGACAGCGTACGTCCCGTTCGGTGCGGGCCGGCTCAGGTGTTGCTCTATCAAGCGCCGGGTAATCGTCGGGGCGAGCAACGCTTCGCCGGCATATACGCAGCGCACCGCTTCGACGAGGCGGGCCGGTGGAGCGGTCTTGAGCAGGAACCCACTGGCGCCCGCGCGCAGGGCCGCATAGACGGTCTCGTCGGTATCGAATGTGGTGAGCACGAGAATTTTGGGTCGTCCTGGTTCGGGTTGCTGTAACCGCCGAGTTGCCTCGATGCCGTCGAGGTTCGGCATGCGAACGTCCATCAAGATCACATCTGGGTTGAGCTCGAAGGTCAGCGTGATCGCATGCTCACCGTCGTCGGCTTCGCCGACCACTTCGATGTCGTCGGTCGACTCCAGGATCATTCGCAGGCCAGCGCGAACAAGCGCCTGATCGTCAGCGATCACGACCCGGATCATGGCCGGACCTCGAACGGTATATGCGCGTGGACGCGGTAACCCCCGTCGTCGTCCGGGCCGGTCTGCAACATGCCGCCGTAGACAGCGACGCGTTCGCGCATGCCGATCAGCCCGTGGCCCCCTGGAGGGATCGCGCTGATCGCGTCGCTGAAGGTATTCGTGACGTCTGCATCGACGCCTCGGGAGCTGTAGCTCACGCGAACCGCAGCGTGCGCATTTGATGCGTGCTTGCGCACGTTTGTCAGCGCCTCTTGCACGATCCGGTAGATCGACAGCGCCGGCCCGGGTGGCAGTGGCTGTTGCTCGCCTGCGATGTGCAGATCTACCGAAAGCCCGGCTTCGCGAGCAGCCGCGACCAACGCCGGCAGGTCTTCAATTCCCGGTTGCGGTGACAGGCCAATCTCGTCCATGTCGGCGCGCAGGATGCCGAGCAGCCTGCCCATCTCGCCCAGGGCGTCCCGGCCCGTCGCTTGGATCGCTTGCACCGCGGTGGCAGCGCGCGCCGGGTCTCGGGTCATCATCTGCTCGGCAGCCCCCGCCTGAACGACCATGACGCTGACGCTATGCGCGATGACGTCATGCAACTCCCGTGCGATCCGGGCACGTTCTTGCTGGGCAGCCAACTGTGCCTGCACCTCTTGCTCACGCTCGAGCGTGTCTGCCTTGGCTTGCAGTTGCACCGTCTGCGCCGCGCGCGCGTGAACCGTTCGCCCGACGATGGCCGCGCCGACCAGGAAGATGAGCGCGAACGCGAAGTTGCCGAACCCCTTGTGCTGCAGCAGGGTTTCGACTCCGACGGCCGACAGCAGCGCAGCGCATCCCACGGCCATTGTCGCCACGTTGGACCGCGTCATCAACGTGTAGACGGCGACGACCGATGCCAGTACCGACACCACCGGTTGCTCGATCGGTACACCCGCCGCCGTCTCCACGACCTGGGCCACCGCGACGACGACTGCCACGAGCAGCGGTACCCGGCGTCGCCACAACAACACGATGGCCATCACGAGTTCGCACGGGACGGCAGCGGCTTTCGGCGAGATCGCGGCACTAGCCGTCACTTCGGCGACGGCAACCACCAACACTCCGGCCGCAACCAGAACGTCCGTTCTCGACAGGTTGCCGGCTGATCTCATCGGACAAAGATAGGGCGCGCAGCCGGCACGCCACGTCCTATCGAGGTTCTACTTCGCCTCCACCTTGGGGTGGACGGCGTGTGCCGCCGCGTCCAACCAGCCAGGAGCCAAGACCGAGCCCCGGACCGACGACTCCAGTGGACGTCCGCTCATAGCGTTCCTCACTGCCACCACCCCGACAGGAGGAACACCATGCGCCACCGCGTACTCGCCGTCAGCGCCACGATGTGCGTCGCCGCACTCGCACCGGCCGGCATCGCCAATGCGGCGTCACCGCACCGGCAATCCCGGACCGAAACGATCGTGACGACGTCGCTTAGCCGAGGTGGCCACGACCTGCCCAGCCTCGTCAGTGCCACCGGACCCATCCGCGGCGTCGGCACCGAAACGCAGACCTACGTCGATACCCCTGATGGGGAGGCTGTCCAGTTCACCTGGCACTTCCGGACTGGAACCGTCACCGGCGTCGCCGTCGAGGACTACGACCTGAG
>Ga0164242_10007502_pt1 | contig 11931 bp, 9 predicted proteins | sample OricomgcompostMG_FD_108783 | JGI IMG/M metagenome (GOLD analysis project Ga0164242, IMG submission 108783) | Miracle-Growth compost microbial communities from Emeryville, California, USA - Original compost - Miracle growth compost (MG) ... | reverse complement strand
TCGACAGCATCCCGACCAGCGCGTCGCGGGTGCCGCCGAGCACGGCGGCCGGCAGGTGGCTGATGCCGTCGCGCATCAGATCGTTCGCCGACAGGTCCTGCGGCACCGGTTGCGGCGGCATGGCTCGAGCGGGCGGGTCGCGTTCGAGGTCGTAGATCTGGCCGAACATCGCGGCGCCGCCGACGCCGTCGGTGACAGCATGGCTCAGATGCAGCAGGGTGGCGGCCCGTCCCCCGGCCAGCCCCTCGACCAGGGTCGCCGCCCACAGCGGGCGTTGAATGTCCAGCGGCGATTGCAGACTCACCTCGGCCAGGTCGAGCACCTCGCGCAGCCCCCCGGGTTCGGGCACCCGAAGCCGCCGCACGTGGAAATCCAGATTGAAGTCAGGGTCGACCACCCAGCGCGGTGCCGCCGTCGGCAGCGTGGGGACCACCACCTTCTGGCGCAGCCGCAGCACCCGCCGGGAGACGTTCTCGAACAGGCTCCGGAAGCGATCCCAGTCGGGAGTGGTGTCGAGCAGTTCCAAGCCCATGATCCCCGAACGGGTGCGCGGATTGGCCTCACCGCGGTGCAACAGGTAATCGACGGCACCGAGTTCGGTGGGCAGCCCCGCGGCGTCGACCAGGTCACCCACGTGCCGCCCCCGCGGGCTCGGGGCCCGGGCCTGCCGGGTGAACCGACGCTGCGACCACCACGTTCCCCTCCTGAGTCACACTCTTCACGAGCACCATTCAACGCTAAAGCATGTCGAACAACTGTGGTGGTTGTTCGACACCGCCCTTCTCGGGCGTTCCTTGGCTCATGCCACTGGTGCGGTGTGGTCGCCGCGTTGGGGTCAACGATCGAGACGGCGAGCGTTGGGGCAGCGACGTGTCAACGTGCCAGACGCCGCGATCGCCATCGGTGGCCCGGTTGCATTGAATACCGGCCGCTGCGCCATCGCTTAGCCGACGTCGATCCGTCGCCACCAGCCGATAAACTGAGCTGCATTGCCTCCGTAGCTCAGGTGGATAGAGCGCATGACTTCTAATCTTGTGGTCGCAGGTTCGAGTCCTGCCGGGGGCGCCGCAACCGATGCGAAGCGCAAGCGCACTGTGTCGCATGACATGGTGTCGAAGAACGGCAAAGATGCCGGAGAAACCGGGAAAGGTAGGCCCATGAGCCACGAACGCACGATCATCCTCTACACCGCCTTCATGATCGCACTGGTGGTGGCGTCCGCGGTGATCATCGCGTGGGTCGCCTGACCGATTCGACGGGCCGTCACCACCCGATGGCACCTTCTGACCTTGTCTTGTTCAGCGTCACCGACCGGGTGGCGCTGATCACCGTCAATGATCCCGACCGCCGCAACGCGGTGACCGCCACGATGTCGGCGCAACTTCGCGCCGCCGTCCAGCGGGCCGAAGCCGACGCCGATGTGCACGCGGTGATCGTCACCGGCGCGGGCCGGGCGTTCTGCGCCGGCGCCGACCTGTCGGCGCTCGGTGCCGCCACCGAGGACGGGCTGTTGGCGCTCTACGACGGTTTCATGGCGGTCGCCCAGTGCACGCTGCCCACCATCGCCGCGGTCAACGGCGCCGCGGTGGGCGCCGGGCTGAACCTGGCGTTGGCGGCCGACGTACGGATCGCCGGCCCGGCAGCACTGTTCGACACAAGATTCCAGCAGCTCGGGCTGCACCCCGGCGGGGGCGCCACTTGGATGCTGCATCGGGCGGTGGGCCCCCAGGTGGCCCGGGCCGCGCTGTTGTTCGGCATGCGTTTCGATGCCGAGGCCGCGGTGCGCCACGGGTTGGCGCTGCAGATCGCCGACGACCCGGTCGCCGCGGCCATGACGCTGGCCGCCGGGCCCGCGTCCGCACCGCGAGACGTCGTCGTGGCCACCAAGGCGACGATGCGCACCACGGCGAGCCCGGGCGCAGTCGAAGGCGAACTGCACGAGTTCGCCAAGCGCACCGAGCTGGGCCCGCAGGCCGCGACGGTCGAGTCACCGGCGTTCGCCGCCCGGCTGGCCGCCGCGCAGCGCCGCTAACCCGCCGGGCTACAGATCCAGCAGCGCGGTATCGGGATGCTCGATCAGATCCCTTAGCGTACAGAGGAATTCGGCGACCAGCGCGCCATCGGCGACGCGGTGGTCGAACGCGCACGTCAGGGTCATCTGCGGGCGCACCACGACGGCGTCACCGACGGCCACCGGCCGCGGCTTCAGCGAACCCATCCCCAGGATCGCCGCCTCCGGGTAGTTGATCACCGGCACCCCGTCGTCGAGGCCCAGAGCGCCGAAGTTGGAGACGGTGAACGTCGAGCCCTGCAGGTCGGCGGGTTTGAGGCTGCCGGCCCGGGCCTCGGCGATCAGCCGGGATACGCAGTCGGCGAGCTCACGGGTGGTCTTGCGCTGCGCGTCGAACACCACCGGCACCAGCAGGCCGCGGGGCGCGGCCACCCCGAACCCGAGGTGCACGCCACGATGGGTGCGGATCCGCGGGCCCTCCGCCGCCTCGACCCAGGTCGCGTTGAGCGCCGGGTGCCGCATCAACGCGATGACCAGCAGCCGCAGCGTCAGCACGAACGGTGTGATCGCCGCACCCGACGCACTCAGCCGGTCCCGCAGCTGCACCAGGTTGGCGCAGTCCACCTGTATGCTGCCGTGGGCGTCGGGAATCCTGCTGCGCGACAACGTCATCCGTTCGGCCATGGCCGCCTGCACCGGACTCGGTGGGCGCAGCTCGTCGTGGGACCGATCACCAGCGGCCGCGAGCACCCCGTCGGTGGTGATCACCCCGCTGGGTCCCGGTGCGACCGCGCGCAGGTCGACGCCCAGCTCGGCGGCGAGCTTGCGGGCACCCGGCTTGGCCTTGGGCCGCCCGGTGGTGGCGCAGGCGCGGCGGCTGGTGTCGAAGGCGTCGTCGGCGCCGTAGCCCACCAGCACCGGAGTACGCCCGGTCGTGGGCTCGGCTGCCGGACCGGTATCGATGCGCACCAGCGGCGCCCCGACGGCGAGCACGGCGCCCGGCTCCCCGCCCAGTTCGACGACACGGCCGGCATACGGGCTGGGGATCTCCACTTCGGCTTTGGCCGTCTCCACCGTGCACAGCACCTGGTTGAGCTCCACCTCATCGCCGACGGCGACGTTCCAGCTGGTCACCGTCACCTCTTCGAGGCCCTCACCGAGATCGGGAACCGCGAAGGTCCTCGGCTCGCTCACGGCAGCTCCAGGACTCGCTGGACATTGTCCAGCAACCGGTCCGGGCCGGGCAGCCAGAGCCGTTCGAGCCGGGCCGGCGGATATGGGGTGTCGAACCCGGTGACACGCAACACCGGCGCCTCCAGCTCGTAGAACAGCTCCTCCTGGATGCGTGCGGCCAGCTCGGCGCCGTAGCCCAGGTTGCGCGGGCCCTCGTGCAGCACCACGCACCGCCCGGTGCGGCGCACGGAGTGGGCGACGGTATCGAAGTCGAGCGGGACCAGGGAGCGCAGGTCGACCACCTCCAGGCTCCAGCCGTGTTGTCGGGCAGCGATTTCGGCTGCCGACAGCGCGGTGGCCACGCCGCCGCCGTAGGTCAGTACCGTCACGTCGGTGCCCGACCGGCGTACCGCGGCGCATCCGATGCCCGGCTGTGCGCAGCTGGTGTCCACCGCCCCGCGGGCCCAGTACCGCCGCTTGGGCTCTAAGAAGATCACCGGGTCGGGCGCAGCGATGGCGTGCCGCAGCAACCAGTAGGCATCGGACGGATCAGCGGGGACGACCACCTTGAGCCCGGCGGTGTGCGTCCAGTAGGTTTCGGTGGATTCCGAATGATGTTCGGCTGCACCGATTCCGCCGAACGACGGTATCCGCACGGTGACCGGCATCGCAATCTCGCCGCGGGTCCGGGTCCGGTACTTCGCCAGGTGGCTGACCATCTGGTCGAGCGCTGGGTAGCTGAACCCGTCGAACTGGATCTCCGGGACCGGGACGAAACCGCGCACCGCCAGGCCGATGGCGATGCCGATCACCGCGGACTCGGCCAGCGGTGTATCGAAACAGCGCTGCTCACCGAAGGTTTGGGCCAGCCCGTCGGTGACCCGGAACACGCCGCCCTGCACGCCGACGTCGGTACCGAACACCAGCACCTTGGGGTCGGTGTCCATCGCATCACGCAGCGCCCGGTTGAGTGCGGCCACCATGGTCAGCTGCTCGGTGGCCGCGTTCGGCCCGGCTGCCGTGGCCGGGGCCGGTGCGCGGGTCGGCGGTTCGAGGATCTGGGTCATCAGCGCTCCCTGGCCAGCTCGGCGCGCAGCGCGTGGCGCTGCTGCTGCAATTCCGGGGTGATTTCGGTGTACACGGAGGTGAACACCTCGTCGACGTCGAAATCGGCTGCACCAACGGTGGCGTCGCGCAACTCGGTGCGCAACCGCTGCGCCCGGGCGGTGACCCGGTCCTGCAGGCGCTGCGACCAGACGCCGACGTGGTGCAGGTAGCCGCGGTACCGCGGTATCGGGTCGAGCGCGGCCCACCGCTCGAGTTCGGCGTTGCTGCGGTAGCGGGTTGGATCGTCGGAGGTGGTGTGCGGGCCGAGCCGATAGGTGACGGCCTCGATCAGGCTCGGCCCGCCGCCGGCCCGGGCCCGCTCGGCCGCTTCAGCCATCACCGCGTAGCAGGCCAGCACATCGTTGCCGTCCACTCGGATTCCCGGCATCCCGTAGCCGATCGCTTTGTGCGCCAACGACGGCGCCGCGGTCTGCTTCTTTAGCGGCACCGAGATCGCCCACTGGTTGTTCTGCACGTAGAACACGCACGGCGCGGCGAACACCGCGGCGAAGTTCAGCGCTTCGTGGACGTCGCCCTCGCTGGTGGCGCCGTCACCGACGAACGCGACGGTGACCGAGTCCTCACCGAGGCGTTGCGCGCCCATCGCCGCGCCGACCGCGTGCAGCGCCTGGGTACCGATCGGGACCGAGATCGGCGCACAGCATTTCGCGGTGAAGTCCAGCCCGCCGTTCCACGTTCCGCGCCAGGAGGCTGCCAGGTTCCACGCCGGGATGCCCCGGGCGATGAACACCCCCAGTTCGCGGTACTGCGGGAACAACCAGTCGGTTTTGCGCAGGCATCCGGCGGCACCGACCTGGGCCGCCTCCTGCCCCCGACAGGACGCGTACAACGCGAGCTCCCCCTGGCGCTGCAGGTTGACCAGTTCGGTGTCGAACTCGCGGGTGAGCACCATCAACTCGTAAAGCCAGCACAGGGTTTCGTCGGGCAAGTCCCGGCTGTAGCGATCCTCGGCGGTCGGCGCGCCGTCCGGCCCGACGAGCTGCACAGGTTCCAGGGCGACCTCGGAACCGGTAATGCCTGACAGCTGGCCCATGCGAGCCTCCTTGTGACGCTGATCTCATTATGCCAGCGACCACGGGGGGACCCGGGTTTGCGCGGCCGGTGGCCACGCCGTGTCGGGCGCTATCCGGAGACGACGAAGATGCCATGCGCGCCGTTCTCGGCGTGCCGCATGTCGTGGTCCATGAACGGGTAGTGGCCTGCTTCGGGGAAGGTCAGCTCGACGAACCCGCCTTGGGCCGGGGCCAGGTCGAGGGCTTGGGATCCCCCTGAACCGCCGGGCCGCAGCAGCCAGGCGCCCTCCTTGTAGACGGTGTCGAACTGCGTTCCGACGACGTGGAAGGCGATGGTGTCGCCCGGTCCGGCATTGACCACCCAGATCCGCACCCGCTCGCCGGTGCGTGCCGGCAGCGGGGCGTGCATGTACTGGGCGGCGGTGCCGTTGAACATCCAGCCGTCGGGCTGCCCGGCGCGGATCGCGGTGGTCTTGGCGTCGGTGTCGGGTGCGCCGGCATACAGCTGGGCGCCGACCAGCGCGTATTCCCGGTCCACCGGCGGCAGGCCGGGCGGGTCGATGATCACCGCGCCGTACATGCCGTTGGCGATGTGCAGCGCCATCGGCGGGGTGCTGCAGTGATACAGCCAGGCGCCGGCCCGTCGCGCGGTGAACCGGTAGACCAGCCGCTCCCCCGGCGCCAGCGTGCGCATCGGCTGGTCGGGCGCCAGCGCCCCGGCGTGAAAGTCGATGCCGTGGCCCATGGCCGCGTCGTTGATCAGGGTGATCTCGAAGGTGTCACCGACCTTGCCGTGCAGCGTCGGCGACGGCTCGACACCGCCGAAGGTCCAGCGGATCTCGCGGCGCCCGGGCGCGACCTCCAATTCCCGGTCCACCGCGCGCAATTCCACCCGGTGCAGGCCCGGGGTCGCCGGGGCCAGCACCGCATCGTGGGGCGTCCAGCCCGGCGACGGGTCAGTGGCCAGGTTCAGTGTGGTCGGTGCCGCCCCGCCCCCGTCCCGGCCGCCGCCGGGATGCTGGTGCCGCGGGGCGCCGCCGACGGCGTGGATCGTCAGTGTCATCCCGGCGGCCCGATGGCCTGCGATATCGCACCACGCCTCCCGGTCCTGGTGCACCACGCCGAGATCGAGCACCGCGGTCTGCCCTCGGCTCAGCCGCGGGGTGTGTTCGCCGGTGTCGACACGCAGGTCGTGCGGTAGTCCGTCGATGTTGGTCACCCGCAGCACCAGCCGGGTTCCGGCCGGCACGTCGATGACGTCCGGGGAAAAGCGCATGTTCTTGGATGTGACGTCGACGGTGTGGACCGCCCCGGTGGCACCCGAGGGTGCCGGAGTTCCCATCCCCAGCGCCAACGCCGAACCCACCGCCACCAGCGACGCCAGCGCAACCGCGGCCGTCACCACACCGGACCGCGGCTGGATCGCATCGACGTCTATGGGGCCGCGCAGCGCCACCGGTATCGCCAGCCGCAGGCCCAGCAGTACGAAACTGGCGACCGCGACGGCGGCCAACACCCAGCCGACCACCGGTACCGGACCGTGCCAGGGCCCGGCCACCAGCGGCACGGCGGCATTGAGCGCGCCTACCCGCACCTGCCAGCCCTGGTCCAGGTAGGCGATCACGGCCTTGCGCACCGGAGGGCCGTTGGCCACCAGGATCGGCAGCAGTTGACTCAGCGCACCGAGCAGGATCTGGGCGACGAAGCCGACCGCCAGCAGCGGCAGCAGGGTGTGCTCCACGAACGCGGGCAACATGTCGACGGACCGGGCCCCGAGCAGGCCGATCACCTCGATCACGACGGCGACCGCGAGCCAGCACGTCGCCCCGACCAGCATCCAGGCCGCGGGGCCGGTGAAGCTGCGCCCCGGCCACAACCCGACGATGGCAAGCGCGACACCCACCGCGAAGCCCAGCAGGCCCGCTGCCGCCAGCCACCAGCTGCCGGCGAGTAAACCCGCGATGGCCACGGTCAAGCCCGCCGAGAGCGTCGGCAGCGCCCGCCGGGCCATCGCGAAGCTACGGGGGGTGATCTTCTCCCGGATCGTGGTGGGCCACAGCGTGAATAGCGTCCCCAGCACGGTGAGCCCGATCCAGCCGTAGAGCATCACGTGCACATGGGTCGTCCACAGTCGCGCGTACCAACTGGCGATGCCCAGGGCCATGGCGGCACCGGTTGCCGACCCGACCAGCAGAGCCAGCAGGGCGGCCAGGTAGAAGCCCACCAGATAGTCGAAGCGCGCCGATAACGCGGCCTTCTTCATCGCGATCAACCCGGAGCCGTGGGCGACGGCGACCACGGCCACCACGGCGCCCCCGATGCCGGTCAGCACTTCAGCACTCCAGGCGACACCGGCCAGGGCCGCGATCACGCCGGCGTTCAGCAGGCCAAGCTTGGCCACCAGATGCCAGTGCGGCGGGTCGGGCACCCGGCACAGCGTGGTGGTGAAGTGCCCGGACCAGATCACGATCGCGTTCGTGGCGGCGCCGAGCAGCAGGGCATGCACCGGCAGCCAGATCGGATGCGTGATGGCGTCATGCGCGATCAGCAGCGCGACCGCGACGGCCAGCCAGCACAGCACCACGATGTTGGCGCCGAGGAACACCGGCCCGCGCGGTCCGCCGCGCCGGCGGGGCTTGACGATCGGCGCCGGGGGCGGCGGCGACCCCAACTGAATCATGGTCGCCAGGCTACGGGGGCTAGCTTTCTAGGAGGAAGTGACCTTTGGCATCCGTTCGCCCTGGGGATCACCCGTGATGACCGGTGCTCACGACCAGGCGGCCGGTGGTCTGCCGGGCCGCCATGCGCTCCAACGCATCCGGCAGGCCCGCCCAGCCGACCTCGGCGCCGACGACGGTGCGGATCTTGCCGGTGCGCAGCATTTCCAGGATCTTCGCGTGGGCGTCCAGTCCCTCGGAGCGGGCCGGCCAGTTGAAGCCCAGGGTGCGCCGGATCGCCACCGGATCGTTGACGTAGACCAGGCATACCCCGCAGACGTCGAAGTTGCTGTAAGCGATGGGCCGCGGCGAGAGGTAGTCGCCGTCCTCCAGCGCGATGTCCTGGGCGAACCCTGCCATCAGGTACCGCCCGTTCAAGCCCATGCAGCGGAAGGTCTGCACCGCCACGTCGCCGCCGACCGCGTCGAATGCAACGTCGACACCGCGGCCGTAGGTCAGTTCCACGACCTGCTCCACCCAGTCGCCGTTGCGGTAGTTGATCGCATGGTCGGCGCCGAGTTCCTTGCAGAACTCGACCTTCTCATCGCTTCCGGCGGTGGCGATCACCCGTGCGCCCAGCGCCTTGCCGAGCACCAGGGCACCCGAACCGGTGCCCCCGGCAGCGGCGTGCACCAGCAGGGTCTCCCCCGGTTTCAGGCGGCCGCGCTCCCGCAAGGCGAACCAGCCCAAATGGAACGGGTAGTGCAGCGCAGCGCCGTCGACGTCGCTGACCCAGTCCGGCAAGTCCAGCGCGGTCGCCGCGTCGACGATCGCGTAGGAGGCGTACCCGCCGAAGGCCATCACCGGGATCCCGACGATGCGCCGGCCGATGAGATGTTCAGCGCCCTGACCGGCACTTTCCACGACTCCGACGGTCTCCATGCCGGGCACGAACGGCGGCTGTAGCGGCAGGGTCGTGTAGCGGCCCCGGATGATGTCGATGTCGTTGAAATTGAGGCAGAACGCGCTGACGGCGACCCGGATCTCGCCGGGTCCGGGCGCGCGCACCTCGACGGTCTGACGGGCCAGCACTTTGGCCGGGTCACCCAGTTCGGTGGCGACCCAGGCTTCGGCGGAGATCGGTTGGTTCATGATTTCTCCCATTAGTCGGCGACGAAGCGGTTCCGGTAGTCGCGCAGGCGGTTTGCCACCTCGTCGGCATCCAGCCCCAGATCGGCCGGCTGGTAGTCGACCGCGCCGTAGCGCCCGCGGGGGTGATCAATGCAGAACTGGGTCATCGCCTCTTTCGCCCGGGTGTCCAGCGGCTGGCCCGCGAGCTCGTAGATGGCAGCGACGGTCCCGTCCTCATCGGCCATAAAGTCCTCGAACCGCACGTCGATGGACTGCGCCGCGGGCAGCACGTCGCGGTCACGCAGGCAGCCGGTGAGCAGGTCGTCGGCCCGGTCCAGCCAGTACTTCGAGATCTTCACCGGGTCGGGATGATCGCAGCCCATGCGCGCCGCGTAACTGATCATGGTCGCCATCGATCGCGTCACCTCGACCGGATCCCGGTGGGTGACAACGAAGGTGGCATCCGGGAAGGTGGCGTACAGCGCGGGGAACTGTTCGAGGTGCTGTGGCGATTTGAGCACCCAACGGGTACCTCCGCGCAACCATTGCAGCGCCTGCAGGGTCCGTTTCAGATAGGCGTACGACGCTGTTTGGTCGTGCGTTTTGTAGTGCGCCGCAAATGTCGGTAAGTAGTAGCTACATTCGAAGAGCATTCCGGAGATGTCGTTGGCCAGCAACTGGATCTCTTCGTGCGCGTGGTCGACGGTCATGTCGTGCATGCGCTTGAACTCGGGCATCGAGGTGTTGATCAGATCCAGGCCGACGGCGCAGCGGTCACGCCTGGCCTGCGGATCGGGCTCTCCCGGAGTGGCGACCGGCTCCAGACTCTCCCAGTACGGCAGGTAGCGCAGCGCCGGGTCGGCGGCGATCAGGTTGTGCAGGTGGGTGGTCCCGGTGCGCGGCAACCCGCAGATGATGATCGGGCGCTCGATCGCGACGCTCTCGATCTCGGGGTTCGCCGCGATCAGTTCTTCCAGCCGCAGCCGGTTGACCAGGTGTCCGGTGACTTGCTCGAACGCCATCGCCCGCCCGACACCGGACAGGTCGGCTTCGTCGACGAACGATGCGCACAGTACGTCGAGGCGTTCCCGAAATCCGTTGTCGCCCCAGGCGTCCAACCCTGTTCGTTCAGTTGCGGCCTGCAGCAGGGCCTCCGGCGTGAGTTGCAGTGCCGCGCCGTAGCCGGCCAGGCCATCGCGCAGCGGGCCGGCGGCCTCGGGATAGACCGGATTGGCAAGGTCGTCGAGCCGGATCGGGGCCGGGCGCGCCGCGGAGGCAGTCATGAGGCCAGCTCTGCGATGTCGACGACCCGGCAACGCAGCGGGTCTGGTGTGACTTCCGGCAGGAACCAGCGCAACCAGATCAGCCCTTTGGACCGTCTCGCGGTCGACACCCAGTTCGGATGCCCGGGATCGGTGTCGCTGACCACGATCCGCCAGGACCCGTCGGGTTCATAGGTGACGTGCGCGCCGTTGATGGTGACCCGCTCACGGGTGTAGTCGTAGGTGTGCAGGAACGGATTCCACAGGCACAGGTTCCAGAACACGCACTCCGGTGACGTGCCTTCGATGATCAGCGCCTGGCCGGGCTGCAGTTCGTAGGCGCCCATCGCGTAGGCGGCATCTCCGGCGGCCCAGCCCACGGTGCGACTCGGCACCGGATACGGCACCTGCAGTTCGTTGGCTGGCAGCCGCACGGGCGCCATGGCGGCCTGCTCACGAATCCAGGTCCGCGCCGCGCGCATCCGCCGGCTCAGATCGGCCCGGCTGTCGAGGCGCCGCGGGGTGTCGTCGAGCGCCTCGATCCGCCACTGCACACGCCGGTCGGTGCCGGGGTCGGTGAGGTAGTCGCGGGTCAGGATGAACACGGCGTCGGGCTCCAGTTTGAGCCAATTACCCTGCTGCTCTTGCGCACTGATGATGAACTCGAAGTTGCCGTCAGCGTCCGGGGCCAGATCGCGGTCGTTGATGGTGTCGATGATGCGGTCGCTGTAGCGGCCGTCGTCCGGGCCGCCGTAGACGGTCATGGACAGATACACCGCGTCGCCACGGTTGCCGGTGACCCGATAGCTGCGGCTCGGGTCGACGGGAGCGAGCTGATAGAAGGCATCCGAATTGTCGCCGCCCCACTTGAGATAGGGGCCGATCACGTCGACCAGGATCGGCTTGTCCGCATCGCCCCAGATGTAGGCCTCGGAGGCGACGCGCAGCAGGCTCAACGCCCACCGGTAGCCGTCGAGGACATCAGCTTCCTCCAGCGGCGGATCGGCATTCAGCAGGCGCTGCTCGACGGCACGGACCTCGTCGAGCAAGGATCCAAACGCTTGAGAAAGCTCCGTCAGCTCGTCACTCATGCTGGTTCTCCTTCTTTTTCATTCCCTGCAGCAATAGGGAGCACAACCGGTCGGCGGCGGCGTCGACGGTTTCGGTGGCCAGGACTTGGGCCATGTAGAAGCTGGTGCCCACCAAGGCGTCATAGGCGATCTCGACATCGATGTCGGCGTCCAGCACGCCTTGGTCGATGCCGGCGCGGACCAGGCCGGAGAACGCGGTGCGGGTCGTCTCGTCGAGCAGCTGTTGAGTGCGGATGAACAATTCGGGGTCACGGTGGCGATCGGCCAGAATGCCCAGTGCCGCGGCCGCCACCTCCGGTGAGCGCCAGAACTCGAACACCCCGGCGACGAATCGGCGCAAGTCGGCCTCGAAATCACCGGAGCTGGTCAGCACGTCGCCGACTTCGGCGCTACCGAAGACCGCGTCGAACACCAGATGCGTCTTTGACGGCCAGCGCCGGTAGACGGTGGGGCGGCTGACGTCCG
>Ga0164242_10007501_pt1 | contig 11932 bp, 6 predicted proteins | sample OricomgcompostMG_FD_108783 | JGI IMG/M metagenome (GOLD analysis project Ga0164242, IMG submission 108783) | Miracle-Growth compost microbial communities from Emeryville, California, USA - Original compost - Miracle growth compost (MG) ... | reverse complement strand
GTCAAGGCTCGGCTTGCGTCCGCGCTTGCTTGTCGTCGCTGAAGTTTTGCTCATGGAATCTGCCGCAGGGGGTGGGTAGCAGCATTTTCAGGGCAATGAATTGTTTTGTCGACACCCTCTAAGGCACACCCCTTTCAAGGTGTCCCCTTCCGGGCTTTGAGCACCCGCGCCGTCGAGACATGTGCGCGGGCGGTGCTGCCGTCCACATAGCCCTGGGGCACCTTCGGTTTTGGTGCGCGTTTGCTGCTGGCCAAGGGTTTGGGTTTGAGACGCGCCGCCAGCTCCAGCAAGCGTTGCGCGAGTTGCCGCGGCGACAGGTGGCTGGCGCACGGGATGTGCTCCGCCGGCAAGGCCAGCGTGATGGCTTCGTAGCCGCTGGTGATCGCCACCGCCAGGTGGAAGAGCGACACATCAAGTGGCCGGTGCTCGACTTGATGAGCCTGTTTGATCATCCGCTTCACCAGCGCCAGCACGTTAGTAGGACAGGATGGCCGTCGCGAACCCCAGCAGGGCGGCCCGCGGGTGGCCCAGGCTCTTGATCTCGCTGCGCAACACCGACTCCAGGCGTTGGAACATGCCCTCGATGCGCCAGCGCTTGCGGTACAGCTGTGCCAGGGTCTGTGCCGGCACGGTGTCGGGCAGGTTGCTCCACAGCACGATCTGCATGTCGCCCGATTCGGTGGGCGTGTTCAGGGCGATTTCGATGCGCCGCCAAGGCGGGGTGTCGGCATCGCGCGAAGCCAGGTGGATAGCCTGCTTGCGCACGCGGCCGGTGTCGCTGTCGACGCCTTCGCTCCACGCGCCGCACGCGGCCAGCCGTGGATGGCGCGCGTGTTCGCGCACGATAAAGCCTGCCTGCCGTTCATCCAGTCCGCACAGCAGGGCTTCGGTGCAGAAGTGCCGGTCGGCGATCCAGGCCTGCTGCGGTTCGGCGCAAGCGATCAGCTCGGCCGCCCCCACGCGCTCGCTCTGATGCGCGTCCTCGCACGCCAAGATGTCGCACACCAAGGTGCTGTCCGGGTCATAGACCACCCGCGTGTGACCGGGCAACGCCGCGCCACGAAACCCGCGCAACGGCGCCAGCCGCTTCTCGCTGGCCGGCAGGTGGTTGCCATCGAGCATGCGAAGTTGCCAACCCGGCAAGCTGGCGGGCGCCGGCGTGCGAGCGATCACGGGCGCCAACCGTTGCGCGCTGCCTTGCACCAGCGCGCGCAGCACCGCCGGCTCGCAGCCTTTGACCTTGTCGTACAACGCGGTGAGCGACACCGGCAGCTGCTCATCCAGCTTGCGCGCCGCGGCATGCCATGAGGGACGCAAGCCCAGCGACACCAGCGTCATCAGCTCCACCATCGTGGAGAACAGCAGCTCGCGCGAATACGGCCGTTGGCGGTTCGCCTCGAACACCTCATCGATCCATGCCGAGGGCAAGGCCTGATCCAGCGCCAAGCGCGCCATGACGCTCGCCGGCGCCTGCTGTTCGATCCGCTCCACCACCGCTTGCCATACCATGCCGTCGTCGACCCCGAGGAAAGTCGTAGCGTAGCGGCTCGGATAGGGAACACCTTGAAAGGGGTGGCTCTAAGGCAGGAAGGGAACTTCTTGGCCATTCGGTTGGCGCGGGTAGTTTCGGGTAGCGAAGTGAGTTCATGGTGCCGTCGGCCGGCAGGGTTGTGAAGGCGGCGCGCAGGTCGATCAGGGCGGGCAGCGGCGCCGTGGGGGACAGGAGGCGTGCCCGCCGTGTGCCGGGGCATGTGCAAGACTGGGGCTCTTGCCTGAAACTCGAACGAGGAGTTCCTCCATGGTGACCCGCCGACGCATGTTGCAGGGTGTCGGAGCGCTGGCCTTGCTGACGCCTTTTAGCGAGGGTCTGGGCCAGCAACAGGCCAAGGGCGCGGCGCTGGTTGCGCAGCAGGAACATGCTAAGCCCGCGGGTGACGGGTACGTCCCAGTCACCGATTCGCTGGTGCAGCAGAAGCTGGCGCAGTGGTCGGACTGGAAGTTCGGAATCATCCTGCACTGGGGCTCTACAGCGTGCTCGGCATCGTCGAGTCGTGGACGCTGTGTTCGGAAGACTGGATCAAGCGCTCCGGCGGTGTCGGCTATGTGGAGTGGAAGCGGCACTACGAGCAATTGCGGACGCGGTTCAATCCGGTGAAGTTCGATCCGGCGCAATGGGCGGAGGCCGCGCACGCTGCCGGCATGCGTTACGTGGCATTCACCACCAAGCACCACGACGGTTTCTGCATGTTCGGCACGGCGCAGACCGATTACCGCGTCACCACGCCCGACGTGCCATTCCACACCACCCCGCGCGCGAATATCGCCAAGGCCGTGTTCGACGCGTTCCGTCGGCGCGACTTCGGCATCGGCGCGTATTTCTCCAAGGCCGACTGGCATCATCCGGACTACTGGTCGCCGCTGTGGGCCACGCCGACGCGCAACAGCAACTACGACGTGCGCAAGTATCCGGACATGTGGAAGCGCTTCGTCGATTTCACCCACGCGCAGATCGGCGAACTCACCACGCAGTACGGCCGCGTCGACCTGATGTGGCTGGCCGCCGGCTGGGTGAACGCGCACGCGCACCCCGCTGCCAAGGCCTACAGTGCCGACGTGCCGTGGGCGCAGGACATCGACATGCCGGGGCTGGCCGCCCTCGTGCGGCGTAACCAGCCGGGCATCGTGCTGGTCGATCGCGACGCCAGCGGGCCGTACGAGAACTACCGCACGCCCGAGCAGACCGTGCCCGACCAGCCGCTGCCGTACCCGTGGGAAACCTGCATGACGATGGGCGGTTCGTGGTCGTGGAACCCGCACGACACGTACAAGTCGCCACGTGAACTGGTGCACACCTTGGTCGGCATCGTCGCCAAGGGCGGCAACCTGCTGCTCGGCATCGGCCCGCAGCCCGACTGCGAATTGCTCGCGGTGGCGCTGGATCGTCTGTGCGCCATCGGCGCGTAGATGCAGGTCAACGGTTCGGCGATCCATGGCAGCCGGGCCATTGCACCCTATGGCGAAGGTCAGTTCCGTTTCAGGCAAGGCAAGGATGGCAGCGTCAACGCGATCTGGCTGGTCGACGAAGACGCGCAGGAGCTGCTGGCCAGCATCACGCTACGCTCGTTGAAGCCGGCGCCGGGCGCGCGCCTGCAGATACTGGGCGTGGGCGGCGAACTCGCGTGGCAGCAACACGACGACGGCGTCCACGTCGACTTGCCGCCGGCCGTGCGCCGGCAACTGGCGGGCTCGCTGGCATGGACGCTGCGCATCTCGGCGGTGCGTGGCTGAGTTCGGCGGTCGTGTCGTAGCGAGTGTCACTTGCCGTGGTCGGTCTCAAAACCCGATGCGTTTGCTGAAACGGGAGCCAAAAAAGGAGCGCATCGGCATCGATTGTGGCGCGTTGATGGTGGACGTGGGCCGGTGCGCTGATGGTGTGCATGGCGTGCGCCAGCGAGGCGTGGCGGCCGTGTACCCTTGCGATGTGGAAGGGTGCGGTGGTCCGCGCCGTTCGTTCACCGGATGGGAGACACGGAAGATGGGCACACTGCAACGCTGCATGATCCTCGCCGCCGCCAGCGCGCTGGCGTTCGTCCAGACGGGCATGGCCCGGGCCGCCGGTGGCGACTTGCAGGTGCGCCGCATCTCGCCGTCGGGCACCCACGTGCAGCCCGGGCAGGAGGCGGTGATCCAGTTCGATCGCGCGATGGTGCCGCTGGGCCACATGGGGCGCGACAGCGCCACGCTGCCGGTCGCCATCCGCCCCGATCCGGGCTGCCAGTGGCGCTGGCTGGATACCAGCGAGCTGGCTTGCCGCCTGCCGGGGCAGCAACGCTTCAGCCCGGCGACGCGCTATACCATCACCGTCGGTACCGCGCTCAAGGCGATGGACGGCAGCCATCTGGCCGCGCCGGTCACGCAGGAATTCACCACCTGGCGTCCGCAGGTGTTGTGGAGCGAGTTCCGGCACTGGCTGTCGCCGGTGACGCCGCAGTACCTGCTGCGCTTCAACATGCGCGTCACTGCGGCCGAGGTGGCGCGGCATATCGGTTTCGACGATGGCAAGGGCCACGTGGTGACGGCGAAGGTGGAGCCGTTCACGCAGAAGCGGCAAGGCCCGCTGTGGCTGCCGGTGCCGGGTGCGCCGGGCGCGGTGTTGGAGGTGGATGCGCCCAGTCCGGACACGCCGCTGGATGCGCACGCCGACGCCGCGCAAGGGCGTCGGGTGTGGCTGGTCGAGCCGGCGCAATCGCTGGCGCCGAAGCAGCACTACACGCTGCTCGCGAAGCCGGGATTGCGTTCGCCGCTGGGGCCGTTGCCGAGCGAGCAGACCGATCTCGATGGCGATACCCGCATCACCACCTACGGCAATTTCGCATTCGACGGCATCGGTTGCCGCGACAGCGGCGATCGCCCGTTGACGCGGGCGCCGGGCGCTGCCGCCGGCCCGCGTTGCCGCCCCAACAGTCTCAACCTGCTGTTCAGCGCGCCGGTACCGCGCGCCACGCTGGCGGCAGTTCGCTGGCGACCGCTGCCGATGACCCGCGAGCGGCTGGCGGCGATCTGGCGCGACTATCCGCAGTGGTTCCTGCGTGAGCCGAAAAACCCGACCGATGCCGAACGGCCCGACCGTTTCCCGCTGACCTTCAGGCTGGACCCGATGCAGGACTACATCCTGACCGTGCCGGCCGGGGTGAAGGACCGCTTCGGCCGCACCTTGGCCAAGTCGGTGACGGTCACTTTTCAGACCGGCCACCGGGTCCCGTTCATCGATCCGCCACCCAGCGAGGCCGTACTGGAAGCCGGTCAGGCCACCATCGCGCCATTGAGTTTCACCAACCTCGACCGTCTCGATTTCAGCTACCGCCGCCTGTTCGCCGCCGACCTGGCGACGGGCACGTCGCCCGCACCGGCACGGGATGCGGACCTGCTCAAGCGGCCGGACCTGGCGGTGGTGCCGGACCGCCTGGTACGCGGCCGGCTCGGCGTGCGGAAACTGCTGGATGGCCGTTCCGGCGTGCTCTGGGGTTCGCTGGACTGGTCGCCGAACCATCCCTGGCGGCCCTACGCGTTCATGGGCGAGGTGACGCCGTACCAGGTGTTGGCCAAGGTCGGCCATTTCGACACCCTGGTCTGGGTCAGCGACCTGCGCACCGGCGCACCGGTTGCCGGCATGCGCGTGGGCATGTACGTCGGGCAGGACAACGAACTGGACCCGCTTTCCCTCGTCGCCGGCAAGCCGGTGGCTACCGACGCCAACGGCCTGGCCGTGCTGCCCGGTGCGGCGACCTTGCCCAAGGCCTGGTTCGAGCCGTGGAAAACGCACAAGCATTTCTACATAGGAGCCACCCGCGACGATACGCTGGCGCTGCTGCCGCTGGACTGGTCGTTCAAGCGTTCGGTGGGCGATGCCAGCCATTACGCCTTCGGCGCCAGCAACGCGCCGGCGCATAGCCACATGCGCGTGTGGGCGGTGACCGAGCAGGGCATCTACAAGCCCGACAGCGACGTGCGCTTCGTCGCCTTCGTGCGCGACGAAGGCCGCGCCACCCTGGTCGCGCCGCCGGTGCTGGACTACACGCTGAAAGTCACCGATCCGGGCGGCAACGTGGTGCTGGAGAAAAAGCACGCCAAGCTGTCGGCATTTGGCGGTATGGACGGCCATTTGCACATACCGGCCACCGCCACCACCGGCAGCTACGGCATCTCGCTGAGCTGGCCGACGACCACCGGCACGGTGACCCGGCAGGCCGGGCAGTTCATGGTCACCGACTTCGTACCCGCCACGTTCCAGGTGCGCACGTTGTTGCAGGGCAAGCGCTTCGGCCCCGGTGCGAAGGTCGGCGTGCGCGCCACCGCCGCGCTGCACGCCGGCGGCCCGTACACCGACGCCAAGGTGCGCTTCACCACGCAGCTGGTTCCGCGCCGCTTCGCGCCGGATACGCCGGTGGCCGCGGGCTTCGACTTCAACGACGGCGAAGCAAGCTACGCCGGCCCGACGACCGTGGCGCAGACCGAAGGCATGCTCGGCCACGACGGCGCCGCCGCCACGCAGGTCGTGTTGCCGAAGGATAGCCCGGTGCTCTACGGCGACATCGCGGTGGAAGCCGCGGTGGAATCGGCCCGCGCCACCTGGGTGGCGAACAGCGCGCACGCCGTCTACGCCGCGCGCGACCGCTTCGTCGGCCTGCGCACCGGCGACTGGCTGCAGAGCGCCGGCAGGCCGTTCGACGCGGAATACCTGGTGGTGGACGCGGACGGCCAGCCGCAGCCCGGCAGCCCGGTGCGGATCGAACTGCAACGCTGGGTCATCAGCAGCGTGCGGGTGAAGAACGGGGCCGGCGATTTCACCCCCGAGGAAAAGGTCGACTGGAAGACCGAGGGCGCGTGCAAGGCCGAGTCCGGCAAGGCCCCGGCGAAGTGCGCGCTGACCCCGAAACAGCCCGGCAGCTACCGCATCGTCGCCAGCGTCACCGATACCCGCGGCCGCGTGCAGCGCAGCAGCCTGTCGACCTGGGTCACCGGCGTCGGTGGCGTGGTCTGGCCGCAGGGCAAGGGCGTCACCCTGGTGCCGGACAAGACCAGCTACCACGTTGGCGACACCGCCCACGTACTGGTGCAGAACCCGTATCCGGGTGCCCGTGCGCTGGTCACGGTGGAACGCTACGGCGTGCTGTGGAAGAAGCTGGTGACGCTGAAGGGCGGCGCGCCGGTGATCGACGTGCCGATCGGCGCGGACTGCTTCCCCGGTGCCTACCTGTCGGTGGCGATCTTCTCGCCGCGGGTCAGCCCACCAGCTGATCCCGATCTCGGCCGGCCCGAGCTGGCGCTGGGCTATATGGCGCTGAAGGTCAGCGGCAAGGGCAGCGCGCTGAAGGTCGACGTGCAACCCGCGGCGGCGCAGTACAAGCCGCGCCAGACCGTGCAGGTGGACGTGAACGTGCACGGCCAGGACGGCCACGCGCCCGGCCGCACCCGGCTGGTGGCGATCGTGGTCGACCAGTCGGTGGTCGACCTGTCGCAGCAGGGCGTGAAGTACTACGACCCGCTGGCGCGCTTCTACGCGCCGCCGAACGGTCCCGACGTCACCAACTTCAGCCTGGCCGAGCAGTTGCTGACGCAGTTGCAGCCGAAGTTGGGCAAGGGCGAAAACCCGGGCGGCGGCGGTGGCGAAAGCGCCGGTACGAACGTGCGCAGCAACTTCAGCTATGCCACCTACTGGAACGACAAGCTGACCACCGACGCCGCCGGCCACGCGCATTTCAGCTTCACCCTGCCGGACAACCTGACCCGCTGGCGCATCCTGGTGATCGCGATGCGGCCGGGTGCCGAGATGGGCCTGGGCAACACCAGCGTGCAGGTCAACCTGCCGCTGCAGATCCAGCCCGCCTTGCCGAACCAGATGCACGTGGGCGACCAGTTCGGTGCCGCGTTCAACATCACCAATCGCACGACCAAAACCTTGCACGTGCACACCCGCATCGAGGCCAACGGGCCGATCGAGGGCGGCAAGGCCGAGGCGACCGATGCGCTGAAGCTGGGCGCCTTCGGCCACGGCTTGCGCTGGCTGCAACTGGCGGCGACCGGGCCGGGCAGCATCACGCTCACCGCCAGCGCGCAGGCCGGCAGGCTGGGCGACGCGGTGCGCACGCAGATCCCGGTGACGATCGCCGGCACCGAGGTGGTGCCGGCCGAATACGGCAGCACGCTGGGCGCCAGCGCGCAGGTGCCGGTGAAGGTGCCGGCGCAGGCGTTGCCGGGAACGTCGAGGGTGGAAGTGAAACTTGCGCCCACGCTGGTCGGTGGCCTCGACGGTGCTTTCGCGGTGCTGCGCGACGACCTGCTGCGTACCTGGGAAATCCGCCTCAGCCGCGGCGTGCTGGCCTCCGATTACCTGCGCCTGAAACCGGTGCTGGGCGACACCGTGAAGTGGCCGGACGCGACACAGGACATCGACACCACGTTGAAAGACGCGGCCGACTTCCAGGCGCCGGACGGCGGCATGGCGTTCTGGATCCCGCGCGACCGCTTCGTCAGTCCCTACCTCAGCGTCTACACCGAGCTGGCCTTCGACTGGTTCGAGGAAGCCGGCCATCCGGTGCCGGCCTCGGTGCGCGGGCATTTGCAGGATTACCTGCAGCAGAAGATCCTCGACAAGGGCGCCAGCCCGGATGATGTCGCGGCGCCGGTGTTGCGCGCCGGTGCGCTGGCGGCCCTGGCACCCAGCGGCAAGCTGCCGGCGGGTGCGGTGGCCGGCATGCTGCCCGAACTGCCGAAGCTGCGCCTGTTCGGCCAGGCCCTGCTGCTGGATGCCGCGCTGGGCACGCACGACCACGCCAGCGCGCAGGTCATCGTGAAATCGCTGCTGTCGCATGCCGAGGAATCGGCCGGCGAGATTTCGTTCAACGAGGACGAACCGGGCGTCTACCTCGACCTGCTGGGCACGCCGCTACGTTCCAACTGCGCCGTGCTCGATGCGCTGTCGCGCTACAAGACCGAAATCGGCGAGCAGGGCCTGCTCGGCACCACGCCGCAGAAACTGATGCGCTGGGTGGCGGCGCAACGGCGCAATGCCGGCGGCTGGCCGAACAGCCAGGAGAACGTGTTCTGCACCAGCGCCATCGTGCACTACGCCGATGCCTACGAGCCGCCGGTGCACGACTTGTCGGCGCGGGTGCAGTGGCCCGGGCAGGCGCCGGCCACGGCGACATTCGCGGCGCGCAGCACGCCGGGTACGTCGATCTCGGCGCCTGCGGCGGCGCCGGGCCAGAACTTCAATGTCGACGTGGCGCACGGTGGCCAGGGCCGTCTGTACTACAACGTGCGGGTGAGCTACGCGATGGCGCCCGATGCGCTGCCGCCGGCGGACGCCGGTTTCACCCTCAAGCGCAGCTACGCCGTGCAGCGCGGCCGCACATGGCTGCCGGTGGGACCGGCGAGCGTGCTCAAGCGTGGCGACATCGTGCGCGTGGCGTTGGACGTGGATGCGCCCACCGAACGCCACCACGTGGTGGTGACCGATCCGCTGCCCTGCGCCTTCGAGGCGGTCAACCGGCAACTGGCGACCGCCGCGCAGACCACGCCATCGGCGCAACCCGGCTTGTCGGTGCTGATGTTCGACAGCGGCCCATGGCCGAACATGGCGATCGTCGACGGCGGCTTCTATCACCGCGAGACCGCCTTCGACGCCGTGCGTTTCTACGCGGACGACCTGCCCGCCGGGCATTACCGGCTGGTGTATTCGGCGCAGGTGATCGCACCGGGCCGCTTCATCGCGCCGGCACCGCAGGTGAAGGAGATCTACCAGCCCGACGTGTTCGGCCGCGGCGCGGCGCGGCACCTGCGCGTGGCGTTGCCGGGGGAGTGAGATGAGGCGGCGCTGGCGGGTGGGTCTGGCCGCGTCGGCCGTGGCCGGTGCCGGCGCGCTGGTGCTGGCGGTGGCGACGTGGCGCGCGCTGCCGCCGTTGCCGGCGACGCTGGTGTCGGCGGCGCCGTCGTCCGCGCCGCTGCATTTCATGGCGGCCGACGGCACGCCGCTCAATCGCAGCTATCGAGGCCGCTTCAACCGCGTGGCTACGCTGCCGGCGTGGCGCATGCCGCCGCTGCTGCGCACCGCCTTCGTGGTTTCCGAAGACCAGCGTTACTGGCGGCACGGCGGCGTCGACTGGCGCGCGCGTTTCGCGGCGCTGTGGGGCAACCTGCGCGCGGGGCAGGTGCAGCGTGGCGCCAGCACCATCGGCGAGCAGGCGGCGCGCATCCTGCAGCCGCGTCCGCACACGTATTGGAGCCACTGGATCGCCGGCATCGAGGCGGGCCGGTTGCTGCGCCGTTTCGGCCATGCGCAGGTGCTGGATTTCTACCTCAATCAGGTACCGTACGGCGCGCGCCGGCGCGGCGTGGCACCGGCGGCGCGGTACTACTTCGGGCGCGATCCGGATGCGCTGGATCCGGCCGAACAGCTGGCGCTGGCGGTGCTGGTGCGCTCGCCCAGCCGCTACGATCCGCGCCGGCATCCGCAGGCCTTGCGCCAGGCGGTGGACCAACTGGCCGGGCGCATGCTGGTGGCCGGGGCGATCGATGCGGCACAGACCGGGGCGATCCGCCGCGCCTCGATCCGGCCCGGCCAGCAGGCGCTGGCGGTGGAGGCCGGCCCGTTCGTGCTGCAGGCCGCCGCACGCGCCCGTGCGCTGGGGCTGGCCGGCCCGGTGCTTAAGACCACGCTCGATCCCGGCCTGCAGCGTTTCGTCCAGCGACTGCTGGACCAGCACGTACGCAGCCTGGCCACGCGCGGCGTGCGCAATGCCGCGGCACTGGTGGTCGACAACGCCAGCGGCGCGGTGCTGGCCTGGGTGGTGGCGCCGCAGGATGGCCCGTTCGCGATCGATCCGGTGCTGACGCCGCGCCAGCCCGGCTCCACCTTGAAGCCGTTCGTCTACGGTCTGGCGCTGGCGCGGCTGGGCTGGCAGCCGGACACGGTGATCGAGGACGCGCCGCTGGCCGAAAACGTCCGCGAAGGCCTGCACCGTTACCGCAACTACAGCGGCCGCTACTACGGCAAGGTCAGCCTGCGTTACGCGCTGGCCAACTCGCTCAACATCCCGGCGGTGAAGACGGCGCAGGCGGTGGGCGTGCCGGCGATCCTGGACCTGCTGCACCGGCTTGGCTTCAGCACCTTCACGCAGACGGCCGATTTCTACGGCCCCGCCATCGTGCTGGGCGATGGCGGCGTGCGCCTGTTCGATCTGGTGCAGGGCTACGCCAGCCTGGCCCGGCATGGTCGCTACCTGCCGTTGCACGTGCTGGCGGATGCGCCGCGACCGGACCCGGTGCCGGTGCTGCCGGCGCCGGTTACCTCGCTGCTGGCCAGCATCCTGTCCGACCCCAACGCGCGCAGCGCCGAATTCGGCGCCGACAGTGTGCTCGACCTGCCGCTGCCCACGGCGGTGAAAACCGGCACCTCCAGCGACTACCGCGACATCTGGGCGATGGGTTTCGACGATCGCTACACCGTCGGCGTGTGGATGGGCCGGCTGGATGGCGGTTCCACCGATGGCCTGACCGGTTCCAGCGGGCCGGCGCCGGTGCTGCGGCAGGTGTTCGCGCGGCTGCGCACGGCCGCCCCGTACGCCGGCCTGTGGCACAGCCCGGCGTTGCGGGCGGTGCACGCCTGCGAATGGATCGGACCGCCGCCGTGCGTGCGGCGCGACGACTGGCACCTGGGGGACGTGCAGGCGCCCGCGTCTTCGCCGTCCCCCGCCGTGCATCGCGTGGCCATCGCCCGCCCGTTGCCCGGCGAAACGCTGGCCATCGACCCGCGCCTGCCGGCGGCGACGCAGCGCTACCGCTTCACCCTCGACACTGCGGGGCAGGCGATCAGGCGCGTCGCCTGGCAGCTGGATGGCAAGCCGCTTGCCACCACCACGGATGCCGCCGCCTCGTGGCAGATCGTGCCCGGCCCGCACACGCTCAGCGTCCGCGTCTGGCTTGACGGCAAGCATGCCGGTCGCTTGCTGGAACTCGGCCCCGTCGCGTTCAGCGTGCTGGGGTCGGGAGTCAGCCGCGTCCCCGCAACCCGGTAGAAGTCCGCTCGCAGGCGATGCTCTTGCTCGGGATTCGCAAAAGCATCGCCCGCGAGCGGGCTTCTGTCGGGGAAGGCGGCATGCTGGCTGGCTTCGAGCGACCCCCTGGCCTTGCGGCAGGCCGTCATCGGCGGACCTGTTAGAACCTGTTCAAAGTCTCCAGGCCAACCGATGAAGCGTCATTCCTGCGAAAGCAGGAATCCAGTGACTTCCCCCCAAAAGCAACGATGCTAGATCCCAGCTTTCGCTGGGATGACGTTTCTGGGGGCGTATCTGGAGATCGTTTCACGGGTAGGAGCGGCTTCAGCCGCGATGCTTTTGACCTTAGTACCCGAAAAGCTTGAAGAGCATCGCGG
>Ga0164242_10007500_pt1 | contig 11934 bp, 11 predicted proteins | sample OricomgcompostMG_FD_108783 | JGI IMG/M metagenome (GOLD analysis project Ga0164242, IMG submission 108783) | Miracle-Growth compost microbial communities from Emeryville, California, USA - Original compost - Miracle growth compost (MG) ... | reverse complement strand
GCGTCCACAGTTGGCAGCGCCGTCCACAGGTGCGGTTCGGTGGCCGCGCGCGGTCGGCGCCGGCGCGCAGGCTGCTCGGCATGAGACGACTGCTTGTTCTGCTGCTCGCATGTTGCGGGCTGTCCGTGCTGGTTCCGGGTGTCGTTCCGGGTGTCGTTCCGGGTGTCGTTGTCGCGGGTGCGGCTTCGCCGCCGCGCGGTGCGCCGGCGACGGTGGTCGACGGGGTCGGTTTCCGGCATCTGCCCGCCGGGTTGGGGACGTCCAGCGACTTCACCTACCGCTTCCAGCGCGTCGACTTCGTCGCCCGGGTGTGGGAGTCGCAGATCCCGGAGGGCTGGCGCGTCGACCTGGACATCGACGTCCTGCACGGGGACCGGTTGACCACGCCCGCCGCGCTGCGGCGGTGGTTCGTGGCCTACGAGGCGCGCGATCCGGCGCCGACCTATCGCGCGGTGCGGGTGCACGGTGCCCGGGGGCGGCTGGCCTCCGATCAGCTGTTCTGGCTGGTGCGTCCCGGGTTCGCGGTGTCCGTGCAGCTGGACGGGTCGCGCTGGTCAACGGCCGAGGTTCTGCACACCGCGCGGTCGGCCTACGTCGTCACGACGGACGGGGCCGCGGCCGCGCGCCAAGTGCGCGGAACGCCGCCAGGATCGCCTCGACGCAGCCGCTGAACCCGATCGCGGTGCTGTCGAGATGCAGGTGGTACAGCGTCGGGTCGTCGATGTCGCGGTTGTAGAGACGGTGGACGTACTGGGCGCGCGCCTTGTCGACCTCGGGCAGGCGCCGCTCGGCGGTCTCCCGGTCGACGTGGTCGGTGCGGGTGGCCTGCTCGATGCGTGCCTCCGGCGGCCCGAACAGGCGCACGCGCAGTACGTCCCGTTCGCTGCACAGCGCGGCGGCGCCGGCCCGGCCCAGGATCACCGCGCCCTGGGGAAGGGCCGCTCGCATGATCGACTCGGCGCGGTCGCGGAACTGGACGTGATCGTCCAGGGGGAGCGGTGCCTCGGCGACCCCGTCGTTGTCGTAGCCGAGCACGCCGCCGGCGAGCGGGGCGAGCACGCCGAAGAACCGCTCGACCTTCGACCGCTTGAGGTTGCCCTCCTCGGCCTCCTGCTGCGACACCTGCAGCTGTTCGGCAACCCGCGAACTGATCGCGCGGTCGAGCAACGTCCAGCCGAGCTGTTCAGCGACGAGCGGTGCGACGACGCTGCCGCCCGCGCCGTAGCCGGACGAGATCGTGATGCCGGGCATTGCTCCTCCTCGTCGACACGGGGGCCGTCGAGAACAGCTTTACCCATCCAGCGCACGCACCGTCCATTCTCGGCGGGCGGCGTGTCGGCCGGGCGTGCCGGGCCTGCCGGGCGTGCCGGACGTGCCGGCTCAGGCGTCGCCCTCCGGCGGCTTGGCGGTGGCCATCGTCCGGTCCCACTCCCAGATCGCCCGCAGCGAGACGATCTTGCCCGCGTCGTCGACCTTGTAGATCACCACGCAGTCGGTGTGCGCGGTCCACCCGTTGCCGAGCGTGGTGTGGAACGTCGCGTAGTTGGCGCACTCGTTGCCCGCCGCGAAGGAGTCCTTGATCTCGAACACGAAGCGTTCGACCGGGCCGATCGTGAGATCCCAGAACCGGGACCGCCCGTCCGGGCCGTGGTGACCCTTGCCCTCGGGGTCGAACGCGGACGGGCCGACCGGGTCCTCGATCCAGGCGTCCTCGGCGAACAGGGCGAGCCAGGCGTCCTTGTCCTTGCGGCTGACCGCGTCGTAGCTCGCCAGCGACGCGTCCCGCGCCGGGTGCGACGCCTTCGACGGCGCCTTCCACTCGATCGTCGACCCCGTAGCCGTCATGCCAGCACCTTCGCCATCACCTCGTCGGCGAAGCGGCGGATGCCGTCCTGCTTCGCCGTGAGCTCGCCGTCGAAACCGACGCCGTAGAACAGCCACGGCATCACGATGATGTCGGTGACCCCGGCGTCGAACTGTTCCCGGTAGCCGTCGACCCCGAACCGGTCGATGCACACCGCCTGGATCTCGAACGGGTCGTCGGCCCGTCCGTACTCGTCGAGCAGCTCGTCCAGCCGCTTCTTCGTCGCCACGAGGTCGTCGAACTTGATCATCGCCGACGTCCAGCCGTCGCTGAACCGCGTCGCCCGGCGCAGCGCGACCTCGGTGTGCCCGCCGACGTACCAGGGCATCGGCTTGCTCGGCGCCGGGCTCATCTGCAGCTTGTCGAAGTCGTAGAACTCGCCGTGGTACTCGACCATCCCGCCGCCGAGGACGAGCCGGATCACGTCGATCATCTCGTCGACACGCTTGCCGCGCTTCTCGTAGGGGACCCCGCACCAGCGGAACTCCTCGGGCGACCAGCCGATGCCGACGCCGAAGCCGAAGCGGTTCTGGGTCAGCGCGGCCGTGGTCAGCAGCTGCCGGGCGAGCAGCAGCGGGTTGCGCGAGCCGAGTTTCAGGACCTGCGTGTAGAAGCGGATCGTCGAGGTCGCGCTGCCCATCGCGGCCGCGGCGATGAGCGGGTCCGGCCACGGCGTGTTCTCGTTCCACATCCGGCTGCCGTCCGGGGTGTACGGATAGTCGGCCGACACCTTCTCGGAATAGAACAGCGAGTCCGGCAGCGCGATCGACGCGAAGCCGCACTCCTCGGCCGTGCGGGCCAGCTCGACGATCTGGTCGAGCGGGTTCATCGCGACGGCGAGCGTGAACTTGCGGTTGTCGCTCATTCCGGCTTCTCCGCCCCGACGACCCACATCGAGAAGAACTGCGACCCGCCGCCGTACGCGTGCCCGAGCGCGGTGCGGGCGCCGTCGACCTGATGGTCGCCGGCGCGTCCCATCACCTGCATCGCCGCCTCGGCGAAGCGCAGCATGCCCGAGGCGCCGATCGGGTTCGAGCTGAGCACGCCGCCGGACGCGTTCACCGGCAGCTTGCCGCCGATCGCCGTCTCGCCGGCCTCGGTCAGCTTCCACCCCTCGCCCTCGGGCACGAACCCGAGCGTCTCGAGCCACATCGGCTCGAACCACGAGAACGGCACGTAGATCTCGGCCGCGTCGATCTGCTCGAGCGGGTTGGTGATGCCGGCCTGCTTCCACAGCGCGGCGGCGGCCTCGCGGCTCGCCTGCGGTGATACCTGATCGCGTCCGGCGTAGGTCGTCGGCTCCGAGCGCATCGCCGTCGCGTGGATCCACGCCGGGTTCGCCACCGCGGCCGCCGCCTGCTCGTTGCCGATCACCACCGCGCACGCGCCGTCCGAGGACGGGCACGTCTCGTCGTAGCGGATCGGGTCCCACAGCATCATCGAGTTCTGCACCGACTCGAACGTGATGTCGGCCTGCTGCAGATGCGCGTACGGGTTCTTCGCGCCGTTGCGCCGGTCCTTCACCGCGACCAGCGCACCGATGTGGTTCGGCGCGCCCGAGCGGCGGATGTAGGAGCGCACGTGCGGAGCGAAGTAGCCGCCGGCGCCGGCGTTGACCGGCATGTTGAACGGAATCGGGATCGACAGCGCCCACATCGCGTTGGACTCGGACTGCTTCTCCCACGCGACGGCGAGGACGCGCTGGTGCACACCGGCCTGCACCAGGCTCGCCGCCACGATCGCGGTCGAGCCACCGACCGACCCCGCGGTGTGCACCCGCAGCAGCGGCTTGCCGACCGCGCCGATCGCGTCGGCCAGGAACAGCTCGGGCATCATGACGCCCTCGAAGAAGTCCGGCGCCTTGCCGACGACGACCGCGTCGATGTCGTCCCAGCCGACCTGCGCGTCGATCATCGCGCGGTCGATCGCCTCGCGCAGCAGGCCGGCCATCGACACGTCCGTGCGCTTGGCGCGGTGGTGCGTCTGCCCGGTGCCGAGCACCGCGGCACGGTTCTTCGACATCAGCGCCCCTCCATCACACAGACGAGATTCTGTTGCAGCGCCGGCCCGCTCGTCGCGTGCGCGAGGACGCGTCCTGCCGATCCGTCCGCGATGTGCGCCGCCGCCTCACCGATGCGGACGAGCCCCGCGGCGAACATCGGATTGCCGGCCAGCGCCCCGCCGGACGGCGTGATGCGGACGTCCGCGCCGAGCCCGAGCTCGCGGCGCAGCAGCAGTTCCTGGTGCGTGAAGGGGGTCTGCAGTTCGGCGACCTCGACGCCGTCGATGCCGACGGCTTGGGCCGCGCCGGCCGTCGAGGGCGAGCGCGTCAGATCGCGCGCGCCGAGGTGCGCGGAGTCGACGCGGTGCGCGATCCCGGTGATCCAGGCGGGACGCTCGACGAGTTCGCGGGCCCGGTCCCCGGCGGCCAGGACGATCACCGCGGCGCCGTCCGTGATCGGCGCGCAGTCGTGCATCCGCAGCGGGGCGGCGAGGTAGGGCGAGGCCAGCAGCTCGTCCACGTCCTTCGACCCGGCGAGCTGGGCGAAGCGGTTGGTTTCGGCGTCGCGGCGGCTGCGCACCGCCACCTCGGCCATCGCCCGCTCGTCCCACAGCCCCGCGTCGATACCCAGCCGAGCCTGTAGACCGGCGACGCCGACGGAGTCCGGCCACAGCGGCGCGAGCACGTACGGGTCGAGCTGCAGCGCCATCGTGCGGCGCAGGTTGCCGGCCGAGGACTTGCCGAAGCCGTACACCAGCGCGGTGTCGGCCTCGCCGGTCTGGATCTTGACCCAGGCCTCGTAGAGCGCCCACGCGGCGTCGGCCTCGACGTGCGACTCGACGATCGGCGGAACCGGCCCGATCGCGTCGATCGCCGAGATGAACGAGAACGCCCGCCCGGCGAGGTAGTCCGACGACCCCGAGCACCAGAAGCCGATGTCGGACTTGGTCATGCCGAGCTTGTCGAACACCTCGTGGAAGATCGGCACGAGCATCTCGACGCCGTTGGTCGTGCCGTCCGTCCGGCGCACCTGCGGGGCCTGTGCGAAGCCCACCACCGCCACGTCGCGCATTTAGAGATGCTCCTTGAACGAGTCGTAGTCGGCGTCGGGCTCACCGGTCGGCCGGAAGTACTCGATGTTCTGCAGCGTCGGGCCCCACTCCTCGCGCGGGCGCCACTTCGCCTCGACGCGCATGCCCATCCGGACGTCCTCGGCCTTGGTGTCGAAGACCAGGTGCAGGAACGCGATGTCCGCACCGTCGAGCAGCACGTACGCGGCGACGTACGGCGGCGGGATCTTCTGGCCGGGGAACGGGACGTTCACGATGCAGAAGGTCGTGACGATGCCCTTGTCCGGCAGCTCGACGTCCTCGTCGGTAGGCACGCCGTCGACCGGGCAGGCGCCGCGCGGCGGGACGTAGACCTTGCGGCAGACGGGGCACCGCTGCGCGATGATCCGGCCCTGTTCGAGGCCCCGCAGGTAGGTCATCTCCTGCGGCGACGCGGTGTGCTCGACGCTGAGCTCGATGGGTGTGGTCACCATCGACACGACGTCCGCGACGGTCGGTGCCTTCGCCGCCGGCGGCCTCTGCGGCGTGTCCGCGGGCTCGAAGCAGACGATGTCGCGGATCGATCCGCCCGGCTCGTCCGCCCACCGGGCCCGCACCCGCTGCCCGGTGCGCACGGCGTCCGGGGAGGGGACGTCCAGCGCGTGCAGCATCGTCGTGTCGGCGCCGTCCAGGCGGACCAGCACCCACGCGAACGGGCGCGCGAGCGGCTGGCCGTCCAGCGGTTCGGCGGCCCAGCTCCAGCTGACGATCTCGCCCTCGTCGGCGACCCGGACGAACTCGCTGACGGCGGCGCCGGTGACGGGGTCGTACTCGACGGGCGGCACGACCACCCGCCCGTCCGAGACGCGCACGCCGGTCACGGTGCGGTCGCGCAGGCCGGTCATGAACCGGCTCAGCGTCGGACCGAGGGACCGCGTGTAGTCGAAAGTCAGCTCGATCGGGGCACTCAACGGCTGAACCGACGTCATGACACGAAGTGAAACACGTTCTCGTATCGGCGACAAGGGTGCGGATGGAGCGCCGGTGATCCGGGAGTTACGGCGCTGTCCGGCGGCTTGTCCGGAGCTGATACACGTTCTAGATTGGGGCAGCCGCCGACGGCAACGTCCGCTGCACCATCCCGCTGCGACTTGGAGACGACGTGACGGACACCGGACTGTGGAACATCGCCCGCGACGAACCCGGCCTGACCGCGGTCGTCGACCCGAGCGGTCGCGAGATCGCGTACGGCGACCTCGCCGCGGCCGCCGACCGGTACGGGCGAGGGCTGCAGAAGCTCGGGCTGCAGACCGGCGACTGCCTGGTGGTGATGCTGCCGAACACGATCGAGCTCGTCGCGCTGTACTTCGCGGCTATGGAGTGCGGGCTGTACATCGTCCCGATCAACTGGCACCTGACCGGGCCCGAGGTCGCCTACATCGTCGAGGACTCCGAGGCGAAGGCGTTCGTGGGGCACGAACGCTTCGCTGCCGCGGCGACGATCGCCGCGGCGGGGATCGCTGCTGAGGCGCGGTTCGCGGTCGGCGAGATCGACGGCTTCCGTCCGCTCGCCGAACTCGAGGAGGACGGCGGACGTCCCGAGAACCGCACGCAGGGCGCACCGATGGTCTACACGTCGGGCACCACCGGCAAGCCCAAGGGCGTGAAGCGTCCGCTGACCGGCGCGAACCCCGACGACGTTCCGCTCGCGTCCAGCGGCTTCTTCGCGGGCTTTCGCATCAAGCCGTTCGACGACAACGTCCACATCTGCGGGTCGCCGCTCTATCACACAGCCGTGCTGAACTTCGTCGGGATCTCGGTGCAGCTCGGACACACAGTCGTGCTGATGGACAAGTTCGACGCGGAGGAGATGCTGCGGCTCATCGACCGCTACCGCGTGACGCACAGCCACATGGTGCCGGCGCAGTTCATCCGGCTGCTCGCGCTGCCCGAGGACGTCCGTGCCAAGTACGACGTGTCGTCGCTGCGCACGATGATCCACGGAGCCGCGCCGTGCCCGAACGAGGTGAAGCGGGCGATGCTCGACTGGTGGGGTCCGGTCGTCGTCGAGTACTACGCCGCCACCGAGGGCGGCGGCACGACGATCTTCGCCGACGAGTGGCTGAACAAGCCCGGATCCGTCGGCAAGGCCTGGTCGTACTCGGTCGTGAAGATCCTGGACGAGAACGGCAACGAGATGCCGCCGAACCAGCCGGGCCTGGTCTACATGCAGATGGGCGGCTCGTCGTTCGCGTACCACAAGGCGGAGGAGAAGACCCGTGAGGCGCGGGTGGGCGACCTGTTCACCGTCGGCGACATCGGCTACCTGGACGACGACGGTTACCTGTTCCTAATGGACCGCAAGAACGACATGATCATCTCCGGCGGCGTGAACATCTACCCGGCCGAGATCGAGGGCGAGCTGGTCATGCACCCGGCGATCGCGGACGTCGCGGTCTTCGGCGTGCCGGACGAGCAGTGGGGTGAGGCGATCAAGGCGGTCATCCAGCCGGCGCCGGGCATCGTGCCCTCCGACGAGCTGACCGAGCAGATCCGGGCGTTCGCCGCCGACCGCCTCGCGAAGTACAAGCTGCCCAAGATCGTCGAATACATGGACGAGCTGCCCCGCGACGACAACGGCAAGCTCTACAAGCGCAAGCTGCGCGACCAGAGCTGGGCCGGCCGCGAGCGCGCCATCTGAGCCGACAGATGATCTTGAGACATCGGCGGTGCTAGGGGCACCGGGAATGTCTCAAGATCAAGAAGGGCGGGCGGTCAGACGCCGCGGAACCGGGGGGTGCGCTTCTCGGCGAACGCGCGCGGGCCCTCCTTGGCGTCCTCGCTGCGGAAGACCTGCATGCCGAGCTCGGCGTCGATGCGGAACGCGTCGTTCTCGTGCATCGCCTCGGTCTGCCGGATCGTCCGCAGGATCGCCTGCACGGCGAGCGGCCCGTTGGCCGAGATCATCTCCGCGAGCTCGAGCGCCTTGTCCAGCGCCGTGCCGTCGGGGACGACGTGCCCGATCAGCCCCAGCTCCTTCGCCTCGGTCGCGCGGATGTGGCGCCCGGTCAGCAGCAGGTCGGCCGCGACCGTGTACGGGATCTGCCGGACGAGCCGCACCGCCGAGCCGCCGAGCGGGAACAGCCCCCACCGTGGCTCGCTGATCCCGAAGCGGGCGCTCTCCCCGGCCACGCGGATGTCGGTCGCCTGCAGGATCTCGGTGCCGCCGGCGATCGCGGGGCCCTCGACGGCCGCGATCAACGGCTTGGTCAGGCGACGCCCCTTCAGCAGCGATTCGATGCGCGAAAGATCCATTCCGGCGGCAGACTCACCGGGATGCGACTGCGTCATCGCCTTGAGGTCGGCACCGGCGCAGAACGCGCCGCCGGCACCGGTGAGGATGCAGACGCGGATGTCCGGATCGGCGTCGACGCGGTTCCACGCGGCGGTCATCCCGGCGAGCATCGGGCCCGACAGCGCGTTCTTCGCCTCGGGCCGGTTCATCGTCACGATCAGCACGTGACCGCGCTGCTCGACCAGGCAGTGCTGGTCGTCCGGGGTCACGCGTGCGTCGGCAGTCATCGTCATCGCGACACCTGTCTGCAAAGGAGGATCTCCGCGGATTCCGAGCGAATCCGAGCTTGCGGCAAACGATAACACGTTCTAGTTTTGCGGCGTGAGCGATGACGCTCGCGGGGACGAGCGAGGGGACTGAAGCGGTGGCCTACAACATCGCAGACCTGTTCGAGCACGCGGTCGACTACTTCCCGGAGCGCCCGGCGATCCTGAGCGCCGACGGCGAGATCACGTTCGCCGAACTCGAGGAACAGGCCAATCGCCTCGCCCACCATCTCGCGGCACACGGCGTCGGGACGGGCTCGCACGTCGGCATGTGCACGCGCAACCGGCTGCAGTCGATCGTCACGATGCTTGCGGTCTACAAGCTGCGCGCCGCGCTGATCAACGTGAACTTCCGCTACACCGCCAAGGAGATCGCGTACGTCCTCGAGAACGCCGACGTCGTCGCGCTCGTCCACGAGCGGATGTACAGCGACCGGGTGGCGGACGCGCTGCCGGCCGCGTCGACGGTCAAGCACACCGTCGTCATCGACGACGAGAGCGACCTCCCGATCCAGGGCACGCCGTGGGACGAGGCGCTGGCGAGCGGACGTCCCGAGCGTGACTTCGAGGAACGCACGAACGACGACCTCTACATCCTCTACACCGGCGGCACGACCGGCATGCCGAAGGGCGTCATCTGGCGCCACGAGGACGTCTGGCGCACGCTCGGCGGCGGCATCAACTTCGTCACCGGCGAGCCGCTCGAGGACGAGTGGGCGCAGGCCGAGGTCGGCAAGGTCACCGGCGGCATGCGGCGCATCTGCCTCGCCCCGCTGATCCACGGCAACGCGCAGTGGGCGGCGCTGATGGCGCTGTTCGCCGGCGACACGGTCGCGCTGCTGACCCAGTTCGACCCGGTCGAGGTCTGGAAGTCCGTCGAGAAGTGGAAGATCAACCTGATCGTCCTGATCGGTGACGCGATGGCCCGTCCGATGATCGATGCCTTCAAGGCGGGCAACTACGACGTGTCGACGCTGTTCGCGGTATCCAGCAGTGCTGCCTTGTTCTCGCAGAGCGTGAAGAACGAGTATCTCGAGGCGCTGCCCAACGTCGTGATCACCGATGCCATCGGCTCGTCCGAGACCGGCTTCATGGGCATGGGCCTGATCACCAAGGACAGCGAGCAGGGCCTCGGCGGCCCGCGGGTGTCGGTCAACAAGGACACGATCGTCATCGACGAGCTGAACCAGCCGATCCCGGCCGGCTCGCCGGACATCGGCCGGCTGGCGCGCGGCGGGCACATTCCGGTCGGCTACTACAAGGACCCGGAAAAGACAGCCAGGCTGTTCGTCGAGGTCGACGGCAAGCGCTACACCGTGCCGGGTGACTTCGCCCGGCACGAGGCCGACGGCACGATCACGCTGCTCGGCCGCGGCAACACCTGCGTCAACACCGGCGGCGAGAAGGTCTTCCCCGAAGAGGTCGAGGCTGCCCTGATGTCCCACCCGGACGTGTTCGACGTGCTCGTCGTCGGCGTTCCGGACGAGCGCCTCGGTCAGCGCGTCGCCGCGGTCATCGAACTGCGCGAGGGCGCGACCACCGACGCACAGGCGCTCATCGAGCACGTCCGCACCGAGGTTGCCGGATACAAGGTGCCGCGCAGCATCTGGTTCGTCGACAAGGTGCAGCGGCTCGCGACCGGCAAGGCCGACTACCGGTGGGCGAACGAGTTCGCCGCCGATCACCCGGAGGACGACGCATGCGCACCCCGATCTGCGACCAGTTCGGTATAGCCCACCCCATCTTCGGCTTCACGCCGTCCGAGCACGTCGCCGCCGCGATCAGTCGCGCCGGCGGGATGGGTGTGCTCGGCTGCGTCCGCTTCAACGACGCGGACGAGCTGGACGCGGTGCTGACCTGGATGGACGAGAACACCGACGGCAAGCCCTACGGCGTCGACATCGTCATGCCGGCGAAGGTGCCCAGTGAGGGCACCGCGACCGACCTGCGCAGCTACATCCCCGACGCGCACAAGCAGTTCGTCGACGACACGCTGCGCAAGCTGGGCGTGCCGCCGCTGCCCGCCGACGGCGAGCCGGGCGGTGAAGGCGTGCTGGGCTGGCTGCACTCGGTCGCGCGCTCGCACGTGGAGGTCGCGCTCAAGCACCCCATCCGGCTGATCGCGAACGCGCTCGGCTCACCCCCGAAGGACGTCATCGACCAGGCGCACGAGCACGGCGTGCCCGTCGCTGCGCTCGCGGGCAAGGCCGAACACGCTCGTCGACATGTCGCCAACGGGGTCGACATCGTCATTGCGCAAGGCACCGAGGCCGGCGGTCACACCGGAGAGATCGCCACCATGGTCCTGGTGCCGGAGATAGCCGATGCCGTCGGCGACGACGCCCACGTGCTCGCCGCCGGCGGCATCGGTTCCGGACGGCAGATCGCCGCGGCACTCTCGCTGGGCGCCGGCGGCGTCTGGATGGGCAGCTACTGGCTCACCACCTCGGAGTATCAGCTCGGTTCGGGCGCGACGATGCAGCAGGCGCTGGTCTCGGCCGGCTCGGACCAGACCGTCCGTTCGCGGGTGTACAGCGGCAAGCCGGCTCGCCTGCTCAAGACGAAGTGGACGGACGCGTGGGCCGCCGAGGGCGCGCCCGAGCCGCTGCCAATGCCGCTGCAGAACCTGCTCGTCAGCGAGGCGCACCAGCGCATCATGGCCGCGAACGACCCCGAGGTCGTCGCGATGCCGGTCGGCCAGATCGTCGGCCGGATGAACGCGGTGCGCCCGGTCGCCGACCTGGTCGAGGAGCTCGTCGCCGAGTTCGACCAGACCCTCGGCCGCCTCGACAAGTACCGGTAGCCCGTGACCGATCCGTTCGTGCCGGCGCGGCTCGGCCCGCTCACCCTGCGCAACCGGATCATCAAGGCTGCGACGTTCGAGGGGATGGCGCCGCGCGGGCTGGTCACGCCCGAGCTGGTCGAGTTCCATCGCCGGGTGGCCGCCGGCGGGGTCGGCATGACGACCGTCGCCTACCTCGCCGTCGCGCCGGAAGGACGGACCGAGCGGCGCCAGATCCACTGGCGGGACGAGGCGCTGCTCGGTCTACGCGAGCTGACCGACGCCGTGCACGCCGAGGGCGCGCTGGTGTCCGCGCAGATCGGGCACGCGGGCCCGGTGGCCGACTCGCGCAGCAACCGCCTGCCCGCGCTCTCGCCGAGCCGGACGTTCTCGCCGCTCGCGCTGACGTTCACCCACCGGGCGAGCCGCGACGACATCGCCCGGGTGATCGCGGCGCACGCCCGCGCCGCCGCGATGGCGGCGGACGTCGGCTTCGACGCCGTCGAGATCCACCTGGGCCACAACTACCTCGCCTCGGCGTTCCTCTCGCCCCGGCTGAACCGCCGCCGGGACGACTACGGCGGCAGCCTGGTCAATCGCGCCCGGTTCGCGCGCG
>Ga0164242_10007499_pt1 | contig 11935 bp, 11 predicted proteins | sample OricomgcompostMG_FD_108783 | JGI IMG/M metagenome (GOLD analysis project Ga0164242, IMG submission 108783) | Miracle-Growth compost microbial communities from Emeryville, California, USA - Original compost - Miracle growth compost (MG) ... | reverse complement strand
TCTGCCATAACCCGGATCAAAAAGCTAACACTCAGTTGACAATTCAGTCATAATTGATTAACACAATGCAACTTACTTTACTATATCAAAAATAATATTTGATATGACAAAAAGAAAGCTTGACGTCGTTGTTCTCTCAGATATACACCTAGGCACCTACGGCAGCCACGCCAGAGAACTACTTCAATATCTGCGATCCATTGAGCCAACTTTACTGATCCTGAACGGCGATATAATTGATGGCTGGCAGTTTACCAAGAGGTATTTCCCGAAGAGTCATTTTGCGGTTATTAAAGAAATTCTGGATATAATCTGCCGGGGTACGCAGGTCGTATATATTACCGGCAACCATGATGAGGTCTTGCGTAAATACACAGACACTCATATCGGCACTTTTACATTAACCGATAAATACAGCATCGACATCCATGGTAAAAAGGCATGGATATTCCATGGGGATGTCTTTGACAATACAACCCGGGGCAGTGCACGGATCCTGGCGAAGTTCGGATCGAAAGGATATGACTTACTGATACTTTTAAACAGGGCGATCAATTATTGCATGAAAAAACTGGGTCGGGAAAAAGTCTCCTTTTCAAAAAAGGTCAAAAACGGCGTAAAGCAGGCCGTCAAATTCATTAATAAATTTGAGCAGACAATCGGGGGGCTGGCCATAGAAAACGGCTATGACTATGTTATTTGCGGGCACATTCATCAACCTTGCATGAAGCAAATTATAACAGCCGAAGGAACAGTTACTTACTTAAATTCAGGAGACTGGATAGAAAATCTTACCGCACTGGAATACCACAACAATCAATGGAAAATATATCATTATGATCCATTAGAATTTAATGACCTTCATCCAGAACCGCCAGTCAACTCCTCTCTCAATGTCTTTTCAGAACAGATAGACTATAATCTACAACCTCAATAACTATGAAAATATTATATGCAATACAGGCAACCGGCAACGGTCATATCAGCAGAGCCATGGAGCTGATGCCTCACCTGAAGCGCTATGGGCATGTGGATGTATTTCTCAGTGGGAGCAACAGTACCTTACAGGCTGACCTGCCTATAAAATTCAGAAGTCAGGGGCTTAGCCTTCAGTACAGTTGCAATGGCAAACTGAATTTCGCCAAAACAATTAAATCTTGCCAGCTGCGCAAGGCATTCAAAGAAGCCGCCAGCCTACCGGTCAAAGATTATGACATGGTCATCAATGACTTTGAAGCCATAACCTCCATTGCATGCAATAAACAATCGGTTCCGATGATACATTTTGGACATCAGGCAAGTTTTGTTTCAGATGCCACTCCCAGACCGGACAACAAAAGCATCATAGGCGAATGGATTCTGCGCAATTATGCGCATAGCCATTTGAATCTCGGGCTTCATTTTAAGCGGTATGACCAGTTTATCCTTCCTCCCGTTATCCAGCGTTCAATCTGGGAAGCAACTCCTTCAACCGAATCCCATGTAACTGTTTATCTTCCCTCTTTTTGTGACAAGGAATTACTGCAGCTATTCTCCGTAATCAAAAATGTACCGTTTGAAATCTTTTCCAGGCACTGCAAAGAGATCATGACATTTCAACATATTAAACTTATTCCAGTTGAAAAAGAGGCCTTCAATAAAAGTCTGATTAATAGCACGGGCATTATCACGGGAGCCGGATTTGAGACACCAGCTGAAGCGCTCTACTTGGGTAAAAAGATCATGGCTATTCCCATCGGCGGTCAGTATGAACAAAAATGCAATGCGGCCGCACTGAAAAGGTTAGGTGTAAAAACAATCAATGCGATTGTTCCGAACCAGTTTAAACAGGAGGTAGAAAACTGGCTGACCAGCCCTAATAAGGCGACCGGCCTTAAATGGCAGTCCACAGAAAAAACGGTTACGGCATTATTTGATCTATGGGATACAGCCACCCGTAAAACGATGCTGTCCAAAAGCACCTCTCCGGAAATCGCACTCTTGTAAAAGAGTGACTTTCACGCAGGTGATTATCATTGAAAGTCAATTTGTTTCATATCCCCACAGCATGTAACCTTGGTTCGCAATAGCCCATTGAGAAAATTTTGCGATCTGTCTGTTACGCCCTGCTATTTGCCAATACCACCGTCTACGCAGATTACCTGTCCGGTCATATAAGTGCTCTCATCTGAGGCCAGAAATAACGCAAGGCCGGCTACATCTTCCACCTGACCGTATCTGCCTAGAGAAATATTTTTTAAAAATCCAGCAGAGATATCTGTATCAATTAGATGCTGGGTCATATCTGTTTGTATGAATCCCGGTGCAATTGCATTGCACCGGATCTGTTTACCCCCCAGCTCTTTGGCAACCGATTTGGTGAATCCGATGATGCCGGCCTTAGAGGCGGCATAGCTGCTTTGCCAGGAGTTACCATATATTCCCACAATGGAACTGATATTTATAATACTCCCTCGCTTAGCCTTCCCCATATGCCGGGTCACCAGCTTGGTCATATTAAAAACGCTATAAAGGTTATTAACAATAACTTCATCCCACAGTTCGTAAGAAGTTCTGGACAGCGTACTATCCTTTGAGATACCCGCATTGTTTACACAGATATCGACTTGTCCATACTCTGCAATAATTCGGTTTACAAAGGTTTCACATTGTCCAAAATCAGAAACATCCACCTTGACAGCTCTTGCAAGCCCGCGGTCTCCGCTAATGGCATTTTCAATATCCTTTATTTCCGCTTTTTTATATTTACTTTTATAGGTGATAATAACCCTGGCTCCCTGATCCGCAAACTTCTTTGCAATCGCACACCCTATCCCACGGGAGCCACCGGTAACAATCGCGACTTTGCCCTTAAGCTGTTCCATTGTTCAATCGGTTTATTTTTTTGCAACTTTTATTTTTGTTTCAATTGCCAGATACAGATCCTCAAAGCTCTTGAGATCATATATTTCCTCGTCTTCAATCGTGATATTAAAGGCTTGCTCCACATCCACTATGATCTCCACGAAGTCCACCGAATCAATATTTAATTCATCGATAAAACTTTTGGTGGTATCTCGCTCGATATTATCCAGCAGTTCCGGATGCTCCGTATAATTAGCAACGATTTTCTTTAACCGCTCAGTTATCTTTTTGTCAAAAGAAATTGCCTTTTTCAGGATTCTCTTCTTCGTGGCGGGCTGTGTAGCAGCCTTTTTCGCTGTAGTCTTCCCCTCGGAATCAGTTTTCGAAGTTGTTTTCTTTGTGGCCCCAGTTTTTGGACTGGGAGCGGCAACTACTTTAGGATTTTTCTTTGCCACGCCTTCGGTCTTATTAGCCTTCGCGGGTGCAGCAGCAAGAGATGCCGGCTTCTTTGAATGGGTGCTTGACGCTTTCATATAAATCAATTTAATAATTTAAAAGTATTTTTATTTAATTTCGCCCCTCATTTCATGTATTAATTTCTCAGAGAGGCCCGTTGCGCTAAAGCCGCCATCATGAAAAATATTCTGCATGGTAATATATCGGGTATAGTCACTAAATAACATTGCACAAAAAGAGGCGAGATCCGCTACAGGTGCATTACCCAAGGGACTCATATGATCCGCATAATCCATAAATTCCATAAACCCGTTAATACCGGTACCGGCCCTTGTGGCGACAGGAGACTGAGAAATGGTATTAACCCGGACATTCCGCCGGATTGCATAATGATAACCAAAGTTCCTGGCAATGGCTTCCAGCAGTGCTTTTGCATCGGACATCTCATTATATTCAGGAAATATCCTTTGTGCGGCGATATAAGTCATCGCAACGACACTCCCCCATTCATTCAGTACATCCTTTTGATATGCTACTTGTAACACTTTATGAAAGCTGACTGCCGATACATCCAGCGTTTTCTGATAATATTCATAATTCAATTCCGTATAGGGATGTTTTTTACGTATATTCAGGCTATTGGCTACACTGTGCAGGATAAAATCAATCTTTTTCTTTTTAAAATGCCTGGAGCAGAAGGCATATAATTTTTCAATATCTTCAATTTTTGTAAGATCCGCCCCAAATACAGGCGCCTGAATGTCGGCTGCCAGCTTTTCCGTATCACTAAACCTTATGGCGATTGGTAAATTAGAAAGTACAATATCAGCTCCTTCCTGCCTACATTTAAGCGCCACTTGCCAGGCAATGGACTGTTCGTTCAATGCGCCGAAAATGATTCCTTTTTTACCTTTTAATATCTTACTTGTCATATTAGTTTTTAATTACTCAAACTATTTGCCCTCTGCCTATGCTTTGAACTTTTTCAACACCAGGCAGGAGTTCACATCTCCAAATCCAAAACTGATTTTGCATACAATATCCAGCGCTATATCCATAATAGCTTTGGGCGGTACACAGTCATGTGCAATTAATTGGCCGATTTCGGGATGCAATTCATCAGCATTGATGGACGGGTGAATAAATCCATGATAGAGCTGAAGAACGGCGGCAACTGATTCGATTGAGCCTGAAGCGCTCAAACAATGCCCAATCATAGACTTCATAGAATTAATATAAGGAAAGTCAGTTCCTTTTCTATTCAGTGCTTTTACCCAGGCATTAATTTCGGTAATATCTCCGATGGTTGAGGACAGATGCCCGGAAATCAGATCGATCTGACCGGGTAGTACCCCGCAACTTTTAAGACCGTTTCTGATACATCGAACCATACCGTTGACATTCCCAATAGTCATCGTGCCTTTGCCGCGCTGCCCTCCGGAATTAATATGGCCTCCGAGGATCTCTGCATAAATTCTGGCACCTCTTTTCTGGGCCGTGCTCAGGCTTTCCAGCACTAAGGCTCCCGCCCCCGAACTGGGCACAAAACCGGCGGCATCTTTATCCATAGGTCGGGACGCTTTTTGGGGGCGGTCATTAAACCCGTGGGCCGTAGCAAACATAGAGTCAAAAGGGCCCCATACATAAGGACTGTTGCTTTCTGAGCTACCCACAAGCATCCTTGTAGCCGCACCGGACCTAATTTTCTCAAATGCCATTAAAATGGCTTCCGTCCCTGTATTACAGGCCGAAGCATTACTGGTAACCTGATTGCCCAGCCCGAGTATTTTCGCAATATATGCACTCACCGCACTATTTATCGCCTGAGGCAAAGCCCTGGGATTACCTTTCCTGGTATCCTGACCGCTCTCTCTGAGCGCAATTCCATAGTGGGTGGCCTCAATGCCATTGCTACCGGTCCCAAATATACAGCCACTGGTATAATCTGCCCCATCCGAGGCTTTAGGGAATGCCAGTCCGCTATCCTTCCAGGCCTGCGCAGCTGCAATACAACCGTAAGTAATTCCGGTACTGAATACCTCCTGTATCTGATGCTTCTCCAAAAAAGCCAACCGGTCCTTTTCGCTTAATGCAGGAACTCCGCCAATCTGACAACGAAAAGCATGCTCCCGCAGTTCGGGATAAAATTTTATACCCGACTTCCCTTTTCTGATGGCCGATGTAAACTTCTTTACGCCTATACCATTTGGGCTTAATACTCCCAGGCCGGTAATTACAATTCTATCATTCATTTTAATTAAAATTCAGTTTATGGACAGGGTCACCTATTTGTCCGGTCTTATTTTACGCCTTCCGGCCAATGCCTTACCATAACACAGCCGGCCACATCCCCGAAACCATAAGAGGTTTTGGCAACAATATTCAGTCTTTTCTTTATCGACTTTAAGGGCACTTTTGATCTCGGCACGATAGCGGCAATTTCTTGATCCAATTGTTCCGCATTAAGGGTCGGATGAATAAACTGATCCTGTAACTGCAAAGCCGTCGCAACCAGTTCCAACGAGGAGGACGCTGCAAAACAGTGTCCAGTCATTGATTTCAAAGCATTGATGTAGGGAAAATCATTTCCTTTTCGTTTCAAAGCACCGGCAAGCGCTTGGACTTCATACACATCCATGATATAGGACGGCAGATGCCCGCAAACAAGGTCAATTTCATCAGGGCTGATCTTAGCCGCCTCCAGGGCAAAACCGATAACATCCTCCATACTTTGCCGGTTATTAATCGTCATCGTCCCCCCCGCCCTTTGGGCGCCACAGATCAGGCTTCCACCCAACAGTTCACCATATATTCTGGCACCTCTTTTTTGGGCGGATTGAAGACTTTCAAGTACCATCGCACCGCCGCCGCTTCCAGGCACCAGCCCATTAGCTCCTGTGCTCATAGGACAACTGCCTTTTTCCGGTCTGTCATTATATCCTTTTGCCAACGCATAAAAATCATCATAGAGCGTCATTCCATCATACCCTCCCCAGACGTTATGATGACTGCTTTCTGCAGATCCCACTAAAACGATACTGGATTTCCCCTCCCTGATCCTGTTGAAGCCCTCCAGCGCTGCCTCTACTCCGGTAATACAGGAAGAAGAATTAGTGGTTAATTGATTACCGATTCCTATTATACCTCCCAAATAGGCACTGACACCACTATTCATCGCCTGCTGAGCTGTCCGGCCTCCCATTTTACGGACATTGCCGGTATCCACCAGGCTGATACCGTAATCAATCGCATCAATACCATTAGTGCAGGTTCCGAAAATGCAGCCATAATCCCAGGCCGCCTGACTGCTCTTACTGGGCAACAATTCCAGACCGGCATCATACCAGGCTTCAAGACCAGCCATGCATCCATAAATAATACCCGTCCCTTTCATTTTAACCAACCCGTATTGCTTTGTAAAAGCGTCAATCTGCTTTTGCTCCAGCAGGGGCAATCCTCCTATATGACAGCGATAGTTCTGCTGTTCAAGAATTTCATGATAACGGATACCGGAAATACCTTTTTTCAGGCCGGCCTTAAATGCCTTCAGGCCGGTGCCAATCGGGCTGCATACCCCAAGTCCCGTTATAACAACTCTAGTATTCTTACTCATAATTAATTAGAATTAACGACAACTCCAGACAATACCCCTTTAGCCACGAGTTGACCTGCTTCATTTTCAATTCGGACATTACATTTCAGTTTATTCAATCTGAAAAAGACCTTTTCGGCTCTCACGAATATCTTTTCCTGAGGGCGTATTATAAATTTATAATCCATATTCGCTGAAGTCAGATAAAAAAGATGGTTCACTTTATAACCAAAAGCACTAAGATCTATGACCGTCATTGAACTTAGGGAGGCTGGCAGTTCAATGGGCAACTCGCTGAGTGTTTCAATGCCATTCCCTAATAAATACATTCCAAAAGCAAGTAGCCCGATTTGGGCCGCCGACTCCTGTAATATGGCACCCGGCACGACCGGGTTACCGGGAAAATGCCCTTTGAAAAACATCTCCTGTTTTTTAAAGGTATATGTAGCCAAAATATGCGTACTGTCAACTTCCACAATATCCTCTATAAAACAATAGGGTTTTTTGCAAGGAAAATGTTCAATAATCAGTTCTTTGGTCACTTCCATATTATAACTTTTTTAATCACCTCAAAATTTTATCGCGCTATTTTATAGCTATTACCAGGCTTCCCGGAATTCCTGTATGAGTCATGCTCATCAGCCCCATCTTCAGATAAGCGCTGCATACCTCTTATTCAACTTCCGGAGCACTGACTCCATTCTTTTGTATACGGTTTCTTTTAAAAAATTGGCATCCATATGCATACATCCGTCTGCCTGAATTTCTTTCAAAAACATCACCCTGCAAACACCTGGACGCAGGGATAAAGCACGGTTAAAATGCATCCTGTCTACACTGTCAATAAAAACAACCGGCCTTATGCTCACCCCTCTTTTAATCGCCAATTGGAACGGACCTTTGTAAAACGCTTTTAACGGAAGTTCGCTCTCATTAAAAGTTCCTTCGGGGAAAACAAAAACCGAGGTTTTCTCTTCCAATGCCCGGTTCAGGTCGATATAGCTTTTTGCCCGTGAAGCAGCGCTGTCTCTGTCAACAGTTACTGTCATTCTGCGATAAAACCAACCAAATAAAGGAATACGCCCCATCTCATCTTTTCCAAGCGGTTTATAAGGGCCCTTCATACTTGCCAGCATCAGAAAAACATCAATATATGATCTATGGTTTGCTATGTATATTGCCGGCTCGTCCGTCCAATCATCCCGCTCTGCCTCATATTCCCATTCCAATTTAACGGCCACAGCCCATAACCAGCACCTGGCAATGCAGCCACAGATTCTATAGAACAGTTTTACGCCCACCCTTCTATTCAATAGTAATACACCAAATGGGAACAATAAAACCATCATAAAAACAATGCCCGCCAGTGCATATGCATTATAGGCCCACAAAAACGCTTCCTGATACCATTTTAAATGCTGTTGCTCCAAAATACTAATGCTTCATATAGTAAAATAAAATATATTAACTTTACCCTTATCCCTTCTTACTTTTTATTTGTTTTTGATCTTTGTCCTTTATAAAAATGCTATTATAAATAATAAAGGTCACAAAAACCAACAGGCACAAATAAGCAAACCAGTGAGGATGCGCTACAATAAAGGTTTGATAATCATTGGGGGTAATCATTACATAGCCGATCATTGCAGCAGAACTCTTATTCATGTCCGGCATCTTGCCTGTAGATTGTATCATTCCTGAATAGCCGTCATTATTATTAATAACCAGGTCTTTTCTTGTTTCAATAGCCCGCAGCCGCGCATGAAACTGGTGCTGTTTGGCAATATATGTATCACTGAACCAACCATCATTACCCGGATTCACCAGAAAATTTGCGCCCTGACTGACGGTGCGGTAGGCCAGATCGGGAATGGTAGATTCATTACACAGCAACATCCCGGCATTTCCAACAGGGGTCGGCAGGGGCTTATCACTTGTCCCCTCCTTAACCCTGAAGCCGGTACTGTTGTAAAAGGGGATCAACATCCCCAGAAAAGGTTTTTCGATCAGACTCAGCGCGAGCCGTTTGTCATAGCGACCAATAACTTTATGATGCGGCTCCATACAATAGATGGAATTATAGAAAATTCTGTTTTTACGGTCAAAATCGGTATTCATACCAATCAAATGAGTGATGTTATACCCTGTTGTAATGGAGTCCAATACCTTTAAAAAGTCGTCATCCGGTGTATAATTCCAGGGAATAGCGGACTCATACCAGATAGTCAGGGCTGTCCCTGTACCACAAATCTGTCTGTTCATTTCAAACAGCTGCCTGGCCAGAAAATCGCCATTGGCAGGATTCCATTTAAATTGCGGGTCCAGATTCTGAGATAAGATAGCGGCCTTGAAAGGCTTTTCTTTTTTTATGGCAATATCTTCCTGAAGCCGGTCCTCATAGTTATTTAAAATTACAGCGCCGAGTAACAGGCTACCCAGGATTATGCCCACGGGAACTATCAGCATCCTCCATTTTTTATAATAGAAGAAATAAGCAGTACAATAACTTAAAAAGACCACTAAAAAAGTCAGCAATAACGGTCCGGTAATCGTCGTAATTTGTGCAAGATATAGATTCTGCGCCAAAGAGATATAGGAAACAAACAAGCAAAGCGCAAATCCTTTGGCAAAATAGATCATAAAAGCATCAACCAACACCCAGAACGAAGACAGATAGATTCCGTTGACAAGCCATTCCAGTTTATATCGTTTTTTTCTTTTAAGGAACAAAATAATCCATCCCAAAATACCGGCATATAGCGCAAAAATAACAGTAAATATCAATGTGATACCGACACCGAGTAAAACCCCTTTACCCGTAAATTTATCTGCACCGCCTATAATCCAGAAAAAATTCAGTACAGCGGTAACTCCGCCAACAAATGCTCCTCTTTTGAAAGCCTCCGCCGGCTTATCAATATCCATAAACCCGTAAAATACCAAAGCATAAACGATCCAATTCAAAGGTGTGTCAGTCATTTGAATGGACATCGTAATGGGAATGGCACTCAATAATAATATCCAGTACTTTTTATTCAATTTTATGTGCATTTTACGTAATTCAGTTGGGGCAGCTTTAAAAATGTTATAAACAGTAAATAATCCCAATTTACCAGCAGAAAAATAAAATCAATTAAACATCACCATGCCTTTGCATTATATAAATAGGATGTTCGCATATTTCAGCGAACACCCTATTTAAGCCATGATTTCCTAAATTCGACTACTTCTTAACAAATGTCACTGATTGACTGGTTCCATTGTCAGTGATTACCTGTAAAATATAGACGCCTGCGATTAGTTTAGTTACATCTACCTTATTGGAAGAATCAACCACGCCTTTTGCTACGTTTGTTCCACCGAGAGAAACAATACGGTATGCACTTCCAGCTTTTACTCCCTTAACAGTTAAATATCTGGATGCGGCCGGATTTGGATAAACGGATAATGATGAAGCGGCATCCGCCAAGGTAACATTCACACTATTGGAATAACTAACCGCCCCTTCTTTTGAGACTTCACCCACTCGGTAAACAGCCTTAGTAGCAGGTGTTGCGTCAGTAAAGCTATAATTCAGCGTAGTTGTGCTGTAGCCGCCATTAGCTTTGCTGGCTACTGTTCCCAGTGTCTGATAGCTGCTGCCACCATTCACACTTCTTTCAATAGTAAATTCTTTATTGTTCAGCTCGGTTTCAGTTGCCCACGAAAGAACTACTGTACCTTTATTAACTGTTACCTGCAGACCGGCTGGACTCCATTTAACAGGAAGGCTGGCAGTAGCGATATCTGGTCCAGTAGCAATGAAAGGCATACCGTGATCAAAGTGATTACCTCCATTGACAGCCACTGGATCAGGGTTCCCTTCTGAAGCATGATCCTTGATTCGATTCTGTCCTCCTTCAAAAGTATTGAAGTTAATGGTCTGTTCAGCTATAGTCCCTGGACTTTGTCCATCCCATGCAGCAGTAGTCGTTAATAGCCTGAAAGAATAGACTGAGTCTGGAAGTATAGTGCTTCCAGGCATAATAGCAAACTTAAGTGCCCCTTTCATATAGTTATAGTCGCCTGAAACAAATCCCGGTACGGTTGTACCATCAAGTGTAATACCGGTCGCATTAGAAGTAACCACTTTGCCGCCAAAATCAATTGTATGAGAGGCGGTTGTTGCAGTTGGTCCTGCATAAGCACCGAGTCCGGAATAATCTGTAAGGCCTGAAGGCGTATAGTCACCTTCTGTCAAAGAACTGAAATTTCTCGCTAAAACCCAGTCCTTTCCGATTGAATCCGTATTAATTGTCACCCACGCCAATTGATAGTTAGGGCTCTGAGCCTGTGAGGTTCCGCCAGCACCTGCTACAAAGGCCTGCCCATTGGCATTACCTCTGGCATATTGAAGTACAATTGTTCCATTTCCCTGCGTTTTAAAAAATGTCCACATACCGAGCGACATTTCCAGGTCAATAGGTTGGCGATCATTTTTTACAAATGAACCATTTGTTTTTAATACACTTTGGCTGGCATCATCTTTCCATACATAATCCCCCATACCAAAGGTTCCTGCCTTTGCAAGGGCTATCGCAAAGACAGCGATAAAGAGTGTAAAAATCTTTTTCATGAAATTAAATTATTGATTAAAAAATATAAAAAACTGTCTTTAAAGAATCCTCCACATCTTTATTGTTGTACACTGTTCTACAAAAGATGTACTTTAAAGGATGGGTGCCAGTTTTAAATTAATACTGCATAGGCTAGCACCTTAACATTAACAAAAGTACCTTAGGCAAATAATTTCATTTGTAGCTTTGCAGCTACAAAACAGAAAATAATCATTAAGCAAACTATTTCATTCCCAGTAAATAGCAGATGAAACATAAAAGGGTGAAATAATAATCTGACTTAGAAAAAAAACGTGATTTTCGTTAACGTTTGTCAGTATATGACAATGCAATCTTTAGGGAAAACTTAAATGCCTATACTTTTTTATTTTAGTATATCATTTATTTTTCATCCATAAAAAATAGACTTCCAATCTGAGACCTAGGT
>Ga0164242_10007498_pt1 | contig 11935 bp, 9 predicted proteins | sample OricomgcompostMG_FD_108783 | JGI IMG/M metagenome (GOLD analysis project Ga0164242, IMG submission 108783) | Miracle-Growth compost microbial communities from Emeryville, California, USA - Original compost - Miracle growth compost (MG) ... | reverse complement strand
TGTGTCGGAAGATTTCCATGCAATCACCAAGAACGTGGCTTGGCAAAGTCTGAATTCCCTCTCCCATCCGTGTGAGAATCCGCCTTGGCGCGTTTCCGAATTCCGTTATCTTCCTCAAGTGCCTCCCTTGATGGATGGACCCGCGAAAGGAATCGCCCCAATGCGCACGATCACGCGAAACCGCTGTTTTCTTCTCTTCGCCAGTCTGGCCGTGTTCGGACTCTCGGCTTCGGCCCAGGCCGGGGCGATCACGCCGTGGAGCGGGGCGAGCGCGTCGGTTCATTCGCAGGATCAAACGAAGACGGATGCGGGAGCATCAGCATCAGTGGATACATCCGGTTACGGAACCATACCGTTTCAGAATGGCACGTACCCAGGACAGGTTTATGCACTTTGGGTACGAGAATCGGCATCGGCTCAGGCAACTGGCCAGGCGAATGGATTGCTGCAACTGAACGCGAGTTCCGACACCGGCAACCCCGGTTCGAATCCAAGTCTGTATCAATACCCGCACGTCACGGCCTCGGCTTCGTGGGCCGGCGATTCCGTACACCTTGAGGCACTAGATGGAACGGCTTTGCCGGATCATATCCAATTGGATTTCCGTATCACATATCGACCTCTCAATTACGCGCTACAGACTTGGCATGATAGACCGGAGCTGACTTTCGTGGCAAATGGCACCACTGCGACAATGTATGGCGATGTTGGTGCGGACTTGTCCAATCCGCACGCAGGACTCTCCCTGGACAGCTTTACCCATGTTCACATAGGGAATTCCTACGGGCAGGGTGTTGAAGCGGCCTTTCATCTTGATCTTCCGATCAATGCCAACGGCGTGAGCAGCCCGTTCAGCGTGTCACTCTTGGCCGATGTCGCGAACCGCTTGGTCCCGAACGAAGGGGTTGCGAGCTACCTCAAAGATGTAAACCTCTCTCTTTCGGACATCACCCTCCCCGACGGCACCCCTCTGACCGACGCCGGCTATGGCGTCACGTTCGCCTCCGGCATGGCGTGGCCGCAGCCGAACGCGGTGCCGGAGCCGGCGAGCATCGCCGTGTGGGCCGGACTGGCGATGGCGGCGGGGTGGTGGAGGTTCGGGAAGAAACGCCGACTCGGGAAATGATATCTGACTCACTCGTTCCCACGCTCCGCGTGGGAATGCCGTCTTGCACGCTCCGCGTGCCTGGCGTGTGGCTCGAAGGCGACGGTTGGGAGTTTCCAATAACGCGACGTCTGTTCCGACGCTGCTCGGAGAATGCCGACGCGGAGCGTCGAAGACGGCATTCCCACGCGGAGCGTGGGAACGAGCGGAAAGAGGCGCGACATTCACTCGCGCCCCCTCGCCAGTTCCAAAATCTCCTCCTCCGGCACCTGCTCCGTCGGAATGGCGGAACGGACGGCGCGGAAGGGCTGGACGTGGCCTTCGGCGAGGAGGTGGAATTCGCCGGCGGACTGGCTGGGGAGCTTGGCGGAAACGTCGATGGGGCTGGAGGAGAAGAGAGGCTTCAACTTGTTCAAGGACGTCGATTCTTTCACCCGACCGACAAACCACGAGCGGATGTTGTCGCGGCATTTGTAGTCGAAGTCGCCGGGGCTTTGCGTGGCGAGGAAAAGCCCGAGGCCGGCGGAACGGGCACGTTTCAAAAGACCTTCCATCGGGGCCTTCGTCGGCGGCTGACGCATCGCGGGAAGGTACAGATCGGCCTCGTCGAAGAGAATCACGGCTTGCAATGTCTTCGACGGCGAGCGGCTTGACCAGCGCGACATTTCGAGCAAGAACTGCGACACCCAGAACTGCACGTTCGCGTCGCCCCCCAGGAATTTCGTGCTGATGACGCTCAACCGCGTCTTGCCGGGAACCGCGTGCGCTCCCATGCCGAAAAGCGACTCGGCGTCGAGCGGCTCCCCCTCGGCGGAAAGCAGGTCCCCGCGCGAGAGCCGCAAGGTCTCCAAGCCCTCGACGAGCTTGGCCGACAATTTCGGCTCCAGCTTGCCGATGGCGTTCAAAAGCGCGGGATCGTTCGAGTGAATGAACTCGTTCAACTCTTGCAGGCTCACTGATCCTTCAGGACGGGTCTGACTGAGCAGGTCCATCGCCTTCGCCAGAATCACGAGGCGGGATTGGTCCTGCCCGGCGGCTTTGTAGTTCATCATCCCGCCGAGCGCTCCGGCGGCGAATTGCGCGACCTGCGAGCGCTCGTTCGACGGCAACGATCCCAATCCTCGGGGAATCACCGCGATCGACAGCGGGCGTCCATTCGGATGTCCCGGTGTGAACAAATCCACATGGATTCGACCGCGCAAGGCGAGTCGGCGCGCCTCGGACTCCTCGTCGGGCGCGGCGGTTTCCCATGCGGCCGGGTCGGCGTAACGGCACAGGTCCCCCTTGCGGTCGATGAGGACAGCGGGGATTCCTCGCAACAGAAGTTGCTCAATCAACGCCAGGGCCACCGTCGTCTTGCCGCTTCCCGATGCGCCGAGGAACGCGGCGTGCTTCGTCAGCCATTCGGGGTCGATCTCGATCGGATGCGGACGAATTCCGATCGCTTGACCGGCGATCAACGGATTCCATTCCGGTGGATCGATTGGTTCCGGCGTCTTGTCGAGCGGCTTCGGCTCCGGCTCCGGTTCCGGCTCGGGGTTCGGCGGGTCGGGAACGGGTTCGGCCGGATCATCCAGCCCAAGAATGGACCGCAGGGAAGCCAACTGGCTGAGCGGTCTTTCGCGGACGAGCCAGCGGGCGAAATCCGGGTCGCTGTCATGTTGCTTGCGGAAGGCGCGCATCGTCGCCATCGTCCGCCAGTCGGAATCCTCAACCACCACCCGGCGGCCTCCAGCGCCGATGAGCTTGCCGAGTTGGCGGACGATGGCCGAGTTCGGACTCGTGGGGAATTCGGACGAGCGCACAATCACCGGGATCACGCCGGGCGTCGGTGCGACGAGCCGCTGAACCTCGGTCACTTGCCGCCCCAGGCCGCCCCCTTGCGCGGCCTTGTTGCAGATGCCGATCAAGCGTTTGCTTGCCGTCTGATCTCCGACATATTCTTGAACCTGAATCGCCGTGCCATCGGCCTCGGCGCTGTAGACACGGCCATCGTTCTCTTCCTGGGCACAAAACCCGATGGTTTCCGCCAGGAGCGCGGCGAGACCGTCGTCATCCAACGGCAGCATCGGCGGGGGGCCGGAGCGGGCGTCGTTCCAAAGTTGTTCGAGGCGGATCGGCTCCCCGGACTTCGGATTCGTCGGTCCTACGTCGGGCGAATCGACAATCTTCCCGGCCTTGATGCATTGCTCGCGGAACTCGCGGCACCAGTCCAGCACGTTCCTTGCGGGAAGGTTCGCAAGGTTGTCGAGCGAGGATCGGGGGATCGGGAATGTCGGGTCGTCCGGGTCGATCTCGGCGTCTCGGGGTTCAAACAGGGCGGCGAGACGCTTTGAGATCAGTTCGGCGACCTCGGAGACCTCGCGACCGGCCGACAACCGCAGCGGCTTCGGGTCGTGCTCGATCCGCGCCCGGGCGGGGGTGGCGAGACGTTCCTGATGGCGGAGGTAGAAGTCTTCGAGACACGAAATCACCACGACCGACGCCGGCACGCGGTCGGCCAGGTCGCAGACCGCGGACATGGCGCGGCGGAACTGGGGAGCGGCGTCGTCGAGGTTGTCGATGTCCTCAAGCTGGTCGATGCAGAGAATCAAGGGGACCGATTCCACCGCGCCGATGAGTCTTCCCAGCAGCTCGACCACCCGGCTCGCCGCGCCGGAATAGTTGCGCGGGGTCAGGCCGCCGAGCATCTCACGGTCGCGGTCGGAAAGGTCCTCGCACCGCAGGTATTTCAAGACGAGGCTACGCAGGCTCGGCTCGCCGCGCTGAAGGTAGAGCAAGGCGCGCACCAGGTCGAGATCCACGTCGTCGAATCGCTCATCATCGACGATCTGATCGGCCAGGGCCTCGACCATCCGGGCAAGACATGCGGGATCGAATTCATCTTCACGCAATTGATGCAGGCGTTCAATGGGAACGGAGCGCGACGATTCGGCCAAGCCCGTCGAGAGGCGGGACAGGCCGGTCTGTTCGCCGTTCCGTTCAAAATACGGCTGGCTGAGCGAGTCGATCAGGTTATTCAGGACGTATCGGGAGTAGTCGTCGGCTCCCGACGTCATTTGCATATATCCACAATAGCCGCTTTCTCGCTCGTGGACCCAGTTGCGGAAGACGCGCATCAGGTGCGTCTTGCCCGCGCCGGATTCCCCCATCAGGAGGAGAATCCGCCCGGAGTCCGGCCTTGGCGTCATCCCCGCGCGGGCGACCAGGCCGCGGAACACGTCGCGGGCCTCTTCGTGGATCGTCTCGACATCGAAGGGGTCGGGCCGCCAGATTTCGTTGCGGTGGGCGACGGCGTGGAAAATCTCCGGGCCGCCCGGCTTGCAAAATGCACGGACTCGTGGATCGGTTGTCGTCTCGGCGTCCACGATCGTCGATTGAGAGAATTCGCTCATCGAACCTCCTCCCCGACCCTCACGAAGTGATACACCGCGTTCAAGAACGGCGTGGCCGACTCGCGGACGTCGGCGGGGTCCATCGCGTCGACGAGGTCGCCCCGGCCGAGTTCAATCAGGCGGGCGTTGTGGGCTTCGATCAGCCGATTCTTGAATTCCTCGAAATTGATCCCGCGCACCGCGTCGTCCAACCGCAAGGCGCGCCAGACGTGCCCGATGAACACTTTTTCCCCACCGAACCAGCCGGTCGGGCTGTGGCGGGCGGCGTTGTGAACGCGCCGGGCAAACTCCTCCAATGGCGCGGCGTCCGCCGGCGTCGGCTCCTCGCTCGATTCCAGCCAGCGCTTGACGGCCGCCGCTCCCAGACCGGCGGGGTTGGCCTGGCGGGCGTCGAGTTTCTTGGCGACCAGGCGCGTGACGGGGTCCTTGGCGTCCGGCTCGCCCAGCTCCCGACGCAGCACCGCCTCCTGAATCGTCTTGACCGTCGGCTTCTGTCCGGCTTTCAGGTGAATTCCGTCGCGCCGGAGCAATTCCGCCACGACCCGTTCCATCGTGAACGGATCGGTCGGCTCCAGGCCGATCAATTTCGACGAAAGGCTGTCGGTGGCCTGCTTCAACGTCGCATTCTGATCGAGAGGCAAGTCATATTGGGATTTGAGCAACTCCGCCTTCAACCCCGTCGCGGCGGTGATCCGCTTCACCTCCGCGCTGCTGGGCGCTTCATGCCCGAGCGCCAGGGCCAGCACATAGGTTGATTTGAGTTTCGCCCATGTCGTTTTCGGCGGCAATGTGTCGAGGCCGAGCCGCTGGAGCGTGGTTCGCCTCCCTTGGTCGGTCAGGGCGAGTCGGACGGTCTTCCCCTTCTTGATCGTGGAGACCAGGCCGCCGGATTTCAGCCGTTCCAACGTGCTTTCGAGCCGAGCCGGCCACTCCTGCCCCTGGTCCACGGTCGCGAGGTCCTTGGCGAGCTTCTCGCGAGTCTCTCCCTTTTCGCCTGGAGGAAGCAGGCGAATCAGCACCAGTAAACCGAGATTGGAGGGCTTCACGGGCATGCTGTCTCCGCGAGAGGGGATAGATGCTCACAGCCGGATGACCGGAAATCGGTCGTGAACATCTCCACCCTATCGGGCGCGGGGCTTGCAATCAACCAAGTCACCCGGCGCGGCGTGCGGTTTGCTCCAAAAAAATCGAATGGCCCCCGCGCCGAGGAACCCCGCCGGCGAGGGACGGTCGTTCACTTCCGGGGGCAGGTTTCTTTACCCCCCCTCACGGAACGGGGACTTGCTCCGAGTCTTCGAGGTGCCTGTCCCCGTTTTGTGAGGGACTCTTACGCTCAAGGAGCAACTGGGATGACCCGCCAACTCCGCATTCTTGCCGCAAGCCTCGCCGTGTTGATCGCTCAGACCGCGGTTGCCCAGGACGCTCCCGGCGACACGCCGAAGCTGCCCGGCGCGCCGATCGACGACATCCTCTTCGCCGCCGCGATCGCCGATGGCGGCGAGGCGGAGATGACCCTGGCCGCCTTGGGACGGGAAAAAGCGACCGATCCCGAATTACGGAAATTCAGCCAGCGCATGATCGACGATCACGGCCTGGCCGGCAAGACGATCCGCGCCTTGTACGCCCCGCGCAATCTCAACCTGCCCACGGCCGTCGATTCGCGCGGGCAGTTCCGCATCCATTGCCTTTCCGGCCTCTCCGGCGTGGAGTTCGATCGTGCCTACGCCAAGGCCCAGCTTGTCCTCCACCTCGACACCGTCGCCTCCTACGAAGCCGAAGTCCAGCGCGGGCAGGACCCCGAGGTACGGGCCTACGCGGCGAAGTACCTGCCGATCTTCCGCGAGCATCTCAAGACCATCCGGTCGATCGTCGCGCGACTTGAACCGAGCGCGCCGCGTGACGAAATCAAACCGTGACGCATACTCACGCCATCACGATTTCTCATCTAGAACAATTTTCTTTTCACCGTGCCGGTGTGGCGGAAACGGGGACTGGCTCCGAGTCTTCGAGGTGCCTGTCCCCGTTTCCGCCACACCGGCACACGCAAGTGGAAATCGTTCTAAGGCGGCATGGGGTTTGCCTGATTGGGCACGGCGGCATGAGAGGCTCGTTGTGACGCTTCTCCGCCCAATGGTGGACCGTCACGGAGGGTCCACACGATCGCAAGAGGAGTCCCTTGCATGACCCGCCGCATGATTCTGGCCGCACTCTCGGCAGCCCTCGTCGCCCCTGTCGCCGTTGCGCAGACGACGACCACGACCCGTACACAGCAGGTTCCGGCGCGGCCGGGGCGGGCGACCATCACCCCGCCCCAGGAAGCCGTTCCCGCCCAGGACGCCGCCAGCCGTCGCATCGGTGCCCAGGCAACTCAACAACCCACCGCGACCGGCCAGAAGGGCGCGGTCGACGACAATCTGTTCCTGATGGTCGCCGCCGTCAGCGGCATGGGAGAAGTGAAGCTCTCCGAGCTTGGCCTGACGAAGGCGACCAACCCTGAACTGAAGCAATTCAGTCAGCGGGCCATCGACGACCACACCCACGCCAATCAAACCATCCGCGCGATGGCCACCCAGCGCAACGTCGAATTGCCGGTGGCAGTCGGCCCGAAGGCCCAATTCTGTCTCCAGAGCCTCTCCGGGCTGTCGGGTGAGGAATTCGACCGCTGCTACGCCAAGGCCCAGCTCGTCGTCCACATGGAGGCCATCGCCACGTTCGAGGCCGAGGCCGAGCGCGGTCGCGACCCGCAGGTCAAGGCCCTCGCCTCCAAGCTCCTGCCGACCCTCAAGGAGCATCTCAGCATGGTCAAGCCCATCGCCATGAACGCCATGAAGGCCGAGCATGAGAAGGCCGGCTCCCAAGGCGCGGCGACGACGGAACCGGAACCGGCCGGGCGTCATGAAACACCCAAGCCGGAATAAGGGCGACTCCCGCCCGCTCACCAGTCCAACACCCCTCCCGGCGCTTCCGCCAAGGTCGGCGCGATCCAATCGGCCTCGGAAAGCTGGGACGGGGTGAAGCTGGTCGTCAGGGCCAGGCAGCGTGATCCGGCGGCCTTGGCCGCGGCGACCCCCGCGATGGCGTCCTCAACGACCAGACAGGTCGCGGGATCAAGCCCGAGCCGCCGCGCGGCCTCGAGAAAAATCTCCGGTGAGGGCTTCTTGTGCGTCACCTGATTGCCACTGACGATCACGTCGAAGGTTGAGGGCGGAAGGTCGATTTCCAGAAGGTTCCCCTCAACCTTCACCGCGTCGGCGCTCGACGCCACGGCGAGCTTCAAGCCTCGTTCGCGGCAGGTTCGCACGAAGTCGAGCACGCCGTCCAGCGGACGGAGCTTGCCGCGCACCAGATCAAGATAAATGGCATACGTGCGGGCCTTGTCGCGGCTCAGGTCCAGCGGCACATGGCGCGCGTCGGCCACGCCCTTGAGAATGTTGTCCTCGCCGGTGCCGATAAACGGGCGGAGGTCGTCGGGATGCACCGTGTGCCCTTTCTCGGCGAACATCTGAACCATCGCCGCGGCAATGAACGGCTCCGAATCGATCAACACGCCGTCCATGTCGAAAATCACGCCGAGAATCATGCGGAATTCCTTGGTAAGAATACGATCAATCCTTGACCGCCTCGTGCATCTCGGCATCAAGGCGTTCGGCAAGCGCGGTGTCGAGAATATTTCCGTGGTCCTTGCCGGGGAAGATCTCGATGGAGGCGTCGATGTCGAGATCTTGCGCGATCTCCTTCAACTTCGCGACCGCCCCTTCGAGATAGAATGTGTCGATCTCTCCGGTGTAGACGTGAATCTTGCCACGGAGCAAGGGGCCGATGACGGGAGCGCGCCGGCGCAGGCCGATGGCGATGTCGTACGCCTTCCACGCCTCGGCCACCTCGGAATCCACCGCTCCGCTCTGGCGGTCGTACAGCGGGCGTGGGCGGCCGTTGGGGTCGAGCGGGCTGAACACGGCCTCGAACGAGTGAAGTTGGCCGCCGTCGCCGATCACGTCCTCCATACGGGAAAAGCGTTCCGTGAACAGGACCGGGGTCGTTCCCCTCCGGGCGATCGGACGAGGCGTGCCGTCGGCGTCGTGAAAGAGGTTCTGGCCGGGCGCGTAGAGATCGACCCGTTGGAAGTCGCGAAAATCGACCGGGTCCGGGCTGGTGGACCAGGTGCCGCCGAAAAAGTCAGGATAGGTCGTCTGAAGCCACAGGCTGCTCCACCCGCCCGAGGAATGGCCGTTCAGGAGCCGGGCTTTCGGCGTGCCGACAGCGTGGTACGTCCGTTCGATGTACGGGATCAGTTCTTCAATCAAGGCCGAGCCGCGCGGGCCGTTGAAGGCGGAATTGGCGAACACATGATGACCCGTGCCGCAGTCTGGGCTGAGGACGACGCGGAGGAAGTCCCTGGCGTAATCCCAACGACGCTCCCGCAACAGATTTCCGGCCATGAAATGATCGCCCGAGAAACCGGGGATGATGTAGAGCGCGGGATAGGTTTTCGACGGGTCGTACCCTTCCGGCAGGACGACCGCCGCCCGGTGGCGAATCTCTCGGCCGTGAAACGCGGAAAGGAGCGGGCTGGGGATGTCCACGAGCTTGATCCGCTGGGTCTCGGGAAACGGGCGGGGAGGAACGATCTGGTTGACCGTCAAGGTCGTGACCCCCTCGTGCCCGCCGCCGACCTCGAAGCGGACGACCGGCCCATAGGCGTTTCCCTCGCCGTCGCCGATCCTCATGGTGTCGCGATTGAGCCGAATCACCGCTTGGGCCTGGTATGCGCCGGGCTTCAATTCGGCGATCTTGCCGGGAAAGCCGACGGCGTCTGCGTCGGAGATTCGTAGCGGCTCGCCCGGCTTCCAGCCGACCGCCTCGACCGCGAAGAACGGCTGGGGATGGAACCAGTCGATCTTCTTCCGGGGTTCCTGCGTCCCTGCTCCGGGACCGAGCATCACATAAACCCGCGCCGAGATCGGCCCCGCATGGACCCCCTCGCCATACGAAACGGCAAACCCGGCCGATTCCGCCGCCGAAAGACTCGACGCGACACACAAGACCATCAGCGCGGACGAAACCCGTGAAATCAGTCGCACGGCGGGAAGTCTCCAGCAAGGTTCGAGTGATGTTCTACTGATCTTGTCGGCCGGCGGAAAACGGGGACTGGCTCCGAGTCTTCGAGGTGCCTGTCCCGTTTTCCGCCGACCGCAGGCCGAGCGCCTAAAGCCACCAGGCCCGCGTCACGCGCGGCTTGGGGACGGGCAAGAGCGGGTGATCGGCCAGCAAGTCTCCCTGCCCCAGCGTCGGGCGAGGGACGAAGTGCCGGGCGGCCAGGCGGGCGGAGCCGAGGACGCATTCTTTCTCAAGGACGTAGTAACGATTGTAATGATCGATCTGCCGGTTGATCGCGTCAAGGTTCAACTCGCCCACCCGCGCGGACCATCGCCGGTTGAATCGCTCGACGGCGGCGAGCAAGTCGCGGGCGATCATCCTGCGCTTCCGTTCGGTCGCGTTCCGACGCGCCCAACGGGGCGGCTCCGCGCCGGAGAGCGGCCAGAGGGGTTGAATCGACTCGACGAACACGCTGACTTCCGACTCCGGCCCCTCGACGGCGGAGGCCCACTGCCGCAAGCGCAGACGCACCATCTCAAGCATGCCGTGCCGCTGGCGCTGGAGCAGCAGGCCGAGCCGGCGGAGGGCGTGCTCGAGGTCCTGGCCACGGCGGGCGAACGCGGGAACGTCGAACATCCCGAGCAACTGGCGCATCTCGGGGTCCACCACTTCCATCGAACCGGCGGCGTCGTCCATGCGCGGCTCACTTCGCGTCGCGGGCAGGCGGGGTGTCGGTCGGCGTGGTCCGGTTCAGCGCGCGGCGGTAATGCCACAACTGGCGCTTGAGACCGAGCCTGGCGGTACGGCTGTTCCACGATTCCGCGACCGCCTTCAGCGCCGATTCCGGCGATGACGCCGCGAAATCGCCATGATCGAACGCCAGGTCGTCCAGATAGGCGTCAGCTTGCGGAATGCGCAATCCCGGCACGACACGCGAGGCCGAAAGCGATTCAGCGACCGCCTTGGCCCATTCCACCGGGTTGACGCCCGGGGCGGAGCGCGGGTCCAACACGCCGGAGCCAAGCTGCGAGGTCCGGGTCGGCAGCATCGGAAAGTCGCGGTCGCCGAGCAAGCGGGCGGAGTTCTCGCGGCTGGTCAGATGCCGCAAAAAATCAATTGCCGCCTCGCGGGATTGCGCGTCTGATTTTTTGCCGATCCCCGCGAACCACCCGCCGCCACGCGGCAGGTAACTCGGCCGGTTCAGAGGCGTCGCGGCCTCGAACGTCCCACGATCGGGGTCGAAGACCCGCTCCGAGCCTGGCAAGGCGGCGACACCGGTGGGGACGGGCTTCTTGCGGTCGTTCCAGCTTCCGTATTTTTCCGCGCGGTCGATCAGCATGGCGACTTTTCCGTCGCGAAAGGCTTGCCGAGCCTCCTCGGCGCTCAGCCCCTTCGGGCCGAACTTCCCGAGCGCCCGCAGTTGCGTCAAGGTCTCGACGAACGGCGGCGCGTCGATCTCCGGCTCCATCGTGTCATCGTCGAAAATGAACGAGAATTGGTCCGGGTGCTGTCCCAGGGCCGCCGAGCGGGCGAGAAACGTGCTCACGCCGAGCCGTTCGTCATCCTCGGCCGTGACCAGGGCGATGCCGCCATCGGGGGTGCCGTCGCCGTCCAGGTCGTGACCGTGGAGCGACTTGGCGAGCGTGTCGAGTTCCTCCCAGGTCTTCGGCGCCGCCAGATCCTCGTTCTCGAACACGTCCCGCCGATAGACCAGCACCAGCGCCGATCCTCCGAGCGGAAACGCGATCCGCTGATCGCCGTAGCGGCACGCCTTGTCTCGGTAAAGGGCGAGGACGTCCGGGAAGTCGAACGGATCGTCGGGGACCGCCGCCGGCGCGTCGTCCTCGCTTGGAACGACCGGCGGCTTGACGGCCGAGTCGGGAATCGCGGCCAGCGCGTCGGCGTCGATCAAATCACCGGCGCGGTCGCCGGGGAAGACGAGGATGTCGGCGGCCTCCAGAGACTCCGAAGCGGGGTCGATGGCCTGCGTGAGGATCTCGGCCTTCGCCCCCGTCCGTTCTTCCCATTCGCCGCGCTGGGCGCTGATCGTCGGACTGATGGCGGAGTCGCCGACAATCCCGACGCGGAGGGCCATCCCCTGAAAGGGGCGTGTGCTGACGGCCGCGGGCTTGCTCCGGTCCCCGCAGCCGGTGGCCGCCAGGGCGAGCAGCCCGATTCCCAGAATCCGCCTCGTCATCGTCATGCCGTGGGGACGCCGTCCCCCCCCTCTTCGTCTCGTCACGTCGCGTCGGTTTGTGGATCGACTGCCGATTCCCACTGTACGGCACCACGGCGAGCCGGGTCAAACGCGGATTCCGCGAGGGTGCGCCAACCGATT
>Ga0164242_10007497_pt1 | contig 11937 bp, 10 predicted proteins | sample OricomgcompostMG_FD_108783 | JGI IMG/M metagenome (GOLD analysis project Ga0164242, IMG submission 108783) | Miracle-Growth compost microbial communities from Emeryville, California, USA - Original compost - Miracle growth compost (MG) ... | reverse complement strand
GGTGCGCAACCGGCTGCTGCTGGCCGCGGCCGACGATCACGTGCGGGCGTGTCACTTTCCGCAGGCGCGTTCGATCTTCGCGCGGCTGGCGTCGGCGCAGGATCCCAGCGTGCGCCTGTCCGCCGCGATGGGCTTCGAGGAGGCCACCTGGCGGCCGGGCGTGCTGGGCGGCCAGGCGGCCGACCTGCTGGTCCGGGCCCTCGACGCGGCGGGCCTGGACCAGCGGGATCCTCGCTACGTCCGAGCATTGGGCAGTCTCGGCCGGTCGCTCGTGCTGGCCGGCGAGGTGCCGCGCGGGCGGGAGGTGGGCAGCCGTGCCGTCGCGTTGGCGACCGAGCTCGGCGAGCCTGCCACGCTGCTACACGCGTTGACGACCAGCCTGTGGCACGGCACCACGCCGGACATGGCCGAAACCCAGTTCCAGCGCAGCACCGAGCTGCGCAGTGCGGCCCGTGAGGCGCGCGACCACGAGGCCATGGGCGCGGCCGCGAACTTCCGTGCGATGGTGAGCTACCTGCTGGGCCGCCCCGAGGATCTGCGGCAAGCGATCGAGGACGCGCGCCGCACCGCGGAGGCGACCGGCCAGCCCTACTACCGTCACATCTACGCCTGCCTGGCCTACACCGAGGCGTTCATGCGCGGTGAGTTCGACGCCGCCGAACGGTGGGCGAAAACCACCCTGGACCAGAACGCGCCCTTCGACGACGACATCGCCGAAGGGCTGTACGGGGTCCAGATGTTCATGCTGCGCCGGGAGACCGGTGGGTTGGAACGATTCGCCGGACTCGTCGACGGGAACGAACCGTTCGCCGGACGATGGGTCCCGGGTCTACTCGCCCTGTACACCGAGCTCTCCGTGCAAACCGGCATGCGCCGGGCGCTGCGCCACCTGCTGGATCGCCCGCTCGTCGGGCGCTCCGCGGAGGCGCAGTGGCCGATGGAGTTGGTCTTCATGACCGAGGCGGCCCTCGCGCTGGAGGACACTGCCGCGGTCCGGACGCTCCGTCCGTTGCTCGCCGAGTACGCGGGCATGAACCTCGCTTCGGGAACGCTGATCGCTACGTTCGGCAGCGCCGATCGGCTGCTCGGACGCGTGGCGGCGCTGCTGGGCGACCACGCCACCGCCGGCCGCCATTTGGATACCGCGCTGGACATGGATCGCCGCATGCGCTCGCCCGTGCACGTGGCCGAGTCGCTCGCCCACCTCGCCCGGCACCAGGCGGCCACCGGACACGTGGAGCGTTCTCGCGAACTGACCCAGCAGGCGCTGGATCTTGCCCTGGGTACCGGCCAGCACCGGATCGCGCGGACTCTCGCGGTGCTGGCCCCGTCGCCGCGGCCGGCCGGGCTCAGCGCGCGCGAGGTCGACGTACTGCGCCTGGTCGCGGCGGGATGCAGCAACCAGGAGATCGGCTCCCGGTTGTTCATCAGCGCGAACACCGCCGCCAACCACGTCCGGAGCATTCTGCTGAAGACCGGCGCGGCCAACCGCACCCAGGCTGCCATCTACGCCGCGCAGCACGATCTGGTCGCGGACCCGGATAGTTAGATCTGACCATCCCGCACCGCGTCGCATTGGGTCAGATCCGGTCATGACAGGGGTACGCCCGCTTCCTAGCGTGTGCGGCATGACGAACACGGCGAGTTCCCTTGCTGGCTTGCACACCCGGTTCGACGGGCAACTGATCTCGCCCGCCTCGCCTGGCTACGACCAGGCGCGCGCCGTGTACAACGCGATGATCGACCGGCGGCCCGCGCTCGTCGCCCGCTGCGCCTCCGTCGGCGACCTGCGCGCCGCACTCGACGCCGCTCGAGCGGCGGGCATGCCGGTCGCGGTGCGCGGCGGCGGGCATAGCGGCCCGGGATTCGGCAGCATCGACGACGGGCTGGTCATCGATCTGTCGCCCATGCGCGAGATCCACGTCCATCCGGGCCGACGCACGGCCCGGGTGCAGGGCGGCGCCACCTTCGGGATGGTCGACGCCGCCACCCACGAGCACGGTCTGGCCACGCCGGCCGGGATCATCTCCACGACCGGCGTCGGCGGGCTGACCCTCGGCGGCGGGCACGGCTACCTGTCCCGCAAGTACGGGCTGACCATCGACAACCTCATCGAGGCCGAGGTGGTACTGCCGGACGGGGCGGTGGTGACGGCATCGGAATCCCAGCACGAGGACCTGTTCTGGGCGCTGCGCGGCGGCGGTGGCAATTTCGGCATCGTCACGTCCTTCACCTTCGGCCTGCATCCGGTGCACACCGTCGTCGGTGGGCCGACCGCATGGCCGGTGACGGCGACCAGCGACGTGCTCTCCTGGTACCGCGACTTCCTGCCCGCCCAGGACGAGGACCTGTACGGGTTCTTCGCCGTCATGACGGTTCCGCCCTCGGACGCCTTCCCGCAGCAGTTCCACCTGCACAAGGCCTGCGCGATCGTGTGGTGCTATCTGGGAGATCCGGCGGACGCCGCCGATGCGCTCGCACCGGTGCGGGACATGCACCCGGCCTTCGACGGTATCGCCGAGATGCCCTATCCGGCACTGCAAGTCGCCTTCGACGGCCTGTACCCTCGGGGTCTGCAGTGGTACTGGCGGGGCGACTTCTTCGGCGCCCTTCCCGACGACGCGGTCGCCGCGCACGCGCACTTCGCCCAGACCCTGCCCACCATGCACTCGACGATGCACCTGTATCCGGTCGACGGCGCGGTCAACCGCGTCGGGACCGCGGACACCGCCTGGGCATACCGGGACGTCACGTTCTCCCAGGCGATCGTCGGCGTCGACCCAGATCCCGCCAAAGCGGCCGAGATCAGAAGGTGGGCAATCGACTACGCCGACGCGACCCATCCATTCTCGGCCGGCGGCGGCTACCTGAACTTCACGATGGACGAGGGCCGGGATCGGGTGCGCACGGGCTACCGGGGCAACTATGAACGCCTGGCGGAGGTCAAGGCCAAGTACGACCCGGAGAACCTGTTGCGCAGCAACCACAACATTCATCCGGCCCGGTGACCCGGTCCGGGCAACCACACACGAAGGACGCCATCATGCCGATCATGGAGAAGGTCGAGAAGTACTCGGTCTACGTAGGACGCACCACTTTCGAGGCGAACGCACGGACGCTCGAACTCCAGCTGGAATCCAGCGGCCCCGCCACCGTGTACTTCACCGACGCCCCGCCGGCGGACTGGCTGCAGTTCGTCGACGGCTCCACCCTGCTCTACCTGCCGGCCGCGGACTTCGCGCACGTCTACCACCTGCTGCAGTCCGAGTCGCCGGCGTTCTTCACCGGGATCGACCTGTTCGGCATCATGGCCGGCGCCGTGCACACCGAACTGGACCTGTCCGCCGGTCAGACCCCCGGCGAGGACGATGCCCACCCGCAGAGCCTCCAGGCGCTAATCCGGCGCGCCACGACGATGGGCACCGACCACCTGGCGGCAGACGCCGATCACCCGGCCCCGAACGGCGCGCCGGCCGGACTGCGCACGGTGGCGTCCGGTCGGGAGGGGCACCCCGAGACGAGACATCCACAGGCCTTCTGACCCCGCGGTGCTACTCCCCCGGCCGGACTCGAACCGGAATCCGCTCGAAACGATCTCGACGTCTAATCGGAGTGGGTTATCCCTGATACAGCCTGCAGAGAAAGGACTCTCGCGCCCCGTTTGGCATCGACCTTTCTCACGTCGCCGACCAAGGCCGACTGGCGACGCTGTTCAGCCGGAAGGCACCGGCTCCGCGACGGACTCGGCCGAGTCGCAGTCGAACCTGCGTGAGTGCATGTTTGCACTTGCGCAGGACCTCCACAAGCGCAATAATGCGTGAGTGCAAGATTCACCGCCTGTGGGGCTGCGCGAGCGTAAGCGGCTTGAAACGCGGCAGCGTCTGGAACGCGCGGCCCTGGAGATCGTGATCGACCAGGGGCTGAACCAGTTGACCGTCGATGCGATCAGCGAGCGCGCAGACGTTTCGAGGCGCACGTTCTTCAACTACTTCGACAGCAAAGAGGACGCCATCCTCGGCCTGCCCACGCAGGACGACATGCAGCGGTCGATCGCCGAGGTGCTCGACGACATCCACCCCCGGTCCCTGCTGGACGGGGTGCTCAGCCTGCTGATCGCCATCGGCCCGAGCGCTGCGCGTGACCCCGAACTGAGCGAGAGGCGGCGCCGGATCATCGGCGAGCACCCGGAGTTACTGCACCGCCAGTTCAGCCAGATGAACCGGGCGATGGGCCCGCTCAGCGAGGCGGTGCAGACGTTGATGGCGCGGGTGGCGGACGCCCCTGCTCGGGGCAGTTGCACCGACGCGCAGGCGCAGGTCGTGCTGATGATGTGCGGTGCCGCGCTGCGCAGCACGATCGCGCAGCTCGCCCGGACGCACTCCGGCGCTCCCACCGACCAGACCAACAAGCTGCTGCGCGACAAGGCAGCGGCACTCGTACGTGACGCGATAGGAAAACTGGCATGAGCACCACCACGGTCGAGCCCCAGCTCGAACCGCATCACACCCGCAACGTCCTGCTGGTCTTCGCCGGCCTGATGTGCGCGATGCTGCTGGCATCGCTGGACCAGACGATCTTCAGCACGGCCCTGCCGACCATCGTCGGCGACCTGGACGGTGTCGACCTGATGAGCTGGGTCATCACCATCTACATCCTGGCCTCCACCATCATGCTGCCGGTGTACGGCAAGCTCGGCGACCTCATCGGCCGCAAGGGCATCTACCTCGCCGCCATCTCGATCTTCGTCGTCGGCTCGATCATCGGCGGATGGTCGCAGAACATGACCTGGCTGATCATCGGCCGCGGCATCCAGGGCATCGGCGGCGGCGGGTTGATGATCCTTTCGCAGGCCATCATCGCCGACGTCGTGCCCGCCCGGGAGCGCGGCAAGTACATGGGCATCATGGGCGGGGTCTTCGCGATCTCCTCCGTGGCCGGGCCGCTGCTCGGCGGCTGGTTCACCGACGACCTGACCTGGCGGTGGGGGCTGTGGATGAACATCCCACTGGGCATTCTGGCCATCTTCGCCGCGGTCTCGTTCCTGCACCTGCCCAAGCACCCCGCTCGCGGCGTCAAGCTCGACGTGTGGGGCGTCGCGCTGCTGGCGGTGGTGTCCACCGGCATCGTGTTGGTCAGCACCTGGGGCGGTCACGATGCGCCGCACGGCTACGCGTGGGGGTCGCCGCAGATCATCGGCCTGATCGTCGCCACCGTCGCCGCGGGCATCGCATTCGTGCTCGTGGAGATGCGCACCCCCGAGCCGATCATGCCGCTGCACCTTTTCCGCAAGCTCAACTTCAACCTGATGACCGCCGCCGGCCTGGCCATCGGCGTGGCCATGTTCGGTGCCATCGCCTACATCCCGACCTATCTGCAGATGGTCACCGGCGCGAACGCCACCCAGTCCGGTCTTTTGATGATCCCGATGATGGGTACCGTGCTGATCGCCTCGATCATCTCCGGGGCGCTGGTCACCCGGACCGGACGATACAAGTGGGCGCCGATCACTGGAACCCTGGTCACCGCCGGCGGAATGCTGCTGCTGTCCACGATGACCAGCGACCTGCCCGTGTGGGTCATGTGCGCCTACCTCGCGGTGATGGGGCTGGGCCTGGGTCTGTGCATGCAGATCTTCGTGCTGGTCGTGCAGAACACCTTCCCCAACTCCCAGGTCGGCGTCGCCACGTCCACCAACAACTACTTCCGGCAGATCGGCGCCTCCCTCGGCTCCGCCATCGTGGGAAGCCTGTTCACCGCAAGGCTGATCGGCCTGCTCACCGACCGGATGCCGGCCGGCGCCGCGCAAACCACCGGATCCACCAACAGCCTGACCCCCGAGTTCGTCAAAGAACTACCGCCGGCGATTCGGCACGTCGTCATCGGGGCCTACAACGACGCCCTGACGCCGATCTTCCTGTACATCCTGCCGCTGGTGCTCATCGCCACCGTACTGGTGTGCTTCGTCAAGGAGGTACCCCTGAAGAAGACCATCGACCGCGGCGAGACCACCGCCGAAAGCCTGGAAATCGACGGCGCCAACACCCTCGCCTTGGGTACGGACACCCAGCCCGCCCCAGCCCGCCCCCAGCAGACAGCCCGCGCCGCCAACGAGTTGGACCCGTCCCGGAACTGATCTCCCGCGCGGATCGTAGACATCGTCAGACCATCCCGCGATCGCGCTGATCGCCCCTCCGACCACGCCAGGATTGACTCGCACGGCCGGAGGTCGCCCAGTGCCGGCTGATCGGGAATCGCTCGCTGTGGCCCTGACCTGGGCTTACGCTCCCCCGGTTGGACTCGAACCAACAACCGTCCGAGTAAATGTGACGCGTATCACGGTGGATCACACAAGATCACGTCATTACCGATATCGTGTGTCTTGCAACCACTCTCGTACTTTCCGAAGTGTCGGACGATCACGTCAGATCACCTGTTCAGTTTTCAATTCGTGTCTTATTCGTGTCGTCAGAAGGCAGCCTCATGATCGCCCGCGCGGGCATCCGAACCGTGCTGCAATGCCTGACAGGCACCAAAGCCACTGGCGCTACGTGCTCACTGTCCGATCGCTTCCAACGACTGGCACGGCCGGAGCAATCCTGCACAAGCTATAACGACGTGTGTAGGATTACTCCTGTGACGAAGGCGCTCGACCACCTGCCGGAGACGTTCAGCTACGGCCAGGCGATGGCCGCCGGAATGAGCCGCCACCGCCTGTACGCCCTCCGGAACGCGGGCGAGTTAGAGCTTGTCGGCCGAGGGCTGTATCGCCGGGCGGGTGCCGCGCTCGCCGACTTCGATCTGCTGGAGGCGGCGCACCGCGCGCCGCTGGCGACGATCTGCCTGCTGTCCGCCCTGGCGCGGCACGACCTCACCGACACCATTCCCGCCCAGCATGATCTGGCGCTGCCGCGCGGCACCTGGCATCCGCGACTGTCCGCGCCCATCAAGTGGCACAGCTTCGACCCCGACACGTTCACCATCGGGCGCACCACCGTCCACGTCGATGGCCAGACGCAGATCGGCCTCTACGACGCTCCCCGCAGCGTCATCGACGCCTACCGGCTTCGCGATGATCTCGGCATCGACGTGGCACACGAGGCGCTGCGCCGTTGGCTCCGCAGCGGTGGGCAGCCGGCGGTGCTGCTGGACACCGCCCGGGCGTTCCCGCACGCCCGGCCCGCGATACTCACCGCCCTGGAGATCCTGCTGTGACGGCTCGTCCCAGGCACGACAGCACGGCCGGGCACGCCTACCTGCAGCTTCGGACATTGGCAAAAGCGGCCGGACGTGCCACCGACGAATACCTCCGCCTGTACGCGCTGGAAGGTCTCGTCGCCCGCCTGGCCGATTCGCCCCGCAGCACCGACCTAGTCGTCAAAGGCGGCGTGCTACTCGCCGCTTACGATCTGCGGCGCCCGACCGCCGATCTCGATCTGTCCGGCCTCGCCCTGTCGAACGAGGTCGAGGCCGTGACGTCCATGATCATCGACCTGGCACGCACCGAGCCCACACGCGACGACGGGCTCGCGTTCGACACCCAGAGCGCGACGGCGCAGGTCATCCGTGACGAGGACGAATACCCGGGCGTGCGAGTCAGCATGATGGCTCGCCTGGCGACCGCACGACTGCACTTTCACGTCGACGTCAATGTGGGCGACCCCATCTGGCCCGCCCCGCAGGTGATCCGGCTCCCCCGGCTGTTGGGCGGCGAGATCGAGCTACTGGGCTATCCGATCCCGATGGTGCTGGCGGAAAAGTTGGTCACCGCGCTGCAACGCGGCTCTGCCAACACCCGCTGGCGCGACTTCGCCGACGTCTACTCCCTGACCCTCACACATCGACTCGAAGCCGCCGAGGTGCACGACGCGATCCGCGCGGTTGCGGACCATCGCCGCGTCGAGCTCCGGCCGCTCCGGGGTGTCTTGGATGGATACGCCGAGGCCGGCCAGCGCCGATGGCTCGCGTGGCGTGCGAAGAACAACCTCGCAGACCGACTCCCGGCCGAGTTCTCCACAGTCGTCGATCGCGTGATTGCGTTCGCCGACGGATGCCTCGTCCAGCCGATCTCGCCCCAGTCGACGTGGTCACCCGGCACCCTCCACTGGTCCCCCGGGCCTTGAAGCCAGCCCGACAGGCCGGAACCTATCCGGCGCTCTGCTGGTCGGTCGCGAAGGCGGACCGGGCCGGCAACGGTCCGAAAAGGCGACCGTCGAGCGGCCACGCATGATCACGGTGCTCCCCCTCTGACCTGTGACGCTACGGTTTGGCTGCGCTACGGCTACGCCGCAGCGACGGACGTCGCGATCGCCGACGAGTCGCGCGGGGTGGGGGTGACGGAGCCTCGGATCGATCTGCGTCGCCCCGGCCTGGGAGCCCCACGGCGAGGGCCGCTGCCTCATTCCACGTGTGCGACGCGACGGAGCAACGCGGTAGGCCAGGCACCGCGAGCGCGGCGTTCGTCTCGCGTATCGGGACCCAGTAGACCAGCTGTTCCGTGCGCTGAGCGGCTCGGCGAGCAAGACGACCACCCTCACCAGTCTCCGGGCGGCGTGGGAGTCCCAACACGGACCCGGCACGGTCGTCGGCCTGGCCGCCTCGTCCGCTGCCGCGCACGTCCTGAGGGCCGAGGTGACGATCGCGGCGGAGAACACCGCGCAATGGCTGGCCCAACAACACGCCCAACCCGGCCGCGCCGACCGCATCCGCCACATGCAGGTTCGCCACGATCAGATGGCCGCCGCCGGACGCGACACCGAACGGCTCGACCGGGCCTTGACCCACGGCATCCGGGAGTACGACCGGTGGGCCCTGCACCCCGGGCAGCTCCTGCTGCTGGACGAGGCAGGCATGGCAGACCTGCACACCATCGACCTCCTCGCCGCCCAAACCCGCGCCGCCGGGGCGAAGCTACTGCTGGTCGGCGATCACCACCAGCTGCCCGCAGTCGGGGCCGGCGGCACCTTCCAACTCCTGGCCCACCACCACGCCGACACCGCCCAACTCACCGGGGTGCACCGATTCCGCAACCCCGACGGCACCGCCCGGCAGTGGGAAGCGCAAGCGTCCCTGCACCTGCGCGCCGGCAACCCCGCCGCGCTCGTGACCTATCGCCAGCATGGCCGCTTCGCCGACGGCACCACCGAGCAGATGATCGACGCCGCTTACACCGCATGGAAAACCGACCAGGCAGCCGGGCTGGACTCACTGCTGGTCGCCGCCGACAACGACACCGTCCAAGCACTGAACCTCAAAGCCCGCGCCGACCGCATCGCCGCCGGCCAGGTCACGCCCGCCGGGCCGGCGCTGCATGATGGCACGACCGCCGGCGCCGGGGATCGCATCATCACCCGCCGCGTCGCCCGACACCTCGCCGACGGCACCGGCCCCGGCGCCGTGCCGGACCGATACGGCCGGTACGCCAGCGGGTTCGTCACCAACGGCGCCCGCTTCACCGTCACCGCCACGATGCCCGACGGCTCCCTCCAAGCACGACGGGACGACCGGTCGACCATCGTGACGCTGCCCGCCGAGTACGTCGCCCAGCACGTCGAACTCGGCTACGCCGTCACCGCACACCGCTGCCAAGGCGTCACCGTGGACACCACCCACACCATCGCCGACAACCGCACCACCCGAGAAGCGTTCTATGTCGCCATGACTCGCGGCGCCCGCTCCAACCACGCCTACATCACCACCGACAGGCCATCCGGAGACGGCGACCATGTCGCGTTCGGGCCCGACACCAGCAGTGGCGACGCGGTCCTGCGCTCCATCCTCACCCGGCAGGCCGCAGAGCAATCCGCACACCAACAAGACAGAACGCGATCGACGCAGCCCCAACGACCTGCCATCGCATCGCGACTGATGTCCTCGGCGGCGAACAGACGGCCAACATCCCAGCGGCCCCCACTCGCTGCTGAACCTGGGCGCCGCTAGCGGATCCGCCGCTGGGACGCCGACACGTTCGGATGTAGCTCCAGCTGCCGCATTAGAGTAGTACTGCGGTAGCATCGTGGTATGAAACTGAGTGTCAGCCTGCCCGATGAGGATGTAGCCGTCCTCGACGAGTACGCCCGAACGGCAGGCCTGCCCTCCAGGTCGGCCGCGCTGCAGCACGCTGTGCGCATGTTGCGTCTGCCCGACTTGGAGCAGGACTACGAAGCTGCCTGGCAGGACTGGGAAGAATCAGGCGACCACGCGGCGTGGGACGTGACCGCCGCCGACGGGCTCGCCGATGCTGCGCGGTGAGATCCGGCTCGTCGATTTGGACCCTGTGCGCGGCAACGAGGCCAATAAACGACGCCCGGCAGTCATCGTCAGCAACGACCGGGCGAACTCGATCGCGTCGCGCCTCGGCCGCGGGGTGGTCACCGTCGTACCGGTCACCAGCAACATCGATCGAGTCTTCCCGTTCCAGGCATTGATGCCCGCAGCGGCGACCGGCCTTCGGCAGGACTCGAAGGCCCAAGCCGAGCAGGTTCGCTCCATCGCCGTCGAGCGGATCGGCGCGGTCCTCGGCCGGGTCCCTGCGGATGTCATGGTGCACCTCGACGACGCGCTGCGCCTCCACCTGCAGCTATAGCGCCATCGCATTCCGGAAAGGGATCCCGTTGCGATGCCGTCAACTGACGGCGGCGGTTGTCTCGGGCGATGTACGTGTGTTAGTCACATCATCACGTTGCTAAATCGTGTCCGTCCTCTACTTTCCGCCGGTTCCATAAAGGACGTTGAACGGCGGCGTCTCTGGGCAGTCCTCTTGCAGTTTGTCGCCATCTCGCCCTGGGTCTGGAGAAACGTTGCCCAGGGGCGCCCAGCCGCCCCAATCGTTGAGGTTGTACTTGGCGTGGAAGACGTCTCGGCTCGGGAGTCCGGTGACCGTATATCCGTGCTTCTGGATGCAGGGGATTTCGGTGTTGACCCAGTAGTCGTAAACGATGTCCTGTTGTTCCTGGGTCCACGGTCGCGCCATCGCGGGATTGAATTCATACTTTGCCATGCAGGTGTACGCGGCAAGGTTGTAGGCGCCCATTTGGCCGTTCGGCACGACAGCCGCGCCGCCCGGGCTCAGCGGCCAGCCCTGCTCGGCCATGCAGGATCGTCGCATCGACTCCATCTCTTTGTCGCTGGTGACATAGCGGACGAGGGCAACCTTTGGTGGGTTAGTGATATGGAGATCCTCTGCTGCTTGCTTGAGCCATGCGGTGCGAATGGCCACATCGCTGTACTGCCCAGTCGTGGGCTGGGCGGTCGGGCCTGTGGGTGTGCTTGAGCTACAGCCGGCTACGGCGCCTATCGTGAGCAGTCCAGCGGCTAGGACGGCTAGGCCACGTTTGCCGCGATTGTTGACTGCCAAGCTCCTTGCTCCTCATCAGCCAGCAGAGCCAACTGCCAGCACGAGCATCGACTGACCGTTCTTGCCTTGACGCCTAACTTGCCTCCCGCGCCGTCTCGGGGCGTTCGTATGGAAAGCCCCCTCGTTGCCGATTCGGCGCCGAACCGGCCGGAGATGGGTATTCGGGGGGGCGCAGACCAACCGACCCGTCCGACCACCCATCCGCCAGGGTGTTCTGCTCCGAATGAGCAACGACCGGAGAGGATGAACACATGCCACAGCGACACCTGTCCGCCGTGCCAGGTGGTGACGATGAGTCGCCACCTGCTGCGTGCGCGGCGCCGCGCGCGGCTGCTGCCACGCCGCGCGGGGCGCACGGCGACGCGGGGCGGCCGGAGGAGCTGCTGCGCCGCACCGCACTGGGAGAATCGGAGGCATTCGAGGAGCTGTACACGCTGTTCGCCTCCCGCGTGTACGGGATCGCCCGGCGGGTGGTGCGCGATCCGGACCAGGCCGAGGAAGTGGCGCAGGAAGTTTTCCTGGAGGTGTGGCGCCGCGCGTCCCGGTTCGATCAGACGCGGGGATCGGCGACGGCGTGGGTGATG
>Ga0164242_10007496_pt1 | contig 11938 bp, 14 predicted proteins | sample OricomgcompostMG_FD_108783 | JGI IMG/M metagenome (GOLD analysis project Ga0164242, IMG submission 108783) | Miracle-Growth compost microbial communities from Emeryville, California, USA - Original compost - Miracle growth compost (MG) ... | reverse complement strand
TTGTGCCGGATTGCGGCCAGATGCCCTTTCGGTTCAGGCCGAACGGCGTGCCGCGTTGCTCTTGTTGGCCGATTTCGCGGCCGGCGCGCCCTTCTTGGCGGACGCCGCAGGCGCCTTCTTCGCCGCGGCCGACCGTGAGGTGGGCGCCGCCTTGGCGGCCTTGGCGGGCGCTTTCGCCGACCCCGTAGACGCCTTCGCCTTCGTCGAACCCCCCTTCGCGGACCCCTTTGTCGACGCCGTGGCCGCGGGCGCTTGCGCGGCAGCCTCGCCGGCCACCCGCCCCCGCTTGGCGGCGTCGATGCTGGCCTGCAACGCGGCGACCAAGTCGACGACCTTCCCGCCCGCACCGTCGTCGGTCTCGGCGGTGTCGGGGGCGGGCACGAGATCGCGTCCGGCGATCTTCGCCTCGATCACGGAATCGAGCGCCTCACGGTAATGGTCGGTGTAGTCGCTCGGGTCGAAGTCACCCGCCAGCGATTCGACCAGGGACGCCGCCATCGCGAGTTCTTGCTTGCGCACCTGCGGCGTCTCGCCGAGAAATCCGAAGTCGGGCTTTCTGATCTCGTCGGGCCACAGCATGGTCTCCATCGTGATGACGCCGTCGCGCACCCGCAGCGTGGCGAGCGCCTCTCGGCGGCGCAAGGCGACCTTGACGATCGCGACCTTGCCAGAGCCCTCGAGCGCGTCGCGCAACAACACGTAGGGCTTGGTCGCCTTCGCGTCGGGCTCGAGGTAATAGCTCTTGGCGAAATAGATCGGGTCGACCTGCTCGAGCGGCACGAATTGCAGCACGTCGATCTCGCGGCTCGTGGTCAGGGGCAGCTCGGCGAGATCGTCGTCGGTGAGCACCACGACGTCGCCGTCCGGCAGCTCGAAGCCCTTGGCGATGTCGGCATACGCGACCTCCTCGCCGTCGAGCGAACAGGTGCGCTTGTACTTGATGCGGCCGCCGTCGTCACGATGCACCTGATGGAACGCGACGTCTTTTTCTTCTGTCGCCGAATACAGCTTCACCGCGATACTGACCAGACCGAACGAGATGGAGCCCTTCCAGATGCTGCGCATGAGCGTTCCTTCGTCCGGGGAGCACTAGACCATGCCCCGTGTTCAGGTCGACGGTCGCGACCTCGCGATCTCCAACCTTGACAAAGTCTTGTACCCCGCGACCGGTTTTGCCAAAGGAGAAGTGGTCGACTACTACGCGCGTGTCGCGCCCGCGTTGCTGCCGCACCTCGCCGGACGCCCGCTCACCCGCAAGCGCTACCCGAACGGCGTCGAGGGCGCCTCGTTCTTCGAGAAGAACGCGCCTCGTGGCACGCCGTCGTGGGTGCGCACGGTCACCCTGCCGGTGCCCGGCAGCACGATGAACCGCGAGACGATCGACTTTGTCGTCGTCGACGAGCTCGCGACCTTGATCTGGGTGGCCAACCTGGCCTCGTTGGAGTTGCACGTGCCGCAATGGCGGGTCGGGCTGCGCGGCGGGGTGCTCGACCCCGACCTGCTGGTGTTCGACCTCGACCCGGGCGCGCCGGCTTCCGTCGTCGAATGTTGCGAGGTCGCCTTGCTGCTGCGCGACTTGCTGGCCGACGACGGCGCCACCGCCTACCCGAAGACCAGCGGCTCGAAGGGCCTGCACGTCTACGTGCCGATCACGCCGGCGTCGTCCGAGCACACCCGCACGTACGCGCGCTCGATCGCGCAACGGCTGGAGCGAGCGCGGCCCGACCTCGTCGTCTCCGCCATGACACGGTCGCTTCGCCCCGGCAAGGTGTTCGTCGACTGGAGCCAGAACGCGGCGGCCAAGACGACCGTCGCGCCGTACTCGCTGCGCGCCCGGCCCGAGCCGACCGTCTCGACACCCGTCACCTGGGACGAAGTGGCCGGGTGCCGCTCCCCCGACGATCTCGTCTTCCTCGCCGGCACAGTCGTCGAACGCGTCGATCGAGACGGCGACCTGCTGGCCGACCTGGTCGCGCTCCCGGCGTCCCGCCGTGCACGATTGCCTTAGGACGACAACTGCCCTAGGTACGACAGCCGGAGGTGCCCGATGAGCGTTCGCCGAGTCCCGTCTGATCCTGGCGCGACGGAGGAGGTGCCGCTGGAGGTTCCCGACGCCGACGCGGCCGAGCAACACGCCGACGTCGTCGACGTCACGGAGACCGACGCCGCCGCCGAGGACGCCGAGCGGGTGGTCGCCGTCGACGACGACGAATACCGTTAGCCTCAAGACTTGATCGGCTCGACAACAACACGCGGAGGGTGACCGTGGAGGTCAAGATCGGGGTCCAGTACTCGGCGCGCGAGATCGTCCTCGAAAGCGGTCAGTCTCCCGACGAGGTCGAGCGGCTCGTGACCGCCGCGATCGACGCAGGCGGGCTGCTCACGCTCGTCGACGAGAAGGGCCGCCGGGTGATCGTGCCCATCGACAAGCTCGCGTACGTCGAGATCGGCGAGTCGCTGGAACGGCGGGTCGGCTTCGGCGCGATGTAGGCCGCGAGTTGTGTCGGCGAGGGCGCGGTCTACCCGCAACCGACACAACTGCCTGGCCGAAGAGGCGATACGCGGCCCGCAACTGCTCCATGACGATCTGCGGCTCGACCCGGATCGCCACGCTGGGAAAGCGCAAGATCCGCTTGCCGGTCAGGAGCAGATCATTCTGCCGCCGCGCGTCGTCCCAGTAGTTCAGCGGCCTGATGTGAAAGCCGCCGTCTATTTCGACGCTGAAACAGCCGAAGTCGACGTCGAGGAAGCGCCGGCGGCCGGCGGCATCGACGCGTATCGACTGCCGCCTGGGCGGCGGGAGGCCAGCGCGACGCGCGAGTTTGACGAAGTCGATCTCGGCGAGCGAGTCTGCCCCGCCCTCGATGTCGGCAAGGATGGCCAGCAGCACTCCCCGATGCCGCACCTGCCCGACGGCCGCCAGCTCCCCGCGCAGGAGGCGCACGGGCACCACACGTTGTTGCGCCGCCGCCACCATCAGGGCGCAGGCGATCTTCGGCGAACGGGTCCATGCGGCGGCGTCGATGACGGCCCGCGCAGCCGACACGATGGGCGGACGCCGATTCACAGCGGCATCGGCGCCCACCAGCCTCCGAGACCTGTGCCAGCGCACGCCGGGCATCTCGACGGGCTTGGCGCACGCGGGCACGACGACGTCGACCTGGTCAGCCGGAAAACCGCGCAGCCCGTAGATCGCGCACGCCGTCCGCCCGGTCAAGACGGCGAGCCCGGAGACCGTCAGGATCGCGGCCCATTGGAGTTGGCGAGGGGTGGGCGCACCGCTGTGGAGCACCACCGCCCGACCGCTCGTCTGCCAGATCCGCGCCTCGACGCGGCGCCGGATCGCGTCGGCGTCGTAGCCGCACGCGGCAAGCTGGCGCCGGCCGACCACGCCGGCTTGGGTCGCGGCGACGCGCATGAGCTTGGCCGGATCCTGACGGCGAGACACGGGTGGCATGGGCGCAAGCGTGGCCGCGATCCGATCCCTGCAGGAGCCCTCGGCGCTCGGCTGTGGACGACGGCCGGGCGGCTGGTGGACGCCGTCCGACTTGTGTCGGCGAGGGCGCGGTCTACCGCGTCATCGCCGACACAACTCGGCGACAAGAGCTCAGGCCGACAACCCGAGCGCGGCCATACGGGCCATATGCGCGTCGGTGATGCGCGCGAAGGTGCGCGTGAGCTCCCCGAGGTCGGAGCCGCCCGCGCCGGCGGGAGCGGCGCCCGGCACGCCACCCACCAGCAGGGTGACCAGCGCGTCGCGCTCCGCGCACACCGCCTGCGCCTGGGCAAGCGCCTCGCCGACGATGCGGCGCCCCCACAAGGCGAGCCGGCCCGCGATCGTCGGATCGGCTTCGATGGCCTGCCGCACCCGCTCGACCGCGAACTCGGCGTGGCCGGTGTTGGCCAGCACCTCGAGCACGATCGCGCGGGTCGCCGGGTCGAGCAGGCGCGCGATCTCCCGGTAGAAATCCGCCGCGATCCCGTCGCCGACGTAGGCCTTCACCAGGCTCTCGGCCCAGTCGGACGGCGCGGTCTTCGCGTGAAACGTCTCGATCGGCTCGACGAACGGGGCCATCGCCTTCTCGGCGCTCACGGAGAGCCCGTGCAGATGGCGCTCGATCAGCTGGAAGTGGCCGAACTCCGCGGTGGCCAGGCCGGCCAGCGCCGCCTTGTCTTCGAGAGTCGGGGCCATCCGGGCGTCGTACGCGAGGCGCTCGAACGCGATCAACTCGGCATAGGCGAGAACGCCGAGCAGGTCGGTGACGGCGTCACGATAGGTCGGATCCGACAACAGGTCGTCGGCGTCCGCGGTCGCTGCGGCGTCCGTCGTTCGTTCCTCTCCCACGACCCGAAAGCGTAGTGGTCGCGAGTGATCGTGCGAGGCCAACCGGGTTCAACGGGGCGCAGCCGCTAGAATGAAGCCACCAAGGGTGACCATTCGCACGCAATGGCCAGTGCGCCAGATCCTCCGTAGCGCGGTCATCCCACCTCGGAGAGGCACTTCTTCTGACCACGTTCGCCGAACTCGGGATCGCACCCGAGACCGCCGAAGCCCTTGAGGCTGTCGGCATCACGACTCCATTTCCGGTGCAGGCGCTGGCGATCCCGCTGGCTCTGACCGGCACCGACCTCATCGGTCAGGCACGCACCGGCACCGGCAAGACGCTCGCTTTCGGCGCGCCGCTGTTGCAGCGCATCAGCCTCGTCGACGACCACCGGCCGCACGCGCTGATCGTCGTCCCCACCCGTGAGCTCGCCATCCAGGTCGCGGCCGATCTCGAGGTCGCCGGCAAGGGCGTCGGCGCACGAGTCATGGCCGTCTATGGCGGCCGCTCGTACGAGCCGCAGGTGCAGGCGCTGAAGGCCGGCATCGACGTCGTCGCGGGCACGCCCGGGCGGCTGCTCGACCTCGCCCGGCAAGGTCACCTCGATCTGTCACACGTCGAGGTGCTGGTGCTCGACGAGGCCGACGAGATGCTCGACCTCGGCTTCTTGCCCGACGTCGAGCGCATTCTCGCCCTGACGCCGTCGGACCGGCAGACCATGCTGTTCTCCGCGACCATGCCCGGCGAGGTGATCGCGCTGTCGCGGCGCTACCTCAACCAGCCCACCCGCATCCGCGCTGAGGAGCCTGACGAGGGTCGCACCGTCCCCGAGACCGCGCAGCACGTCTTTCGCGCCCACTCCATGGACAAGCCCGAGTTGATCTCGCGCATCCTGCAGGCCGACGGGCGCGGGCTGAGCATCGTGTTCTGCCAGACCAAGCGACAGTGCGATCGGCTCTCGGCCGACCTCGCCGAGCGCGGCTTCGCGGTAGCGGCGGTGCACGGCGATCTCGGCCAGGGGCAGCGCGAGCAGGCCTTGCGCGCCTTTCGGGCGGGGAAGATCGACGTGCTCGTCGCCACCGACGTCGCGGCCCGCGGAATCGACGTCGAGGGCGTCACCCACGTCGTCAACTACTCCTGCCCGGACGACGAGAAGACCTACCTGCACCGCATCGGCCGCACCGGCCGCGCAGGCGCGAGCGGGGTCGCGGTCACCCTCGTCGACTGGGACGACCTGACCCGCTGGAAGTCGATCAACTCGATCCTCGACCTGCCGTTTCCCGATCCGCCCGAGACCTACTCGACGTCCGACAATCTCTACGACGAGTTGGCGATCGCGCGCACGGTCACGGGCGTGCTGCCCCGGGTCGCGCGCACCCGCGCGGGCCTGGGCGCAGAAATGCTCGAAGATCTCGGCGAGACCGGGCAACGTCGTTCTGGCAGGTCGCCTCGCGGCCAGGCCGGCTCGGCCGGCAAGACTGGCGCCGCCGGATCACGCGAGAGCCGTGCCGGCGCGAAGCGTGGCAGCGCCCGCGCAAACGCCGGGACGACGACACGCGAGCGCGCCACCGACGCCACGAACCCCGACGGCACGCCACGCCGCCGTCGGCGCCGCACCCGTTCGGGAGGCGACAAGGCGACCGCGGCCGACGGCAATCCGCGCGTATCGTCCGCGGCGGCGGGCGATTCCGTAAGCGGCGACGCGGCTGGGAGCGCCGGCCAGGCCGGCAGCGCGGGCCAGCCGGCCCGACGGCGTCGGTCACGCGGCGGGCGGGGACGCGGCACAGCGGGCGGCGCGAGCAGCGGCGCGAGCGGCTCAGCCGGCGACGCTGGCGCGGTCGAGGCAACTGCCCAGTAACCCGAAATCCGCCCAAGACTGTCAAGCTGGGCGGCCCTCGTACCGACGTCAAACATCGGGCTATGCGAGGAGGACCGGTGGTACTGCGAACCGTTGCTGGACGCCGCACAGGCGAGAACGCCGACGACCTCCAGACGTGGATACGGCAGCTCGACGGCTGCCCGGAGATCTCTCGCACCGTGCTGGCGACCTGCGCGAACGAACGCCACGCCGACGAGCCCGCGACCTGGTTCTACGTCGAGGCCGACGCGCGCGCCGCGGTCGCCCGGCGGCGCTGTCTCAGCTGCGGCGACAGCCATGACGTGCTCGACTCCGGCGAACACTGGAGCGCTCCCCGCATGTGGAGCTGCCCGACGTGCGGCCAGTCGATCGCGGAGGTGGCGGCCGGCCTGCACGCCGACGACGACCAGGTGACCTGGGTGGCGCTCGCCGCCCGCTGCGTCGACTGCGGGGCGATCGAAGGCCTCACCGACTTCAACGTCGAGCCGGCCACCATCGACGACGTGCTCGCCCGGCTCTGAGGTCGAGCACCACGAGACGCGCTCCGCGCTACGCGAGCACGGGGTCGAGGGCGTCCTGAAAATCCTGCACTGTAAAGGGTTTCGCGATGAGGAACATCGCGCCGGCGGCGAGCGCCTGCTCCCGCATCTGCGGCGCCGCCTCCGAGGTGACGAAGCCGAACGGAACATGCCAACCCGCTCCACGCAAGGCGTTCAGCAGGTCGAGGCCGCTCATCTCGGGCATGTTCCAGTCGCACAGCACCAGATCAGGCGGCTCGACGCCGATGACTTCGATGGCTTGCACGCCGTTCGCCGCGTGCACGATCTCGTGCTCGTCGTAGCCCGCAAGGCGCAGCGTGCGCTCGACAATCATCCGCATCGCCTTGCTGTCGTCGACGACGAGAATGCGCATGAGTATCCGCGATCCAGACTCGCGCGGCCTATGCGGCCTGCGCGGCCTGCTGCCACAGGCTCACGACCAGGGGCTCGTTTCGCCAGACGAGCGTGACTTCCCGAACGACCTGCGCGCCCGGCACCGCGAGCTGGCCATGCACGACCGCCGGCAGCGACAGCGTCGACGGGCCGGGGAGCATGCTCTTCACGTTGCCGCCCACCATGTTCGCCAGTTCGCCGATCGCGTCGATGATCTCGGTAGAGGTGACGTCGCCGGGCTGCATCGAAAACAGCGCGGCGGCCGCGTCGCGCGCCGCGGGCGCGGAGCATTGCAGCACGATCGATCCGGTGTACGCGCCCGACAGGTGCACGCAGCCGGTCACCCGCTCGGCGCCGACACCGTCGCCGCCCGGGAGCAACCCGCCGGGGTCGCCGTCGAGGAACGACGTCCAGACCTCGCGGGTGATGACCTCGAGGTCGTCCGCGCTGGGGATGTACGTCATGCGTGACTCCGACTCGTTTCGGGACTCATTCGGGCTGGCGGCTAATACGCGAGGACGCCGAGAAGCGCGAGCTTGTCGGCGATCGCGTCAGGGGTGAACGGCTTGATCACGTACTCGTGCGCGCCCGCGGCGAGCGCGCGCACGATCTGCGACTGCTCGCTTTCGGTGGTCACCATCATCAGCGTGATCTGACGCCACTTCTCTTCTTTGCGAACCGCGTTCACGAACGCCAAGCCGTCCATGACGGGCATATTCCAGTCGACAAGCGCGATCTCGGGCATCGACCCACTCTCAAGGCGAGCGATCGCCTCGGCGCCGTTCGGCGCCTCGACGACATCGAAGCCGAGCCCACGCATGATCCGACCAAGGATCAAGCGCATCGCGCTTGAATCGTCGATCACCATGGCCAGCAACGGATCGCACCTTCCCTCGCCTGCATTGAGCGAATTATCGGCCGGAGCAGAGTTCTACGATCATTCATCGGCGTCACCAGAGATTAATTGAGCGGTTGGCGGGTCGGGGGCTTGCCCGTCCCGGGCGGCGACGCCGACCCGGTCGAAGGGCTTGCCGAGCCCGGTGGCCCGGCCGGCCCGGGTGGCCGCGGCGGCCCCGGTGGCCAGGGCCACCCGTTCGTCGCCGGCCCAGCGGGTGGCCTGCCTGCCGCGAACGCGGCTGGCGAGCCGGCATGCCCCATAGCCCCGGACCCCATGGCCCCGGGCCCCATCGCTCCGGACGCCGCGACGTGCGCCCCGGCGGCCAGCGCGCCCATCGCGAGGCCCGCGCCGGCGACGGCCGGCGAAGCAAGCGAAGGCAGGTCGACCGGCCCGGCGCCCCGGGGACGGTAGACGGTGGCGCTGCCGACCGGCACCCTTTCGAAGCCGTCGTCGAGCCCGAGCGTGGTCTCGGATCCCCCGAGGAACAAGAAGCCGTCGGGCCTCATGACGCGCCGCACCCGCTGCAACACGTCGGCCTTGGTGGCGGCGTCGAAGTAGATGAGCACGTTGCGCAAGAAGACGACGTCCATGTATTGCAGGTCGAAAGGCTCGTTCAGGTTCAGGCTCTTGAAACGCAGCATCGCGCGCAGCGCCGGAACCGCCCGCCAATCGGTCTCTGCGCGCTCGAAGTGGCGCACGAGCATGCTGGCCGGCAGCCCGCGGTTCACCTCAAGCTGGGAAAACCGCCCACGCTCCGCACGAGCCAGCATCTCCTCGTTGATGTCGGTGGCGAGCACTTGCACCTGCCAGTCCGACGTGATCAGCGGATGATCGAGCACCGACATCGCGATGCTGTAAGGCTCCTGCCCGCTGGAGCACGCCGCCGACCAGATGTTGATCCGGTGGGTGCTCGATCGCTTGCGGCACAGATCTGGCAACACCGCCTGGGCAAGCGCGTTGAACGGGTCACGGTCGCGGAAGAACGACGTCTCGTTCGTCGTCATCGCTTCGACGATCTTGCGTCGCAACTGCTCGTCGGGATGAGCTTGCAGCCGCGCGACCAGCGACGCCACGTCGTCGAGCCCGGCCTCGCGAGCCAGCGGCATCAGCCTGCTCTCGACCAAGTACTCCTTGCCTGGCCCGATCACGATCGCCGCCTGTTGCTTGACGAGATCGCTCACGAAGGCGAAGACGGTCGAGCTGATCGTCACCAGGCGCTCCGGAATGCCTGGCTCGGGCGGAACCCGTGTTCGGGCGCGGCGTTGACGGCGGCGTCCATCGGCAGATGCGCCGGCGCGCCCGGCAGGTGCGCCTCGAACATGGCGGTGGCGGCAGAAACGGCAGACGCCGCCATGTTCGATGCCATCGGCGGCGACGCGGGCAGCACCTTGTGATGGGCGCCCGGCCGGCGTCCGACCGCGGCGGCGGCCTGCAGCGTCTCGGCAATCTTCGTCAGCGGCACGATGTCGTTGGCAAGGCCGGCCGAGACCACCGCGCCGGGCATGCCCCACACCACCGACGACGCCTGGTCTTGGACGACGATGCGCCCGCCGGTGGCGCGCACCCGTTCGGCGCCCTTGACTCCGTCGCGGCCCATCCCGGTCAGCACGCAGGCGAGCGCGCCATTTCCGTACATCGCGGCCACCGACCGAAACAGCACGTCGACCGACGGCCGGCAGTAATTCTCCGGCGGCTCCTGGGTCAGCTGCGCGACCACCTCGGCGCCTTGACGGCGCAACACGAGGTGCCGGTCGCCCGGCGCGACCAGGATCTGGCCGGCCTGCAGCGTAAGACCGTCGGAGGCCTCACGAACGATGAGCGGGCAGCTGCGGTCGAGCCGCTCGGCGAACAACCGGGTGAACAGCGGCGGCATGTGTTGGACGACCACGACGGGCACGGGGAGATCCGCGGGCAGGCCGGCGACGATCGCGGTCAGGGCGTCCGGGCCGCCGGTCGAGCAGCCGACCGCGATCACGTCGACGCGATCCTGCCGCACCGGGTGGACGACCGGCGGCGGGGCGCCGACAAGCCTCGGCGTCGTCCGCTCGCGATGCGCCCCGACCAGCCCCTTGATCTTGGGGATCAGCTCGCTACGCACCCGGTCGATCGACGCGTTGACGCTGCCGACGTGCGACGGCTTGGTGACGTAGTCGGTGGCCCCCGCGGCCAGCGCGTCGAGAGTGGCCGACGCGCCGCGTTCGGTCAGCGTGCTGAACATGACGACGGGCAGGTGCGGGTGCGTGACCCGCAACGAGCGAAGGGTCTCGAGGCCGTCCATGACGGGCATCTCGACGTCCAGGATCACGATGTCCGGCCGCAGCTGGGGCAACTTGTCGAGAGCGATCCGCCCGTTGGCAGCCGTGCCGACCACGTCGATGTCGGGGTCGTCGTCGAGCACCGAGGCCACCATGCGCCTGATCACGACGGAGTCGTCGACGACAAGAACCCCGATGCTGGCCATCGACACCTCCGCAGACCGTCGCGGCCCTCGGTGGCCCGCCACCATCCCATCGGCACGCAACGGCCTTGCCTGAGGGGTGAATCCGCGACGAACCACACGCTTCTTCGGTCGATGCCAGGACGAAGCCCACCTCGCCAGACGTGCCAGGCCGTCAGCCCAAAATCCCCATCGCGGTCTCCCACGGGCTGACCAGCAGACCGTAGGTGACCTCGTCGAGAAGGTCGTGCAGCGCCACCGCCTGCAGGCAGCCGCTGATGGCGTTCCAGACGCCCCGCGCGGCGGTCGGCGCGTCGACGCCGGCTGCCCGTAATGCCCGAACCGCTTGGAATTGCGCCGCCGCCGAGGGCCTGAGCCGGCCGGAGAGGTAGGCCGCCCACGCGGCGTCGTGCATGCGCCGGCTCCAGTCGATCTCGACCGCGGCGGCGGCCTCCGCCAGCACGACGAGTTGCGGCGCGTTCAGCACCGGCAGCCGGTCGAGCACCCGACGCAGCTCGTCGGCGAACGGACCGAGATCGGCCGGGATCGCCGGAAGCGTGCGCGACGCCGCGATCCACGGGCCGCCGAGCAGGTAGCGCGCGTCGTCCGGCAGGCGTCGTCCGCCATAGGCCGCGGCGATGGCGTCGCTCGCGAGCGCGACGACATGCCCGGGCACGCCGTCGAGAATGTCGAGGCGCACCAGCCGAAGCAGCTCGTCAAGGCCGCCGAAATAGGACGACGTGAGCCCTGCCATCACCGGCTCGAGGGCGTGCGCGCGCAGGCGCATGGTCTGCTCGGCTTCGTCGACGACCTGTTTCACCGCCGACAACGCCTCGCCCAGTTTCGGCGCCGGGGTGAGCGCCGAGACCTCCAGCCACGCTGCGGCTCGGCGCGGATCGTCGACGGCCGCGGCGTCGAACGCGGACAGGTCGGCGAGCCCGCCTGCGGGCAGGTGGATGGCGAGAGCTTCAAGCAGCACGGTGGCGACGGCGGCGCCGGTCGGCATCCGCGCCAAGTCGTAACCGATCGTCGGCGCGTTGACCAGCGAGTACACGACGTCCATCGTGCCAGGACCGGGCCGCGCGCGGCGTCCGCCGACCGGGCGATCCCGTGCGCGAATCGTGACGTCGACAGGCGTCAGACGGCGACGCCGATGTCGACCGCGCGGACGACGTCGAGCGCGAGCAGCAGCCGGTTGTCGAGTTTGTAGGCGCCCAGGACCAACGCCCGACCGGCGCCGGTCATCGTCTCGGGCGGCTCTTCGAACTGGTCGACCGACACCTGGGCGACGTCGCCGATCGTGTCGACCAGCAGGCTCACCGACTCGTCGTCGACCCGAACCACGACGTTCATCGGCATGACGTCGGCGGCGCGCGGCGGCAGGCCGAGCCGGCTGCGCAGGTCGATCGCCGTCACGACCTCGCCGCGCAGGTTGATCAGCCCGGCGGCGCCATGGGCGGCGAGCGGCACCGCGGTCATCTCCTGGTA
>Ga0164242_10007495_pt1 | contig 11938 bp, 8 predicted proteins | sample OricomgcompostMG_FD_108783 | JGI IMG/M metagenome (GOLD analysis project Ga0164242, IMG submission 108783) | Miracle-Growth compost microbial communities from Emeryville, California, USA - Original compost - Miracle growth compost (MG) ... | reverse complement strand
GTATAAAAGATATAGCAGCGATGAAAATGCATACCATTTGTGGCAGAGGGAAAAAGAAAGATTTTTTTGATATATACGCATTGCTTCAAAGCTTTGATAAAGAAACATTAATTCAATGGTTCACTCAAAAATATGATGAAAAGCAACTGTTCTTTTTTTGGCGAAGCATTTTATATTTTGAGGATGCGGAGAATGATCCTGACATAGAAGGTTTCCCACCATTTACTAAAAATTGGAGAGAAATAAAGCAATTTATTACTGCCACCTTTTCGTGAAAATCATCAACACCATTTAACATCACGCTACTTTTAATTTAAAATCAAAGAAAACACGCGTGCCGTTTTTTATCTCCTCTTTCATTTTACCGTTCAATTGAGTGGTAAGAAGTGAAATTAATTGAGAACCGAAGCCTGTTCCATGCGTGATACCTGATTTGCCAATTCCATTATCAGCAACTTCGAGATGAAGTATATTATCTTTTCTTTTTTCAAGTTTAATAGATACTTTTCCCCTGGCGCCATGCGGAAAAGCATATTTGAGTGTATTGGTTAATAATTCATTCACAATCAATCCAAGCGGTACTGCGGTGTCAATATCCACATTCAATTTATCCATCACAAGATCGATTTCCACTCTTTCTTCTGCACCAAAAGAATCCAGGATACTTTCACTAAGATTGAGAAAATAATCTTTCATTTCTATGGCTCCCAGATTTTCACCCTGATATAATTTTTGATGTACGATACCAATGGATTGTACCCGGTTTTGATTTTCCTGCATCGCCTCTTTAGTATCAAGGTCGTCAATTTGAGCAGATTGCAAAGCCAGTAAACTGCTTACTACTTCCAGGTTATTTTTTACCCGGTGATGAATTTCTTTTAGCAGCAATTCATTCTCAGCATTTTTAGATGAAAGTAAACGACTTCTTCTTACCCTGACGCGGTAAGTAATCACTCCAAAAATGATAAAACCAGCAAGCAAAAAAACAATGCCGGCCCCCATCCATTGTACTTTTTTTTGCTCCGAAATTTCCTTTTGTTGAGATTCAATCGTAACCTCTTTCTTCTTCGTTTCATATTGGGTAAGCATTTTAGACATGGCTTCATCGCTTTTTACTGATGCAACACTGTCCCTTATCACCAACGCTTTTTTATGCCAGGCCAAAGCTGACTTATAATCCCCAAGGTGTTCGTAAATATTACTTACATGCAAATAATTCTCTGTAAGATTGGAAAGATCGTTGTCCCTCTCTTGCATTCGTACCGTTTCAAGCTGGAAGCCCAATGCCTCCTTATAATTTCCCCTCAGCAGGTTCACTTCGCCGAGATTGGCGATAGTAGCAGAAATGGCGTTCTGGTAATTTGATTTTTTTGCGATAGTAAATGCCTCTTCATAATCTTTAATTGCTTCAGGATAGCGGCCCAGGCGCTTTAGCGCATTGCCACGGTTATTGAGAAAATCCGCCGTTTCTATTTCAGAAAAATCTTGTTGGCGCGCCAGTACTAAAGCGCGGTCAAAATAATTAAATGCCTCTTTATTTTTGTTGTCCGCAATTTTTACATAACCTCCCATGGTTAAAGCATTTACCATTTCATCATCAAGGTGATTGGCTTCGCAAATAGTAATCGCCTTTTGCGCATAATCCATTGCTTCCGTAAGCCTGCCCTGGCTTGTCAGATCATCACATATCCTTTCATATGCGGCTGCCATGCCTTTTTTATCATCTAACACTTCCATAATACCAGATGCTTTTAAATCCTCTTCCATCCCCTTGTCCAATTGTCCTTTCTTTTTGTAAATCCACGATATTTTAAATGCAGTGGTAGCCTGTCCCATTTTATTGTCAACGGCAATATAACCGGCCATTGCCTTACGAAATAGTATCATGGCTGTATCCAGATGCAGCAGATTGGCCTGCATTCTTCCTTCCATTTCATAAAATTTTGGTTGCCAGTTTTTATCTTTGATCTTGTCTGCCAATTGAACGCCCCACCTGGAATATTCCAACGCTTTTTGCATGTCAGATGAAAAGGCAACGTCGACCAGTTGTTTAATGATTTGCAGTTTTTCAGTATCTGATTTTACTTCATTGAGTTTTAGTTGCAGGCTGTCATATGGGTTATTTTGCCCATAGGCCAAATGGAAAGAGAAAAAGAAAATGAAAAAGATTTTCTTCATGGGAACTTATTATTAAAAGCACCGTTATTTTAATACTTAAAATGTTTGAATCCTTTGAAGCAGTTTTTCTTTTAAGGCTGCACTCATGGGAATTGGCTTCCCTCCAATCATTACATAATTATCAACCACTTCTTCTATCTGGTTTATATTAATGAGATAAGAGCGATGGATCCTGATAAAAATATTTGCGGAAAGTTTTTCCTCAATAGCTTTAAGGGTAACAGATAGCAGGTATTCTTTGTTGCCGGCAAAAATGCGGCTATAATTCCGGTCTGCCTCAATATACAGGATCTCGGCTACCATTATTTTAATCATTTTTTCTTTAAAGCGAACAAAAATGCGGTCACTTAAAATGTAGTGTTGTATTTCATTATTGGCATTAATTATCTGCGGCCCTGTTTCTCTTTCTGCCATCCTGCAGATCGTTAGTTCAATAGCTCTTTGCAAATCCAATTGCTTAAACGGTTTGGAAATAAAGGCAGATGGTTTGGTAGATTTGGCCCTGTTGAATGTAGCTTCGTCGCCATTAGCAGTCAGGTAAATTATAGGAATATTGGAAAACTTTTGTATTTCGATTGCCGTTTCAATTCCATCTATTTTTCCTTTCAGATTGATGTCCAGTAAAATAATATCTACATTATTCTCCTTCACGTGCATGATGGCTTCTTCTCCACGTGGCAGGATTCCCTCTACTTGATAGCCAAGATTGGTAAGCAGCAAAGATATTTTCGCCGCAATGATCATTTCATCTTCCACCACCAGAATTCTGATAAGATGTTCCATCCTGTTTTTATTTTTAGAAAGAAGCAGCGAAACTTTATATTTCTATGGTAAATCTATTATAATGATTTCACATTTCAATTAAATTAAAAACTTTGAATGGGTTTTATTTTTTTGCAGGCCCTGCGCTTGCTTTTATCAGCTTCGGCCAGCTTAAATGCACTTAAAGACTGGCTACTGTGTCAAGTATCCGGGTTTGTGGCAAGGGGTTACTAACCCTTTTTACATTCGTATCATGGAGGTAGGAAGCTACGCGGAACAACTATACATTCTAAATCCTTCACTACAACAAACTTTCCCAAATAAACCGGGCTTTTTGTTGCTGAGCTTCTTTATTTTCATCAGGATCATCGCTTATATACCAATCTTTTGTGTGTTCAATCATTACTGCTTCCAATTCTTTATAGGTAAGAGTTTTCTTTTGCTTTACAGGAATGATTTCATTTTCCTTTATTCCTGAAACACTAACTTTTGTTGCAATCCAGGAAGTATAAAGCCGTGGAATGGTAACTCCAAGAATGGTTCCCGGAAGGCCATGAAATGAGGCCGGTCCGCCAGGGATCGTGATTTCCTCTGTATAAAAAGCGAATACATAAACACTGTCAAAAATAATTGCCTGTGCTTTCCTGCAATTAAACCCGGCAATCATCCGGTTTTCGTTGGAAAGCTTCCAGTTTAATTTTGGAATGGAGTCTGCAACAAGCAAATTGGTGCCATCAATATTTTTTTGAACATCACATTTGCCGGTATTGTAATTATAATACCAAATATTGCTCTCATCACTTTCATTCCATTTTTTGAAAAATTCCGGCATTTTGTCTTCATTCCAATGATCAAATTTGTAGATGCTTTTGTCGTTTGCGAATGTAAAAGTGTAATAACCGGTTTTAAATTGTGGCATCTTATCTTTTATCATGTCTTCAAAAGCGCCACTACCCATTGTTTTTTTTACATTCGATTTTACTTCATACTCTATCACTGCTTTATTGATAAAGTGTTGTGCGTTGGATGAAAAAAATAAAAAAATATTTATTGCTAGAAAGAACATCTTTTTCATAATTATTTATTTTCCGTTTGAGCTTTTATTTTTAAAATTCCAGGTAAAGCCAATTAAAAAATATCTTTTTAACCGCTCGTTTCTAACTTCTGAATAAGTATTTCCATAAAAATTTCTGTCTATTCCTACATTCTGATTGAGCAGATCATTCACTGAAATATAGGTAGTGAATTCATCGTTCTTAAAAGTTCGCTGAAAGCGGGCATTCCAGATATGTGTAACAAGGTTTGTGCTAGTCTGGAAAGTTTTTTGCCTGAAATAATAATCATAGTCTGTAGAAATCGACCAGACTTTTTTCAGGTATAAGGTTCCGTTGAATGAAAGGTCGTTTGTGTAATATTGGATCTTATTATTGTTTTGGCTTGTTACACTGCTGTTATAAGCCAAAGTATTCCCTATGGTAACATCGTATTTCTTTTCTTTTGACTTCGACATATAAATTCTGAGAGTGGGAGAAAAGGTTTTGGAAACACTTTTTTCATTGTTGATCATTCCCACATATTTGCTGTAATAAAACTCCGGATTGAAATTAAAACGCGTATCAATTTTTTTAATTTTAAAACCAAAACCACTATAGAAATTAGCCGAAATATTTCCATTTACATTGATGGGTTTTGTAATGGTTTTTCCGGAATCAATGTTGATGATCTGGTTGTTAGTGATCGAATTGCTTGTGAAATTAATTCCACCACCCAGGTAAGAATACATATCCTTTAAAAAATTGTAACTATTATGGCTTATTGAAAACCGGTTATTAAAAGAAGGTTTCAGATCCGGATTGCCGATGTATTGATTGTAATAATCATTGTTATTTCTTAAAGGTTGTAATTGATTAATGGTAGGTTGTGTGGTATTGCCATTGTAGCTGAAACGTATGCTGTGATTAGCTTTGTAGGTATAGGTCGCCGTTGCATTCGGATAAAAATTTACATAATTTCTGTCGTAGTCTTTATTGTATGTAACGTCCTTTAATTGAAAAGCAGTAAATCCGAAACCGGCGCCACCATTGATTTTCCATTTTTTATTGGCAAAATTGATCTTTGCAGAAGGTATGTTTTGTAAAATATTCTGTTTGAAATTATTAGAAAGCGAATCAATCGCTTCATCATATTTTGAACTAACAGGAGAGTAAGTATTGGTTAGTTGCTGATTCGTTCCGTAATTATAAGCCAACCTGTAACCCAGTTCCAGTGAGTATTCTTTGGATAAGGGTTCTGTATAGATCAATGAAGCGCCTAAATTTTTTGTGTTCTGTTCATAATTTTTTTTCTGGTCAAGGTCTTGTCTCCCTGCCGGTAATCCATCCAGGTAGGATTGGTTTTGGGATTTCAGAAAAGTAATTCCTTTGTTATCCAGTAAATCCCAGTCAGCACTTACAGACAACGTTCTTCTTTTTTTATTAAACTTGTGTTTGAAAAGCAGGTTGCCTGAAATGGCTGATTTATCGCTGTTGGTATTCAGGTTTCTATCACTGGAATTTTTTAAAGTGCCTGTATTACCGCTGGTTACAGAGTGCGTCGTATTTTCGCTTTCTGTATGATAAAAATTAGTGTTAGCGGTAATTTTCAATGAATTCATTGAATCTAATTTTAAATCCCAAACTCCCTTTACTTTAAAATTATGACGGTTAACATTATTCTGTTGGGAAGAATTTTGATTCAACACAGAATCTCCAACCTGTGTTTGTGTAAATGACTGGATGTGGTTGGTATATTGCTGGTCATTGTATTTTGGGGTGAAATTAAAATTGTATTTATCCATCCATTTATTGGAATACTGAATGCCTGCATTCACATTGGTCATAAAACCATTACTGGGATCCACATAAGGTTCATCATCATTATTTTCGCCGCCAAAAAACATGACCATACCATCATCAGACATTTCCATATTCATATCCATGCCGCCATATTTTTGCTCGTCCTGCCAGCTAAGCCTGTCCTGGCCGGTATTCCCATTTAATAAAAAAGCGGACAACTTTCTTTTTCCTTTGAAAGTGCTGAACATCACGTTATCATTATACCGGTTTTCTATATGAGCCTGCGGGCCTGCAGCCACATCTATTTTTCCGAAATAACCGTGTTTACTGTTATCTTTTAATTTTAGGTTTATGGTCTTCTGCGTTTTGCCATCATCAATTCCGGTAAACTCTGCCTGGTCACTTTTTTTGTCAAAAACCTGTACTTCTTTAACCGCATCTGCTCTTAAATTTTTTACTGCCATTCCCGGATCGTCGCCAAAAAATTCTTCACCATCTACAAGTACTTTTTGAACAGTTTCGCCCATCGCTTTTATCGTTCCGTCTTTATCTACCTGGATACCCGGTAACTTCTTTAATAATTCTTCTACATTCGCATTGGCACTCACTTTGAAGCTGTCGGCAGTATAAACAGTTGTGTCTCCCTTGATGTGTAAAGGCGATCCGGATTTCACAATAATTTCCTTCAATAAAGTTCCTTTTGAAATTAATTTTATCGGCGCAATTTGTTCATCTTTTTGAACAGCAATATTATCGAGCAAATCAGCATAATACGGCTGTGAAGCCATTAAGATATAGTTGCCATTCGGAACATTTTTCAAAATAAAATTTCCGGAAGAATCAGTCCTGGTGAATTGAAAAAGTATAGAATCTTTTGGGGTGATCAGCGAAACTACGGCGTTATAAACCGGTTTATTTTCATTCGCATCCTTTATAATTCCTGAAATTTTTGATTGTCCATATGTTGAAATAAATAAGAAGAAGCAGGCAGAAATGGCAATAATTTTTTTCATAACTTTTAATATTAAAGAATGCAGAAAAAATAGTGAAAGGACAATCCGGATTTTCAGTAAGATGCAAAAGAGTTGTTATTTCATAAAAAAAGCTAAACTAATTATTTAGTTTAATTATAAACGTTAAAGTTTTTTAACGAACTATTTTCCCTGTTTTTATAAGAAAAAAGAAGGTTGACCCCCAAACCGTTACCTGGTTTTGCACAAAGTTTTATTTTATTGAAGGAATTAAAAAACATTTTCGGCAACGGGTATAAATTGGGTGGTAAGCGGGAGGAATTACGGGATATTCGGATCAAATGATGCGCTCTAACTAATTAATTTAGAACTTGAAAATCGCTTCAAAACCTTAAGGATTTGAATGGAAAGACAATACCCGTTCAGTTAAGGAAAAGATCTTCTTAACAAGCTCAAAAAAAAATAGGAGCAGGCATTAAAACTTCGTTCAGACCTAAAGGAACACAAGAAAAAGAAGGATGCAAACACACCTTAAATAGAACTTTCAGGATCAAAGCGACCATCATTTATTTTGCTTCCCTTCATGCTCCATATAAGATTCAAGAATACCAGCTACTTTGTTATAAGGCATTGCCTTCGTCAAATAATACTGTGAACCGTTTTTATCCTTTTTCCACGAATTATTACCTCCTTTTACTACGATGTGTCCTCTTTCTAATCCAAAATAGGGTTTAGCTCCAAGGATCGCTACCAGGACAGTTGTTTCATCCCAGCTCATTCTACCTGCGCTATCTTCTTTTGCTTTGGGAATGCAAAAGGCAAACACATCTTTAACGGGGCCTTGAAGTGCAGTAACATTGACAAAACGTAATCCTGTTTTAATTTCGTTTCCAATTTCAAAGCCACTGAAAATTACGGGAGTAGGCCAGTGATTAAAAACATTTGCGGAAGCGACGGAATCAGTTAATAAATTATACTCACGTCCTTTTGGGAACCAGCCTGCCATAGAAACAAGTTTGCTTACTTTTCTTTTTACAAGCTCAACTCCTGGCAGATCAGAATATTGGTCAGGTTGGGAATTCAACAGATTGGAGAGGTTAGTAAGAAAACCAATGCTCGCAATAGTTACGCTATTATCGGGTTGAGCAGCTAGTATTTTCCGATAAAGTATCACGGCATCCTCAACATCTTCTGTTGATTTTATCTGGTGCGGATATTTTTGCACCAGCATTTCCGGCCATTTTTGCCATGCACCTATATCTGCTGCAGCCCCTTTAGCAGCTCCTATCGGCAAATCGGGTCGGCCAAAATAAGTGTTTAAAATATCAATTGTAGGTGCCACCAGCTTATTTTTATTGGAGGCCATCACTGCGAGAGGAATTGCGTCGCCCTTATCAGCAAGAGTGTGCAAAATGGCCATTGCTCCTACATCATCGTAATCAGGCCCGATATCAGTATCTAAAATTATGCGGACTGGTTTTTGGGTTACAGTTTGAGAAAAAACAGTAAAACCGGCAAAGATGAAAAAAGGAACAAATAATATTTTCATCCTACTAATGTAAGTCATACACCTGGAAGATTTGAGACACTAAAACAAAAATCTTGTTTCTATTTTCCAAAAATCTCGTTAAGCAATCCCGCCAACCTTACGCCGCCTTTCAACAACTGTTCATTCAGGGTAGCAATGTGGTCAAAATTATAGCGATAGCTTAGTTTTTGATCAGGTTGAGTGATTTCGGGAAATAAATTCTCACTGATCGTGTATGAATCGTAAAGCCATTTGATAATGGATTCATGTTGCCATTTTTTTCTTTCCGCAGCTGTTGTATGATTTATTGCCCTGGAATACTCGGTATAGCTCAATTGCTGATAATCTATAAGCTTTTCATCCCAGACACTATGGAGGTTTGAAGGCTGATTGAACCAAAGCACTTTAACCTGGTTGCCGCCCTGAGCTCTGCCGCTTATATGCAAAGGCTGATGCACATCGCCCACAATATGAATCAGCAAACGCAGGTAAAATAATTTTTTATCTTTTGGAAGCTGTTTATTCTTTAATTCTTTAATGATGAAATTAAGCTTTGTATACGCATCGGCAGTTGTATCCTTTTTTAAAAATGATTGAAACGCTTCATAATCCAGGTTTTCAGGCACATTTACGTAATGCCAGGGGGAAAGGTAACTGTAAGCGGGATCCGATTTTATAAAATCCGGCCAATTACTTGACATCGCTATTGACTCCGTTCCTAAAATCCGTTGAACAGCAAACTTTGTTTTTGGAGTAAGATAACTATCAGCTATCTGGCCTACGATCCGATGACCTTGGAGGCCCCATGCCATAGATTGAAACGGAAGATAAAGGAAAAGGCCAATGAAAAGGGTTTTTCTTGTAAATAAGCTTTTGAAACTACACATAATTAATTCTGGCAGCAAATGCTTTTCAAGATGAAAAGGTTTTAGTTTTTCATAAAAGCGAGGCTGTTCTTTTTTTGCAAATATCTCACTTTTCCGGCAGCGTCATCCGGCTTTCTTATGCCTGGCTATTTAGATTTCTTTTCAGCTTTCTCTATTTTCTTTTCAACAGTTTGTTTTCGTTTTTGCCACCGGTCTATTGGCTCCGGATTGTATAATGAATGGCCTTTTTTATCAACCAGGTGAAAAGCCTTGTTCAGTTTTTTACTTATCTCACTGACCTTCTTTCCGGGTTTGCCTGATTGTTCTTTATAAAATGTTTCAAAAGTTTTGATCCCGGCATTAATAATTGACAGTTCTTTTTTGTAATCCTTTTCCTGCCGGTAAAGGATCATTAAACGGTCGTATGCATGAATTTGTAAAGGATCTTCCTTTAAAACCTGGTTATATAATTCAATGGCAGCAGCCGTATCTGACTTTTCTGCTTCCGCCGCCCTGGTTGTTAATTCATTTATTGAGGGCGAAGTTTCTGATAACTCAGGCATACTTAACTTTTAATTTTTTTTAATAAAAATATATGCCAGCTTTTGGACATTGTTTCTCCTCTGGAAGATTTTGTTACTGCCCAAAAAGGTTTTATTTTCCAAAGAACCATAAAGCTCTTACTCATCTTCAGATTTCGCCAAACTATTTTTCAATTCTTCTGCTTTTTTTACCAGGCTTATAAATTCCTTTCTATAGCCTTCCTCGTCCTTTCCGAGCGACCTGCCGGCCATCTGCAAGACGGTGTTGTAGGTAGCGTTTTCTTTGTACTCACTATTGCGCAGCAACATTGCAAAGCCAGCCACAGAAGCGGCAAACCTGAAATTATCAGAAACATCTTTAAAAGCTAAGGATTGATTATTTACAGGATGAACTATCAATTTACTATCATTGCCATCCGGTGCTTTGTAACGAAATTTGATAGTAACAATTTCATTATTAAACGAAGGCGTTTTCTTCTTTTTATCATCCCGGTATTTCAAAGGATCAACATTTTTTAGAAAAGGGGATTTTACTCCGGCAGGGATAATCTCATAAAGCGCCGTAACCGCATGGCCGCTTCCCAATTCGCCTGCATCTTTTTTATCATCATTAAAATCTTCTTTATTTAGCATGCGGTTTTCATAGCCAATAAGTCGGTAACCAGCCACAAGTGCGGGATTAAATTCCAATTGCAGTTTTACATCTTTGGCAATCGTAAACAGCGTTCCGCCAAATTCATTCACCAAAACTTTCTTTGCCTCGCTTAACCCATCGATATAAGCGTGATTGCCATTTCCTTTATCAGCAAGTTGTTGCATTTTGTTATCCTTATAATTTCCCATTCCATACCCAAGTACGGTTAAATAAATTCCTTTGTTTCGTTCCTGCTCTATCATTCTTACCAACGCATCATCACTACTCGCACCTACATTAAAATCGCCGTCAGTGCAAAGAATAATTCGATTATTTCCTTCCTTCAGAAAGTTTTCCTGTGCAATTTTATAGGCCATTTGAATGCCTTCACCACCGGCAGTTGAGCCGCCTGCTTCCAAAGCATCAATGGCCGTTTTGATTTTTATTTTGTCACTTCCATCTGTCGCAGGCAAAGCAACTCCTGCCCTTCCCGCATAAACAACGATAGAAATACGATCGTTCTCTCTAAGCTGATCTGTCAGCATTTTCATGGAAGCTTTTACCAGCGGCAATTTATTTTCAGTCATCATTGACCCGGAAACATCTATCAGGAAAACAAGATTGGACGGCGGCAGTTTATCAACGGCAATATTTTTTCCCTGCAGGCCAATTAGCAATAATTTATTTTGAGAATTCCAGGGACAATCGCTCAATTCTGTGTTGATGGAAAACGGATCATTTCCTGTTGGCTGCGGATATTGATATTTAAAATAATTGATCATCTCTTCTGAGCGCACGGCACCTGCAGGCGGCAATTGATTGTTTTGTAAAAAGCGGCGCACATTACTGTAAGACGCGGCATCCACATCAATAGAAAAAGTAGAAAGAGGATCATCTGTTACTTTTTTAAATCCATTTTCAGTGATGTGATCATAGTCTTCAGTATTATAATTATCCTGGTAAAAACCGTTTGGTTGCGGTGAACGCGAAATCATCACACCCGCTACTTTTCCGGTAAGCATCCGGCTCTTTCTGGTACCATAACCTATAACTGCAACTTCATTCAAAACCGTGGCAGATGACTTCATTTTAACATCAATGATTTTTTTTGACCCGATCTTTATTTTCTGATCAGCGTATCCAACGGCAGAGAAGATGACGTATTTTTCATTTTCGTCTACGGATATCCGGTAGTGCCCCGCAGCATCTGTGACTACATATACTTTTCCCGCATGAACTGTGGCGCTTAATGCTTTTCCGGATGCATCAGTTACGGTTCCGGTAATGGTAATATCTTTGGCGGAATGAAACGCTGTTAAGCCTATTAAAAAAGGCAACAACAGTAAAGCAATTTTTTTCATGATCTTTTATTTTGTTGTGATCAGAACTGACGAGAAGCTGACCGCATGGTGAATTTTAAGAAGGATGCATCTTCTTTTAAGATTTCATAAAGCAGGAAAGAATTATTTTTCATTTATTTTTAAACCTATTGGCCTTTTTAAAAAAAATATTATCAGCTGACAGCGATGCAGATCTTGTAAGACGATACAAGTCGGCTGGTGATATAAATGTTTTGGGCGAATTGTATGGCCGCTATATGGAATTGGTGTATGGCGTTTGCCT
>Ga0164242_10007494_pt1 | contig 11939 bp, 7 predicted proteins | sample OricomgcompostMG_FD_108783 | JGI IMG/M metagenome (GOLD analysis project Ga0164242, IMG submission 108783) | Miracle-Growth compost microbial communities from Emeryville, California, USA - Original compost - Miracle growth compost (MG) ... | reverse complement strand
TAAAGCGCCATTTAAAAGAATTTCCATTTTTGATGCCATTAAGGAAAATACGGGCATAGATATCAGTGAAAAGGATGAAGCTGGTCTCAGGGAAGTGTGCCAGCAATTAAAAATTGAGGTTGCGCCTAATATTGGTAAAGGCAAATTAATTGACGAGATCTTTGGTGAAACCGCAGAACATACCTACACGCAGCCTACTTTTATTATTGACTATCCGGTGGAGATGTCACCACTTACCAAAAAGCACCGTGAAAAACAAGGGCTGGTGGAAAGGTTTGAATTAATGGTAAATGGTAAAGAGATTGCCAATGCATACAGCGAGCTGAACGACCCTATTGATCAAAGGGAGCGTTTTGAGGAGCAGGCAAAATTAATGGAAAGAGGTGATGATGAAGCCATGTTTATCGATCAGGACTTCTTAAGAGCACTGGAATATGGCATGCCGCCTACCAGCGGCATTGGCATCGGCATCGACCGGTTGGTAATGCTACTGACAAATCAAGTATCCATCCAGGATGTGCTGCTGTTTCCACAAATGCGTCCAGAAAAACAGGATTAAAAAGAATGCTCTTATTAGACATAATAAAGCCCCGCAATGCGGGGCTTTATTATGTCTAATAAGAGCATTTATCTTTCTCAGTCAATTATTCGTTCACAAATGTGACCAGTATAAAGCTAACAATACCACAAATTAAAAAAAGCAACATACTGATTTTAATTTTTCTATTTAATCTATAATAACGAACTATACTAATTATCGAATCCATTATACATAAAATAATCAAAATGATAAAGCACCAAAAATATGCATTACGACCTTTAAAAAAATCAAGTAAGTTAAAAAATTTAAACATAATCAAAATGTTCAATATTTTCACATGCTAAAATAAATACTTATTGAGTAATTCCAGTAAAGACAAAATCAGGATGCTCAACGCTGGTGAAGGAAACTAATATTCTGTTATTGTCATCCACATAATAGTCTAAATGAAATGTATCTTTATTTAATCTATCAGCTAAAATTGGATTAAACTTATCCTCATGTAAATCTGCATTTCCATTCATTGTATTAAGGTTAAATTTAAAGACACCGTCACTAGTCATCGTATAATTATAAGAGAAGGTGGCATTAAAAAGTGTCGTTCCGGATAAATACAACACCACAAAATCCATCGTTTTAGCATCGACGTTAAATACGAAATCCGCATTCTGAATCGTCCTGCCTGTTGCTGCAAAATTAGCCTTTACCTTCTGAAAACGCGAATTAAAATCACTTGACCAACCAGCATAATTACTACCTACCGGTAAATCAATAGTGGAAAATGTTGCACCTAATGCCACATATGCAGGGATAATAGGCCTGTCGGAGACCAAGACATCAGCAATACTACCATTGTCTAATTGAGCAACTAATTTTGTTTCTTTTTTATCAAAGGTAATTCTGGAAATCAACGCTTCATTAAAGGCCAATGAATCTAACACTTCCATACCATACAATGAAAATGCAAAATCACAAGATTTGTACGTAGCTTTATCCTCATCCACCCAAGTTAAAGTCAATTTTTTAGTCGCAGGATCAGCCGTAACTTGATAGACCTTCCCTGCATTATCTTTTAAATAAACAAAAGGATGATCAATCTGGTAAAGCAGAATTTGCTCAATAGACGAATAAAGTCCTCTATTTAAATAGGCCGTCTTTTCTGCAGTAGTCGCCTTTTTTAATTTCAATACCGTTTCATTATAGCGACCAATAAGGTTCAAATCAGTAATGGATTGAGGATCCTTATTGATTTTCTCCAAAGCTGAATCCGTCAAATAAAACTCAAAATCAGAAACCAGACCCGTCCCATTACTACCACCGTTTACGCGACCATTAGGATCAGCCAACAAATGAATGTAAGAATAAGTATCAAATATCAAAGTGGGTTGCTGCAAGGCTTTTAATCTGAAGCTAGCCTCACTTACATCCACTGTCGTAACAGAATCAAAATCACTCAGCATCTTTACGCGATTTTGATCATCAAACTGCATCCAAAAGCTATATCCGCCCCCTTCTTTGGTCGCAATTGTAGCAATCCAGCCGTCGGTTGCACTTCCAAGGGTTGTCTGAAAATTATTTAAAGCCTGTTGAACCCTTACATCGGCTGACTCAGAAAATACACGCGTATCGTCTTTTTTGCAAGACGCAAATATCAACAGAAAACCTATTAAAACACATTGAAGAATCCTTTTCATTGTCATTATTTTACAATTTATAATCCATTCAGATTTTAATACCCCAATCTAGCCTGCATATAGGACGCATCATCATCGGTTTGATAAATAGCCCCAATTTGTATCTGCGCAAAAGGATCTGGCTTACCATTTGGCCATTTGGCGATAAAGGTGTTATTAGATAAGTAATCAAAGAATGGTTGCATCGTATTTTTGTAGTATGAAGCATTACTTCCATTATAACCATCTCTATTTGGAAATATAATTGGTGCTCCGAATTTCATCTCACCAGATTCGCTTTTATCCATATGGAAGTAAATATCTGCAAGGTAATATGAATTACTTCCATCATCTGGGTGCATTCTCCAGTGGAGCAACAGTGTATCTGCATTTTTAAATCTAAAATAAAGACTATCGGCAATATCTCCCAGATTGTTGTGAATAGCAGAAACTACTTTACCCAATGTTTGGTCAAAATTCCCGTGCAAATTGCCGGCAAAGTCTCCATTCCCGAAATAAAGTGTATGATAAGTCCCCATCGCAGACAAATCATCACTTAAAGGTACTACAGGTACAGGAGCTACCTCTTCCAATGCCAAATAAACGCTTTTTTGTAACTCCCTAAAATCAATATCCCATTTGGTTTTAAAATATTCAACCACTAAATCCTCCTTAGCCCTAAGTTTTTGCTGCCCATCAGCAGCCTGCTCACTAACTAAATGATCAAAATATGCCTGGCCTTCCACCAAAAGTGTGGCAATGGTTTCTACAAAATCTTCATCATAGGCAGAACTCGCATATGGAGTCACAAATCCTAAGGCATGCGCTTGGGCAGCAGAAACATTTGCCCAGTTCGCTGTATAATCACCACCAGGGCATATGGTTTTAAAGGCAGGATCGTAAAGTTTATTTTGATGCAGGATATGTCCAAACTCATGCTCTACCGTATGCATCATTCTGATAATCTGATCTCTTTTTTTAAAATCCAGGTCATTGATTTCATATAAAAGTACTTTCTTTCCCCCTTCCGCTTCTCCGATTGTGATCGTACCATTTGAATTATAACTAGCACTACCGACTAAAACTATCTGCTTCGGAACCAAAGTCTTAAAAAATTTATCACCGCCATTTTCCATATAAGTATCCATCCAGACAGCTTTTAAGATTCTGAGTACAGGGATCACCCTTTCCTCTTTGGGCGGCGTCAAGTCTCTGGTAAGGCTTTGTTCAAATTCATCAAACTTATATTTCACCTCAATATTAAAGGGAACAGTCAAGGTATCATGGATCCACTCATCAATATTGTTTTTTGACCACGTATCTCCGCCTAGATTTGGTAAATCAGAGATATCTACAGCAGTATCTTTTCGGCAGGAAAACAACAGCACACAACCCAACATAAAAAACAAGGGTATTTGTAGCCAATTGGATTTTTTCATTGTATAAATCATTTCATTATTATTTATTCAAAATAAGGTATCGGCTTAAGGCATTACCTTGGATTTAGTTCTAATCCAGATAATACTGCAGATTGCGGAATCTGCAATACTCTTCTTGGGTCATTAGGTTCTACAATGACACTATCCACTACAGCTTGTCTGGTATTCCTTATATAATGCTTAACCGTTAGGCCGTTACGGATAATGTCCAGCCACCTGAGCCCTTCTTCCACAAATTCAGCTCTTTTAAAATCCAAAACAACATTCACCAATGCTTGTTTAGGGTCCGTTAAATCATAATAAGTTTCTGCCTTATCCACTGTCACCGCATTAGAAGTCGGATTATAATTTTTAAACCGCTGACTAGCATAAGTATTTAAATCCTTAACTGCGTTATCAGTCTGTCCCAATCTAGCATAAGCCTCGGCCCTGTTCAACAAAACCTCCTCGGTCGTAAATTGAGGAATCATCGAATAATCCTGACCAAAATTTGGATTTTCAGGCGCATAGAAAAAATAGGACCATTTTGGAACATTGTGGTAATCAGATTGTCCATAAATCGGAATAGCCCAGGAACTATTACCTGTTACATTCTTGCCAAATATCTTGCTGGACAATGGATCCGACATACCAAACCGCATACTTGCAAAATTCCTGTCCCACCAGGAAGACGCTTGAATTAATAATAAGTTCGCATTTTCAGAACTTTTTGTATAAATAGCCTTCATCTCATCATAAGATAGGTTTGAATATACACTCAACCAAGGGCGCATATTTTTAATAAAGTTACCGGTAGGAAACGCTGCATTTGCTGCATCAACGACTTTTTGATAATCCTGTTTAAATAAATAAAATCGAGTAGCAAATGCATTGGCAGACTGAGTAGTAAAATGATATTTTGGTGCAGTATATTCACGACCTGCAAGTAAAGGCAACCCTTCCTCTAAATCCTGCTGAATCTTATCATAGTCATCCTTAACCGTACCTCGATCATAATTTTTAAATACAACCGTTTCAGGCTCTGTTACATATGGAATTCCTGGATCACTTGCAGCAGTAGCCGGATCATAAACTTTGGCAAATAATGTTACCAGCATAAAATGTGCAAATGCTCTACATACCAACGCCTCACCTTTTTGGGCCGCATAGGCATCAGGATCAGACGCTTTGCTAATAGCGTCCAAGGCTTGATTAGCTGCAGCAATTGCTCCATAGGCCTGCATCCAATAATATTCTGGTGTATCCTGTGCATCTTTAATAATATCCTTAAAATGATACGCATCACTATTGTCTTGATCAAAAGTAACACGTCCCTCCCCTTTATCATCCGCATTATCGGACATGGCCTCTAAAAAAGGAATATATGAGGCCTGGGGATATGCAGTTGTCAGCAATTCTGATACCTTTTCAACTGAATTCAGAGAAGTTCGGTTATCAGGCAATTTGTCCAAAAACTTGTTACATCCCAATACTGCAATGGATGTAGCCAGTATGCCAATATATATCAATCTAAATTTCATCTCTTTTAGTTTTAGAATTTAATTAAAAGGAAGCCTGAACAGTTAACGTAAACTGCTTTTGAATGGGTTGGGCAACACCGCCCGCGTTAAAAAATTCAGGATCCTGTCCTTCCAGCTTAGGGTCTGAATAAAGCATCCAAAGATTATAACCGGTAAGCATGACAGAAGCACCTTGCATTCCAACGGATTTGGCGGCCTTTTGTGGCAATTTGTAGGAAAGCGAGATCGTCTTCATCCTAACAAACCCTCCATCTGCTACTCGTTCCGTAGAGTAGTTATAGGCATTATAAGGATAGCCTTCTGTCAGGGTTTCTATTCTTTTATCAGAGATAACAGGGACACGTGTCATAGACTCATCGCCTGGCAATACCCAGCGATCAACGAACTCATTGGGCATGGCATCAAGATCGGAATACGCACTAAAGAATGAAGGATTCAACCGTATTTTGTTTCCGGCCTGAAAGCTAAAGAAAGCATTCAAGGTGAAATTTTTCCATGTAAACGAGTTATTCCAGCCACCGGTAAAGGTCGGATCCACCGGACCATTATATTTTAGATACTTGGTGGTTTGAGACTGAAAATACACATTATTACTCAACAAACTATCTTCATTAATGAATAAAGGCGTACCGACTTGCTTTTTTAATTCTTTAAAATCAATTGAAAATAATCCTCTAGCTGGATAGCCATCAATAAAACCTCCTTCAGGCATAATCAAGTCGATGATTCTTGGAATATTCTCGGCTCGAGTGATTAAGGTATGGTTGATACCAAATGTGAAATTGGTATGCCATTTAAAATCCTTTGTTTTAATCGGATCACCCCCTAGCTGGAGCTCCACACCATCAGATTTCATATCGGCAAAATTTGCATTTTTGAAAGCTTCGCCTCCTATTCCGGAGGTCTTAACCGTATTAATCAGATCGAAACTTTTACGCTTATACCAATCAAAGGCAAAATTTAGTCGATTGTTAAACAGCGTCCCGTCAATGCCTAAATTAAGCGTGTGCAATTTTTCCCAAGTCAGCTCTGAATTTTCCAGGCTGGACAATTCCAGCTCTGTTTCTTTATCCACAGAATATTGTCTGATTGTCGTTCCACTTCGGATAATTATCGCTGAATTTGTCGCATTTCCCATACTTGCTGTAAGACCATAGGAAGCTCTTAATTTAAGACTATTTATAAAGTTCAATGGCTTTATAAATTTCTCCTGATCTAAATTCCAGGACCCATCTACTGACCACGTGGGTAACCACCTCGCAGTCCTGGATTCTCCTAATTTATTAGATCCATCATAACGCCCATTAACACCTACATTATACTTGTTATCATAGCTGTAACTGGCCGTCCCAAAGAATCCGGCAAACCGGTCATCAGTTGGCGTCAATCCATATGGGTAATCATTTGTTTCCAGCGTTTTTTTGTAAATCCTATAATCAATGAATGGCACCCCACCACGATCATATTGATAACCATATCCTTTATTGAAAAACTGCTCTCTATGTGCGGACCTGATTTCTTGACCTGCAAAAACAGAAACATAATGTTTGGTATTAAAGGTTTGGTTATAGCTTATGGTATTTCTAATATTAAAGCTAATCAAATCACTTTGGTCCCTATTATATAGCCCTCCTTCAGGCAATACCACTACGGCCGGATTATTCGGAAAATCAGGATCGTTGTATAAATATTTATTGGCTCCATTAACGACAGAATTAGGGTTCGCTCTGTAAGCTTCAGCCATATTGGAAGATTCTTTTACAAAACTTTCGGTCAAAGTCTTTACCGCCCTGATAGATCCAAGGAATTTATAAGAGAAATGTTTATTAAACTGGTACCCCAATTCTCCTTGCAATTTTGCATCAATCACATTGAGTTTCATGTAATTATTTTCCAGTTCATGGATAATATTAAAAGGTGCATAATTGCGCCTAAAATATTCCAAGTCCCCATTTTCATCATAGGCCGTCAATGTACGGCTGGTATTTAAGGCATAACTGAATGGGTTAATATCGAAATCTCTGGAATAGGCTCCTTCCACTGGATTGCTGATTCTTGTCAAGGCGCCGGGGGCTCTTTGGGACCTATAAGACCCTACAGTGCTAAATCCAGCTGTCAACTTATCACCTAATTTATAGTCATTTCTAAAATTAAGGGTTATACGTTTTACTTTGTCGGCAATCGTCCATCCATTATCGTTATAATAACTAAGTGAAAGAAAATGTCTTGCATATTCTGTCCCAGAAGATATACTCAGGTTATGTTCTTGCATAAAATTATTTCTGAAAAGCAAATCAAACCAGTCAGTATTGGCCGCGGCATATCTACGCAAAAAATCATTTCTGGCCTCTGGCGTATTTTCTAAACCAAAAGTCCCATTGGTTGCATTATAAGTATTAATTAAATCAGCCATCTTTCCATAAACACCTGCATCGGCCGCGTTGGCCAAATCGGCATAATTCAACCAACCTTTATTTTGCATCTCATTATAAACGGACATCTGATCTGCAGAATTCATGATATCGAAACTATTATAGGACGGTTTTAGTTGACTGCTGAAATTCCCCTTATAGGTTATACGGGGTTTGCCAATGCGTCCTTTTTTGGTGGTAATTACAATTACTCCATTCATCGCTCTGGCACCATACATGGCTGTAGCCGCCGCATCTTTTAGTATATCTATACTCTCAATATCGTTGGCATTAAGCCCGGCCACGGATGATCCCAACAAGGTTGCGGGATCGCCACTGGACAGTTGATCATTAGAGATGTTTATCACATCCTCCAATACGACTCCATCTACCACCCAAAGCGGTTTATTATCGCCAGTAATAGAGGTGGCACCACGAATTCTGATTTTGGGAGCTGATCCGAAAGTCCCAGAAACATTCTGAACAGAGACCCCGGCCGCTTTACCCTCCAACATACGGCTGACATCCAACTGTCCGTGCATTTCCACATCTTCTATTTTCAGCTTTACGGCAGAACCAGAAAATCGCTTTTTATCTACATTTTGAAACCCTGTAATGACAATATCCTTTAAAAAAGCCGGATCTTCCGCTAAGGTAACCAACAAAGAAGTATTCTCACCAGCCTTCAATTTAAAGCCTGACACCCTTTTGGATTTATACCCTACACTTGTAAAGGTGAAGACATAGCTTTGTTTTGGATCCAGCCCGGTTATTCTGAAAGCACCTACAGTATCTGTCATTTGATTTGAACCCTTATGGGTAGTCAGGTTTTCTATCTTGACACCCACATTTGGCAAGGGTTCACCTTTTTCATTACTGACGACTCCTGACACCGATGTTGGCTGCTGGGCAAAAATAGTAATGGAAGAAAATGTAGTTATAAGCAATAAGCAGATGCTGCTCAAAAGCTTTGATTTTAGTTGCACCATTTTTTCGTATTATAAAAATTGGGTAATCTCTTTCAAAAGGAATACGTAGAAAAATGACTTATCCCCTAAAAAAAATTAATTTTTTTTTAAGATCGTGTCAAAAAAAATAATAAAAAAATTTTGGGTAAATAAGGCTTTATCTTGCGATATGTATTACTTGATTTTCTCAATCAGATAAGTACTGTCATCTAATTCTATCATATCCAGACCATTAGCTCTTGAAATATTTTGCAAAATGTGTTTGATTGATTGAGTTTTGGGAATTTTTGCAATAATATTCATGTGCTGAATATCCGCTGGGGAATATTGAATCTCTACATTATATTGTAAGGCTAACTTGTCCAGCGCTTCTTGCATGGTTACATTATCAAGCGTGACTATCTGAGATTGGCTTACACCTAATGACAGGTTTTTATTTAGATTTTTATCTTTTGTAGCTAGACGTTTATTAACAAAATTACTTGTGGTAATGAACTTATGTTGTTTTTTATAATAGCTAGTGGACATCCCAGGGCTTAAATAACAATAATTATTCTTATCACCCTCTCTATTATTTGAACGGACCATTACTTTCCCATCATATAAAACAACAGTCACCTTATCCAGCTCTTCTTTTACATTAAAACGAGTTCCTAATGCTGTAGTGGCTACTTCACCACAAACGACTACAAAACTTCGGGATGAATCATGGTGCGCTGTAAAAACGGCCTCTCCTTTCAAAAAAATCTCTCTTTTACGGTTGCTAAACTCAGGCAGATAAGTGATACTTGCACCACGTTTTGCATCTACCAGAGAACTGTCTGGCAATATCCAGTGTTCAATTCCTGTTGATGTGTTTGTTTTTGTAATTTTGGCTATGGCCATATTATGAACAGTCGCACTATCTGGTAAGCCCTTTTCCCTCTTAAAAACTAACAAAAATAACAATATAGAGGCCGCAGCCATCCCAGATATCCACAACACTCGCCTGGAGCGCACTTTTTTGTTTTGATAAACTCCAGCATAAACGCTATTTAAGATATAATCTGACCTTTCCCTTTCAAGTGGATCATTAAATTTATCCTCCATTAATATTGGATGCTCCTTGCAATACTGCTCAAAATAAGTTGGATGTTCATGCAGGTATTCCATGACAAGCTTCTCCTCTTGTTCAGAAAGCCCTCCTTCCACAAATCTTTTCATTATCTCATCGTTCACCACCATTATGTCCTTATTAAAATTTGAAGAGGTTGGCTATAATAATTAAAAAAACTGACAAAAAATGAGAAAAGAAAGGTCTTATATACTTCAATGCTAAGTTAATATGATTCTCAACAGTCTTTGGGGAAATAGACAATTTATTGGCTATTTCTTTATGACTCATTTCCTCAAATCTGCTCATCCTGAACACTTCTCTTCTAGTTGGTGGCAAACTTTCAATCAAGTTATTTAGCTTTTGCTGCGTTTCCTTTAAAAACAACAAAGGCAGCACTTGTGCAGATTCCAGTTCATGTGTTCCTTCCCCAAAAACCATTAAATGATTTTTCCTTTCATATTTGCGAATCATATCTATTAAGGTCGTATTCGCTATCTGAAATATCAACGCTACCATTTCTATATGCCCAGGTAATGACATTCGCCGTTCCCAGATTTTAATGAAAGTAAGCTGTACTACTTCTTCGGCCATATATTCAGACTTTGTTTTGCCATAAATATAATTATATACCCTATGATGGTAGGTATCAAATATCTTTCTAAATACAGGTAAGCCTTCTTGCTGCAATTGGTTGACCAAATCCATACAACATTATTTTGGGTTCAAAGGGTTGATAAGCATCTGTTAAAGATATTGCTTTTATTTTAACACCCAAATAAATTTATTAATATTTTGATATTCCCCTAAATAATTTCAATCACCGCCTTTCTGGCAAAATATATTTACTGAAAAAAGCGTAAGAATTATAACCCGTTTATATTCAGATCATTTCCCTACGCTTTTGTTTTATAAATATTGAATCCCGAACGAATTGGCTACAAGCTTTGTGGTGTACTTACGTATTTGTCCAATAATTGACGAATCATTGCCTTCTGATCATTGCTTTTTGTTGTTGAAATGGTATTTTCCAGCTCATCCAAGGCTTCATAAAGCCTTTTGCCATCCACCTTACCTTTCAGTTGCACAAAACTGGCCTTTTCTAATATATCATCCCATCCACCGCGAACGTTTGCCCAAAAGGCAGCCTTTTCAGGTGTCCAGAATGTTTTGGCCGCAGCGCAGTCTACCTCAGGCAACCGAACATAATCATTATAACCTTTTTCTTCAGCAAGAACGCTATCCGGCAGGTTATCCACACGAATTACCTTTTTATTATCCTGCTCATGGGTATACCCCTTTTCAGTAACCACCAACCGATTGGTCCTGTTCATGACATTATAATCCTTACGGGTGGTATATTCTCTTCTGGGAAGGGGGGCGTCTGTCGTATTCAGCCAGAAAGTCTGATTATTCAAATCAACCCATTTTCCGGCGCCCATGTACCTGGGCGCATCAGTTACTTCCCATACCGATTGTGTCCAGGTGCCTTTTACTTCATTAGGTGACAATTTTACCTTCTTCCAGGTGTGATCCTTAATATATTCCCAGCGCACCGTCTGTTCATAATTCCAGTCTTCGCGCCAGTGTTTAATAACCGTACCGCCCGGTACCACCAAAATATGCTGAATCACTACCCTTTTTGGTGTTTTAATAATGGGCAATTCATATTCAGTTACCGGCCGATTATCCCTTGGATGGGACTTGAACGTATTATTGGTATCATTGGTAAAAGTCTCTGCATAGTTAAAGGTTACAGCAAAACAGCCGCATAGTTTGTCTATTGAAGCTTTATCCTGAGACGTTTGTGCATGCCCGGCAATAAGTCCTGCCGGTACTGCGATTAATAAGGGAAGTATTTTTTTATAAAAATGCATAATAATAAAATTTTTAGATGATTTAATTGCTTTATATATATTCAAAATTGTACTTGTTATTCAGCTGCTTTCACAAGGGCGTATTCAATATTGGGATAACCCCTGGTGCCGCCGTCCTGACTGGTAAAATTATTGAAGCGTAGTTTATAATAATTACCGATAGGGTCCTTGATGATAAAATAGCGGTCGGTATAAACACCTATAGAGGTTCCTGTGGTTGCACGCCAGTTTGCCCCAATAGCATCTCTTTGTCCACTAAAGCTAAGACCACTTAGGTTTGAAGCGGTAAAAGCGTCATACTTAACTGCCTCAGTTTTCACCTCAGCTGCCTGTACACCGTCCCGGTTATTGATGAAAACCAGATCAGAGAATGGATAATAAATCGTGCTGCCTTCATTGCCCGTATAATAAGCACCT
>Ga0164242_10007493_pt1 | contig 11940 bp, 12 predicted proteins | sample OricomgcompostMG_FD_108783 | JGI IMG/M metagenome (GOLD analysis project Ga0164242, IMG submission 108783) | Miracle-Growth compost microbial communities from Emeryville, California, USA - Original compost - Miracle growth compost (MG) ... | reverse complement strand
CACTTCCAAGTCCAACGATTCACACTCAAAGCGCCAGACGCACCGCCGATTCCGCGCTCAGAGCCCGGCCGCGCGGGTGACCCGCGCGAAGCGGCTGTCGGGCCCGCAGGCCTCGCGCACCGCGGCGACGTCGTCGACGACGTCGACGTCGGCCAGCGTCTGCACCGTCGCGACGTCGATGCCCGTGTCGCGCAACGCCTTCAACGTCAGTTCCCCCGTGTCGGGCGCCGACATCGGTACGGTGCGCAGGCACTGAGCCATCGCCGGTGCGCCCACGCCCAGCACCCACCAGCCGCCGTCGCGGGCCGGCCCGAGCACGGCCGGCGCCTCGAGTAGCCGGCGCGCGCAGCCGGTCAACAGCTCGGCGGTGACCTGGGGGGTGTCCATCCCGATCTGCAGCACCGGCAGCCCGTCCGACGAGGCGTCGGCGTGCGCGTTGGCGAGGCGTGCGGCGAAATCGTCGCCGCGCTGGGCGATCACGGTGAAGGACGCCAGTCGCCGCCGGATTTCGGCGGCGCTCGCGGCGCGGCCGAGGTCCCCGGTGAGGGCGACGACCCGCGCCGCCACCGGCGCGTCGGCCACGGCGTCCAGCGTGTCGAGCAGTGCGGCGGCGGCGATCTCGGCGGCGACGCGGTCGCCGACGCTCGCCGCGAGCCGCGTCTTGGCCCGGCCCGGCTCGGGCGCTTTGGCGACCACCAGCAGCGTCACCGGCAGGGCGGTCACGAGATGACCTTCCAGAAGTCGAGGATCGCGGTGATGCTGCCGCGCAGCGATCCGCTGACCTTGGACTTGCCGCCCGTGCGCGGGCCGTAGCTGACGTCGAGTTCGACGACGCGCCAGCCGGCGGCCGCGGCGCGCACCAAAAGCTCGAGCGGATAACCGGATCGGCGGTCGGCGACGCCCAGCGCCAACAGCGCCTCGCGCCGGGCCACTCGCATGGGCGCGATGTCGTGCACCGGCAGGCCGTGGCGGGTGCGCAGCCGCCAGCTCATGACGACGGTCCCGATGCGGGCCACCCACGGCCAGTGCAGGCCGGGCACCGGACGGCGCCGGCCGGTCACCAGGTCGGCGCCCTGCTCGAGCGCGGCGACCAGCCGCGGCAGGTCCGCGCCGTCCATCGAGCCGTCGGCGTCGATGACCGCCACGATCGGGGTCGTCGCGGCCATCACGCCCGCGTGCACGGCGGCGCCGTACCCGGCCCGCGGTTCGGCGACGACCCGGGCGCCGTGGCGCGCCCCGACGCCGGCGGTGTCGTCGGTGCTGTTGTTGTCGACCACCAGCGCCCGGTAGCCGGCCGGAATGGCGGCCAGCACGGCCGGCAGCGACTCCTCCTCGTTGAGGCACGGCAGGACCACCGTGACCAGGCCGTCGGCGCCGGGCACGCGTCAGAACCCGCGGTGCGTGCGGGGCTCCTGCGGGAACAGCGGCTGCTGCGAGTGCGTCGGCGGCGCGGTCTGCTGGGTGTGCGTCTGCACCGGCGGTTGGGTGGTCGCCTTGGTGCTCGGCGGCGCATACGTCGTCGTCGGGGGTGCGTGCGTGGTCGTCGGGGGTGAATACGTCGTCGTCGGGGGCGAATACGTGGTCGTCGGGGGCGAATACGTCGTCGTCGGCGGCTGGGACGTCGTGATGGTCGGCGGCGTGTAGGGCGTCGTCGGGTTGTACGGCGGGTTGTAGGGCGGTTGCCACCCCGGGATCGGAATGGGAATCGGAATAGGAACCGGCACAATAGGATTCGGCCGCGGCGCCCAACCCGGATCGGGGTTGGGCACGACACCGGGGTTGCTCGGCGCCTCGGGAACGGGAGCGACCTGCGGACCCCCTCCGGACGGGGGCGCAACGTGTTCGGGAGCCGGGACGGTGCCGCCCTGGAACCCGGCGTTGGGCGCCTCGGGCGGCGGTGGGGGCAGCGGCGCCTGCTGCTGGCTCGGCAAGATCGGCATGAACTTGCCCGGGGTGCCGTTCTGCACGCCCACCACCGGCTGCTGGGCGGCGGTCGGGCGAACGGCAACCGCGATCGCGGTGGCCAGCGACGCCAATCCGATGACCGCGAAGGCGATGACGGCGTTACCGATCACCAGCGATCGCCGCGACAGCTTCGTCGGCGCGTCCTCGCCGGCCTCGGCGTCGTCGCCGAACTCCGGGCCGTAGTCGTAGTCGTCGAATTCGGGGTCGTACTCGTCCATCTCGCCCGGATAGACCCCGCCCTCATCGGCCATCGAGTACGCCAGCTGCGGCTCCTCGGCGTCCGGCGCGGGCACGACCGTCGTCTCGTCCCCGGTGAGGCCGGCGGCGGGGGCCATCGCGGTCGCGTCCCCGGCGGCGGGGGCCATCGCGGTCGCGTCACCGGTCAGGCCGACGGCCGGCGCCATGGCCGTCGCGTCCGGCGCGGACGCCGCCGCCGCGGCGATCGCGGCGCCGCGCGCGAGCGCAAACGTGGGGTCCTCGGCGACCTGCACCCGCATGGTGGACGCGTCGCGCAATTCGTCGGCGACCCGGTTGAGGTCGGGCGAGGCGCCGAGCAGATACACCTCCCCCGGCGCGTCGGGACGCGTGCCGAGGTTCGCCATCATCGTCTGGAACGCGGCGGTAGCGTCCGGGCCCGTGGCGCCGGTCAGCGGCTGGCTGGCCAACACGGTCGGCGGCGCGTCGGGGTCCCCGGCGTCCGGGCCCACCACCGACAGGGTGGCCGTCGCGTCGTCCATCACGAGCGCGGCGCCGGGCCGCCCGGCCGCCCGCATGAGGGCGGCAACGGCCTGCGACTCCGAGAGCACCGCCACGTTGTGAACGCCGGAGTCCTCCAGCGCCCGCCGCAGCTCGTCAGCCCGTGGCTCGTCGGACCAGCACAGGCGCGTGCCGACCAACCGGTGGTTCTCGTCGGCCAACAAGCGATTGGTTCCGACCACGGTCTCGGTGAGCGTGCCGAGCGGGTTGTCGGCGAGATCGATGACGGATTGGTCGATCACGTCGGTGCCCTGGGCGCCCGACCCCAGGAGCGCCAGGCGGGCGACGGGACCGGTGACCGCGACCCCCAAAACGACGTCCATCCCGCTTCTCCTTCACCCTGGCCACCCCGCACCAGCAATGTCCCGGCATCATTACACTTGCGATACCGTCGGCAGTATCAGTCATTCGGCGACAAGGTTCGCCACTAGCGCAGCGTAACCAGCTTTTCGAAGGACAGGACGGTCGCCGCGGAATCGCCTCCGCCCAGCGGCCCGTCCCAGCCACTGCCACGGCAGCCGAACGGAGAATATGTTCGCAAGCGAGCAGTGCGTGTGGCTCGGCAGGGCATTCCCCCGCCGGACACCGGCAGCTGCGCCGAAAGTAGTCGTCCTTGAATCCCGGGGGGCATGGTGAGCCAGAGCAGCGACGACACGCCAACCGGCCCCATCGGGGCCCGGGCCCAGCAGGCGCCCGCGCCCCGCATCATCCGCCCCCACGCCACCGGCGGCACGACACCCGTTGCCGGGGGCACGGGACGGCGCCGGGCCATCGTCAGCGACGCGACCGCGGTGGTGCTGTTGGTGCTCGCCGTGTTCTTGCCGTGGAATCTGTACTTCGGTGTCGGGATTCCCGACAGCAGTCCGGCCCTGTTCGCGGTGCTGCTCGCTGTGACGGTGCTGGCCGTCGCCGCCGTCGCGGTGGCCGGTTCCTGGCGGTCGGGCGGCGAGCGGTTCAACCCGGCGTCCGCGGCGCGGCTTCGGTTGGCGCTCAACGCCCCCTATCTGCTGCTGGTGCTCGCCGTCATCGCGTTCGACGCGTACGAGACCGTCCGGTTCGGGGGCACCGTCACCGTGCCCGGCGGGGTGGGGCCCGGGGCGTGGGTCGGCGTCGCCGGCTCGCTGCTCAGCGCCCAGGCGGTGCCGGCCGGGCCGATCCCGGCCGACGACGAGTACACGGGCTGGCATCGCTCCGCCCGGATGATCGGCGCGCTGTCGATGCTCGCGGCGGTGCTCAGCTTCGGGTTCAACCTGTACTGGCGGGTGCGCTACGCGCTGCAAAGCACGAACGGCGCGGCGGAATTCGGCAAGCAGAACATCGCGGTGATCGCCACGGCGGTGGTGTACGGGGTGGTGGCGCTGGTCGCGGTCCTGGTCGCGTCCAGGTGGCTGCTGCAGCGCACCCGGGCGAGCCGGCTGACCACCGTCGCACTGGGTGCGTCGGCATTGGCCGCGGGGATCCTGGTGTGGATCCTGCCCGTCGGCCGCGACCTCGATGCGTTCCACGGCATCGCCCAGAACACCTCGACCGCCGGGGTCGGGTTCGAGGGTTACCTCGCCTGGGCGGCCGGGGCGGCCATCTTCGCGCCGCGGGCCCTGTTCGGTCACCGCAACCCGTCGCCGGCGGAGGAATCCGCGTGGCGGTCCACGACCCGAAATGGCTTGCTGCTCATCGCCGTCTGGGCCGTGGGGTCGATCGCGATGCGGCTCACCGACCTTGTCGTCGGCATCGCCTTGAACTATCCGTTCTCCCGGTACGACAGCGTGGTGCTGGCCGCGTTCGACCTGGTGACCGCGGCCCTGGCGATCTGGCTGCGCCGCCGCCTGGCCGGAATCTCGGCGCGACTGGTCACGTCGCTGTGCGGGCTCGTCGCCGCCCTCAGCGTCGCCCGCGTGATCGTCGGCGTCGCGCTGGCGCCGCGGTTCGCCGACTCGCCCAATTCGCCCGCGCAGCAACCTGTCTACGGCAACGACCTCGCCCAGCAGATCACCAGCACCTTCGACGTGACGCTGTGCGGGCTGGCGCTGGGCATCCTGGCGGCCGCCGTCGTGGCCGGGCAACTGCACGGGCGGCGCCTGGCTCGCCGCGCCGCCCGCAAGCGCGCGGCCGACGCGAATGCGGCGGCGCCGACCACCCGGGTCCGCGTGGGCCAGGCCGCCGGGCCGTCGGCCGCGGCCACCACCCGCATGCCCACCGGGGGGCCCGGCGCGGAGAGCGACCCGCCCACCGCGGAGATCCCGCCGCTGGCCGGCTCGCCCCGGATCTTTCGCGGCGACGACTCCGGCACGCGGCAGATACCGGTGCGGGGGCCCCAGATCTTCCGCCCGCCGCAAACGTAGGGGTTTACCGAAGGGGCGCGAACGCGAACTCGCGCAACCCGTCACCCGGTAAGACCGAAGCGCGAAACCCCAGCACCTCGGCCGCCCGGGACGGGTCGGCGACGATGTGGCGCACGTCGCCGCTGCGATACTGGCCGGTGACCACCGGCGACAGTGAACCGCCCCGCGCGTCGCACAGCGCCGCGGCCACCTCGAAGATCGAAATCGGCTGCCCCGAGCAGACATTGGCCGCGAGAAAACCGTCGTCGTGCGCTAGCGCCGCGACGTTGGCGGCGGCCACGTCATCGACGTGCACGAAGTCGCGCATCTGGCCGCCGTCCTCGAAAACCCTTGGCGGCTCGCCCTTTTCCAGCGAAGACCGGAAGATCGCCGCCACGCCCGAATACGGGGTGTCGCGCGGCATGCCGGGGCCGTAGACGTTGTGGTAGCGCAGCGCCACCACCGAGCCGCCGGTGGCCTCCGACCAGGCCAGCGCGTAATGCTCCTGCGCGGTCTTGCCGGCCGCGTACAGGCTGCGGGGGCGCAGGCAGGCGTCCTCGTCGACGAGGCGCCACGCCAACTCCTCCCCGCCGACCTGGCACCGGTGCTCGAAGGCCCCGGCGTCGAGGTCCGCGCGCCGGCGCGGCAGCGGGTCCACGCGCCCGTGCCGTCGGCAGTGATAGTTCCCCTGCCCGTAGACGACCATCGAGGACGCCAGCACGAGGCGCCGCACCCCGGCAGCGAACATCTGCGCCAGCAGCACCGTGGTGGCCAGGTCGTTGTGGCCCCCGTAGGCGGGCGCGTCGGCGGCGTCCACGCCGGCGCCCACCATCGCCGCCTGATGGCACACCGCGTCCACGCCGTCCAGGAGCGGGGCCAGCGCGTCGGCGTCGCGCACGTCGACGCGGTGACATCCCTTCGGCAACACCGGGTTCGGGCCGTGCGCGGCGGGCAGCAGGACATCGACGGCGACGACGTCGTGGCCGGCGGCGCGCAGCGCGGCGCCCACCCGCGAGCCGATGAACCCGGCCGCGCCGGTCAACAACACCCTCATGGCAGCTCGATGGGCAGCGTCACCCCGGTGTGCGGCAGGCAGTGGGTGCAGGTGCGGTCGGCGGCGACCCGGCCGATGGCCGCGCGCACCAACGCCTTGAACGGCCCGATGTTGCGTTCGAATTCGGCGAACACGTCGACGGTCCGCACGCCCTCCCCGGCGCTCACGCCGGCGTCCAGGTCGGTCACCAAAGCGATTGCGGCATAACAGATTTCGAGCTCGCGGGCGAGCACGGCCTCCGGGTATCCGGTCATGTTCACCAGCGAGAACCCGGCGGAGGCGAACCACCGGCTTTCGGCGCGGGTGGAAAAGCGCGGCCCCTGGATCACCACCATGGTGCCGCCGTCGACCACGCCGGGGAGGTCGGTGACCGCCGCGCGCAGCGTCCGGCAGTACGGATCGGCGAAGTCGACGTGGATCCCGCCGGAGTCGAAATAGGTGTCGGCGCGGCCCCGGGTGCGGTCGACCAGCTGATCGGGCACCACGATGGAGCCCGGGCCGAGTTCGGGTTTGAGGCTGCCGACCGCGCACGGCGCGAGCACCCGCCGCACGCCGAGTTTGCGCAGGGCCCACATGTTGGCCCGATACGGCACGGTGTGCGCGGAGAATTCGTGCTTGGCGCCGTGGCGGGGCAGGAAGGCGACGTCGTGTCCCTCGATGGCGCCCACGGTGACCGGGGCGCTGGGCGCTCCGTAGGGGGTGTCGACCGTGACGTCGTCGGCGTCGGATCCGAAGAAGGTGTAGAAGCCGCTGCCGCCGATGACTCCGAGCATCCGACCATTGTGGTGCATGACCACGCGGTGATCGCGGGGCCTGGGGAGCGGCGGCCCGCATCCTGGCAGGATGGCGTTGTGGCCAATCTCGGGCAGTGGGTTTCGGGTGCGCGGCCGCGGACGTTGCCCAACGCGGTGGCGCCGGTCGTCGCCGGCACCGGCGCCGCGGCCTGGCTGGGATCCGCGGTGTGGTGGAAGGCGCTGCTGGCGCTGGCCGTCGCGCTCGCGCTGACCGTCGGCGTCAACTACGCCAACGACTACTCCGACGGCATCCGCGGCACCGACGACGACCGGGCCGGCCCGGTGCGCCTGGTCGGCTCGCGGCTGGCGGCCCCGCGGGCGGTGCTGGGCGCCGCGGTCGCGAGCCTGACGATCGGGGCGCTCGCCGGGGTGGTGCTGGCGCTGTTCAGCGCGCCGTGGCTGATCGCGGTGGGCGCGGCCTGCATCGCCGGGGCGTGGCTGTACACCGGCGGCTCGAAACCCTACGGCTACGCCGGTTTTGGCGAGGTCGCGGTGTTCCTGTTCTTCGGGCTGGTCGCCGTGCTCGGCACCCAGTACACGCAGGCGTTGCGGGTGGACTGGGTGGGGCTGCTGCTGGCGGTGTCGGTCGGGGCGCTGTCGTCGTCGGTGCTGGTGGCCAACAACCTGCGCGACATCCCCACCGACGCGCGGTCGGGGAAGATCACCCTCGCGGTGCGGTTGGGCGACGCCCGCACCCGCGTCCTGTATCAGGCGCTGCTGGGCACCGCCGGTGTGCTGACCCTGGCCCTGATGGTGGCCACCCCGTGGTGTGCCGCCGGACTGGTGGCCACGCCGCTGGCCCTGCGCGCCATGGCCCCGGTGCGATCGGGCCGCGGCGGCCCGGAGCTGATCCCGGTGCTGCGCGACACCGGCCTGGCGATGGTGGTGTGGGCGATCGCGGTGGCGGCGGCGCTGGCGATAGGTACCTAGAGTGCGAGCAGAGGCAAAGGCCCCCGAAAACGGCGCTGGTGGGGTACTTTTGCGTCTGCCCCGGGGATAGCGAAGGACCGCAATGAAGCAGATTTCCGCGACCAGCGGGCCCACCAACATCGGCTTGCTCAGCGTCGGGTCATACCGCCCCGAACGCGTGGTGACCAACGACGAGCTCTGCGAAAACATCGACTCCTCCGACGAGTGGATCTATTCGCGCACCGGGATCAAGACGCGCCGGTTCGCCGCACGCGACGAATCCGCCGCCTCGATGGCGACCGAGGCCGGGCGGGAGGCGATCGCCAAGGCCTCCCTCGAGGCCTCCGACATCGACTGCGTCATCGTGGCCACCAGCACCCACCTCCTGCAGACCCCCGCGTGCGCCCCCGCGGTCGCGGCGGCGCTGGGCGCCACCGGCGTGCCCGCCTTCGACATCTCGGCGGGCTGCGCCGGGTTCGGGTACGCGCTGGGCGTCGCGGCCGACATGATCCGCGGCGGGACCGCCGCCAGGGTGCTGGTCCTGGGCTCGGAGAAGCTGTCCCCCACGATCGACATGCAAGACCGCAGCAACTGCTTCATCTTCGCCGACGGCGCGGCCGGCGTGGTGGTGGGCGAGACGCCCACGCAGGGCATCGGGCCGACCGTCTGGGGTAGTGACGGCAACCAGGCCAGCGCCATCCGCCAGGACATCGACTGGCTCGACTACCTGGAGAATCCCACCGGCCCGCGCCCCTTCCTGCGGCTCGAGGGCAGCGCGGTCTTCCGCTGGGCGGCTTTCGAGATGGGCAAGGTCGGCCAGCAGGCCATGGACGCGGCGGGGATCCGGCCCGACGAGATCGACGTCTTCGTGCCGCACCAGGCCAACAGCCGAATCAACGAGATTCTGGCCAAGAGCCTCGAGTTGCGGCCGGACGCGGTGATCGCCAACGACATCGAGCACACCGGCAACACCTCGGCGGCGTCCATCCCGTTGGCCATGGCCGAGGTGCTGGCGACCGGGGCCGCCAAGGCCGGCGACCTGGCCCTGCTGATCGGTTACGGCGCCGGCCTGAGCTATGCCGCCCAGGTCGTCCGGCTGCCCAACGGCTGAGCCCTCACCCCTCCTCGCGCGCCTCGTCGGGCGGGGCGTCCCCGTGCAGGCGGGCCTGCAGCAGCTCGCGCTCCCGTCGGCGCCGTTCGCCGGCGATCGCCAGCGCCGCGGTGGCGCGCCGGCGCAGCGGCCCGAACACCCAGATGCCCAGCGGCATCGCGATGATCAGCGCGAACAGCGCGGCCACCACGAGGGGGAACTGCGTGATGCCCGCCAACCGCGCGACGCCATAGATCACGGCGGTGAGCACGACCGCCAGCAGCAACCGCGCCGCCATGTATGCCAAAACGGGGACGACGACGTGGTTTTCGGCGCTCTCGCCGCCCGCGCCGTTTCCCGGGCCCCCGATGGTGTTGTCGCTACCTTCGTGTGACACAGCCAAAGCCTACGGCGCGGGTATATTCGCCCGAAGGAGGTGTTGTGTGGTCTACCTGCTGCTCGTCGTGATTTTGGGAACGCTGATCTACGTCGGCTGGCGTGCCGCGCGATCCCAGGTCCACCGACCGAAGACGCGCGTCATCGGACCCGACGACGATCCGGATTTCCTGCGGCGGCTGGGCCACGGCGATAACAACCCGCGCTAGCTACCTGGATAGCGACCGCCGCTAGCCCAGGACTCCCGGGTTGCGCTGGTCGCCGGGGAATCCGTCGGCGACGATGGCGGCCAGCTCGGTGAGCGCTTCGCGGGTGGGCCGCCGCAGCCGCTCCAGGTCGATCTCGGCGCCCTCTTCCAGGTGCGGGTCGAACGGCACCAGCTGGACCGCGCGGCAGCGCCGGGAGAAGTGCTCGATCACCTTGTTCATGTCGACCTTGCCGGGGCGCGGGCGCACCCCGTTGATGACCGCGATCGAATTGCGGACCAGGTCTTCGTGGCCGTGGGCGTCCAGCCAGTCCAGCGTGGCCGACGCGCTGCGCGCGCCGTCGATGGAGGCCGAGCTGACCACGACCAGGGCGTCGGCCCTGTCCAGCACCGACTTCATCACCGAGTGCAGCAGGCCGGGTCCGCAGTCGGTGAGCACCAGGCCGTAGAACCGCTCCAGGATGTCCAGGATCCGCCCGTAGTCTTCGGCGCTGAAGGCCTCCGAGATCGCGGGGTCGGTCTCCGAGGCGAGCACCTCCAGGCCGCTGGGACCCTTCGAGGTGTAGCGGCGCACGTCGCTGTAGCGCTCGATGGTTCCGGCGTCGTGCAGCAGCTGACGCACGGTCGCGGCGGTCTCCAGCGGGATCTTCTGGCTCAGCGTGCCGCGGTCGGGGTTGGCGTCCACGGCCACCACGCGATCGCCGCGAATGGAGGCGAAGGTGGCGCCCAGCGTCGCCGCGATCGTCGTCTTGCCGACACCGCCCTTCAGCGACAGGAACGCCACCCGGTACGAGCCGCGCAACGGCCGGTTCACCTGGGCGACCAGGTTGTTGTAGCGGCTGGCGCGGGGGCTTTCGCCCAGGTTGATCAGCCCGCCGGACATCTTGTACAGCAGCAGCCGCCACCCGTCGGACGGCGGCGGCTGGACCGGCCGCAGCAACATGCCGGTGGACAGCTCCGGATACGGCGTGTGCGGGAGGTGCTCGGGGCGCTGCGGCGCCCCCTGCATCTGGGTGGGCGGGGCGTCCGGCCCGGCGTAATAGGCGCCGTAGGCGGTCGGGTCGACGCGCGGGATGCCGGTGACCGGGGTGGAGTCCCACGGCGGCATGGCGCCGGGCCGCGGCGCGGTGGGCGGGGCCGCCTGCTGGTGTTCGGGGGTGGGGACGCGGCGCTCGGTGCGGAATCCGGCGAAGGCGCGAGTCGGGGCGTCCCCGCCCGACTCCGGTTGCGGTTCGCCCGCGTCCTGCTGGGCGGGCGCCGATGACGTCTGTGGGGGAATTTGCGTGGTCGGTTGTTCGGGCGCCCCCACGCCCGCCGTTGGATGCTCGGACACTGCATTCCCCCTTGTTGTGCGCTTGTCGTGCGCTATTCCGTTGTGTGCGTTATTCGGGGCGGTTGTTCGCTCTCACCCGACGCCCGCATACGAATGCAGGCCGACAGTCACCAGATTAACGAAGAACAAATTGAAGACCATCGCCACAAAGCCCGCGACGTTGATCCACGCGGCTTTGCGGTCCCGCCATCCGGCGGTCGACCTGGCGTGCAGGTAGGCGGCGTATATCACCCACGCCACGAAGGACACGGTCTCTTTGGGGTCCCAGCCCCAATACCTGCCCCAGGCCTCTTCGGCCCAGATGGCCCCGAAGATGACCCCGAACCCGAAGACCGGAAACGCGAAGATCGTCGTGCGGTAGGCGATGCGGTCCAGGGTTTCCGCGTCCGGGAAGCGCCGCACCAGCCGGGCCGCGGCGCTGTCGGTATCGGGGTCCCCCAGCCGCGAGGTGCGCAGCAGGAACAGGATGCTGGCGATCCCGGCGACCAGGAACACCCCGGATCCCAGGCTGACGACGGACACGTGGATGGGCAGCCAGTAGGACTGCAACGCGGGCATCACGGGCGCGGCGTTGGTGTAGAGCCAGCGTCCCGACACCGTGAGCAGGATCAGCACCGGCAGCAGCAGAAAGACCCACAGGGGACGGTATTGGGGGCGGCGCAGCACGACCGCCCCGGCGATCAACCCGCACAGGCAGGTCAGGTTGATGAATTCGTACATGTTGCCCCACGGCACCCGCACCGTGGCCAGGCCGCGCAGCACCAGGCAGGCGAACAGCAGGCCGATGCCCAGGTACACCACGGACAACCCGGCCCGCCCGACGCGCTCGTCGAGCGGGCGCTGGGCCGGCTGTTCGACCACCCCGGGGGTGGCGGAGTCGGCGCTCACCGCGCCGGCCAGCACCCGGGCGCGCTGGTCCGCGCGGCGCCCGCCGGCGTACGCCAGCTCGAAGGCCAGCAGCAGCAGCGCGATGACCAGCGCGACGACGGCCGACGTAAACGCCCAGTCGGAGTAGCGCGCCAGCTCGACGTTGACGTGCAGCGTGTTCATGTGACGTCCACCTGAGAACTCCTTTGGGACGCGGGGGGCGTCTCGGCGCGGCCGGCCCCGCCCAATCCGT
>Ga0164242_10007492_pt1 | contig 11941 bp, 10 predicted proteins | sample OricomgcompostMG_FD_108783 | JGI IMG/M metagenome (GOLD analysis project Ga0164242, IMG submission 108783) | Miracle-Growth compost microbial communities from Emeryville, California, USA - Original compost - Miracle growth compost (MG) ... | reverse complement strand
GGCGTACCTGTCGTGATCATGTCGGGCGCTCGGCGTGCGGTGCTGCGGGGCGGAGACGACCCGGTCGTGCTCTCGGGGCCGGTGAGCGAGCTGGTGCTGTTTCTCTTCGGTCGGGCAGCGGTCGGTGGGCTGTCCTTCGACGGGCCGGCCGCCAAGGTCGAGAGGCTGCGGGGCGCCAATCTCGGCTTCTGAGGTCAGCCGCCCAACAGGGCCACGAGATCGAGCGAGATCGTCCCATGCTCCCCGAGCGAGACCTCTCCGGTCGGGTGATCGGCGTCGAGCTCAAGGACCGGCTGCCACGCGCCATCGGCACGGGCGAGCACCGTCAGCGTGCCGAGTTGCCGATCGACCAACCAATACTGGCCGACACCGGCGCGCAGGTAGTCGCGTGTCTTGGCGAACAGATCCTCGTTGCGCGTACTCGGCGAGTGCACCTCGACGATGATCAGCGGGACCTCGCTCGACCAGAGGACGTCGTCGCGCACAGCTTGCACCGCGACGTCGGCGATCCGACGCGTGCCCCACGGAAACTGGAAGCCGACTTCGGGACGCACGACGAGGCCTGGCAATGCTTCTCGGAGCGCGATCACGAGCTCGACCTCGGCGTCCTGATGGCCGCCCGATGACGGCGGCGACATCAGCGCCACCCCGTCGACGTACTCCGCGCGCACCTCTCGCGGCAACGCGTCGAACTCCTCGAGCGACATGGCTCTCCGCTCCAGCACGTCCCGGCCCATGGCTGCGTCCTGCCTGATCGACACATCGAACTCCTTCATTGTGACCGCCCTCCCCACGATGGAGAAGCGCCTGCCGATCACGCTGACACGAGGGTCTGACAGTTTTGACCGAGGCTCTCTTGCCGCCCCCTGCCCCCGGTGCGACGCTCGACCCATGACCACTGTGAGGAGCATCAGCACTGCCATGTTCTCGGTCGCGGACCAGGATGCCGCGGTCGCGTTCTACACCCAGAAGCTCGGCTGGGAGCTGCGCTCGGAGACCGCGTTCGACGCCGGCGGTCAGGGTGCCCGCTGGATCGAGGTCGCTCCTCCTGGCTCGACGACCGTCCTGGCCCTCAACCCGCCGATGGGCGGTGAGCCCGGCGGCGGCAGCATCGGTGTCGAGGCCTCCGACCTCGAGGCCGAGCGCGAGCGGCTCAGCGGCGTCGACGGCGTACAGGTCGGCGACTTCATGGGCGGCGAGGGCCCGGTCCCGAAGATGTTCTCGGTCAGCGACCCGGACGGGAACTGGATCTGGGTGGTCCAGGCCGCCGGGTGAGGTCGCCGGCGAACCGTGGAGCGGGATGTGCACCTGGTGCGCACCTCGCTCCACGGTTCAGACCTCGAAGACCTTCATGACCTCGTCGCCGTAGTCGTTGATGACCTTGACCGCGATCCGGCCAGTTCCTGGCACGGCGAACGGCCGCGAGACGGTGCTGTTGAGCGAAGCCCACGCATCGGCGTCGATGTCCGCCTTCAGCGCGGTCTTGAGCCGCTTGTACGGGTCACCACCGCCCGTGAAGTAGCAGTGCCGTACGAAGAACGAGTCGCCGTTGTAGTCGGTGTCGATCATCCACAACGCGATCTGGCCGGTGTCGTTGCTCCGCACCTCGCCGGTCGTCGGGTCGTACACGTCGACACCGTGGAGCTCGACCTTCAGCCCGTCCTCGTGCGCACGTACCTCGATGTCCGGTTCGCCGAAGACAGTGAACAGATTGCCGGCGCCGGTCTTCTTGAGGTCTTCGCCCATCAGCAGGTCGACGTTCATCCGGACGAAGAGCAGCTTGATCCTGCCGAACGAACGCTCGCCCGCGACCTCGGCGAAGCCCTCGCTGGACGTGTCGACCGTGACGCCGTCGGCCTCGGTGACATCGCTGGTCTGGGCATCGAATGCGAACCCGAGCAGGCAGAGGAGGTCGATGTCCTTGGCTCGGATCGCCTCGCGTACCGCGTCCTTGGCGAACGCCTGACTGACGGTGCCGTACTGCGGCCCGATCGCAATGCCGACCCGGCTGCCGTTCTCCGTCTCGCCAACGGCCTGGATGTAGATGCCTGGGTAGGACTCGATCGAAGCGAACTCGATCCGCTCCGATTTCCGCCCGTTCTGTACGCCGGCCCGCTGCAGGTTCTCGAGGATCGACTGCTCGAAGTTCTGCGCGTCGGGTTGCCGTGCTCCGGCCTTCTCGGACTCGGTCTCGTCGGGACCGCCCGCAAAAGCCAGGCTGCGATGCGGGCTCAGGCTCTCGACAGTGAAAGGGCCTGACACACGGACGGTCTTCTTGTCCTCGTACGGCTTGTCGTAAAGCAGCTCGAAGTCGGCGTGACGCTTGATCGCCTCATCGATCTCCTCGCGCGTCATGCCGTCACGGATGTCGGGGTTGTTCGCGATCGACTTGAGGGTGATGTGCTGCACGCGCTCGTAGACGAAGCCGTGTCGGATGTCGTTCGTCGGCTCGGTCGAGGTCAAGACTGGCCTACCCGTCGCCTTGGCCTCGACGGCACGGCCGGCATCGGAATCGGCGAGGTAATACATCGGGTACTTCGCGCCCATCAACCGCTGACGCGCCAGGGCCAGCGCGACGCGCGAGGTGTCGATGGTGATCCAGCGCCGGCCCCACTGCTCTGCTACGTACGCCGTGGTTCCGCTGCCGCAGGTCGGGTCAAGAACCAGGTCACCGGGGTCGGTGCACATGAGCATGCAACGCTGCAGAATTTTGACGTTCGTCTGTACGACGTAGACCTTGTCGTCGGTGAATGATCCGGTACTCACATCGACCCAGGTGTTGTTAAGAGGCACCGCAGGAAAGTCGTCGAGGTATCGAACGTATCGCAGCGAACCATTGCTCGTGACGAAAAGCCGGTCCGCAGTCTTGAGCCGCTCCATTCCAACAGGGTTGGTCTTCCAGCCGCCCTTTCCAGGGCGGATCAGCCGATCTCCGATTTTGACAGCGAAGGTCGCCGATTCCGGTGAACTCTGGCTCGTCAGGTTGTCCGGTTGAAACAGACGTGCTCCAGCCGGCGGAGGCGTCGATCCGGCTAGTTCGGCGACGGACGCAGGGCGTACCGATCCATCGGCGAACTTGAGTCGCCGATAGAGCCCGCCGCCTGCGGTAGCGGACTTATCGGCATACAGCTGCCTGTACTTCACCTGGGCCGCGTCGCGCGCATACCAGACGGCATAGTCGGATACACCCGCGAGTGTGACTGTTCCGCCGGTGGGGCTGCCGGCGCCTGTTGTCGTCTTCAGAACGACCTGACTGACGAAGTTCTCGCTGCCGAACACCTCATCCATCAGGCTCCGGACCAGATGCACGTTCTCGTCGCCGATCTGCACGAAGCAGGAGCCCGACTCGGTGAGCAACTCTCGGGCGACGAGCAGCCGGTCGCGCAGGTAGGACAGGTAGGAGTGGATGCCCAGCTCCCACGTGTCCCGGAACGCCTTGATCTGCTCCGCCTCCCGCGCGGCGTCCTCGACCTTGCCGTCCTTGACGTCGCGCTTGCGTGTGGAGGCCTGCCAGTTGGAACCGAACTTGATGCCGTACGGCGGGTCGATGTAGACCATCTGGACCTTCCCGCGGAGCTCCTCGCGCTCGGCGAGCGAGCCCATCACCTGCAGCGAGTCGCCGAGGATCATCCGGTTCGACCAGTTGGCGGCGTGACCGTAGAAGTCGACGAGGTCGAGCTCGTCCAGCCCGTCGAAGGTTTCGAAGAGGGTGAGCTCTGGCTCATCCTCCGGGCGTTCGGAAGTACGCCGCAGGTTCTCGATCAGGACCCGCGGATCGATCTTCTCCTGGATGTAGATCGGCGGGGCATCCGCGGTCAGCTCGGCGGCTTCTTCGATCGCAGCCGCCGATTCGTCGCCGTACTTGCCCTTCCACACCAGCTGCGGGTCGAGGGAGACGTCACGCTCAACCAGGATCTGGCGTCGCTCCTCGACCTCGGGAGTGACGAAGTCGTGCGCGTCAGCCGTCGGGAGATTGGCTCTCGTGTCCTTGTGGTGGATCGAGGAAACGGGGGTCGGGCCGGTCGGAGCTTTCCTACGAGGCGGCACGACCGCTCCCTTCGATGAAAGACGGGTCGGGTTCGCCGATGACTGCTGGCTCGTCTGCGTAGAGCCGCTGGATGGCGGCATCGAGCTCGACCTTGAACTGATTCGGGTTGATGACCTCGAGATAGCCCCAGATCCCGAAGCCGCCGTGGTTGTTGACCGCCCGGCACCACAGGTCGCGGGCCGCAGTGACCTTCATGTCGGTGAGATCCGGCATCTTCAGCCGCTTCTCCCCGCCGGAGACCTCGACGATGAGCGTCCGGACGACGTCCTCCTCGCGCTGCTTGAGCCGCAGGAGGAAGTCCGGGACGTAGTCGTGGCGTGTGCCCAGATGCAGGTAGGGGATCTCGAAGCCGAGGTGATCGTTCTTGACGTACGCGGCGACGTGCTTGCTGCCCTCCGCGTATGACGCCATCAGGGCTTCCCACGCGTTACCGTCCCGGCCATCGAGCACCACATGACTGACCTCGCAGCGATCGGGCTCTGTCGGGATAGCCTGCTTACGGGTCAGAAACGAGACCCGCTCCGTGGATCCGAGAGGGTCGAAGGGGTCCAACATCGGCAGGATCCGTGGCGGCCGGCCGCCACTGACGTTGAGCGCACGGAAGATCGCGTCGACGGCCTTGGTCTGCAGTTGGGGGTAGTTGACGAGGTGCGCGAGGGTGTAGCCGTCGTCGACCCTCACCGCGCGCCGGATCCAGTCAGCGCAGAGCCCAACGAGTTCGGGAAAGAGCCACCGCCTCTCGTCGCCGGTGTCTCCCCCGGTCCGGTAGTGCGTCTTGATCAGCCGGTTGGCGAGGTGGAAGGCGACCTGCTGGACACGCGCGCCCGCAGATACCTCTTGGACTCGCTCCGGCATACCGACGATCGGCGCTGTCTCGGTCCAGCTGGGTCCGACATTTCCGCCGAGCACGAACTCCGGCAGATCTCCCTCCGGCAGGTAGAGCCGACCGCGCTCCGGCGTCTCCAATCGATAGCCGACGAGTCGCGGGAAAGTGATCCGTGCGTCCTCGCGGCCCCTGATGCTCTGCACCAGCGTGGTCGGCTTCGGAGGCTGCTCCGGACCGATCGGCTTGTCTGTTGGGATGAAGGCGAACGGAACGCCGTAGACGTTGGCGTACTCCGGGTCGAACAGTCCTTGCTCGTTCACGTCGTACGAACGACGACGCAGCCCCCGGCCTACCACCTGCTCGCAGAGCAGCTGGCTCTTGAACGCACGCACGCCAAGGATGTGGCTGACGGTGTTTGCGTCCCAGCCCTCGGTCAGCATCGCTACCGAGACGACGCAGCGGACCTGCTCTCCCAGCCGGCCCTTCTTGCCGACCGTGTTCATCACCTCACGGAGCAGCTCCTCATCCGTGATGCCCTCGACGTCGATGCCCGGATTCCGCAGTCTGAGTTCCTGCTTGTACGCCTCGATCTCTGGGGCAGCGGCTTCCTTGAACTCCTTGCTCAGTGCCTCGCCCGACTCAAGTTGTGCCGAGTCGATCAGGATGGTCCGGGGTCGAGCGACCGGGACGCCATCGACCACATTGCTGAAGAGCTCCAGATTGCCGGCCGCATGGCGTCCGTCCGTCTGGAAACCACCGATCCAGTCGTGGACCAGTCGCGATGCCACCGTGTTCGGACACACGACGATGAAGACCGGTGGCGTGTGGCCGAGCGGCTCCAGGTGCTCCTGCCAATGGCGGAACGACCTTCCGTACGACGCATAGAGGTTCCGCAGCGCTCCGACGAGGGCATCAGGAGCCACCCAGTCCGCACTGTCGATCCGCCTTCGGGTGGTCTTCGGCCACATCGGATCGTCTTTGAGGTGCTCATAGACGTTGAGGTAGGTGACGAGATCCCCTTCGGCGTCGTCGTCGACCGGAGTTCGGGGAATCTTGACGATGCCTGCCTCGATGGCATCCATCAGCCCGAAGTCACTGACCACCCACGGAAAGATGAAGCCCTCTTTGTGGCCGCTTCCCTTCAGGTAGAAGGGAGTGGCGCTGAGGTCGTAGACGTTCTTCAGGCCGACTTTGTCTGCTATCGCCTGAATCCCCTTGAACCAGACTCGAGCGTCGGCATTTCGCTGCTTGTCTTCGGAGTCGGCCGCCTCTCCCTCAACAGCGAAGGGCTTGTCCATGTAGCAGTGATGAGCCTCGTCGTTGAGGACGATGATCTCGCTCTGCCTTCTCGCGCCGCCCACGCCCCAGCCCCGCAGCACTCGCGAGACCATGTCGGCGTCGGTCTCCTTGAACGGGTCTTCGTTACCGTTGACCAGGATCTTGCGAGTAGTTGCGGAGACGCCCTTGATCTCCTTGGAGTCGCGCAGCAGGAACTGGTGATAGTTGACGACGAGGATCTGCGCCTTGCCGAGCTGCGGGCGTAGGTCTGCGGGCACCAGTTCGCGCTGGTCGTAGTAGTTGTCGGCGTCGTTCGGCTGCAGGACACGCAGACGGTCCCGGATCGTGATGCCGGGGGCGACGACGAGGAAGCGCCTGACGAAGCGTCTGTCTCTTGGACTGTGCACCTTGTTCAACGTCTGCCAGGCGATCAGCATGCACATCACGACGGTCTTGCCCGAGCCGGTCGCCATCTTGAGGGCAACGCGCGGCAGGCCCGCGTTGTGCTCCTCGTTCAGCTCATCGAGCTCGAGTCGCCAGTCGCGATATCCGTGGCGACCGCTCACCTCGGCGAGGAAGATCGCCGTCTCGGCGGCTTCGCGCTGCGCGAAGAGGACGCGGTTCTCCCGGGCGGGATCGGCCCAATGCTTCAAGAGCTTCTGGGACGTCGCGGTCGACCCTCGATACTCGTTCTGGCGCCAGAGCTTGACCTCTTGACGCAACTGGTTGACGAGATCCGCGCGCTGGACGACCTCATGCGTGAGGAGCAGAGACTCCTGCACGCTGTTGTCGCTGCCCTTCTTGCCACGCTTGCGCACCGGCGCCACCGGGATGAAGAACTCGCTCGGACGACGCCACTCGTTCACGACGCCCGTCGGGCCGTTCTCGCCAAGTTCGAAGTGGCGAGACGGCTCGTCGTACGGACCGTTGATCACAGGGTTGGCGAGGGCACTCCCCTGCTCCGAGACCACGCGCATCCTCCAGCAACACACAACTGATTGGGCCTCCCAACGCTATCGCCTTTCGGGCCCAATGCATTGGCGAATTGCCCAACACAGTGTGCGGACTTTCGGCAGGCCGGCCGCGAGTGTTGCCGCGTGCCAGCCATTCGAACTCCCGCGTACTACCGCGCGGTCGAGCGGATGGCCTTCCAAGTGGGCGAGCGACGCCGCAAGCACGGATGGACGCAGGAGGACTTGGCGGAGAAGGTCGGCATCTCACGCAATCAGGTCCAGAACATAGAGAACAACCGAAACAACACTCGCGGCCCTGATGGGCGCCCCGGACCGGCGAACCCCAATCTCGACACGGTCTTCGCACTGGCGCACGCGCTGCAGTGCTCAATCAGCGAGTTGATCGAACCTCGCGACTGAGGCGATCGATCAGAGGCGATCGATCCACGTGTCCTCTTCGCGCTCATCCCAGGCTGAGCCAGGCGACCGCGACGGACCCGATTCGCCGAGCTTCGCCAGGACACGAAGCCCTTCCTCGTGCGTCAGTCCGCGTAGCGACTCAACCGGCCGCTCAGCCAGCTCCTCGATCAAGGCCTGCCGATCTGCCATCGCCGAGAGCCCCCTCGCATCGAGCGCCTTGCGGAGCAGGTTCACCTGCCAACCCGCGATGGGAGTCGGGGACGGAACATTCGCTGGAGGTGCAGGCTCATCGTCACCGAAGAGTGAGGCATCGACGGACATGCCCGGATGCTACGAGCCCGGGGAGAAGCCATCCACATTGGGCCTTGCAGATCGCTCGCGTGCCTTAATCCACAGAGTTATCCCCAGCTCTCCCAGAGGGGGTCGCGGCTGACGTGTGCCCTTGCTGAGATGAACCAGCACTCTCCCCATCCGGGGGCTGGTCCGTCTCGGGAGGACGACCGATGCTCACCATCGATCGAACGCTGTACTCGAACTCGGCCGACCTGCTCGCCCAGGCCAACCAGACGCTGGCGACGGTCGCGTCGAGCCTTTTCGACGCACTCGGCGATGCCTCGGTCAGCGCAGGGGAAGGCGACGGTGCCCGCGCTTGGTGCAGCTCCTACGAGCAGACCGCCAGGACCGTCACCGACGAGATCTCCCAGCTCATCGACGCCTTCGGCAGCGCCGCCACCCTGCTCGACGCTTCCGGCCACAACCACGCCCGCGCCGAAGCGGCTGCGGCGCCGTACGGCATGCTCGTCGAGGCTCCCACCCGACTCCACCTCGTGGGCGTGAGCCTGTCCGGGATCCCCACGATGTACGGCGGCAACAGCGGCGAACCGTGGGGCTGGAGCGTGATCGCCGACCGTCTCGGCGGATTCGCTTGGCCGGGCGCTGACATCGACCGGATCCGGGGTCTCGCCACGGCCTGGCATGCCGCCGCCGACAGCCTGGACACCGCCACGTCCTTCGCCGCCCGCGCCAACGACTATCTCGCCCCGAACAACTCTCCCGAACTCCCCCAGGTCAGTGTCGTATGCCGACGCCTCAACAACGCCTGCCTCACCCTGGCGAGCGCCTGTAAGACGCTCGGGGACGCCTGCACCGGTTATGCGGACACCGTCGCGGACGCCCGCACCGGGGTGAAACACGCCTTCAAGGAACTCCTTGGCGCCGCAGGGGTCGGCGCCGGCGTCAGCATCGGCGCAGCCGTGCTCTCGGGAGGTCTCAGCACTCTTCTCGAAGGTGCGCTCGGCGACTTCCTCGAAGGAACGATCGCTGGCACCTACACCAACCGGATCATCGCCATACTCGACACTCTCGCCGACACCCTCGCCGCCCTCAACCCGGCGATGGCGATCAGCGACGCCCAAGGCAGTCAGAGCACCTGGCTGACCACCCTCGCCAACGCCAGGCCGGTGCTCGCCGCAGTGGAGGCGGACACCAGGGTGCTGGTGACCGATCTCGGTGGTGTTCTGCCGGGTGGCGGAGCTGCGGGTGGCGGTGCCCGCTTGACCGACGACGAGATCATCGAGGCGGGATGGGCCGACCGCAGCACGCTCCAGGACCACTTTGACCGCCACGGTGCAGACGTCGACGCTACCAGCGAGGCCGACTACGTACGGGCAGCGCAGGAGCTGCGCATAAGAGCAGAGGCGGAAGGCCTGCCGACGAAGGTAGACAAGGATGGCACCGTCCGTATCTTTGACCCACGAACCGGGCTCTTCGCTTCTTTCAGAGCCGACGGTCGCGCCCGCACCATCTTCCTACCCACACCGTCCCCCGACATCTATTGGGCAAAGCAACGCGGAGTGTTGAAATGACCGGAAACATCTGCCTCGCATGCGGCTATGCCGATCTCATCGACCCTCCTTATACCGAGGAAGGTGGTGCGTCGTACGAGATCTGCCCGTCCTGCGGCTTCGAGCCTGGCTACACAGACGACAACTCGGGATACACATTCGAGTCATGGCGTAAGCATTGGATGAGAAACGGATGTCGCTGGTATAGCCGATCGCGCGTTCCACCCGAGGGCTGGGACCCGAGCGAACAACTCAAAACCCTCGACCAGTCGTGAGCCGTGGTGGATCCAGCGCACTCGGTACGCCGGATCAACCACACCGGTTTTCCACAGGCACTGAACGTTCGCTAGCGCCGAGGCGCGATGAGCCATAAGGTTCTGGTCAGGTACCGCTGGCGGCGGTATCTGACTCGGGAAGGACCGTCATGGGGATGCTCCGCCACACCTTGATCGCCGCGACGCTCGTGTTCGCGCTGGCCGGATGTAGCAATGGCGCTGCATCGCCATCCCAGACACTGACCCCGAGTACTCCGAGCGGACCCGCACCAGGCACAAGCTCAGCAAGCCTGACGCCTCCCGCCATGCCTAAGGCGGCTAGAGCCCATACTTCTGAAGGCGCGAAGGCCTTTGTTGTCTACTACTGGAAGGCAGTTGATTATTCCCAGCAGACGCTCGACACGAAACCCGTCGAGTTGATCTCGGACCCCAACTGTGTGGCGTGCCAAGCAGGCATCAAGGCCCTTCAGGAGTTCGCCCGGCAGCATGGCCGCCTGCTCGGCGGCACCGAAGTGGTCTCGTCCCTTAAGGTTCTATCTATCAAGTCCGGATACCCGGTGGTTGTTTCGTTCGAACTAGTCAGCGCGGCTCAGCAAGTCGTTGTCCCAGGCAAAACGACCGTGGTGCACCCGGCCGGAACAAACCGAAAGATCATGACCCTGATTCCCCGTGACAACGGTTGGGTCGCCGGCGAATTGCGGAGTGGTCAATGAGACGCCTCGTCCTTGCCCTCGCCCTTGCGACGATTGCTAGCCCCGCGTTCGCGGATATCACGACCCCAGGCGTCGACGAGGGCGCATTTGCGGCAGCGGGCTCCGAATCTGAGGCGGCATCTGAGACGGCTCATTCCGCGAGCACCGGATCCGCCGCCACCGCTTCTACGCCGGGACACGAGGTAGCCTTCGCCTGCGACAGGAGCCACCTGAGCGGCTGCGGCGGCACAAGGGCTTGCAATGACGGCACGATGAAGGTAGTGACGTACCTCATCACCGACGGCGGCGACAGTAGCTACGTGCGTGACAACTGCGCAGCCAGCGCCAAGGTCACTGTCGCCCAGATCCGCACAGCCTTCAAACGCATCCCGATGAAGGCATCCGCGCTCCACATCCAGCCACCCAACGGCGAAACCCTGGTCAACTTCGAGTCGATCTTCTACACCGACCCCACGACGATCGACAAGCGCATCAAGATCCTCGGCGCGACCGTCGACTTCCACATCACCGTCGCCCGCTACACCTGGCACTACGGCGACGGCCACACTGCGCAGACCGCCGGCCCGGGCGCGGCCTATCCGCACCAGACGATCACCCATCGTTACCTGCGCAAGGGCAGGGTCAGCGTCAGCCTCGACACCACCTATCAGGCTGACTACCAGATCAACGGTGGGCAGGAACGGCACCTCGCCGACACCGTCACCATCGCCGGTCCAGCACAGCAGCTGAGGGTGCTGACTGCCACGCCCCATCTCGTCGGGGACTGAGCGGATGCAGGCGCACGACGTTAGATGCGCGGACAACCCGGGTATGTGCCGCCCATGATCAAGAAGGCACTCCTCTCTGCGACCGTCATCGGGATCATCGCGGCGCCTGTCAGCGCATCAGCACTGCCCGGCGAGCGCGTCTGGAACGAGTGGTCGAAGCCCCACCACCACATCAAGACCCGCAACGACGAGGACTCGGGCGGGCCGGGAAAGCCTGAGGTCTTCCAGTTCCGCCGCACCGGCGGCCACGCGAAGGAGCGAGTCCGGCTGGTCTGGACGTTCGGCGACACCGCAACGACCACACCGCCTTCGACAGCTGCGGCCACGAAATGGAAGAAGCTCGCTCCTAGCCACACGCGACTGCTCAAGTCGGCAGGCAAGCGCTGCGGAACCATGATCACCGTGTGGCCCGAGATCAGCGTCCGCAAGCACGGCCACTGGGCCGCGGCGAAGACCTTCCACTATCGCGGTGGCGCCGGCAACTACTGGTCCAGCGTCATGCCGATCACCGGCTGCTGAGCACGATCGGAGTGCGACCGACGCCCTCCACGGGTGCAGACTCGCAGCACCATTTGTGCAAATTCGAGGGGACGCGAGGTCAGCGCACCGGCAGCCCAGCACCCGTGAGCGCCGACTTCACGTCGCCGATCCGCAACGTCCCGAAGTGGAAGACCGATGCCGCGAGGACAGCATCCGCCCCGGCAGACACCGCTGGCGCGAAGTCACCCACCGCGCCGGCGCCGCCGGAGGCGATCACCGGGATCGACACAGCGGCCCGGACCGCCTCGATCATCTCCAGGTCGAAGCCGTCGCGGGT
>Ga0164242_10007491_pt1 | contig 11941 bp, 14 predicted proteins | sample OricomgcompostMG_FD_108783 | JGI IMG/M metagenome (GOLD analysis project Ga0164242, IMG submission 108783) | Miracle-Growth compost microbial communities from Emeryville, California, USA - Original compost - Miracle growth compost (MG) ... | reverse complement strand
TCATTTTATACCATTCTTTTATTTTACGATTTACCCTCAGTCCAAAATCTACATATAACATTTTAAAAAATTGATTTATAGCTGTTTGTAGTTCTTTTTCTCTTACGTTCTTATTTTCTGCTAATTCCGCCTCCATTTTATTTTTTTTATCTGTTTTTTTATTCTTTTCTTATGTTTCTTGAATCAACTTTTTATTCATATTTCTATATTAAAATGAGGTATTTCAAGAGCTGAATCTATATTTATAACGGGGTATTATAAAATTAGTTTACAAAAATCAGATAAAAGGATTAATAGATTTTTTCATGTTTGAAAAAGTAAAAACGCCGGATGACCTCCATACAATTGCACCTTTTTTAAAAAGAATAAAAGTAGGTACTCCCATTATTTTATAAAGTTCTGCAATCGACTTGTTTTTATCTATATCTACCTTTATTACTTTAAGTTTTCCTTCGAAATTTACTGCTATTTCCTTTATTATTGGGGTCATAGTTTTGCAAGGGCCACACCAATCTGCATAAAAATCTATAAGTACGGGTTGTTCGGGGTTTTTAATAATATCTTGGAACTTAGGTTTTACTTTTTCCATAGTTAAGTTTTTTACCGAAACACATATTCGGAAAAAATGTTTTCTTAATATACGTCAAGAATTGTACTGTCCTGTCCTCTGAAATTGAAGATATCGCCCTTCTTTTTCCCGGCGATTAATTGATAAATGGGGGTATTAGTAGAAATGGCTATGAACTTTTCATTTTCGATTTTTATTTCTCCCAAGCTTATACTTATAAAATAATTCATACTATTGGTTTCTACCACAGCACCTAATTTTACAGTATTATAGGCATTGAGACCAATGCGACTTAGCACAGCAAGTCCTTCAGTACTTTCCTGTACTTGCCTGGAATACATTTCTCTATCACTTTGCAAAGACTCTCTGAAGGATTCCATGCTGTCTTCAATTGAACTTTTCTCCTCCAATACACTTTCCTGAATGGAGGCTAAAGCCTTCTTTGCGTTTGCAATGCTCGTCTTCTGATGCTCTATACAGTTGTTTAAAAGCATTTTCTTTTTTAGTAGCTTTTCCATAATCTTTAAGTATTTAAATCTACTACTCATAACCTAAAAAGAGCATTCCTGTTTTTTCTTCAATAAGCTGAAAGGGATCTTGCTCAATAATAAAGCAACCATCAAGGTCAAAAAAATCGCTTAATCTTGAGATGTTTAATGCAGAGGAAATTCCAAGGGAAGTTTCTACCATACAACCAATCATTGTTTTTAGATTTCTCTTCTTTGCTTCCTGGAGGATTTTTATACCCTGGTAATAGCCTCCAGCTTTCATCAGTTTCATATTTATCCCATGAAAACAGGCTTCGATTTGTACCCAATTGGGGTTGTTGGTTATAGATTCGTCTGCAAAAATTTCAATAGGGCTATTTTTTTTGAGATAAATAGCTTCGTCAACAAGCGTAGCCGGAAATGGCTGTTCTATAAAGGCTATATTTATGTCTTTTACCAATTCTAGCATTTGAAGTACCCTGTCCGGATTCTTAAAAGCTTCATTGGCATCGATTCGAATTGCTTGAGTACTGCTTTTTGCCACTTCCCTTGTTAGTTCGACTGCATTTTCTGCATTTACTTTTAGTTTCAAGCTCTTAAATCTGGCTAGATTGTATTTTTTTATAAATGCAGCAATTTCTCCGGTTTCCATAATCGGGAGGGTATAGCTTGTAGCAATCGGTACAGGGCTTGGAAGGTTTAGGAATTGGGAAACAGAAAGGTTTGCTTTTGTTGAAAGGTAATGAATGTAGGCAGATTCAACAGCAAAGGAAAGCGCATTGGGCAAACCCATACAGCTTTTCTGCACTCCTTCAGGTGTTTGTGGATTTTCTTCTCTAAAGATTTTGAATGCTTCCTGTATTGTTTCCGGCGTTTCTCCAAAACGTATGTTTGGAGCCGCTTCTCCTTGTCCCGTATTTTCTCCATCACTCACCTTTATAAAGAAATTCTTTTTTGAAGTACTTTCATTGCGGGATATTTTCCAATTATACTTCAGAATTAGGGACTTTTCTTCTAAAGTCCAGTTGAGTGCTTTTTCCAAACTTTTATATATTTTTTTTAAAGTTAAAAACAATTTCCTACCTTGAGAATTTAAGAATTATTAACAATAAAATTTCTTTGCATGAAAATTACAAAAAATGCAGTAGTCGCTTTAACGTATGATCTCAAAATTAACGATGAAGAAGGGAAAAAAGAGACTGTTGAAAAGGTTGAAACCGATCAACCTATGGTGTTTCTCTTTGGATGTAGCGGGCTACCTGAAAAATTTGAAATGGAGTTGGATGGAAAAGAAGAAGGAGAAAATTTTCAGTTTGAGTTGAATTCTGAAGATGCATATGGTGCGTATGATGAAGAAGCTGTTGTGAAACTGCCTACTGACGTTTTTAAAGTTGATGATAAGTTTAATCCGGAAGACTTTACTGAAGGAACGGTTGTTCCTATGACAGATCAAGACGGAAATATGCTCAAAGGAAGGGTTTTAGAAATTGATGCAGAGGGGTTACTAATGGATTTTAATCACCCTTTGGCCGGACATAATCTTTTCTTTGAGGGAAAAGTTGAAAATGTGCGCATGGCAAATGCCGAAGAGTTGGAGCACGGACATGTACATGGTGCCGGAGGACATCATCATTAAAAATTGAAAGCAAAAAACCATTTTCGCTTTATCATTTGATTTCGCGAGCCTATTCTTAAAAGATTTTCTCTCTTTACTACAGAGAGAAAATCTTTTTTTATACCCCTCAATTATTTTTATTTCTTAGGGCAAACTTGCAAGAACCATTAAACTTTTATAAAAATCCCTTATAATTGTAGTATTGAAAACGATTTTGTGAAAGTAGCTTTAATAAAATATAATGCCGGCAATATTCAATCGGTTGCATATGCATTAAACAGGATGGGTATTGAACCCATAATTACCGATTCCGAAGAAGAGATAAGAGCATCTGATAAGGTTATTTTTCCCGGAGTGGGTGAGGCAAGTACAGCAATGCATTATTTAAAAGAAAAATTGCTCGATAGACTTATTCCCTCTCTTAATCAACCGGTATTGGGCATTTGTTTAGGCTTACAATTGATGTGTCGGTTTTCCGGGGAAAATGCCACAGATTGCCTTGCTATTTTTCCTTTAGATGTTAGAAGATTCCCTCCCGAAGGTAAAGTGCCTCAGATAGGTTGGAATGCACTTTCCCAATTGAAAAATCCTTTGTTCAAAAATATAAAAGAAGGCGAGTATGTTTATTTTGTACATAGCTATTATGCGCCTGTTTCTGAATTTACGGTAGCAACCTGTGAATATTTGCTCCCATTTAGTGCAGCTTTGCAAAGAGATAATTTCTATGCCGTACAGTTCCATCCGGAAAAATCGGGAGAAACCGGAGCTAAAATTTTAAAAAACTTCTTGGAATTATAAAAAGATGTATATTATTCCTGCCATTGATATTATAGAAGGTAAGTGTGTGCGGCTTACTCAGGGGGATTTCAATCAAAAAAAACAGTATTTTGAAAACCCCGTAGAAGTAGCCAAAATGTTTGAAGATGCCGGAATTCAGCGCCTGCATTTAGTCGATTTAGATGGAGCAAGAAGTAAAAAACTTGTAAATGCAGCAGTCCTTCAAGACATCAGCAAGGCAACAAAACTCACCATTGATTTCGGAGGAGGGATTCAGGCAGATGAAGATATTGAACGGGCATTTAATAACGGTGCCGCTCAGGTTACCGGCGGGAGTATCGCTGTAAAAAATAAAGAAAAATTTGCTTCTTGGTTGGCTAAATATGGGGGGGAGAAAATAATCCTTGGTGCCGATGCCAAAAATGGATTTATAGCGGTAAGCGGTTGGCAGGAAACCACAGAAATATCAGTAAATAGCCTTATTGAAAGTTATTTAGATAAGAATATACAATATGTTATTTGCACAGATGTTGCAAAAGACGGGCTTCTCCAAGGCCCTTCTTTTAATCTTTATAAAGCTATAAAGAAAAATTTTCCGGACATAAAACTCATTGCAAGTGGGGGAGTTACGACAAAAGACGATTTGGTAAAACTCGAAGCAATGGGACTTTTTGGGGCAATTGTCGGAAAGGCTTTTTATGAAGGCAACTTATCCCTAAAAGATTTAAAGGATTTTAACCAATAAAGAATTGCTAACCAAACGAATTATTCCTTGTCTTGATGTAAAAGCAGGAAGAACAGTAAAAGGGGTAAACTTTGAAAGCCTTAGAGATGCCGGAGATCCTGTTGAATTAGGTGCTTTATACGCAAAAGAAGGTGCAGATGAGCTTGTTTTTTTAGATATAACAGCTACGCTGGAAAAAAGAAAAACACTCGTAGAACTGGTAAAAAACGTTGCAAGGGAAATCAATATTCCCTTTACCGTAGGTGGAGGTATCGGCTCTATTGAGGATGTTTATGCGCTTTTGAAAGCAGGTGCCGATAAAGTATCTATTAACTCTGCTGCAGTGAGAAATCCGAAGCTTATTGATGATTTAGCACAAGAGTTTGGAAGTCAATGTATCGTTGTTGCAATAGATACGAAATTGTATAAAAACTCTGGTAGGGTACATACCCATGGGGGGAAAACCCCAACAGAAATAAATACCATTCAATGGGCAAAGGAAGTTGAAAATAGGGGAGCGGGAGAAATTCTTCTTACCTCTATGGATCATGACGGCACAAAAGCCGGTTTTGCCTGCGAAATAACTTCTTTAATTTCTCAAAAAGCTTCCATACCCGTTATCGCTTCGGGAGGTGCGGGCAACATAGCGCATTTTGTAGAAGTTTTCGGAGAAGGGAAAGCAGATGCTGCATTGGCAGCCAGTATTTTTCACTTTAAAGAAATTTCGATTCCCGAACTAAAATTGTATCTTAAAAATAAAAATATTCCGGTAAGGTTATGAATATAGATTTTACGAAAGAAGGAGGGCTTGTCCCGGCAATAATTCAGGATGCTGCTACGCAAAAAGTATTGATGCTTGGGTACATGAATGAAGAAGCATTTCTAAAAACACAGGCAGAAGGAAAGGTTACTTTTTTCAGCCGATCTAAAAACAGGCTGTGGACCAAGGGGGAAACTTCCGGAAATTTTTTAATGGTGAAAGAGCTTTTGAGCGATTGTGATAATGATTCTATTCTCATTAAAGTAAACCCGACTGGTCCTACTTGCCACACAGGTAGCGACACTTGCTGGAGTGAAAAAAATTCAGGAAAAGCTTACTTTTTGGAATATTTAAAAGCGCTGATAAAAGGAAGAAAAGAAAATCCATCTGAAAAATCATATACCAGCTCTTTATTTGCAAAAGGTATAAATAAAATGGCGCAAAAAGTAGGCGAAGAGGCGGTAGAACTTGTTATTGAAGCTAAAGATGATAATGAAATGCTGTTTAAAAATGAAGCAGCCGACCTTATTTTTCACTTTCTGGTATTGTTAGAAGCCAAAGGAATAGATTTGGACGAGGTCATTACTGTATTGCAAGAAAGGAATAAATAACACTTCAAAAGCATAGTAATTTAATTGTAATAAACCTTCTATAGCAGGAACCGTTACCTTTATAAAAAACGGATGAAAATACTTTTTTCTGCAGATGTTTGTGAAAAAACGCAAAATATTTTTCATTATGCAGTAGAGTTTGCCGGCATCCTTAAAGGAGAACTTATTGTTTTGTATATCCTTAATAAAAAGGACCAAAAATCAATAGATTTTGAAGAAGAAAGAGACGTTGGGAAGCGGGAAAGGATACGTCTTATGGAAGAAAAAACGCTTGAGATAAAATCGATCGCAAAAAAATACAACCCTAAAATAAAACTCTCTTTCCTATTTGAAGAAGGCTCGGGTGCTGCAACTACCGAAAAGGTTTCCAATATGGTTGAACCTGATTTAGTGGTGATGGGAACAGATGCAGACATGAGTTTACATGAACTCGTATTCGGCTCTACTGTTGGCAAGGTACTTGAAACTATTTGGCCTCCTGTATTTACTATTCCCGAAAAGGAAAAATACAAAGCCATAAAAAAAATCACCTTTGCCACGACCTTAAAGAAAAAAGATTTTGTTTGTTTTGAAAAAACACTTGCTATAAATAAAGCTTTAAGGGCTGAAATAGAGATCGTCATACTGTCTGAAGACGAAAGTGTGGCTAAGAAAGAAGAAAAAGCAGCCTTGTTTGTAGCAGAAGTAAAGAAAAAAGATGCCAATATTGTAATAAAACACCTTTTTACAGAATCTATTTTTGAAACATTAGAGGAGTATTTTTCACTGAGCAATAGTGACTTATTGGTTATAACGAAGAAAAAGACTTCATTTATTCGTACCTTAACGAAAGAAGATGTTTCCCAAGATGCTGCTTTATATAAGAAGTTTAAATTATTGACTTTTCATATTTAACCGAGAAGAAGTATATTCAATAAATTAAGATTAGGTATTTTAGGTTTATATTTCATATAAAAAATAGGGCTTATTTAGGCCTGCCTTTTTAAGCACTTTTGCAGATACATTAAAAACCTTTACACCGTAGCTTGTGTTTCCTTCAAGTGTTCCTGAATGGGCGTGACCATGAAAAACAGCCAACACTTGTCTTTGATTTATAGGGTCTTCTAATCTCCCTGAGCCTAAAAAGGGGTAAAGTTGTTCATGCTCTCCGGCAAGCGTTTCGGGGATAGGGGCGTAATGAAGGACAACAACCTTTTTTTCAGCGGTAAGGCGTGTCAGTGCCTGATCCAGCTTTAGTGCATTATTTACTGCTTCCTGCACATATTGTTTATTCATCTTTTCTCCCCAAAGTGGTAACATGTATTTGCCAAAACCACCCCCAAAGCCCTTAATTCCTGCGAAACCAATTCCCTTTACTTTTATAGATTCCCCATCCAATAAAAAAACATGGTCATTATGAAGGATTTTTTTTATCTCATCTTCCAGGTTTAATTCACAGTCATGATTGCCCAATACAGCTATTACAGGGATTTTACATTCCTCTAAATCCTTTGCCAAAATACTTGCTTCAGACAGAAGTCCTTTATCAGTAAGATCTCCACAAATAAGCAGAATGTCTGCTTCCTCAGAAACCTGTTTGAAAAAATTGCGCCATTTACCTTCGTCTCCTTCTCTTACATGCAGATCTCCAATGGCTGCGAGCTTTACTTTTTTACCTTCTCCCCCCATACTTTTTTGTTTTATTATTTAAACATGGTTAAGAGCATTTGGTTTTTTGAAGCCTTAGGAATAGGAGTAAAAAAACACCCTTCCCTTTTGGTATAAGAGGGAAGAGTGGAATAAGGATTATAATAATTCGTTGGCCAGGTTTGCCAGTTCCGAACGTTCCCCTCTTTCGAGTGTTATATGTGCATAGAGCGACTGGTTTTTCAATCGGTCAATTAAATAGGAAAGCCCGTTACTTTGCGAATCGAGGTAAGGTGTATCTATTTGACGAACGTCTCCTGTGAAAATGATTTTGGTATTTTCACCTGCACGGGAAATGATTGTTTTTACTTCGTGTGGAGTAAGATTTTGTGCTTCATCTACAATAAATAAGATATTGGAAAGGCTTCTTCCCCGGATATAAGCAAGAGGCGTTATTACCAGCTTTTCTTTGCTTACCATGTCGCTTATTCTTTGAAAATCTGCATCGGTCTCATTAAACTGATTTTGAATAAACTTTAGATTGTCAAACAAAGGCTCCATATAGGGATTCAACTTAGATTTTATATCACCCGGAAGATACCCGATATCTTTATTGCTTAAAGGAACAATAGGACGGGCAAGATAAATTTGCTTATACGCTTTTCTTTGTTCAAGGCATCCCGCAAGGGCAATAAGGGTTTTTCCGGTACCTGCTACGCCTTGTATGGTAACAAGTTTTATACCCGGATTTAAAATAGCATGAATGGCAAATGCTTGTTCTGCATTTCTAGGCTTTATTCCGTAAATTGTCTTTTTCTCAACTTGCTCTAGTTGTTTGAGCTCTGAATTGTAGAAAGCTAAAGCAGAGTTTTTTACACTTTTCAGGATAAAATAATGATTTTCTAATAAAAAGTCTTTAGGTACTATGGAACTATCGCAAAAGCCTTTCTCGTACAAGGTATTTATTAGATCGGTAGAAACTTCATCTAAAATGGTTTTTCCGGTGTATAAACTATCAAGATCTTTTACTTTTCCTGTTTCATAATCTTCCGCAGGAATATTCAGTGCCTTTGCTTTCAGACGGAGGTTGATATCTTTTGTTACCAGTATTACTTTTTTATCTTTATTTTCTTCCTGAATGCTAATGGCAGAATTCAGGATTTTATGGTCTGCTTTTTTATCTTGGAAAACCTTTTCCGCATCGACATCTTTTATGCCCTTCGTATTCATAATTACTTTCAGCCTTCCCCTGTTTGCACCTTCGAGGGGAATCCATTCTTGCAGTAAGTTATCCTCCGACAGACCGTCTAAAAAACGTATAAACTCTCTGGCTTCGAAGTTTTTGATATCATTTCCTTTTTTGAAATTATCAAGTTCTTCCAGTACTGTAATGGGGATTGCTACATCATTTTCTTTAAAACTATTTACAGCACTATGATTATAAAGGATTACAGAGGTATCCAATACGTATATTTTCTTCTCTTTTTTTTGAGCCATTTTATAAGAATGTAGAAGTATATGATGGTTTAAAACGAAATATAAGTGTAGAAGGGTACAGAAAAAACTTTAGTTGGATTATTTTTTCCAAATATCACTTCGCAAAATGCCAAAGAAAAAATATTTTGAACTAAGGCTTTTGAAATTATTTTTTATAAATAGTTCAGGAATAGGAGGAAGCTCTGTATTGGTGAGATGTGAAGTAAATTTAAATAATTTGTAAATTAAAAATAAGATAAAACGAAAGATTTGCTTTTTTAAAAAGCCGTATCCCGAGTTATATAAATCTGCACACAGGACAAGACCGTCTTTCGCTAACATTCTGCGTATTTGTGCCACAAAGTTATTAGATTCTTTTTCAGGGAAAAGATCAAGAAAATAATTTGCAACGATTAAATCAAAAGTTATTGGATTCTTGAAATCTGTAAAATCAGCTAAAATGAATTGAACTTTGTTTGCCTCTTGCGGCATCTTCTTATTAAGTTTTTTTTGAGCTTTGTAGAGCATCTTAGGAGAAACTTCTATAAAAAAGAGCTTTTCTGCCTTTTTATTTTTTAGGAGATATTCCAGTACATCACCGCCCCCCCCTCCAATAATGAGGCAATTTTTTACATTTGGTAAATAAGGAAGTAAAGCATCTCTGCTCCGTTTTATTTCTCCTAAAGAGGCGACAGATGCTAATAAATCATAAATGGGAGCAATAAAATCGAAGGAAAGCCCTTGTTGCTTTTTTGTGAAATTTTTCACCACTATGTTTTAGTCTTAATGTAATAAAAAATAAGGAATATCCATTTATAACAAAGAAATGGGCTTATTAATATGGGAAGAAATTGTTAAAAATAATTGAATCAAAAATATTGCTTTTCGGTTATAAAATTTTTACGTTTACTTTAGAATTAGTTTTTCAATAAAAGAGATGATTTTAAATATTCTACCGATTCATTTTTGTATATCCAAGGCAGTCTTTGCTTATGGATTAATAAATATGTTCCGGGAAGAATAAGAGGATACTTAACTTATAAATACTTCAAAACCCGGGACGACTTCCGGGTTTTTTTTTGTTTTTAAATACTTAAAATTATGTTGTTAAAGCTAAATTTTGTAAAAGGAAAGTTGAAAATTCAGCATCAAAAATTGCTTTTTATTTTAGCGTTTGCTGCTGTTTACATTCTTTGGGGATCTACCTATTATAGTATAAAAGTGGCTATTTTAACTATCCCTCCATTTCTGATGGCCGGTACAAGGTTTGTTTTGGCCGGTGCTGTTTTATTTATTGCAGCTTTGATTTCAGGGGTTTCTATGCCAAGACTGAGTGCCTGGAAGGAAAATGCAGTACTTGGCTTTTTCCTTTTGTTAATGGGCAATGGCGGTATTGTTTGGGCCTCGGAGCGTGTACCTTCCGGTATAATTGCTTTGCTCATTACCATAGAACCTATGTGGGTACTTTTGCTTAGCCTGTTTAAAAAGGGAGGTAAATTACCCGGTATTCAAACAATAATAGGAATAGGTATGGGGCTTGTAGGTACATTCTTGCTCTTAGCTCCTGGTAAATTGGGGTCTTTTTCTATTGATCCTATAGGATTGATAGCTATCCTTATTTCTACTATTTGCTGGGCTATTGGATCTTTATATGCAGTAAAAGCAAATGAAGGTATAAATTCTTCTTTATCAACGGGAATACAAATGCTTTGTGGAGGAATTTATATGTTTGTAACCGGGCTTTTAAAAGGAGAAGCACAAGCTTTAAATTTTGCTTCTTTTTCGATAGAGTCCTTATATGCTGTTTTATACTTAATTGTTTTTGGCTCAATTATAGGTTTTAGTGCCTATTCTTATCTTTTAAAGACAGCCAACCCCAATCAGGTTGCTACTTATGCTTATGTAAACCCTTTGGTAGCAGTGCTTATAGGGACATTTTTGGGTAAAGAGGCCTTTAATTTACAAATTGCTGTTTCAGCGGCCTTTTTACTAGCCGGTGTAGTATTGGTTTTAACAAAAAAAGACACTCCGGGAAAACAATTCTTTGCCCAAAAGGCTTCTATAAATAGACACAGAGGAAAGAGGGGAAGAGAAAAAAGAGCAGCAAGTGTCTGTTAATTGGATGTTTATATAGTCCTAATAATAAGAAGACCCCGTAAGGTCTTCTTAATTTTGTAAAAGATACTAACAAGTTGTATGCGGTCTTTGGGGAAAGTCTAAACTGCATTTTTGAATTACAAATTCAAACGAACATTTAGAGAGTTTTTTAGTTTGCATAGCAAGAATTTTATTAGGAGAATTGCGTTACCTGAGCATCTTAAAATTTATTCAGGGAGTATAAAAACAAGTTTTCCTTTACAATGGCTAAGCTTTTTTATAATTTTCCTTATTGTATTGAGCAAAAGCATTCTTCTTTTAAAACAACAGTTATAATGAAAGCCCGAAGCTTTATTTGTTTACTCATAATGGGGTGCTTTTTAAATGCATGTGGGCAAAAAGCTGTAAAAAAAGAAATAATACCTAAAGAAACAAATAAAAAAGAAGGCATGGAAAAAGCTACATTTGGAGCAGGTTGTTTTTGGTGTTCAGAGGCAATCTTTCAAAAGCTCAAAGGCGTGGAAAAAGTTGTATCAGGCTATGCTGGAGGTATCATCAAAAACCCGACTTATCTGGAAGTCTGCAACGGATTGTCGGGGTACGCAGAGGTTGTGCAAATTACGTATGACCCAGCAGTAATAAGCTACGATGAGTTATTGAAGGTTTTTTGGGAAACCCATGACCCTACAACTTTAAACAGGCAAGGTGCCGATGTGGGGACTCAGTACAGATCGGTTATTTTTTATCATACAGAAGCACAAAAAGTAACAGCAGAAAAATATAAAAAAGCATTGAATGAGCTGAGTGATAAGCCTATCGTTACAGAGATTAAGGAATTCACTGGTTTTTATCCTGCTGAAGAATATCACCAAAATTATTACAGTTCAAATCCCGATTATCCTTATTGTAAATATGTAATTCAACCTAAACTGGAAAAGTTTGAAAAAGTATTTGGAGATAAAATAAAGAAAGAAAAAGCACCATAACCACACCCTTTAAAATCAGGTTAATACATGTAACTAGCCCGAAAGCTATTATTAGCTGTAGATGCATATTTTATGGGGATTAGTGTTGTTAATTGTAATAGTAGAAAATATTTTATTTTTTTCATTTTTAGCTTTTTACCATTATCTTTGCTTTATTTTTTAACTTTTGAAAACTAGAATTAATGAGAATTAAATTTATAAGCTTAACAATCT
>Ga0164242_10007490_pt1 | contig 11942 bp, 8 predicted proteins | sample OricomgcompostMG_FD_108783 | JGI IMG/M metagenome (GOLD analysis project Ga0164242, IMG submission 108783) | Miracle-Growth compost microbial communities from Emeryville, California, USA - Original compost - Miracle growth compost (MG) ... | reverse complement strand
ATGCAGCAGCCAGGCCGGACATCTTCCAGCAACGCCGCCATCCGCGGCCAGGCCGCCCGCCACCAGGCGCCGGAACGGCCGCAGCCGCGCCGCGGCGCCCAGCGCCAGCGCGCGCACGGCGCGAGCCGGTGCACGGTCGTCGGTGTACAGCCCGGCCAGCAACTGGGTGGCGCGATACAGCGGCCAGGTGGCGAGCCGGTGCGCGCGCTCGTAGCCGGCCAGCGCCTCGCCGCTCCAGAACGGCCGTCCCGCCGCCAGCGCATCGCGCATACCGCGCGCCAGCCTGGCCTGCCCAGCCAGGCCGAAATTGAAACCGTGCGCGGTCAGCGGATGCATGCCCACCGCCGCATCGCCGAGCAGCGCGAACCGCTCGCCCACGAAGCGGCGCGCGTACACGCCGACCAGCGGATAGGCGCAGCGCGGCCCCGCCACCTGCATCGCGCCGAGCCGCCCGCCGAAGCGCCGTGCCATCGCCGCCGCCAGTGCCGCGTCGTCCAGCGCCAACAGCGCCTGCATCGCCGCCGGCGCCAGCGTCAGCACCACCGAGGACACGTGCGGGTCGCGCAACGGCAGCAGCGCCAGGGTCTGCCCATGGCCGAACCACTCCCACGCGGTCTGCGCATGCGGCACCTCGTGGCGCATCCGCAGCACCAGCATGAGCTTGCCGAAGTCGTGCAGGTCCGCCGCGATGCCTGCCCCCCGGCGCAGCGCGGAGAAACGGCTGTCGGCGGCCACCAGCAGCGACGCGCGCAGGCGTTCGCCGCCGGCCAGCGTCACTTGCACACCATCGGCCCCGGGCTGCGCCGCTTCCACGCCACGGCCGGCCAGCAGGGCCACCCCGGCAAGCCCCGACGCTTCGGCATAGGCGGCGCGGCGGATCGCGTAATGGGGCACCAGCCAGCCCAGTTGCGCCTTGCCGCCGTCGCGATGGCTGAAGCGCAGGACCTCGCCGCCTTCGCCGTCGAGCACCTGCGCGTCGCGCAGCACGCCGATTTCGTCCTCGCGCAGGTGCCGCCACAGGCCCAGCTCGCGCAACAGGCGCGCGCTGCGATGGGTGAGCGCGATCTCGCGGCCGTCGTCGGCCGGTCGCGCCAGCGACGCCTCGTCCTGCCGCTCCACCAGCGCCACGCGCAGGCCGCTGCCGGCCAGCGACCGCGCGAAGCACAGGCCCACCGGACCGGCGCCCGCCACCACGATGTCGTAGTCCATGCATCCTCCCGTCCGAGACATGTCGCAGCGCAGCCTACTCGGCCGGGCCCGCTCGATGCTGATCCAGGTCAAGCCGTGGCGTCGCCGCGCCGGCCACCGGCGGCCCGCCGGAGACGGCGCGGCCGGGACCGGGGCGCGCCGCCTACAGCACCCGGGTCATGAACACGCTGTACGGGTCTTCCGCGTAGTCTCCGAACGGCCCGCAGCGGACGAAGCCGAAGCCCTCGTAGAGCCGGTGCGCCGGCGCGAAGGCGGCGGCCGAGCCGGTTTCCAGGCTCAGCCGCCGATGGCCGCGTGCCCTTGCCTCGCCGAGGATGTGGGCGAGCAAGGCACGCGCCACGCCCTTGCGCAGGTGCGCGGCGGCGGTGCGCATCGACTTCAGCTCGGCATGTTCCGCATCCAGCGCCTTCAGCGCGCCGCAGCCCAGCAGTTCCCCGCCGTCCCAAGCGGTCCAGAAAGTGATCGAGGTGTGGCGCAGGGCATCCGGATCGAGCGCGTGGATGCTCTCCGGCGGCGAGTGCAGCGCCATTGCGCCGAGGTGCTCGCGCAGCAGCGCATGCACTGCGGGATGGCGCGGGTCGTCCACGCGGATGAGCATCGGCACGGCCTCCGCGGCTCAGCTGTGCCCGGCCACCGCGTGCGGCACGTAGTGCCGTTCCAGTTCGGCAACCTCCTCCTCGCCCAACTGCAAGGACAGCGCGGCCACCGCGTCGTCCAGGTGCTGCGGCCTGGAGGCGCCGATGATCGGCGCGCTGACGAACGGCTTGCCGAGCATCCAGGCCAGCGCCACCTGCGCCTTGGGCACGCCGCGCGCCGCCGCGATGCTGGCCACCGTCTCCACCACGCGGCGGTCGGCGTCGGGCACGGTGTAGAGCGTCTTGCCGAATTCGTCGGTGCGCTGCCGCTCGGTGCTCTCGTCCCAGGCCCGGGTGAGGCGGCCACGCGCCAGCGGGCTCCACGGGATCACCCCCACGCCCAGGTCCTGGCACAGCGGCATCATCTCGCGCTCTTCCTCGCGGTACAGCAGGTTGTAGTGGTTCTGCATGGTGACGAAGCGGGTCCAGCCGTGCTTTTCCGCCACGTGCTGCGCCTTGGCGAACTGCCAGGCCCACATCGACGAGGCGCCGATGTAGCGCGCCTTGCCGGCCTTCACCACGTCATGCAGCGCCTCCATGGTCTCCTCGATCGGCGTGTGCGGGTCCCAGCGGTGGATCTGGTAGAGGTCCACGTAGTCGGTACCCAGGCGCTTGAGGCTGTTGTCGATCTCGCCGAGGATCGCCTTGCGCGACAGGCCCATGCCGTTGGGGCCTTCGTGCATGCGGTTGAACACCTTGGTGGCCAGCACGATCTGGTCGCGCTGGCCGAATTCCTTGAGCACGCGCCCGACGATCTCCTCCGAAGAGCCGTCCGAATACACGTTGGCGGTGTCGAAGAAGTTGATGCCCAGCTCCAGCGCCTTGCGCAGCAGCGGCCGGCTGGCCTGCTCGTCCAGCGTCCACGGATGGTTGCCGCGGCCGGGCTCGCCGTAGGTCATGCAGCCCAGGCAAAGGCGCGACACGTCCAGGCCGGTGCTGCCGAGTTTCACGTAGTCCATGGGGTTCTCCTGCAATGGGGACGGAAAGACGGGCTCCGGACCACAACGCATGGGCGCACGATCAGGTGGACACGTCCAGCCGCATGGGCGGCCGGCGGGCCGAAGCGTCACCGGCCCATGATAGCCAGTCGCACATTGCCGCGGCCGGCGTGCACAGGATACGTGCCATGGTTTCGGCATCGTTGCGGAAGACGTACGCGGATCCCCCGCCGGCCTGGGCGCCGGCGTATCGGTGCGCGTGGCGATGCCATCGCCGACACCCGCGCATCGAACAGTGCCGTTTGTGATGGAGGGCGGCGTGATCGACCAGCAACCGGCAGGCGGAGCCTGCCCGAGCGGTCGTGACGCTGGTACCCGCCGGCCGTCAGCCGGCCGCTTTGGCCTTGCGCTTCGTGCCCCTGGCGCGGTGCGCCGCCTGCGCACGATGCGCATCCAGGATCGCGCCGATCAGCCCCGGGAAGCGCTGCTCGATCTCCGCGCAGCGCGAGCTGTTGCGCATCTCCACGCCCTGCCGCTCGCTGCGGACCAGGCCGGCCTCGCGCAGTGCGCGGAAATGCTGCGACAGGGTGGACTTGGGGATGCAGCGGTCGCGGACCTGCAGGAAGTTGGAGCAGTTCTGCGCGCAGCCGGAATGGGCCAGTTCCGCGTAGATCGCCGCGCGCACGGGATCGGACAGCGCGTGGAGGATGCCCTCTACGGTGATGTCGTCGATCGATGGGTGGGTCAGCGGTCGCATGCCGGCATTTTACCAGCCCTTGATATATGGACCATAAGTTCATAATTTCGGAACTAACGTACATCAACCACCGCTTTTCCACCCACACAAGGCAACATCCCATGAGCAAGCTTGCAGGCAAGGTCGCCCTCGTCACCGGCGCCTCGAAGGGCATCGGCGCCGCCATCGCCCAGGCACTCGCCGCCGAAGGCGCGGCAGTGGCCGTCAACTACGCCTCCGACCAGGCCGGCGCCGACACGGTGGTCGCCCGGATCGCCGAGGCCGGAGGCAAGGCGTTCGCGGTGCAGGGCGACGTGTCCGGCGCGGACGGCGCCAAGGCCATCGTCGAAGCCACCGTCAAGGAGTTCGGCCGGCTCGACGTGCTGGTCAACAATGCCGGCGTCTACGCCTTCGGCGCACTGGAGGACATTACCGAAACGGAATTCCGCCGCCAGTTCGACGTCAACGTGCTCGGCCTGCTGCTGGCCACGCAGGCGGCGGCGCGGCATCTGGGCGAAGGCGGCAGCATCATCAACGTCGGCTCGCTGGTCACCCGCATCGCGCCACCCGGCAGCGCGGTCTACACCGGCACCAAGGGCGCGGTGGACGCGATCACCGCCGTGCTCGCGCGCGAGCTGGGCCCGCGCAAGATCCGCGTCAATGCGCTGAACCCCGGCATGATCGAGACCGAGGGTGCGCACGCGGCCGGCATGATCGGCTCCGACTTCGAAGCCGACGCCGTCGCCAGCACCCCGCTGGGACGCATCGGCCAGCCGCAGGACATCGCCTCGATCGCAGTGTTCCTCGCTTCTGACGACGCCTACTGGCTGACCGGCGAGCGCCTGTACGCCGGCGGCGGCATGCGCTGACCCTGCCGCGTGGCGCGCCGCGCAGGGCGCGTCACGCCGGGGCGCTTGCCGGCTGGCCGGCCAGGCGGATGCCTCGCGCCGCGACCCGAGCCGGCAACGCAGCCGGCAGTGGCCGCATACGTAACCCGCACGCCGCCTGTGGCGAAATACCCCATGCGCCCACCCCGGGCGCAGGATCGGCAAGCACATGCCGCCACCGTCCGGGCATCGCCCGTGGCGGCCGGCACGCACCCGCGCTTGGAACGCCCGCCGGCGCCCCCATTTCGCCTTCATCGTCCGATCCGGCCCTGTCTCCGACCCAACGCGAGGCCCTCATGTCGAACTACCGCAAGACGCCCGAGGCGGTCGCCCGCCTCACCCCCGAGCAATACCGCGTGACCCAGCAGAACGGCACGGAGCGCCCGTTCTACAATGCCTTCCACGATCACAAGGCGCCTGGCCTGTACGTGGACGTGGTCTCCGGCGAGCCGCTGTTCACCTCGCTGGACAAGTTCGACAGCGGCTGCGGCTGGCCCAGCTTCACCCGCCCGGTGGAAGCGGCCCACGTGGTGGAGCAGCGCGACACCAGCCACGGCATGATCCGCACCGAAGTGCGCTCGGCCCACGGCGACAGCCACCTCGGCCACGTTTTCCCCGACGGCCCGCGCGAGGCCGGCGGCTTGCGCTATTGCATCAACTCGGCCTCGCTGCGCTTCGTCCCGCTGGACGAGCTGGAACGCGAAGGCTACGGCGACTACCGCAAACTGTTCGAGCGCGATGGCCAGGGAGACGCGTCATGACCGCGGCCACCGAACGCGCCGTGCTCGCCGGAGGCTGCTTCTGGGGCATGCAGGAGCTGCTGCGCCACCAGCCCGGCGTGCTCGCCACCCGCGTGGGCTACACCGGCGGCGACATCGCCAACGCCACCTACCGCCATCACGGCAGCCATGCCGAGGCGGTGGAGATCGTGTTCGACCCGCAGCGCATCGATTACCGCCAGCTCTTGGAATTCTTCTTCCAGATCCACGACCCGACCACGCGCGACCGCCAGGGCAACGACGTCGGCAGCAGCTACCGCTCGGCGATCTTCTACACCAGCGAGGCCCAGAAGCGCATCGCCGAGGACACCATCGCCGACGTCGACGCCTCCGGCCTGTGGCCCGGCAAGGTGGTGACCGAACTGGCACCCGCCGGCGACTTCTGGGAGGCCGAACCGGAGCACCAGGACTATCTGCAGCACTACCCCACCGGCTACACCTGCCACTTCATCCGTCCCGGCTGGCGGCTGCCCAAGCGGACGGCCCGGCAGGACTGAAGCGCCCGGCCGGCCGGCGATACCTACAGGGCCGATGAAACATGCCGCACCATGCGGCATGTTTCATCCGTTCGCCGTGAGCGTAGCGAAGTGAAGTCGAAGGGCCCGGACGAAACGATGGGGCTGCCAGGTCGATAGCCGCCCGGATCATCCCGCGTGCCTTGACCGCAGCGATCGCCGATCCGGGTCCCACCGCGGCCAGACGCGCGTTCGAGGCGATGATGGGGGTGACCAGGATCGACATCGCCGCGATCGAGGCGGCGCGATGCGGCTGACGCTCGCCGGAGCGGTGGTATAAAGTCCTACATTTTGCGCCCAGCCCTTTGGCCGGACGCGGACACCACCACTCGGGAAAAGGCAGGCATGGGGATACGACGGCGGCATGACGGGACATCATGGGCCATCGCAGCGCTGTGTTTCATGGCGGCCTGCGCTCCCGCGGCCAGGGCGGAACAGCCGCATCCCGCGCCGCTCTTGACCACGCCATGGACCGCCGAGGCCGAGCGCAGCCCGGTTCCCCTGCCGGACTATCCCAGGCCGCAGATGACCCGCCGCGACTGGCTGGACTTGAACGGCCGCTGGGACTACATGGGCGGCCCGCGAGTCGCCGATCCCACCCGGGATCGCGCCGCCCCGCCGGCATTCCCGGCCAGGCCCGGGCAGATCCGTGTGCCCTTTCCGCCGGAGTCGTATCTTTCCGGCGTCATGCAACGGTCACCGGTCAACATGTGGTACCGGCGGCGCTTTACGGTGCCGAAGGCCTGGGCCGGGCGCCGGGTGCTGCTGCACTTCGGCGCGGTCTCCTACGCGTCGGTGGTCTACGTCAACGGGCATCGCGCCGGCACCCACCGGGGCGACTGGGAAGCCTTCGACATCGACCTCACCCGCTGGCTCCGCCCCGGCAGCAACGAACTGGTCGTCGGCGCGCGCGACACGCACGACGGCCGCCATTCCAGCGGCAAGGGCGCGGTCGACCACGGCGACTACACCTTCAGCTCGGGCATCTGGCAAACCGTGTGGCTGGAGCCGGTGCCCGACACGTATATCCGGCGCCTGGCGATCGCCCCCGACCTGGACCGGGCCAGCGTACGCGTGCAGCCTTTCGTGCAGGGAACGGCCGGCACCGTGCAGGTGGCGGTGACCGCCGCCGACGGCCGCACCGTAGGCGAGGCCAGCGGGCCCGGCACGCGGCCGCTGCGGATCCGCGTCGCCCACCCGCACCCGTGGTCGCCGGACGATCCCTACCTCTACGGCCTCGCCGTGCGCCTGCTCGATGCGCGCGGCCGCGTGCTGGACCAGGTGCACAGCTACTTCGGCATGCGCAGCATATGCCTGGGCATGGTCGGCGGCCAGCTGCGCCCCCTGCTCAACGGCCGGTTCGTGCTGCAGCTCGGGCCGCTGGACCAGGGCTACTGGCCCGACGGGATCTACACCGCGCCCAGCGACGCCGCAATCAAGCACGACCTGGAAACGGTCAAGCGGCTGGGTTTCGACATGGTCCGCAAGCACGCCAAGGTGGAACCGCAGCGCTGGTATTACTGGGCGGACAGGCTGGGCCTGCTGGTCTGGCAGGACATGCCGTCGATGTGGCTCCCCGACGACCATGCGCAGGCAGTGCGCGGCGAGTTCGAGCGCGAATGGCGCTCGATCATCGAGCAGCACGCCAACTCGCCGGCGATCGTCGCCTGGGTGCCCTTCAACGAAAACTGGGGCGCCTACGACGTCGCCCGGATCACCGCCTGGACCCAGCGCCTCGACCCGTCGCGGCTGGTCGACGGCAATACCGGCTACAACAACGCGCCCGGCTACCGCAAGGCGCCCGGCGATCCCGGCAACGGCGATTTCGACGACCGGCACATCTACGTCGGCCCCGGCGACCCGCCGCGCCCCAGCGCCACGCGCGCCGCGGCGCTGGGCGAATACGGCGGCGTGGGCGAGCTGGTGCCCGGGCACATGTGGCCGGGCAAGCACGGCTCGTATGCGATGGAACCCGATGCGCAGGCACTCACCGCGCGCTACGAGAAACTGCAGGCGGCGCTGTTGCCGCTGGTCATGCAGAAGGGCCTGAGCGCGGCCGTCTATACGCAGCTGACCGACGTCGAACACGAGGTCAACGGCCTGCTGACCTACGACCGGCGCGTGGAAAAGATGGATGCCGCGCGGGTGCGCGCCGCCAACCGGGCGCTGCTCGAGGCGGCGGAGAAGATCGGTGCGGGGACATGCGTGGCGCGCGGCACGCCTTGAGAAAGCTGTCTCGCCAGGGCGACACTCCAGACAGCCACGACTGGCGCCCCATGGCCACGGCTTCGGCCATGCCGGTCGCGGCCGTGGATGGCTTCCGTCCGGGCGCGCACTCAACTTACATGGCCGTCCCTGGGATGCTCGTCGCTGCCCGGCGCCAGCAGCGGGAATGCTGTGATGCGCAGCTTGGGCGCCGCGTAGGGCAGCAGGGTGAGCAGCTGCGGCGGGTCGCTGGCATCGGCCTGCGGCCGCCGCGGCACCGGGTCGGCGGCGCCCTCTTCCGCCTTCCAGCTCGCCACCAGCCGCCCTTCGACGCTGAGCGTCACCGGCGGATGCCGGCGCGAGAACGGCACCGGGCCGACCGGCTGCTCGACCCGGCGGAAGGTTGCGTTCTCCGGCAGGCCCATGCTCCAGCGCGACGCCGGGTAGACCAGCCAGTCGGCGGTCAATCCGCGCTGGCGCCACTTGATCCACGATTCGGCGATGGGCAGCGCGAACACCAGCGCGCCGTCGCGCACGCTCACCGAATCGTTGAAGCCAGGCACCGCCTTCGGCGCGCTCTCGAAGCTCAAGGCGATCGTGTCGCCCGGCCGCCACTCGCGATGCAGGGTCACGAAATGTCCGGCCCGTGCCGTCGGCTGCGCCTGGCCGTTCACTGCCAGCGTCGACCCGGTGGCCCAGCCGGGAATGCGCAGCTTCAACTCGAAGGCGACCGCCCGCGCCGGGTGCAGCACGATGTCCACCCGCGAGCGGAACGGGTAGTCCGTGCTCTGCTCGATCCGCAGCGGCACGCCCTGCACCTTCGTCCGCACCGTGCACGGCGCATAGACCATCGCCGCCACGCCGCCGTCCGCCGTCGCCATCCAGAGGCTGCCGGTGAGCTTGGGCCAGCCCTGGTGGAAGTTGGCGGTGCAGCAGCCGAAGTGGGGCTCCAGGCCGAACAGGTTGGCCTCCGGCCCGTTGCTGGTCCACGGCCGCCGGTGCAGGCTGGACTCGACCTGGTTGGGCTCCTGGTCGTACTGGTGCGCCCACATGTCATCGGTGAAGGCGCCCGGCAGCGCGTTGTAGGCGATCGTCTCCAGCCGGTCGGCCAACGCCGGGGCGCCGGTGATGGCCAGCGCCACTTCCAGCGAGAACATCGTTTCCACCACCGTGCACAGTTCGGTGCCCTGCGAGGGATTGCGGCCGGCCAGGTGCTCGTCGGCCGAGAACATGCCGTTCGGCAGGCCGTGGTAGGCGTCGAGCATCTTCAGCTGGTGATGCACGGCCTCGCGGTCCTGCACGCGGCCCGATACCAGCGACCACACCGGCGAGGACTTGAGCGCCATGGCGATGTTGACGCCGTGCACGCGCTGGCCCAGGTCCTTCATGAAAACGTCGTCGCCGCCCTTCGCCTCGAGCGCGGCCACGTCGACTTTCTGCTTGAACGGGAAATCGGCGAACATGCCCTGCCAGTCGAAGCCTTGCCGGCGCAGCAGCGCGGCCAGCTGCAGCAGACGCGGATCGCCGGTGCGGTCGTACAGCCACAGCACCGAGAGCAGCTCGTCCTGCCAGCGCGAGCGCCCCCAGTCGCGCAGCGGCCGCTTCGGCAGTTCGCCCAGCTGGTAGGCGAAATAGTTCGTCATCAGCCCGATCACCCGCGCGTCGCCGGTCAGCTCGTGGTACTGGGTGAGCACCTTGAGCATGACCATGCGCGGCCACCAGTCGTCGTTGCTGCGCGGGCCGAACATGCCGCTGGGCCAGGGGTTCTCCAGGGTCCAGTCGATGAATCGTTGTGCCTTCGCCTTCAGCGGCGCCGAATCCAGTTGCCAGGCCAGCGGCAGCAATCCGTCCAGGAAATACGGGCCGCGTTCCCAGGATTCGCCGCTGCCGCCCAGCCAGCCGCTGTCGGGCCCCACGTCGGCCCAGGTCTCGTCGAGGTGGCCACCCAGTCCCGCCGCCTGGATCTCCAGCTGCCGGCGCAACCAGCCCGCGGGCCGGATGGCGCCCGTGGGCAGCCGCCGGAAAGGCTGCCGCGCCAAGGGCGCACGTGGCGGCAGGGGCGCGCCTGAAGCGGTGCCGGCATCGTCCGACGGCGCATCGCCGACCGCGGTGTCCGCGGCGCGCAGCGTACCGGGCAAGGCCGAGGCCAGGCCCAGCACGCCGGATGCGCGCAGGAAATCGCGCCTGCCCTGGAACGGATCATGCCCTGTCATGCTGGTCTCCGTGGTTGCGCTCGCCTGGCGGGCGCGAATGCAAGGCACGTGTCTCGTTTCGCCGCGCCCCATCGCCGGCAAGAAAACAAATAATACGACAATAGTACATCCGCCAGGATGCTCGCCGCCGCTCGCTTCCGCGTCGGCCCGTCACGCTACGGGTTACGCGGTCTTTTCGAAGACACGGGAAGCAGCACCACATGGTGCGGGCCCGCGCCGACATGATGTAGCGCGACGTATCCGCCCTCGACGGCAGCGGCGTAGCCGAGCGCATGCCCGCTGTCCCAGGCCAGCTGCCCGTCGATCCATACCTTGGCCGGGACGGCCGACGGCAGGGAAACCGTCCCCGAGGTGCCCGCGGGAACATCCACGTCCATGGACAGGCCACCCGCACGCTGGCGCCAGCCGACCTTCAACGGCCCGTGCGGCGTGGGCAGCGCACCGCGCGCCCAGGCCACCGCACCGGGATGCGGCGCGATCCGCCAGGTCACGAATCCGGGCGCCGTGGGGCGCGCGCCCAGCAGCTCGTTGCTCAGCAGCGGCACCACGCCGGTCGACCAGCCATGCGCCATCGACGTATAGCCCTGCTCGTACGGGGCGCCGCCGGCGCCGATGCCTTCCCAGTCGGTGGCCCCCGGATCGTGGCCCGCCATCCAGCCGTAAAGCCGCCGGATTTCGTCGATGGCCGAGGCGGTTTCTCCGCGCCGGAAACGGGCGCGTATCTCGAAATAGGAGACGAAGGGATAAACGCGACGGTGGCCGCCGGGGATCAGCGTATCGTTGTCCATGAAGGCGTTGCCATAGGGCAAGGCCGTATGCGCGGAAAGATAGTCCAGCAGGGAACGCGCACGCGATGGACCGGCGACGCCCGCCAGCACGGCGATGGCGTTGCCGTCCTGGCCGTGCCTCGCTGGCCCCTGGGCGGCATCCAGGTACGCCCCCGCCCCGGCATCCCACAGCCGGCGATTGATCGCGGCGGCCACCTTCGCCGCGCGCCGCGACCACCGCCCGGCGTCGGCACGGTGGCCCAGGAACGCCGCCAGGCGCGCCGCGTCGCGCAGCGCCAGCACGTACAGCGCGTTGTAGTAGGCCACCTCGCCGCTGCGCGGCAGGAATGCGTAGTCGCCGTAGCCGGCCGTGCCGTTCAGGCCCTTGTCGAGCAGTCCACCGGCGTCGGTCACCGACCGGCACCAGCGATCCAGGATCCTGCGCAGATGGGGGTAACTCGCCGTCGCGAACGTGCGGTCGCCGGTGTAAAGCACGTTGTCCCACACGTCCACGACCCACCACATCGGATAGTCAAACAACGGCAGCGTGTAGCGGCGGATGGAAGCCGGCGCCATCCAGCCGTCCGCGCGCTGGTGGCGCGCCACGTCCAGCAGCACGTTGCGCGCCGCGCCCTGCAGGTCGGGGCCGTGCGTCAGGTAGGCGGTGAGCGCCGACACGGCCAGGTCGCCCACGTAGGGATCGCGGTCCCGCTTGGCGCCGTCGAGCAGCACGCGCCGGCCCCGCAGGAAGGCGCTGCCGGCCTGCCGCGGCTCGATGTTGCCGGCACGGAAGACCGCATCGGTGAGCTCGTCGGTATACGAGGCGCCGTACCAGTAGCGATCAAGCTCGGGGTCGGACGACAGGAACCAGCCGGTGTAGCTCGCCGGCGTGCCCAGGTAGGGCGTGAAATCCAGCCACGCCTTGCGCAGGACCACGCGTCCGTACGGTTCGGCGTAGGGCGCGTCGCCCGGCAAGGCATCCAGGCTGATCTTCACGTAGCGGAAGCCGTGCAACCCGTCGGCGCACAACCGGTGCCCGTGCCGGCAGCCGTGCGTGT
>Ga0164242_10007489_pt1 | contig 11943 bp, 10 predicted proteins | sample OricomgcompostMG_FD_108783 | JGI IMG/M metagenome (GOLD analysis project Ga0164242, IMG submission 108783) | Miracle-Growth compost microbial communities from Emeryville, California, USA - Original compost - Miracle growth compost (MG) ... | reverse complement strand
GCAGTCGGCGGAGCAGCTGATCGCGACATACTCCGATCTGAAGCCGGCCGACCTCGCCAGCACCCTGCTCGACCTGCCCGAGCAACGCAGGCTCGAGGTTGCGGGCGAGCTGCCCGACGATCGTCTCGCGGACGTGCTCGAGGAGATGCCGGAAAGCGACCAGGTCGACATTCTGGGGCGGCTCGACGACGACCGTGCGGCCGACGTGCTCGATCAGATGCAACCGGACGATGCAGCCGACCTGATCGCTCAGTTGCCGGAGGGCCGCGGTGAACACCTTCTCGAGTTGATGCAGCCCGAGGAGGCCGACGACGTGCGCATGCTGCTCAGCTACGCGCCTGACACCGCGGGCGGTCTGATGACGACCGAGCCGGTCATCCTTTCCGCGGACGCAACCGTGGCTGAGGGCCTCGCCCTGATCCGTCGCTCGGACCTCGCGCCGGCGCTCGGCGCCGCCGTCTGCGTGACGCTGCCGCCGTACGAGCCTCCGACCGGTCGATTCCTCGGCATGGTGCATTTCCAGCGGATGCTGCGCTACCCGCCACACGAGCGGCTCGGCACGATCCTGGATCAGACGATCGAGCCGGTCTCCGCCGACACGTCGGCCGCTGAGGTCTCCCGCATCCTGGCCAGCTACGATCTGGTCTCGGTGCCGGTCGTCGACGACGGCCATCGACTCGTCGGGGTGGTGACCATTGACGACATCCTCGACTATCTCCTCCCCGACGACTGGCGAAGTCACGACGAAGACGACGACGTGCGAACCGAAGACGACGACGTGCGAAAGCGCCCGCCCGGAGCACGGGCGAACACCACGACCACGATCGGGAACACCGGAAGGAGGGTGAGCAATGGCACGAGCTGACAAGAGCGAGATCCGCTTGGATGCCCCGAAAGGGCTCCGCACGACCGTGCTGTCGCGGCGGCGCGGCGACAGCGACACGTTCGGCCGCTTCACGGAATGGATCGCCCGCGCCATGGGCACCCCGTGGTTTCTGTTCGTCCTCACACTGTTCTGCGCGGTCTGGCTGCTCTGGAACATCTGGGCACCGGACGCCCTGCGTTTCGACTCCGCGAAGATCGGCTTCACGGCGCTCACCCTGATCCTGTCACTGCAGGCCTCGTATGCCGCTCCCCTGATCCTGCTCGCGCAGAACCGTCAAGACGACCGCGACCGCGTGCAGATCGAACAGGACAGGCAGCGCGCCGGACGCAACCTCGCCGACACCGAATACCTCGCACGCGAAGTCGTCGCGCTCCGGCTGGCGATCAAAGACATGGCGTCGAAGGACTTCATCCGCACCGAGCTGCGGTCACTTCTGGAGGAACTCGACCGCGACCGGGATGCCGACGGTTCGGAGCGCATCGGTGGCTGATCCCATCCGCCCGGCCGCGACGGCCGAAGCGGTCCGGAGCGCCCTGACGCGGGTTCTCGACCCGGAGATCCGCAAACCGATCACCGAGCTCGACATGGTCTCGGCGGTCGAGGTGGATGCCGCCGGCCGGGCCAGCGTGGCGATCAAACTCACGATCGTGGGCTGTCCGGCCGCCGACACCATCGAACGCGACGTGCGTGCTGCGACGGCCGCGACGCCCGGGGTGACCGACGTCGACGTCGAGGTCAGCACCATGTCACGCGAGGAGCGGGCGGCGCTGACCGCCAAGTTACGTGGCGGCAAGGCCTCCCGCGGAATCCCCTTCACGCCCGACTCCCTCACCAGGGTCTACGCGGTCACCAGCGGCAAGGGCGGCGTCGGCAAGTCGACGCTGACCGCGAATCTCGCGGTCGCCCTCGCGGCGCGCGGGCTGCAGGTGGGGCTCGTGGATGCCGACGTGTACGGCTTCTCGATCCCGGGCATCCTCGGTCTCGTACACGACGGGGTGACGCAGCAGCCGACGCGGGTGGACGACATGATCCTGCCGCCGATCGCCTTCGGCGTGAAGGTCGTCTCGATCGGGATGTTCCTGGACCCCGCGCGCGGACAGGGCGCCTCCACCGCCGTCGCGTGGCGCGGTCCGATGCTGCATCGCACCATCCAGCAATTCCTCACCGACGTCTACTTCGGCGATCTCGACATCCTGCTGCTCGACCTGCCGCCGGGCACCGGCGACGTCGCGATCTCGATCGGACAGCTGCTGCCGGGCGCCGACGTGCTCGTCGTCACCACCCCGCAGCCGGCTGCGGCCGACGTCGCTGTGCGCAGCGGAATCGTCGCCCGGCAGACCGGGCAGAGCGTGTACGGCGTTGTGGAGAACATGGCGGGGCTGACGCAGGCCGATGGCACGGTGCTCGACCTCTTCGGCTCCGGCGGCGGTGCCGAGGTCGCCGAGAGGCTGTCCGAGGGGCAGGATGCCGCGGTTCCGCTACTGGCCAGCGTGCCGCTGAGCGTGCGCCTGCGCAGCGGGGGCGATGCCGGCGAGCCGATCGTGCTCGCCGATCCGGCCGATCCAGCGGCAGCCGCGATCATCGCCGTTGCCGAGCGGCTCGCCGCCCGCCCGCGCAACCTCTCCGGCCGCAGGCTCACGCTCTCCGTTGAGTAGCGCCCGGCTCGCAGACGCTCCCGAAAACAGGAGAATCTGCATCTCGCCTTCGAGAACAGGAGGATCTGACCTGCTTCCGCGTCTTTCTCCTGTTTTCAGACCTGAGGCCTGCCGGGTCAGCGCGGCTCCACGACGCGGGCGAGCAGCTCGGTGAGCAGACGTTCCGTGAGCGGGTGCGGCAGCGCCCCGATCAACGCCATGAACGGAGCGAGCCGGTCCGGGAGGCGCGCGTCCGCGCCGGAGGAGGCGTCCGCGTGCCCATCTTCGGCTGCTCCGACCAATCCGAGCGCCTGAAGCAGCGCGAATGCCGCCTCCGCGTTCGGCACGCCGGCAGTGCCACCCGACGCAGCCGAGCCGGGCCCGCCCGGCAGCGCAGCGAGCACGTCGCCCGGCAAGCCTGCGAGCACATCCTCGGCGGCCAACGGCGGCACGCCCCGCACCTCGTCGGCTGCCGCGACGAGCGCGGCGCACAGTTCGTCCAGTCCGCGTTCGGTCACGGGCGTGATGGTCAGATGCGTCGTGCCGGGCAGGAGCACGCCGTCGGCTTGGGCGAGCGGCGGCTGCAGCTGCAGAATCCAGCCGTGCTCGCGGGCCTGATCGCCCCAGTGATGGGCGTCGACGCGCCGTTCGACCGGAACGGTCTCGTCCGTTGTCACGGCGATCAACGGCCCGACCGGGTCTCCGACGACGCGCAAGCCCTCGATCTGCTCGATCGTCTGCCGGATGCGCCGGGTCGAGCGCAGACACGACGCCGCCAGTTCCGCGAATCCATCGACACCGAGACGCTGGATGATCGCCCACGACGCCGCGAGCGGTCCGGCCGGCTTCGACCCCAGCAGGGTGGGATTGACCACGGGATAGCCTGGCCACGACGTGGTCGCGAAATACTGCGCGCGCTGGCGGTCCCGACCGCGCTGCAGCAGCACGCTCACCCCCTTCGGAGCGTACCCGTACTTGTGCAGGTCCGCCGAGATGCTGGTCACACCCGGCACCCGCAGATCCCAGGCCGGCAACGGCGCCCCGTCGGCGGTCCGCCAGAACGGCAGGATCAGTCCGCCGATGCAGGCATCCACGTGACAGGCGACCTCGGCGGCCGCGCATGCACCGGCGACCTCGCCGATCGGATCGAGCGTCGCGAACGGATAGGAAGGGGCCGAGACGACGACGAGCGCGACGTCCGGTCCGATACGTTCGATCATCGCGGCCGCGGTCGGCGCTCCGGCGGTCGCGTCGACGGGTACCAGGTCGAGCGTCAGCCCGAACAGCGCCGCCGCCTTGTGGAAGGCAGCGTGCACGGTCGCCGGCGCGACCACCCGCGGTCGCGCGAACGCCTCGGAGTCTGCGCTGGCGCGCCAGACATCCCGTGCGGTCTTGACGGCGAGCAGGCAGGACTCGGTGCCACCGCTGGTCACCGATCCGACGACATCGTCGCCGCCGCCGCCGCCGCCGCCGCCGCCGAGCAGCGTACGCACGAACCCGACCACCTCGCGCTCGAGCACCGCGACGGAGGTGAACGTCGTCGGATCGAGCCCGTTCACCGGCTGCATCTCGCGTGCCGCGGCGGCGGCGAGCTCATCGAGTTCCTCACGGCCAGGATCGTAGACATAAGCGAGCACGCGTCCGCCGTGCGTCGGGGCATCCGCTGCGCGCAGCTCCCGCAGCCGGTCCAGGATGCCGTCCGCCGGCATCCCGCCCGTGGTCTCAGTTCGCATCGACGTCCTCCTTGCGCAGTCGGTACCGCATGATCGGGATGATGCTGAGGCCGACGATCACGGCGGGGACGACGCTGAAGCTGGCGACGATCCCGGCCACCGATGCGGCGGATTGCTGCACGTCGTGCGCGCCGGTGCTCGCCACGTAGCCGCTGACCGCAAGCACGATCGCCAGCACGGTGGCCCCGAGCGCCATCCCGGTCGTCTCCCCCGCCGTCCACATGCCACCGAAGATGCCGGCCCGGCCCGGCCCGGCCGTACGCGCGTCGTGCGAGATCACGTCCGGCAGCATCGCCATCGGCAGCGACTGCATTCCGGCGTAGCCGGCGCCGCACAACGCGACCGGCAGGTAGATCCAGGCTCCCGGCGCCCAGAACAGGCCCACCATCGAGAGTGCGGCCAGCCCGAACAGGATGCTGGCGAGCAGGAATCCACGCTCCTTGCCGATACGCCGAGCGATCATTCCCCACAGCGGGGTGACCAGGAGCGCCGGCCCGATCAGCGCGACGAACAGCAGCGTGACGGCATCCTGCGAATCCAGCACACGCTTGGCCACATAACTGGCCGCGGCAAGCATCTCGCCGGTGGCCATCCCCTGCAACAGAAACGCGGTCAGCAGTACGCGGAACGGTTGGCTGGTGCGTAGCGCGCGCACCCCGTCGGCGTAGTGCTCCCGCAGCGACACGCGCGGAGGCCGGGCCGCCGGCTCAGGGGCGGTCTTCGGCGCGACGAAGCTGGAGAACACCATCCCGATCCCGATCACGACTCCAGCGGCCACAGCCATCACGAGGTAACCGGCATACGGGTTGTGCGGTACCGCGTCGCGCAGCGCCGGCCCGCCCGCACCGAAGAGCAGGATCGCCAAGGTCAGCACCACCACTCGCCAGGTCAGCAGGCGGATGCGCTGGTCGTAGTCGTCGGCCAGCTCTGCCGGCAGCGCGATGTAGGGAACCTGGAACAGACTGAACGCGGTGGCGGTGAGCAGAAAGGCGACGAAGACCCACACCCCGGCGGCGATCGGGGGCACGCCGGCCGGCACCGCGAACGTCAGGATGAAGAACACCGGCAACGCCATTCCGCCGGCGATCATCAGGCCGCGGCGCGAGCCACGACGCGCCAGCTGCGCGTCGCTGCGGCCGCCGATCACGGGGTCGATGACGACATCCCAGACCTTCGCCGCGGTGACCAGGATGCCCGCGGCGATCGCCGCAACACCGAGCGTGTCGGTCAGATAGAACACCAGCACGAGGCCGGGCAGGGTCGAGAAGCCGCCCGTCCCCAGGGAGCCGATGGCGTATCGGGCGACGGTCGTTCGGGTGAGCGCGGTGCGGGTAAGCGATGAGCGCGGCGTTGCGGCCATCCTCGAATGCTAGTGGATGCGATCAGGTCGCTTCGTTGTCGAACGGCGGCACGCTGCTCGCCGTCACGGTGGCGAGGTCATCGGACGCGTCGTCCTCCTCACCGTCTGCGCGGGCTGCGGCACCGGCCACAGCTGCACCAGCGATCTCCGAGCTCTCGATCGCGATCGTGGCCGAATCGTTGCCTGATGATCGTGATTCATCCGGTTCCGGATCGTCATCCAGCAGTGCTTCGCGAATGATGCGTCGCGGATCGTACTGGCGCGGATCGAGTTTTTTCCAGTCCACGTCGAAGTCCGGACCGAGCTCGTCGCGCATCCGATCCTGCGCATTGTTCGCCATCGAGCGCAGGTTGCGCACCAGTTGGCCGAGCTTCGCGGCGTATGTCGGCAGGCGCGTCGGGCCCAGCAAGAAGACGGCGATCACCGCGATCACCAGAATCTTGTCGAAAGTCAGCCCGAACACCAGAACAGACTAACGCGTGCGCCTGCGCATTACGCACCCGTGTGGGCCGTATTCTGGTGCAGAAGTTGGTGCCGGAAAGGCGGAACGTGTCTGACAACGACAGAAACTGGAAGTTCGCGAGCGACCTCGTCGATGAGACCGACGTGATCGCGCGGGCGCGCGCGCAAGCGCTCGAGCTCGGCGTCGAGCCGATCGCGGCCGCGATCGGCGCCCAGGCGGCCGTCATCGTCGCGGCCACCGGCGCGCGCAACATTCTCGAGATCGGCACCGGTGTCGGCGTTTCCGGCCTCTGGCTGCTGCGCGGCGGGACCACCGCGATGCTCACCTCGATCGACTCAGAACTCGACCACCAGCAGCACGCCCGCGCAGCATTCACCGAGGCGGGCATCCCGGCCACGCGGGTGCGGCTGATCACCGGACGCGCCATCGACGTGCTGCCTCGAATGAACGAGGACGCATATGACATCGTGCTCGTCGACGCCGACCCGGCTTCGGTGATCGAATACGTCGAGCACGCGTTGCGGCTGGTGCGGCCCGGCGGAACCGTGCTGGTCGCGCACGCCCTCTGGAAGGGCCGCGTTGCCGACCCGGCTCAGCGCGACGCGATCACCTCCGGCTTCCGGAGTCTGGTCACCGAGATCGCCGCATCCGCAGCCGTTGTCAGCGCACTGAGTCCGGTCGGAGACGGATTGCTCCAGCTGACGAAACTGGGCGCCTGAGAGCCCCTGCGCTCAGGCGGAGACGACGCTCGCCAACGCGTCGTGCAATTCCTTGGCCTCGTCGTCGTTCACCGATACGACGAGCCTTCCACCACCCTCGAGCGGGACGCGCACGATGATGAGTCGTCCCTCCTTCACAGCCTCCATGGGCCCGTCTCCGGTTCTCGGCTTCATGGCCGCCATGTAGCTCCCCTTTCGTGGATGTGTTCATCCATTATCGACTACGGAACACGGCCCGCGGAAATCGGGGGCCCGGCTCGGTCCCGCACGAGGCCGGATCAGGGTGGCGACCAGTCGTATCCGTCCACGCCCCAGCAGATCAGAAGCCATCCCAGCTGCAACGCGAGCGCGACGATCACCATGGCGACCCTGTACACCCGACTGCGCGGTTGCGCGATGCTTCCCAGCATCGGGAACATCGGCATCAACAGCCGGAACGTGCTCGACTGCGGAAAGAAGACCGCAAGCAGGTAGATGGCGTAGGACGCGACCCAGAGTCGCAGGTCGGCGCCGAGCCTGCGCACCGATGGCATGAACATCCACAGTGCGAAGATCGCCACCACGAGCGCCAGCACGACGTAGCCCAGCACGGCAGGCATGCCGAGCCAGGTGTGGAACCACCAGCGCGCCGCGTCGACCCACGGCGCGAACGGGCTCAGCGCGTGATACCCGATGTAGTCGGCACGCCAGGACAGCTCGGTGGCGGCATACGCGTTCAGGTCGCCGGTGACGCCGGCGGCGATGGCCGGCCACGCGAACCCGGCCACGACGGCCACGCCCGTTGCGCACATCGACGCAACGCGCTCGGCGACCGGGAACGGGTCGCGCGCACGCGTGAACCAGCGGTACACGACGTGCAACCCGAGCGCGAGCGCGAACGCGAGCGCTCCTGGGCGCACGAAGCCGAGCAGGAGCACCACCGGCATCAGCCACGCGTAATTCCTACGCACCAGCAGGTACAGAGCCAGCACGAGCAGGAAGACGAACATCGACTCCGCGTACGCGAGCTGGAACAGCGGCGAGGTGGGCGCGACACAGAACAGCACCGTCGCATAGAGCGCGGCCGACGACCCGATCCTCGGCGCCAGCAACCGATTGAACAGCAGAGCGGCGCCGAGTCCGAACGTGACCGAGACACAGGCGGCCATGACGGGCCACGGCAGTCGAGTCACGAACATCAGCGCGCCGACAAGGTACGGGTAGCCGGGCAGGAACGCCCACGCGTTCTGTCCGACGTGCCCGTCGTCCGTCAGCGGCAGCGTGGCCGGATAGCCCCCGGCCTCGACGATGTCGTACCAGCGCCCGTCCCAGATCGAGGCGAAGTCAAAGTAGCCGGGGTGCGCCCCCGTCCACGGGTTGCCTCCCTGCACACTCGCGAGCACGACGAGAAAGACCGTCGTCACCACCCGCGACAGTGCGTACACGACGATGACCTTCGCCCACCACGCGGTCAGCCGGTAGTGCACGCGCAGCATGACGGACGGGCGACGCCCGTGCCGCCGATCGGTCGTGGTCGCGGTCAGGCCGCCGTCAGCCACGACCGCAGCCCGGTCTCGCACGCGACGATCTCGTTCAGCGCGACCCGCTCGTCGTCCGCGTGTGCCTTCAGTGGGTCACCTGGTCCGTAATTCACGGCCGGGATGCCGAGGGCCGAGAAGCGCGCCACGTCGGTCCAGCCGTACTTCGGCTTCGGCTCGGCACCGACGGCCGCGACGAACTCCCGTGCCAGTGGCGTGTCGAGTCCCGGCCGCGCACCGTCCGCCGCGTCGACGACCGTCACCTCGTGACCGGGGAACAGCGCGGCGACGTACTCCGAGGCCTCGTCGGCGGTGCGGTTCGGCGCGAAGCGGTGGTTGACGTGCACGATGCACTCGTCGGGGATCACGTTCGTGGCGACGCCACCGGTGATGCCGACCGCGTTCAACGACTCCCGATACACCAGACCTTCGACCTCGACCGCGCGCGGCCGATAGGCGGCGAGCGTGCCGAGCACGTCCGCGGCCTTATGAATCGCGTTCTCGCCGACCCATGGACGCGCCGCGTGCGCCCGTTTCCCCGTGCTGCGCACATCGACGCGCAGCGTGCCGTTGCATCCGCCTTCGATGCCGGCGCTCGTCGGTTCGCCGAGGATGGCGAAGTCGCCGACGAACAGGTCGGGACGATTGCGCGCAAGGCGGCCCAGCCCGTTGCGCGAGCTGGCGACTTCTTCGTTGTCGTACCACATCCACGTGACGTCGAGCGCCGACTCGGCCAGCTCCGCGGCCAGCTTCAGCTGCACCGCGACCCCGGCCTTCATGTCGACCGTGCCGCGTCCCCACAGGGAGTCGACGCCGTCGACGGTCTCGAACCGGGATGGAAGGTTGTCGTTCACCGGAACGGTGTCGATGTGGCCGGCGATGATCACCCGACGAGAGCGGCCCTGATTTGTGCGCGCGACGACGCAGTCGCCGTCGCGGCTCACCTCGAGGTGTGCCAGGCCCGCGATGGATGCCTCGATCGAGTCCGCGATCCGCCCCTCGCCACCGGAGACCGATTCGATGTCGCAGAGCGCTCGAGTGAGGTCGACGGCCGACGTGCCGAGGTCGAGAGGCAGGGCATTCATCCTACTAATCTAGAGCCATGCCGACGCCTCCCTCACCCGAATCCACGACGCCATCGCACGCCTGGGGCTCCGGTCTGGCAACGATCGCCGGCGACGGCACCGTGCTGGACACGTGGTATCCGTCACCGGAACTGGGCCGCATCCCGCAGGGACGGGATCGGTGGATCGCGCCGGCCGAACTCGAGTCGCTCGCGACCGACGACGCACGACGCAACGTGCGCGTCGACATCGTGACGGTCGAGATCGATCTCGCGGCGGCACCGGCGGACACCTCGGATGCCTACCTGCGGTTGCACCTGCTCTCGCACCTGCTCGTACGTCCGAACAGCATCAATCTGGAGCGCATTTTCGCCGTCTTGCCGACGGTCGTGTGGACGAACGCGGGCCCCGTGCACCCGGATGACTTCGCGCGGCTGCGACCGAGTCTGCAACGGGCGGGCATCCAGGCATCCGGAGTGGACAAGTTCCCCCGCCTGACCGACTACGTCACCCCGGAGCGGGTGCGGATCGCCGACGCGTCCCGGGTGCGACTCGGAGCGCACCTGGCGCCGGGCACGACCGTGATGCACGAGGGCTTCGTGAACTACAACGCCGGAACGCTCGGCTCCTCGATGATCGAGGGTCGGGTGTCCCAGGGCGTCGTCGTCGGTGACGGCAGCGACATCGGCGGCGGGGCATCCATTATGGGCACCCTCTCCGGCGGCGGCACACAGCGGGTGGCGATCGGTGAGCGCGCGCTGCTCGGGGCGAACTCCGGCATCGGCATCTCGATCGGCGACGACTGCGTGGTGGAGGCGGGTCTGTACGTGACGGCGGGCACGAAGGTGGTGGTCGTGGGCTCCGCCCCGACCGCGGACGGCCGCGCTCAGGTCGTGAAGGCTCTCGAACTCTCGGGCGTGCCGAATCTGCTCTTCCGCCGCAACTCGCTCTCCGGCGCTGTCGAGGTGCTGCGCCGCGACGGCGGCGGCATCGTGCTCAACCAGGCGCTGCACGCGTAGCGGCCCGACATCCTTCCCGGCGAGGTCCGGGACCTGGGTGTCGGCTACCATGGCGTCACACCCGCGTCGGCGTTGACGCGGGCCGACCCGAGGAGTGACGTGGGAACCGACGCACCGCGCATCGGAAGAAGGCATCCGTTCTGGCGTGTCGTCGTCGTGGTGTTCGTCCTCATCCTCACCCTCGCCGTCATCGCCGGCGGGCTCGGCATCTGGACCGTCACGCGATCGTTCCCGCAGGTGAGCGGCACCGTCGACATCGCGGGACTGAAGCAGTCGGTCACGGTGCTGCGCGACGACGCCGGCATCCCGCAAATCACCGCGGCGAACGCGCACGATCTCTTCATGGCAGACGGCTATGTGCAGGCGCAGGACCGCTTCTGGGAGATGGATTTCCGTCGCCATGTCACCGCCGGCCGGCTCTCCGAGCTGTTCGGCGCCAGCCAGATCGGCACCGACACCTTCATCCGCACCCTCGGTTGGCGACGCGTCGCCGAGCAGGAGGTGAACGCGATGGACGCCACATCGCTGTCGTACTACCAGGCGTATGCGGACGGCGTGAACGCCTACCTGAAGGAACACAAGGGCGCCGGCATCTCGCTCGAGTACGCGGTGCTTGGGCTGCAGCACCCTGGTTACACGCCCGAGAAGTGGACGCCGGTCGATTCGGTCGCGTGGCTGAAAGCGATGGCATGGGATCTGCGCTCCAACCTCGACGACGAGATCGACCGGGCGCTGCTGGCGACGAAGCTGACGCCCGACGAGGTGTCGACGTTGCACCCGTCATACCCGTACGACGCGCATCCGACGATCACGGGTCTGGGCGACTCGAGCGCACAGAGGGTCACCCAGGATGTCATGCGGTCATCCGCGCCGTCGAAGGATGCGGACGCCTCGACGGACGGCAGGACGGCACTGTCGGTGGATGCCGCCGGCGCGCTTCAACGACTGCAGGCCTCGCTCGCGGAGTTGCCGCGGTTGATCGGGCCGTCAGGCAGCGACATCGGATCCAACTCGTGGGTCGTGTCGGGGACGTACACGGCGAGCGGCAAGCCTCTGCTCGCCAACGATCCCCACCTCGGGCCCGTGATGCCGAGCGTGTGGTACCAGATCGGCCTGCACTGCGCGACGGTGAACGCCACGTGCGCATTCGATGTCGCCGGCTACAGTTTCAGCGGTCTGCCCGGCGTGGTGATCGGACACAACGCGAAGATCGCCTGGGGATTCACGAACCTCGGCCCCGACGTCGCCGACCTGTTCGTGGAGAGGACAGCAAAGGGCGGCTACGTCTACGACGGCAAGACCGTGCCGTTCGCCACGCGCACCGAGACCATCACGGTCGCCGGCGGCAAACCCGTGACGATCACGGTACGTTCCACCGGCCATGGCCCGATCGTCAGCGACCTCACCGGCCAGTACGCCGCGATCACGAAGGGATACCGGAAGGCGGGAACGGCTTCGGTGCCGGCCGGAAAGTACGAGCTTTCCCTGCAATGGACAGCACTGCGGCCAGGGCATACCGCCGAGGCGATCTTCGCGCTGGACGCAGCG
>Ga0164242_10007488_pt1 | contig 11943 bp, 13 predicted proteins | sample OricomgcompostMG_FD_108783 | JGI IMG/M metagenome (GOLD analysis project Ga0164242, IMG submission 108783) | Miracle-Growth compost microbial communities from Emeryville, California, USA - Original compost - Miracle growth compost (MG) ... | reverse complement strand
CGTAGACCTGGTGCCCGAGCGGCTGGGCCGGCTGGCCCGGCGGGGAATCGAAACCGTCGACCTGCGTGAGGCATCCGATCTCGGCGAGCTGATCCGTGACCGCACGGACGGGCGCGGAACCGACGCGGTGATCGACGCCGTGGGCATGGAGGCGCACGGCTCCGGCGGCGCCAAGGCGGTGCAGCAGCTCAGCTCGCTGTTACCGGATGCCGTCGCCGGGCCGTTGATCAGCAAGGCCGGCCTTGACCGGCTCGCCGCGTTGTACGCCGCGATCGACATCGTGCGCCGTGGCGGCACCATATCGATCGTCGGCGTCTACGGCGGCAAACTGGACCCGCTGCCGATGTTCACCTTGTTCGACAAGCAGATTCAGCTGCGGATGGGCCAGGCCAACGTCAAACCCCGGGTCGAGCGGCTGATGCCGCTGCTCACCGACGACGACCCCCTGGGCGTCGACACCTTCGCCACCCACGAGCTGCCGCTGGAGCAGGCGCCGCACGCTTATCAGATATTTCAGGAGAAGCGCGACGGCGCGGTGAAGGTCCTGCTCAAGCCGTGACGTCACCGGCCAACAGGTGCGCGGCCTCGAATAGCAGCGCGTGGGTGAACGCCTGCGGCAGATTGCCGCGCAATTGGCGCTGGCCGACGTCGTACTCCTCGGTGAGCAGGCCGGGCGGGCCGCACGCGGTGCGGCCCCGCTCGAACCACTGCAACGCCGCAAGTTCGTTGCCCTGCTGGTGATCTGCCATGGCCATCGCAAAGTTGCACAACAGGAACGCTCCTTCGGCTTCGCCGAGCTCGCGCTGGTCGGGCCGGTATCGGTAGACGAAGCCGTCCCGGGTCAGCTCATGGCGCACCGCGGCCAGGGTAGCCACCGTGCGGGGATCATCGGCGGGGACGGCCCCGCGCAGGCTCGGCAGCAGCAGGGCCGCGTCGATCCCCGGGTCATCGGATGCGCGTTGCCATCGGCCGTCGCGGTGCAGGCAGTCGGTGCTGGTATCGGCGACCAGCTTGTCGGCCAGCTGGTGCCAGCGTGCGCCTTCAGCCAGTGACGCCACGCCGGCGATACGGCGCAGTCCGGCCGCGCACATCAGCCGCGAATGCGCCCAGCGCCGGTTGTCGAGTTCCCACACGCCGGCGTCGGCGTCACCGCAACGCTTTTCGATCGCGTCCACCAGGGTGTGCACCGCACCCCAATGGGTGCTGTCCAGCCGGTCCAGTCTCGCTGCGGCGGCCAGCAGCAGCAGCGCCTCCCCGAAGTTGTCGAGCTGGAACTGCCCGCGCACCCAGTTGCCGGTTTTGACCGCGGCACCCGGGTAACCCGGCAGCGGCAGATCCTCTTCCGGCGGCGGTGCGCTGGCGTCGACACAGTAGGCCGGTCGCAGGTCGGGTCCGTCGTCCAGCACCCGCTCGGTGACGAACCGGACGGCGTCATCCAACAGCGGGTGCGGCCCGGCGGCGGCGATCGCCTGCCCGGTGTAGCACTGGTCGCGGATCCAGCAGTAGCGATAGTCGAAATTGCGGCCGGCCTTGGCCCGCTCCGGCAACGACATTGTCGCCGCGGCCACCATCCCGCCGCCGGTGCTGGTCAGCCCGCGCAACACCGCATACGCGAGCTGGGCGTCGACATCGGCCAGGGTGCCGGTGAGTTCGGGAACCGCTTCCTTCCATGCGGTTTCGGTGGCCCGCCAGGCCTGTGCGGCGTCGACCGGCTGATCGGGCAGTTCTCGATCGGATAGCTCGAGCACCAGGTCGTGGTCGCGGCCCGGTTCCACGTCGAGCACCAGGTGCAGCGCCCCGTCGCCGGGCCGGCTGGCCTGGCCGGCACCGGTCCACCGGAACCGGTGCGGTCCCGAGCGGCCGGTCCACACATCGTCCCGGCAGGACAACCCCGACATGGCGGCGGCGCCGAAGTCGGCCCGCACCTGCAGGGCCACCTGCATCCGCACCGGCCGATCGAGTGCCCGGATGCGGCGCAGCACCACCGCGGTGTGCGGGTCGCCGGGGAACGCCAGCGCCTCCCGGCACTCGACGATTCCGTCGATGGTGACCCAGCGGGAACGCCAGATCAGCGACCGCTCTTCGTACTGGCCGCCCCACACATAGCGCAGCTCCGGAGTGACGGCGTACACGCCGGCGCCGCCGAGCAGCGAACTGAACACCGCCGGACTGTCCCACCGCGGCAGGCACATCCAGCAGAAGTCGCCGCGCGGGCCGACCACGATCCCGCGCTCGCCGTCGGCGATCAGCGCGTACTGCCGCAAGACCTGCGGGGGAAACCGTTCCAGCAGCGCCGGGCCGGTGGTCATGTGCGCGGATCCGGGCCGGGCGGCGCGAGACGTTCCACGGCGAAATCCGCCGCCTGGGCGGTCATGCCGTTGGCGGCGTACGCCCAGTGGGCGGCGCCGTCGTCACCCGCTGAGCAGATCGGGTCGCCGGGAGCACACAAATCGATCGTCTTGGCGGCAAATCCCGGACCGATCACCAGGGGCGGCGCACCGAGGGAATTCAGGAACGCCGCCGAGGGCCTGCCCAGCAACGCCACGGCGGCGACGTGGCCGGCCGCCTCGGGCGTCAGCGGCGGGGGGAACCCCTCGGCGGCAGGTGCCGGTTCGGTGAGGTAGCCCATCAGCGCCGCGCCCCGCGAGTACCCGCCGAGCACCACCGCGGTCTGTGGGCAACCCGCCGCCATGTCGGTGATGTGGCCGGCGGCATCGGCCACCCCGGCGACCGTCGGGCCGAATTCGGGCACGGCCGGGAAATTGACCGGGTAGACCCCCACCGGCCGGCCGCCGACCCGCCACCGCAGGGCGTCGATGAACTGTTGCCCCATCGATCCCACGCCGGGCGGTTCGGCGGTCCCGCGGGCGAACACCACCTCGATATCGGGGCAATCGAAGGCGACCGCGCCCCCGGCAGGCCAGCACAGCAGCGTGCCCCCCGCCAGGCCGGTCGCGGCGAGTATCCGAGTAATCACAGCATTTCGTTCGATACCCACAACCGCTGGTGGGCAAACCGTGGTTTAGCTCGTGCGAAAACGGCAAGCCTAGGTCGGTACCGTCACCGACGGAACATGAGTCGAAGGGGAGAAATCAATGATCACAACGTCTTTGACCAGGCTGGCCGCCGCTGCCGGTGGCGCGGCGCTGGCGCTGTCGGCGGTGGGGGTCGCGGCTGCGGATCCGGCGCAGGATCCAGCGGTCAGTACCACGTGCAGCTACTCACAGGTGGTGGCGGCGATGAACGCGCAATCGCCGGAAGCCGCAGCGCAATTCAACGCGACACCGATGGCGCAGTCGTTCCTGCAGAGCTTCCTGGCCTCGCCGCCTCCGCAGCGTGAGCAGATGCTGCAACAGGCCCAAGGCGTGCCTGAAGCGGCGCAGTTCGTCAACCTGGTCGGCCCCATCGCCAAGACCTGTGACAACTTCTGAGTGATGACTCAATCGACCGAGTCCGGCAACACCATCGCGGATGCGGCCAAGCGGGAGGCCGACGCGTACCGCGGCGACAACCCACGGCCGTTGGGGGGATACGCGGTGGTGTTGCTGGTCTACGGCGGGTTGGTCGCGGCGGTAACCGTGGCCGCCGCGGCCACCGGCCGCCGTCTGCCGCAGCGCTGGGCGGCCGGCGACCTGCTGACGGTGACCGTGGGCGCCCACAAACTGTCCCGGACGCTCACCAAGGACGCGGTGACCAGCCCGCTGCGGGCGCCGTTCGCCCACTATGCCGGCGCCGGCGGCCCCGCCGAGGTGATGGAGGAGACCCGCCACTCCAGCCAGCTGCGCCACAGTCTGGGGGAGCTGTTGACGTGCCCGTTCTGCACGGACATGTGGGCGGTCACCGCGTTTGCCGCCGGCCTGGTGTTCGCTCCCCGGCTGACCCGGCTGGTCGCCGGCACCTTCACCGCGCTGGCCGGCGCCGACTTCCTGCAGCTGGCTTACGCGAAAGCCCAGCAGCTCACCCAGCAGTAAGGCAAGCGGAGGCCCCGGAGATGCCGATGATGTCGACCACCACCGCGGCCGACCGGCGGCTGACCACAGCGCTGGAGCGGGCCGTCATCCTGGACACTCCCGCGAAGACGATCGCCGCCCGGGTGCGCAGCTTGACCGGGCAGGGCCCGTTCAAGGACGTCATCAGCGGCACCGGCCTGGGGCACCCGGCACACCCCCCGCTGACCGATCTGGTCATCGGTTCGTTCCTGGCGGCCCTGCTCCTGGATCTGCTGGCGCCGCGGACCGGTGCCGCGGCGGCCAACCGGCTGACCACGGTGGGTATCGCCGCCTTCGTTCCGACCGCGCTGACCGGTATCAGCGACTGGGCAGACACCGAACTGTCCGACGAGGCGTCCCGCCGGGTCGGTCTGGTGCACGCCGCCGCCAACTCCGGCGCGCTGCTGATGTACTGCGCATCCTTGGTCAATCGGATGCGCGGCCGACGGCTGCGCGCGGCACTGCTCGGCCTCGGTGGCGCCGCGTCACTGAGTCTGGGCGGCTATCTCGGCGGCCATCTGGCCTACTCGCGTGGCGTCGGGGTCAATCAGACCGTGTTCGATCCGGGGCCGGAGGACTGGACACCGGTGCTCGACAGCGCCGAATTGACCGACGGGCAACTGCATTCGGCAGATGCCGACGGGACGCCGGTGCTGCTGGTCCGGCTCGACGGACTCGTCTTCGCCATCCACGACCGGTGCGGGCACCGTGGTTGCCTGCTGAGCGAGGGGAAACTCGACGGCACCGTGGTGACCTGCTCGTGCCACGGCTCACGCTTCGACATCCGCGACGGGGCGCTGCTGCGCGGGCCGGCCACCGGTGCCCAGCCGGCTCTGCAATGCCGCGACGCCGGCGCTCGGATCGAAGTGCGCAGGCGCCGACGCTGAAGTGTGGACCGGGCCGGCCCGGACGGTAGACCGACCCGGTAGTCGAGGACGCGCAGCATCGAGATGCTGGCGTGAGGAAAGCCGGTGACAGCGGCCGACCCGAAGTCCGCCACGCTGCCCTGCCATCTCATTCGGCCCGGATACCCCCGGTGGCGGCGGGCTACACCGGGCATTCGGCTCCGTTTGTGCGGGTGGGCCATCGGGTATGGGAGGAGGTGTCCGTAGTACGGAACAGGTCACGAAAAGGAGAGGTCGATGTCCGGATCGCAAGAGGGCCGCCGGGTCGCGTTTCTGGTGGCGCCCGAAGGCGTTGAGGAGGTCGAGTTGACCGAGCCGTGGCGAGCGGTTGCCAAGGCCGGCGCATGCCCGGTGTTGGTGTCGACGACCGCCGGGCCGGTTCAGGCGTTCAACCACCTCGACCGTGGCGACGAATTCGACGTGGACCGTGTGGTCGACGACGTCTCCGCCGATGACTTCGACGCGCTGGTGCTGCCGGGCGGGGTGGCCAACCCGGACCAGCTGCGCACCAACGAACGCGCGGTCGCGTTCGTGCGGGAATTCTTCGACGCCGGCAAACCGGTCGCCGTGATCTGCCATGGCCCCTGGACCCTGGTGGAGGCCGGAGTCCTTGCCGGGCGGCGGATCACGTCATGGCCGAGCCTGCGCACCGACATCATCAACGCGGGCGCCGAGTGGGTCGACGAGCAGTTGGTGCGCTGTGACTGCGGACCGTCGATCCTGCTGTCGAGCCGCAAGCCCGACGACCTGCCCGCCTTCTGCGATGCGTTGGTGCACGAGCTCCGGGCGCGGGAGGCGGCGCTGTGACCGGAGAGCCGATGCCGGTACCGGTCCAGTCCGACAACAGCCGCGCCCGGTTCTGGGTCAACTGGGTGGCTGCGGTGTTGACCGCCGCCGGGGCTGCGCTGGTCATGGTGTTCGCGACGGGAGCGGTGATGAGCACCGCCGCGTGCAGCACCGCCGAGTGTCCCGACCTCGGGCCCAGCGGCGTCGTCTTCGGCGTGCTCTATTACGGTGCGCCCGTCATCGCCGCACTGACCATCCTGGTCTCGTTCGTGACGGCGGGGCGGCGACGCGGTTTCCTTGTCCCGCTGGCTGGTTGGGTGTTGCTGGCCCTCGACCTGCTGGCTCTGGTCATCGCCTTCCGGCGCTAGTGTCATGACATCAGGACTTGCGGCGCAAGCTCTTTGAGCATGGTGTTGGCCCAGTCCATCTGCCGCACCGTCTCGGGGTGGCACTGCGCTGCCATCTCGAGCAGCCCGCTGTCCCGGGCGGCCTGGGCGCCCTGGGCCACGAGTTCCCAGTCGACCGAGACCGCGGCGGCGTGCAGATACAGGCTGCGCAGATCAGCCAGCAACAGAACACCCGGTTCGGGCCGCCGGCCGAGCACCACGCTGGTCATCTCCCGCAACGACGACAACACCCTCCCGGGCCGTGGGGACGATTCGGCCAGCCGCAACCCGTGACTGTGCCCGGCTTGCGCAAGCCGGCGGACGTGGTCGTCCGACCAGCCGGCGAGATCGGCGCACAGGTGGAAGACGTCGTGATCAGCCTTGTGCCGCTCGCCGACTCGGCGGAACCGCCGGGCCAGCGACATCTCCGAGCGGTGCAGCTCCCGTAGCGCCAGGTCGAGCTTCACCAGCCGCTCCCGTCCGCTTCGACACCCTTGCTGATGCGCACCACCGACGTCTTGAACAGTGGCTGTTTGGACACCGGGTCCCAGTCGGTGATCGTGAGTTCATTGGCCGCCCGGTGATGACCATCGCCGTCGGTGTCCCAGTAGCCGTAGTGAAACGGCATGAATGCGACGCCGTCGCGGATGCCGCCCACCCGCGCACGGGCCTGCACACAACCGCGTGCCGAACGGATGACGGCCGGATCGCCGTCGCGGATCCCGCGGCGTTCGGCATCGGCGGCCGCGAGCTGAACCCACACCTCGGGTGCGGCGTCGTTGAGTTGCGGCGCGCGACCGGTTTTGGTGCGGGTGTGGAAGTGGTAGACCGTACGGCCGGTCGTCAGCCACAACTCGTCGTCGGCGGGCCGCTCATGCGGCGGGGTGTAGCCGGCGGCCCGCAGCACCGCCTTGCCGTCCGGGTTGGCTGCCCGGTATTGGGTCGGTTCGATCGCCCCGCCGGTGATCAGATCCTTGCCGTAGGTTTCGCAGTAGTCGGGTTTGCTCCAGAATTCGCCGTCGGTGTAGAGACGCTCGGTGCCGTCGGGATGCTCAGCGTTACAAGGCCATTGGATTCCGCTGCCGCCACGCAGCTTCGCATAGCTCAACCCGGTGTAATCGCAGGGGCGGCCGGCGCTGCAGCGCTGCCAGGCCGCAAACGCCGACTCGGGATCCTTCCAGGAGATCAGCGGGGCGCCGTCGAGATCACGAAAATCCATCCGCTCGGCGTAATCGCAGAAAATATCGAGGTCGGGTCGGGCCTGCCCGGGCGGATCGACGGCCTTCTCCGAGAGGTGCACCGTGCGATCGGCATTGGTGAACGTCCCGGTCTTCTCGCCCCACGCCGCGGCCGGCAACACCACGTCGGCGAGCTCGGCTGTCTCGGTGCGGAAGATGTCCTGCACGACCAGAAACAGCCGGGTCTGGCCGAGGATGCGCCGGATCCGGTGCAACTCCGGAAGCGACACCGCCGGGTTGGTGGCGCTGACCCAGAGCATCCGCAGACTGCCCTGCTCGGCGAAGCGCAGCATCTGCATGGCATGCGTCGGTTCCGAGTAGTGCGGAATCTTGGCCTCCTCGACGTTCCACAGCCGGGCCAGCTCGGCGACGTGGGCATCGTTTTCCCAGTTGCGGAATCCCGGCAAGTCCCCGTTGGCGCCGCATTCCCGGGTGTTCTGCGCGGTCGGCTGCCCGTTCATCTGCAGAATGCCGGCGCCGGGCCGGCCCAGCATGCCGCGAATGAGGTTGAGGTTGTTGACCTGGACCGCGGCCGCGGTCGCCTGGTGAGATTGGTAGAAGCCCTGCAATACGGTGGACAGTAGGCGCTGGGCATGACCGAGGATCTCCGCCGCGCGTCGCAGATCCTGCACCGGGACATCGCAAATCGTAGCCACCCGCTCCGGCGGATACTGCGCGACACAGGCCGCCAGCTGCTCGTATCCGACGGTGTGGGCGGCGATATAGTCGCGGTCGGTCCAGTCGTGCGCGATCATCTCGTGCAGCAGGCCGTTCATCAACGCCAGGTTGGTCCCGGGAACCGGTGCCAGGTGCACCGTCGCGGCTTTGGCGACCGGGGTCTGGCGTGGGTCGACGCAGACGATCTGTGGCGGGTCGGCGCCGGCCAGCCGATCCAGCATCCGCGACCACAGCACGGTTTGGGTCTCGGCCACGTTGTGCCCGTACAGCGCGATGACGTCGGCGTGGTCGACGTCGGTGTAGGAGCCGGGTTGGCCGTCACAACCGAAGGTCTCCTTCAGCGCCCACTCGGCGGTGGCGGTACACAGCCGGGTATTGCCGTCGACGTGGTTGGTGCCCAGTCCGCCGCGCGCGATCACCCCGAGGGTGTAGTACTCCTCCAGCATCAGCTGGCCACTGGTGTAGAAGCCGATCGCGCTCGGGCCGATGTCGCGAAGCAGGGCCTGGGTCGTCGCCACGATCCGATTCATCGCGGTGTCCCAGTCGGATTCGACCAGCCGGCCGCGCTCCCGCACCAGCGGTACCGTCAGCCGATCGGGGGAGTTGTTGGCCTGCCAGCCGTAGAGGTCTTTGGGGTCCACCCGGCCGTGGTTGACCCGGTCGACGCGCCGGCCCCGTACTCCGACGATCCGGCCGTCGTGGGTGGCGATGTCGATGCCGTCGCCGTTGGAGTGCAGCACCGCCGCGGACTGGGCCCAGTCCACCTCGTCGGCGTCCAGACCGTCGGCGAGCTCGGTGTCGACCCGGTCGGGCCACGGCTGGCCGGCGGCGTACGGGGTGCGCGCGCCCCAGGGCTCGGCGATCCGGTCGGTCATGACCGCCGGTTACCCGCTGGTTGCCCTGGGTATGCCTAGCCGATATGGCGGATTTGGATCACAGTCGAGCACCTGTTCTGGAGGCCCTGGCGGATTACCACCGCAAGGATCGGTACGGCTTCAGCCCGCCGGGGCACCGCCAGGGCCGTGGCGCCGACGAGGCGGTGCGCGAGGTGCTGGGCGCCGACCTGTTCCGCGCCGACGTCCTCGCGCGCGGCGGGCTGGACGACTGGGAGGCGCGCGGGGCGGCCCTGACCGACGCCGAGCAGCTGATGGCCGATGCGGTGGGGGCCGAGACGGCGTTCTTCTCCACGTGCGGCAGTTCGCTTTCCGTTCGGGCGGCGATGATGGCGGTGGCCGGCGGCAGCGGCGGTGGGCTGCTGCTGCCCCGCGACAGCCACAAGTCGATCGTGGGCGGGCTGATCTTCTCCGGTATCCAGCCGCGCTGGATCACCCCGCGCTGGGACGCCGAGCGGCATTTCAGCCATCCGCCGTCACCCGAACGGGTCGCCGGTGCCTGGGAAGAGCATCCCGATGCCGCCGGCGCCCTGATCGTCAGCCCGTCGCCGTACGGCACCTGCGCGGACGTGGCCGCCATCGCGAAGATCTGCCACGAGCGCGGTAAGCCGCTGATCGTCGACGAGGCCTGGGGTGCGCACCTGCCCTTCCACGAGGATCTGCCCACCTGGGCGATGGATGCCGGCGCCGATGTCTGCGTGGTGAGCGTGCACAAGATGGGAGCCGGATTCGAGCAGGGCTCGGTGTATCACATCCAGGGCGATCTCGTCGACCGGGAGCGGCTTACCGCGTGCGCCGACCTGCTGATGACCACCAGTCCCAGCGTGCCGATCTACGCCTCGCTGGACGGCTGGCGCCGCCAGATGGTGCAACATGGACACGAAATGCTGGATGCTGCACTGAAATTGGCGCACGATGTGCGCGGTCGCATCGACGACCTGCCCGACGTCGACGTGCTCGACGATGTGTTGCTGGGCGAGGAGGCCTCCCACGACTTGGACCGGCTGCAGGTGCTGGTGGACGTCGCAGCGACCGGAACGTCGGGCTACCAAGCTCGGGACTGGCTGCGCGAACAGCGGTGCATCGATGTGGGTTTGGCGGATCATCGACGGATCCTGGCCACCATGTCGTTCGCCGACGACCACAGCACCGCCGACCGGCTGGTGGATGCGCTGAGTGGATGGCGCACCGCCGCACGGTCTTTCGACCCGCCGACCCCGATCCGGCTACCCTTGCCCGAGGAGCTGCAACTGGAGACCGTGCAGCTGCCCCGGGACGCGTTCTTCGGTGACACCGAGATGGTCGCCGCATCCCAGGCCGCCGGACGTATTGCCGCCGAGCAGATCACGCCGTACCCGCCCGGGGTGCCGGCCGTAGTGCCCGGCGAGCGCCTCACCACTGCCGTCATCGATTATCTGCGATCCGGGCGGGCGGCTGGCATGGCGTTGCCCGATGCCACCGATTCGACGCTGGAACACATCCGGGTGGTGGCCTGACAGCCCTGGCGCGGGTTTTGCCGCCGCCCGGGCGGGGTAGCCGGTAGCCATGGCACAGACCTCTTTGCACAGCCCGGTCGACGTGGTCGATTTCCTCACCGCCCAGCATGAGCGGATCCGGACGCTATTCGACGAGACCCTGCGGGCCGCGGGCAATGAACGTGACGAGTCGTTCGTCCGGCTGCGTCGCCTGCTGGCCGTGCACGAAACCGCCGAAGAGGAGATCGTGCATCCGCGGGCCGCCCGCGAACTCGACAACGGCGCCGAGCTGGTCAAGCAGCGGCTGGCCGAGGAGAAGCAGGCCAAATCGGCGCTGAGCGAGTTGGAGAACGTCGACGTCGACTCGGAGTTCTTCACCGAGAAGCTGCGCGAACTGCGCGATGACGTACTCGAGCACGCCGGCCACGAAGAACGCGACGAATTCGCGGCGCTGCACGCCGAACTCGGTGACACCGAACTGCAGCTGCTGCAACGGGCGGTCAAGCTCGCCGAGGCGGTCGCGCCGACCAGGCCGCACCCCGGAGTCGAGAGCGCGCTGGCCAACGCCTTCGTCGGGCCGTTCGCCTCGATGGTGGACCGGGCGCGCGACGCGATCCTGGGGTACGACTCATGATCGGGCTCGGGGTGGTTCTGCTGATCCTGGGACTGGTGTTCGACGTCTATCTGCTCTGGGCGATCGGGATCGTGCTGATGGTCGTCGGCGCGGTGTTCTGGCTGCTGGGGGCGGTCGGGCGGCCGGTTGCGGGCAGACGCTACTGGTATTGATCGACATGGCCGGTGTACTCGAACGCAATGTCGCCGACGGCGTCCACCGGCTCGGACACGCGGCGGTCAACGTCTACTTCGTCGAGGACGACAGCGGCATCACCGTGGTCGACACCGGGCTGCCGGCGACCTTCCGGCACCTGGAGGCGGCGTTGGCGCAACTCGGGCGTTCGGTCGGCGACGTACGGGCGGTGGTGCTGACCCATGCGCACTTCGACCATGTCGGCTCGGCTCGACGGATCCGCAAACGCTGGCAGGTACCGGTGTGGGTGCACGCCGCCGACCAGTATCTGGCCGCGCACCCGTACCGATACGCCCATGAGAAGGCCCGGGTGCTTTATCCGCTGCGCTACCCGAGATCGATTCCCTACCAAGCGAAGATGGCCGCCGCCGGGGCTCTGGTCGTACGTGGTCTCCCCGACACGATGTGCTACTCGGCCGACACCGCCCTCGAGGTGCCCGGCCGGCCCCGGGTGGTGTTCAGTCCCGGGCACACGCTGGGCCACTGCGGTCTGCACCTGGCCGACCGCGACACCTTGATCTCCGGAGATGCGCTGGTCACCCTCGACCCCTACACCGGTGTCGCGGGTCCGCAGATCGTCTCGGGTGCCGCGACGGCCGACAGCACCGAAGCCCTGGCGTCGCTGAGCGCGCTCGCCGACACCGGCGCGAAAACCGTCCTGCCCGGCCACGGCGAGCCCTGGTACGACGGCATCGCGGCCGCCGCGCAGGCGGCGCTGCAGGCCGGGCCGTCCTGAGGTTCGCCCCGGTCAGACTCGTCCGCCCGCGCCCAAGGTGCTCGCCATG
>Ga0164242_10007487_pt1 | contig 11943 bp, 12 predicted proteins | sample OricomgcompostMG_FD_108783 | JGI IMG/M metagenome (GOLD analysis project Ga0164242, IMG submission 108783) | Miracle-Growth compost microbial communities from Emeryville, California, USA - Original compost - Miracle growth compost (MG) ... | reverse complement strand
CTGGCCGGCCACCTGGCGCACCGTTTGTTCCGCGAGGGTGTCGTGCCGGTGGACCTTCGGGTCGCGAGCGACGACCGCCTGACCCGGTTCCGCCAGCCGACCTTCAAGGCCGCCCCGATCGAGCGCCGGGTGATTATCTCCGCCGTCGGCCGCCGCCACGGCCTCTGCGCCGCCGTGACCCGGATCGTCTCACTGGAACCGGTTGACGCCGAATTCCGCGCCGAGCATGCCCTGGCGGCGATGGTCGACGCGACGTGCATTTATTTCTCCCGTCCCGGCGAGCCGATCAGCGAGGTCTTCCGCCGCGCCCGCCGCATTTACGAGAAGTTCGACCATCCCGACGAATGGACGCTCGACTACCAAGGCAGCGTCATCGCCCACGCCCCTTGCGAAATCCCCTTCAAGCCCGACGGCAAGTTCGTCATCGGCCCCGACATGCCCCTCTGCTGGAGCCCTTCCGTCGGCTCCGCCCGCTCCGAGGACACCGTCGTCGTCGACTCCCGCGGCTACGAGGTCGTCACCGAGGCCCAGAACTGGCCCAAGCTGGAAATCACCGTCAAGGGCTACCCCATGCTCCGCCCGGGGATTCTGGAGAAATGAGAGGGAGGGCGATAAAGCTCCGGGACTTGGACCTTTTGTTGGTGGCCGTCATCGCCGTCGGCGGCGTGTTCGCCTGGAAGACCGGGCGGGAGCGAGAGCGGCTGACCGCGCGATACGATCGGCTCGCCGCCATCACGGGTGATTTGAAGCTCACCGATCCGGCGAAGGTGCATTTTCAGGCGCTCGAAACCGGCGACCCGATGCATTTCGCGTGGCGGATCTATTACCCGCCGAAATGCAATCCCTTGATCGCCGGGGACGACTACGATGGCGGGTGGTGGTCCAAAGAACCCACCGAGTCCATCGGTCATGTGCGGTTTCACGGCACGGAACGGGGAGACCTTGACTCCTATGTCCGCTTCCCCGGTGGCGGCCAGTGGGGCTACCACGCACGCGGCGCGCCTGCGAGGTTCCTGATCGATCACTGGAATGAGTTGGAAATCGAGCAGATCGGCGCGAAGGGACTGGCCGTCATCAACCGGGACGAAACCGTCTCGCTGTTGCGGATCACGTTTCCCGACGACCTCCGGGACGAGGCCGAAACCCTGTTCCCCACACATCTCGTTCCTGTGTACTACGAGCTGAAACTCGGCCCGGACGCCGCGAAGCCGTGATCCTTCGGAGGTTGCAATGATGCCCGAAGGTCCGCCTCTTGAGGCCGATTCCCCTGCCGCCGTCAACCGACGGCCCCCGCGCCGGCAGCTCGGCATCCAACAACTGATCTTGCTGGTCGCCGCGATCGCCGTCTGGATGACGGCGTATGTCAATCATCAGCGGAACCAGTCCCTCGACAGCCGCATCAGGGTGATGGTCCCCCTGGCGCACGAACTGATCGTCGATGATCCATCAAAGATTGCCGTCGTAAAACTGGAGCAATCCCTCTCCGACGACAATCGCTGGGACCTCTATCTCCCCTCCGGTGCTTATCGTCTCTGCCTCGCGACTCGGGACGTGGGTAAGGACGGTCTCGCCCCCGTGACGAAGAGCGTGCCGATCCGTTCCGGAAACCATCGGCTTGCCCTGACGCAAGAACTCACGAAGACGTCGGGCCGCGTCATCGTGACGGAAGGCAAGACCGTGCTTCTGGACATGCTCGAAATCGCGGAATGGCATGATTATGGTTCCGATGAGAAGGGTCACTTCTCACTCAACGAGCAGCTTCCCACGGATAAACCCGTCATCCTCTATCGTCGCCGCTTCTATCAGCCAACGGGCAGACCGTACGAAAGCGTGATGCCGAAGGGGCCGACGGAGGGGATTCTGCTGTGGATTGAGCGAGTCGACGGATCGAAGCTAAGCGGTGAATTCAAGGCGAAATGACGTTGGCCTCCACGAACACACGCATCTATCGGTACTTCTCCGCGAGATAAGCTCCGTACTCCTCCCGAGGATCTTCCACGTCCTTCAAGATCCCGACGAGCTTTGACAGGATCGTTCCCTCTTCGGCAGGCGTTTTCTCGCGGACGTTGACGAGGATGGAAACCTGCTTAATCTCCACGTCGGGCGGCAAGGCCACGTCGGGAATGACCTGGCCGTTCTTGATGCGGGCGGGGATGACCTTGACCATGTTGCGGAAACTCCCAAGAGGGACACAGGCGAAAGGCCCGATCCCATTCTACCCGCGTCACACCTCCTCCTCTTCCCTCAATTTCGCCATCACGCTCAGGTCTTCCAGGGTCGAGGTGTCGCCGGCGGATTCGCGGCCGGCGGCGATGTCGCGGAGGAGGCGGCGCATGATCTTGCCGGAGCGGGTCTAGGGAAGGGAGTCGGTGAAACGGATGTCGTCGGGGCGGGCCAGAGCGCCGATCTGCCGGGCGACGTGGGATTGAAGCTCCTTGCGCAAGGCGTCCGACGGAGTGCCGCCGGATTCGAGCGTGACGAACGCGGCGATGGCCTCCCCCTTGATGTCGTCGGGCTTGCCGACGACGGCGGCCTCGGCGACGGCGGAGTGAGAGACCAGCGCGCTTTCGACCTCCATCGTCGAGAGGCGGTGCCCGGCGACGTTCAGAACGTCATCGACGCGGCCGAGAATCCAGTAGTTGCCGTGCTCGTCCCGACGCGCGCCGTCGCCGGTGAAATAGGAGCCGGAGACCTCGCTCCAGTATTGTTGCTTGAAGCGTTCGGGGTCGCCGTGGATGCTGCGGAGCATCGACGGCCAGGGTTGCCGGATGATCAGGAACCCCCCTTCGTTGGTGCTGACCTCGCGGCCGTCTCGGGTGACGACGTCGGGGATGACGCCAGGCAGGGGGAGCGTCGCCGAGCCGGGGACCGTGGGGGTCGCGCCGGGCAAGGGGGCGATCATGATCGCGCCGGTCTCCGTCTGCCACCAGGTATCGACGACCGGGCAGCGGTTGCCGCCGATGATCTCGCGATACCACATCCACGCCTCGGGATTGATCGGCTCGCCGACGGAGCCGAGCAGCCGCAAGCTCGACAGATCGTGCCGCTTGGGGAACTGGTCGCCCCACTTCATGAACGCGCGGATGGCCGTTGGCGCGGTGTAGAGGATGGAGACGCGGTAATCCTCAATGATCTTCCAGAACCGCCCTTCGTCCGGCCAGTTCGGAGCGCCTTCGTACATCACGACGGTCGCGCCGAGGGCCAGGGGGCCGTAGATCGAATAGGAATGCCCCGTCACCCAGCCGATGTCGGCGGTACACCAGTACGTGTCGTCGTCCTTCAGGTCGAAGACCCACTTGGTCGTCAAGGCCGTGCCGACGAGGTAGCCGCCGGTCGTGTGGAGGATGCCTTTCGGCTTGCCGGTGGAGCCGGACGTATAAAGGATGTACAGCGGGTGTTCGCTGTCCAGCGGCTCGGCCGGGCAATCGGCCGGGGAGTGGGCGAGGAGGTCGTGCCACCAGAGGTCGCGCTCGGCGGTCATCGGAACGTCGTGGCCGGTGCGCTTCAGGACGACGACGTTGCGAATCGTCGGACAATCGGCGACCGCGCCGTCGGCGTTTTCCTTCAAGGGAACGACCTTGCCGCGGCGGTATCCGCCGTCGGCCGTGATGAGGACCTTCGCGCCGCAATCCTGAATCCGCCCGGCCAGCGCGTCGGAGCTGAACCCGCCGAAGACCACGGTGTGCGGCGCGCCGATCCGGGCGCACGCGAGCATCGCGACGGCGGCCTCGGGGACCATCGGCAGATAGATCGCGACGACGTCCCCCTTCTCGACCCCCAGGCGTTTCAGGACGGTGGCGAACTGGGCGACTTCACGTTGCAGATCCTGAAAACGCAACACGCGGCGGTCGCCGGGTTCTCCTTCCCAGACGATCGCGGCCTTGTTCTTGTTGGGACCGTCGCAATGGCGGTCCACGCAGTTGTACGAGACGTTCAGCTTGCCGCCGACGAACCACTTGGCGAACGGGGCGTCGGACCAGTCCAGCACGCGGTCGAAGGGCTTGTCCCAGTGGACGATCCCGGCCATTTCGGCCCAGAAGCCGTCGGGATCGTTCTTCGCGCGGTCCCAAAGGGCCTGGTACTGCTCAAGACTGCTGATATGAGCATTGCGCGCGAAGTCCGCCGGGGGCGGAAAGAGCCGGCTTTCCACAAGCACACTCTTGATCGAGCCACCGCCGCCGGGTTCCGCCGTCATGTCTTTGGCCTCGTTTCTGAACAGGTCGGGATGCGCCGAACCTGGATCATAGAGGCGTCCGCCGGGCGCGTCAACTACGACGCGCCCGGCTTCGGTCCGATCCCCAGGACCTCGTCCCAGTGCGACTGAAGCGCGACCCGGCGCGCCTCGAACTGGTCGAGCGTGTACTCGTCCAAGACCGCCAAAAACGCCTCCTGCGCCAGCACCAGCGCCCCCTTCAGGCCGCACGACGGGGCGATCGGGCAGGTGTTCTTCGTCTCCTCGAAGCACTCGACCAGATGAAAATGCGGCTCCGTCCGCCGCACCAGCCAGCCGACGTTGATCTCCTTGGCCGGCTTCGCCAGGCGCATGCCGCCCCCCCGGCCGCGCTGCGACTCCACCACCCCCAGTTCCGTCAAGGTCTGCACCACCTTCACCAGATGGTTCCGCGAGATCCGGTACGCCCGCGCAATCTCATCGACCGACACAAGCCGCCCTTTATGACACGCCAGGTAAAGTACGATTCGCAGCCCATAATCCGAGAATTGCGTCAGGTACACGTCGGCTCCTCACCTTATTCTTGGACACAACCGTTGACGGACGCCCTTTCCGACATAACATGCATTATTGACGCAACTTTACCCCCCTTTCCGGGAACCTGGAATCCGATCGCCGGCGATCCCGTGCGAGGGACCTTTGACGTCGCGCCGGCGATTGACGCGGCGATGGGATGATTTTACCGTAACATGCCGATTGATGACCGGGGGGTGGACGCCTTCGGCGAGGTTGACGCGGATGGGACCGATGACCAACGACGCATGATCCAGTCGTGTGACAGCCATTGTATCAATTTCTTCGGTTTGCGACATCCACGATCGCAGCGCGGTTCGGGAGGAGGAGCTGAGTGCCTCGCATCACGTTCCAGGGGAATTCGCTGGAAGCCGCTCCCGGCGAGACGGTGCTTGAGTGCCTGATTCGCGCGGGGTATCGCATCCCCAATGCGTGCCGGTCGGGCGCGTGCCGGTCGTGCCTGCTTCGGGCGGTGAAGGGGACTCCGCCGCCGGAGTCGCAGGCGGGGCTGCGGGCGTCGTTTCGCGAGCACGGCGACTTCCTCTCATGCCAGGCGGTGCCGGAGGAGGACATGGAGGTCACGACGGCCGATGATGCGTATCATCGCGTCGGTGCCCGCGTCGTGTCGGTGCTGGCGCTCAGCCCGACGGTGCTGGACGTGCGGCTCAAGCCCGACGGCGATTTCCCGTGCCGCGCCGGGCAGTTCCTGAACCTGATCCGCCCGGAAGACGGCCTGACGCGCAGCTATTCCATCGCCGAGGCCGGCGACGACGGCATCCTTTCACTTCACGTCCGGATCATGCCCGAGGGCCGCATGAGCCGCTGGCTGGCCGACGACGCCCGGCCGGGAACCCGTGTCGAGATCCTCGGCCCGGAGGGGGAGTGCCATTACACGCCCGGCCACCCCGAGCAATCGCTGATCCTCGCCGGCACGGGGACCGGGCTTGCGCCGTTGTACGGCATCCTCCTTGACGCCCTCCACCACGGCCACACCGGAGCGATTCGCCTCTTCCACGGTGCCTTGACCCCCAGCGGCCTCTACCACGTCGAACCGCTTCGCGCCCTGGCCGATCAACAGGAAAACGTCTTCTACTACCCCTGCGTTTTGAACGGGGAGGAGGCGGCTCCTTCCCACGAAGTCGGCGCGCTCGACGCCACCGTCGCCCGGATCGTTCCCGACGCCAAGGGACACCGCGCCTTCCTCTGCGGCGATCCCGCGATCGTCCAGCGCCTACGGCGCACACTCCACCAGCGCGGCGTCTCCCGAACCGACATCCACGCCGACCCGTTTCTGCCGGCGGCGATGCCGGTTCCGTTCGTCAAGGGGTGAGATTTCCACTCTCCGACGGATGCCGATCCGGGCCGTCGTCTGTTGCTGGACCGCTTGCCGGCGGAGAACGGGCAGGCGCCAAACGAAATTTGCTCTAATACTACTTCGTTACGATGCCTAAACTTCAACTGCTTCAATGGTTTACGTCGTGATCTTCAAGGGCGGTTTTGACGAGGCAAATTCGAGAGTCATGACGTAAATTCTGCCGACAGATGAACTTCGGCCATTCGATAGCACGCAAGCATGCGAATCGGTTTCAAAGTCGTAACGGAGTAGTACTAAGAGGGTCTAACAAAAAAGGGGACTGGCACCTCGAAGACTCGGAGCCAGTCCCCTTTTTTGTTAGACCCTATAAGTCACGGCTTCATCGCGTCTTCAGCCGCAGGATCGTGTACGAATGCGCGGGAAATTCACGCGAAAATCGATCCGCCACGCCGTCGAGCGCTTCGGTTCGGGGCACGATTCGCTCCGGGTCGTCGGGCGGATTGACGGCGTTGAGGTCGCCGGAAAGGGTGGTCACTTCGGCGCGGGGTGAGAGCGATGGCATGCCGCGAATCGAGATCGCCGCGCGGTGAGGCTGGTCGCCGAGGTTGACGACTTTCAAAACGAGCGCCTTGCCTTCCTCGTCGCGTGTCGCCGTCAGGTCGAGATCGTCGTCGGGGCTGGTTGATTCGGAAGCGACGCGCAAGGGCAGATGAGCGGCGGAGGCCATCTGCTGGGCATGATACGGCGGCATGCCCCAAACGGTGGCGGGGGTGTAGAAGAGCTGCCCCTGGTCCCAATCGTTGTCATTTTGTTGCCAGGCTTGCAGGCAGTTGGCCGGGCACTGGATGGCGATGAAGTCGCCGTGGCGCTGAGCGGCGTTGATGATGGAGGCGTGCCCGAGGGCGCGGGCGAGGTTGTGGTGCCCGCCGTTCTCCTCAAGGATGCAGGCCCGCAAGGTCGTGCCGGGCTTCCATTCCTGAAGCAACTGCCGCATGCGGGCGATCATCGCATCGACCCGGCCCCCCTCGCGGGGGTCGTCGCCGCCGACGTGGAGGTCCCACAAGGCGGCCTTGTCGCCGGCGGTTTGAACGATCCGCCTGGAGACCGGATTTTCCGGCTCCCACCACGCGCCGATGATGTAGGAGACGGATTCATCCTTCGGCCGCATCGCGTTGTGGAGAAGCAGGAACCGCTCCAGGTAATGCTCGTTCGTCGATTCTTCATTGCCGATTTCCAGATATTTGACCGCGTAAGGCTCCGGGTGCCCGTTCTCCGCCCGCTTCCGGCCCCACTCCGTCGTTGCGTCGCCGTTGAGATACTCGACCAGATCGGCGGCGTCATCGGGGGTTTCCTCGATATTGATCGTCACGACCGGCTCAAATCCGGCGGCGCGACAGAACTGGACGAAATCCTCGATGCCGAATCCGTTGGTCGAATACGGATACCACGTCCCCCGCACTTGCGGGCGCTTGTCGCGGTCGCCGATCATCATCTTCCAACGATATGTGGGCGCATTGACCATCGACCCGCCGTAGCGCAAGGCCGTCAGCCCTTCCTTCTGAAGCGCGCGGGCGATGTCGCCGCGGATTTGCAACCCTTTGAACAGATCCTCACCCGTCGGCGCGAGAGAGACCTGATCGGCCCACACGGCCCCGTTTCCGTCGATCAAGAGGACGAATCGGGCGTTGGGGTCGGTCGCGCTGGGGGCCAGCGTGAATTCATGAGCGCCCCAGTCCGCGCCAATCTCTCCGATCTTATGGGTTGCATACGTTTTGCTGCCATCCTCGCTTTGCAAGGCGACGGCGGCGGTCCCGTCGAAGTCCTTCTGCCGCAGGTGGACGCGGCCGGCGAGCGGACGGCCTTGCCGGACGCTCAGGCCCCAGCGGTTGAGGCCGCGATTGGCGATCCCGACCGCGCCCTTGCCGGTTGCCCGCTCCATTTTTTGGGAACGGGTGGTGTTGAACGGCTGGTCGGCGTCCCAGGTCAAGCGCGGGGTGGCGTCGCCGGTCGAAATCGCGTCCCACATGCCGCTCAGGCCGCCGTCGACTTCGAGCATGGGATCGGGGGTGAAACGATCGACGATCTCGCCCTCGGGGGTGCGGATCGTCAAGTCACGGAAGTCGACGTCGGAGCCCCACGTCCGCACGCCGACGCGCCCCTTTGTGATCGCGGCGGGATCGTCGTCGGTCACGGTGATGGCAGGCTCCCGGGCGTCGTCGATGAAGACGCGGAGGGTATTCCCCTGCAAGACAACCCGCAGCGTGTACCAGCGCCCCGGCTCGACCGTCGCGGGGACTTGTTTGAGCAAGCGGTAATCATTGTGATGCCGGCCCGCCATGACGTGGTTTTTGGGCGAGAGACTGACCTCGTACCCGATCCAGTTGTCCGCCCCGACATGCGGGTCGCTCACCCGCAGGATCAGGCCGCCGTTCTCCCCCTGGTCGTCATGAAACCGGACCTGGACGGAGACGGCCCCATCGGTGATTTCCCGCTCCTCACGCACCGCCTTCGCCCCGAAGTCGGCCCCGACGGTGAACACCCCCTGCCCCGCCTTCCACTGGCCGCCGAAGATCGTCCACCCTTGCGCGGGGGAACGGGCCGGCGGCTCCTCAAAGCTCTCGCCGAAAATCATCTGCGCATATAATCCGCCGTAAATTTCGTGATTGACGTCCTCAATGCACGAGCCGTACATGAGGGGCGAGATTTTGTTGACGACGCGGGAGGCGTCGACGTTGATCGTGGAATCCTCGGCGGGAGCGGCGAGCGTGAGTGCGGCGGCGAGTGTCGAGAGCCAGTTCATCACGGTTGTTCCCCGTTTTCGTTTCGTCCGTCCGTCCGAGGGCCTCGCGAAAAAACGGGGACAGGCACCTCGAAGACCTGGAGCCAGTCCCCGTTTTTTCGCGAGGCCCATTCACCAGTGCATCACATACCCGCCATCGACGTTGATCGTCTGCCCGGTGACGTTCCCGGCGCGCCGGGAGGCGAGAAAGACGCTCATCGCCGCGATGTCCTCGGGCGTCTGCCAGCGGCCCAGCGGCACGAGCTTGCCGATCTTCTCCGCCGCCCAGGCGTCGTAAGTCGGACGTTCGGACTCGGGAAGAGTCGATGCCCAGGACTCGAAGACCGACCGGTTCAGCGCCGTCTTGACCATGCCGGGGTTCAGGGCGTTGACCCGCACGCCGAAAGGGGCGAGATCCCGGGCCGCGCACTGCATGAAGTTGATCAGCCCGGCCTTGGAGGCGCTGTACGGCGGGTCGGTCTGCGAGCCGATCTGTCCGGCGACCGACGCCAAGAACAGCATCGTCCCCACCTTCCGCGCGGCCATCGCCGGCGCGAACGCATGGGCCGTGTTCACCGCGCCGATGAGGTTGACGCGCAAGACCCGTTCCCAGTCTCCCGGCTCCAGGTTCCAGAACGGAAACCCGAATTTCCCCGACCCCACGGCCGCCGCGAAGACGACGTGATCGACCCGGCCGAATTCGGCTTGAATGCTTTGGACCGCCGACCGAACCGCGTCGTATTCCGTCACGTCGGCGAGGTAGGCCGCCGGTCGATCGGCGGCCTCGCGATCGACGACCGCCAGGCGTGCCCCTTCCGCCGCGAATGCCTCGGCGATCGCCCGCCCCAGCCCTCTCGCCCCGCCGACGACAACGGCGACGTCTCCCGCGATTCCCAGCTCCACGAATCGTCCCCCCTCCGGCTCGTTGATTCACGCCGACGGCCAGAACGCGAGAATAACGGTTGCGAACGGGCATTGGGAGGGAGGACCGGGGAGCGCCCGACGAAATGCGCGAATTCCCCTGGTATAATCCAAACGGATTCGTCGCTTATTCGTCTCCCTCTCGTTTTGCACGATCGAGGCATCATCCATGTCCACCATCAAAGCCCAGTTCGACGGCCGCGTCTTCGTGCCGGAAGGTCCGGTGGATTTGCCGGTGGGGAGTTGGGTGGAGATCCCGGCGAAACCGACCGACACCGCATCCGAGCTTGAGCAGTCCTCTCTCAGCGGCCTTGCGTCCATCGCAACCATGTATCCGGAAAATCCCGACTGGCCCGAGGATGGGGCGGCGCAACACGACCACTATCTACGAGGGACGCCGAAACGCTCATGATTCTAATCGACACAGGGTATTTGCTCGCTCTGGTTCAACCGCGAGACTCATTGCATCTCCGCGCCCAGTGGTGGGCGAAGTCGCTGCGTGAACGAACGATCGTCACCGAATACGTCCTTTGCGAAACGATCGATTCGCTATCCATGCCGGTTGACCGCTCCAAGGCGTCGGCCCTGGTGAACATGATCCGCGCGTCCTCCGTCATCGAATGGCTGCCCGCGTCATCCCAACTTTTCGACGCCGGCCTCGCCCTCCACGCCCAACGGCCCGATAAGGCGTGGTCGCTGACGGACTGCATCTCGTTCGTCGTCATGCAAAACCGCGGCATCGGCCGCGCGTTGGCCCACGACCGGCATTTCGAGCAATTCGGCGTCGAGGCGCTGTTGCGCCGCGACCCTTGAACCTTGCCCCGACCCGCCGCGTGGGTTAGATTCGCCTCGCGACCGACGAACACGCGAGACGAGGATTCACCGCGATGAACAGCGACTTGAAGATCACGGGCGTCGAGGCGATCTATCTGCGGCTGCCGCAGGTCAAGGAGCAATGCGACAGCGGGCAGGACGCCTTGATCGTCAAGGTCACGACCGACGCGGGAATCACCGGCTGGGGCGAGGTCGATTCCAACCCCTTGGCGGCAAAGGGCGTCATCGAGGGGCCGTTCTCGCACACGGCGGCGACGGGCTTGAAGCATGTGCTGATCGGCGAGGACCCGTTCCGCACGGAATACCTCTGGTCGAAGATGTACCGCGCCAATATCTACGGCGGCAGGCGCGGCGTCGGCGTTCACGCGATGAGCGGCATCGACCTGGCGCTCTGGGACATCAAGGGCAAGGCCCTCGGCATGCCGGTCTGGAAATTGCTCGGGGGCGGATTCACGAGATCCTTGCGCCCTTATGCCAGCAGCCTCTTCGGCGAAACGCCGCACGAGACCGGCGAACGGGCGCGGCGGTTCGTCGCCCAGGGGTTCACCGCCGTCAAGTTCGGCTGGGACCCGATGGGACGCGACGAAAAAACTGATATCGCCCTCGTGCGCGAAGCCCGCAAAGGCTTGGGCGACGACCCGGACCTGATGATCGACGCGGGCCTCGTCTACGACGCCAAGACCGCCATCCAGCGCGCGAAGGCGTTTGAACAATACAACCCGTTCTGGTTTGAAGAACCGCTCTTGCCGGACGATTACCAGGGATACGCCAAGCTCTCCGCCGCCAGCACCTTGCGCATCGCGGCGGGCGAGGAGGAATCGGAACGGAAGTCGTTCCTCCAACTGATGGACGAGGGGAAAATCGACGTCGTTCAGGTCGACCTGACCCGTTGCGGCGGGTTCACCGAGGGGATGAAAATCGCCTCGCTGGCCGCCGATCGCGGCCTGCCGATCTGCAACCACGGCTTCACGACCTACCTGAACGTCGCCGCCGCCTTGCACTATCTCGCCAGCATCCCGAACACGCTCGGCCTTATGGAATTCGTCGTCGAGGAAGGCACCACCCTCCGCCACCACATCAGCGCCCCGATCGCCTCCGTCGACGGCCGCGTCGCCGTGCCCGATGCGCCGGGCTTGGGGTTGGAGATGAACGAGAAGGGGATCGAGAAATTCCGCGTGGGGTGACGACGCCCCCGTGGGAGGGTGCGCCAACCGATTCCGGCGGCGTCCGTCCGGAGTCCACATCGTCTCCGTGGAAAACGGGGACTGGCTCCGAGTCTTCGAGGTGCCTGCTCTGAAAATGCTCCGTAGGGTAGATCGTGATCCACCATCTGGACTTCGGCGAGATGGG
>Ga0164242_10007486_pt1 | contig 11945 bp, 10 predicted proteins | sample OricomgcompostMG_FD_108783 | JGI IMG/M metagenome (GOLD analysis project Ga0164242, IMG submission 108783) | Miracle-Growth compost microbial communities from Emeryville, California, USA - Original compost - Miracle growth compost (MG) ... | reverse complement strand
TTCGACCGCCGGCTTGGGCGCCGGCGGCGGGGTTTCGTCGGGCACCGGATCGGGTTCGGGTATCGGTTCGGGTATCGGTTCAGGTATTGGTTCGGGTATCGGTTCGGGTTCGGATACCGGCTCGGGCGGCGGTGGCGCGACCGCCTCGGGCGTGTGCTGGGCGACGGGTTCGGCGGGCGGCGCGGGCGTGTCCTGCGGGGCAGCCTTGGGTTGCGGCGCGGCATCGTCCGACGCGTCTGCATCAAGCGGCGAATCCACGAGGCTTACCTGGACCAAGGCACTGATCTGGAGCGGTTCGGTTTTCGGATGCGCCAGTATTGCGGCGGCGACCGCCAGGTGCAAGCCGATGACGCACACGGCCGCCGCCGCCTTGAACAGCGCCAAACGGTGATTCGGCTCGGTATAGGAACGAAAGCGCAACATGAGTCCAGCGGGAAAAAATCGGCACGCCCCGGGCGGCGGCGCGACGGGCGGCGCCCACGAAAATTCACGGCAAGTATAAACCATTTAATGGAATGAAACTCATTATCATCTGAATGATTCGCGCGACCCGTCATCCTGAAAACGCCGGGCGAACAAAAAAGCACCCAAATTGCTCTAGGTGCTTTTTCGACTGCCATATTCGTGGTGGGTGCTACAGGGTTCGAACCTGTGACCTACGCCTTGTAAGGGCGCCGCTCTACCAACTGAGCTAAGCACCCCTTGATAGCCATTTTCCCATGATCGGCGTCACGCTGTTGCCGTGTACCGAAGGGCGCTATTTTAAGTCACGCCAGTTGCTGGCGCAACTGGCGGCTTGCCGCAACGAGTGCTTAGTTGACGGCGTCTTTCAGCGCCTTGCCCGGACGGAATTTAGGCACCTTGGCTTTCTTGATCTTGATGGCTTCGCCGGTGCGGGGGTTGCGGCCCGTGCGCGCGGCGCGATCGGACACGGCGAACGTGCCGAACCCGACCAGAGTAACCGAGCCCTTCTTTTTAAGGGTGGTTTTTACTGCGCCGATGAAGGCTTCGAGTGCGCGACCAGCATCGGCCTTGGACAAATCTGCCTTGGAAGAAATGTGTTCGATAAGCTCGGTTTTGTTCATTAAGGATTACCCCTAAAATTATTTTAGCCAGACATCCATCGCAAACTTCCGCCTGGCGCTTGACTTAAAAAATATGTCGCATACAAGGTATGCCACATACCACCCACAATAGATAAATACAGGACTGTCTGGTTGCGCCGAGCGCTAAACAGGCCTCTCGGTTAGCTAACGCGTATTAAGCCTTTGAAAAGCATGGCTGTCAAGAGGGAAAGCGCCCGAAAGCCGCGTGATTGCTGACTTTTTTGTTATCAGACGGCAACAAGGACGCATTTCCCCGGGGAATCGGCCACGCCGCGCCAAAGTACGATGCGACACCCATGCGGGCGGCATCGGGCTCTTGCATCCGGACGCTGTATTTTCGCAACGACCGGATCAACTGCGATCCAGCGCCTGGGCGAAATCGTCGATCAGATCCTGGGTGTCCTCGATGCCGACCGACATCCGCAGGAACGTGTCCGAGATGCCCATCAGGGCGCGCTGCTGCGCCCCCATTTCGTAGTAGATGGTCTGCGCCATGGGCAGCACCAGGGTGCGGGTATCGCCCAGGTGCGTGGCCAGGATCAGCACGCGCAGGCGGTTCAGGAATTCGAACACGTCGATGTCCGGCGCCAGGTCCACGCCCATGAGCGCGCCGAAGCGGTTGCCGAAATAATCGGCGGCGCGCTCGTGCTGCGGGTGCGAAGCCAGGCCGGGGTAATGCACTTTGACGACCTTGGGGTGCCGCGACAGGTATTGCGCCAGCGCCATGGAATTCTGGCACGACTTGTCCATGCGCAGGGCCAGCGTTTCGGCCCCTACGGCGATGCGGTGCGCGGCTTCGGAAGACAAGGTGCCCCCCATGTCGCGCAGGCCTTTCTTCTTGATTTGCGTCAGGCCCCAGGTGGTGGCCGGCCCTTTGCGGTACGGTTCGGCGATATGGGGGTAGTCCGACCAGTCGTACAGGCCGGTGTTGGTCACCGCCCCGCCCAGCGCATTGCCATGGCCGCCTATGTATTTCGACAGGGAATTGACCACCAGCGACGCCCCGAACACCTTGCCCGGGCTTAGCCAGGGCGTGGCCAGCGTGTTGTCGATGACGTAGACCAGATTCTTTTCCCGGCACCAATCGCCCATGGCGCGCAGATCGGCCACCTGCGTGCCGGGGTTGGCGATGGCCTCGGTGAACACCATGCGGGTCTGGGCGCGGTACGCTTTGCGCACGTCGTCGATGTCGGTGGCATCGACCAGCGTCACGTCCACGCCCAGCGCGCCCAGCGTATTGAGCAGGCTGTTGGTGTTGCCGAAAATGTACTTGCTGGTGATCAGGTGATCGCCACGGCGCAGCAAGGCGAAAAACGTGGCGTTGAGCGCCGCCATGCCGGTGGCGAAGCTGATGGTGGCCACGCCGTCTTCCATCTGCGTCACCTGGGCGTCCAGCGCCGCGGTGGTGGGCGTGCCCTGGCGCGCATAGGTGTAGCCCGGCTGGCCCTGGAAAACGGCGGCCAGCTCGCGCGAGTCGGCGTAGGCGTACTGCGACGACGGATGCATGGGTTTGTGCACGGCGCCGTGCTCGGCCCCGGCGCGCCGGTCGGAATGAAGAATGGTAGTCGTGAAACCGTTTTTGGACATGATGAAGGCAACCAGACAATGACAAGCGGGAAACAGGCTAAATACTATACCCGACCGGGCCCGCGCGGCGGGGTCGTGGGCGCAAGGTGTCGGCCCGGACCTAGGCCGGCGCGCGGCGCTGGCGCACGGTTTCGTACAGGCACACGGCGCTGGCCACGCTGACGTTCAGGCTTTCGACCGACCCCAGCATGGGAATCGCAATGCGTTCGTCGCAGGTATCGCGGGTCAGGCGGCGCAGCCCCTCGCCTTCGGCGCCCAGCACCCAGGCCATGGGCTGGCGCGCATCTATCCGATAGAAGTCGCCGCTTGCCTGGTCGTCGGTGCCCACCAGCCAGACACCGCGCTCTTTCAGATGGCGCATGGTGCGCGCCAGATTGGTCACCATGATATAAGGCACGGCCTCGGCGCCGCCGCAGGCGACGCGCTGGACCGTGCTGCCCAGGCCCACCGCCCGGTCGCGCGGCGCGATCACGGCATGCACGCCCGCGGCATCGGCGGTGCGCAGGCACGCGCCCAGGTTGTGCGGATCGGTGACCCCGTCCAGGATCAGGAACAGCGCGTTCTGGCCTTTGTCTTCCAGCAGGTCCAGCACCTCGTCCACGTCGGCGGCCAGTTTCTGCGCCTGCGCCAGCGCCACCACGCCCTGATGGCGGGTGCCGTGCGCCAGGCCGTCGAGCCTGTCGGCGGGCACCGGACGCACGTGCACGTTGGCGGCCTGGGCCTGTTCGATGAACGACAGCATGCGCTTGTCGCGACGCGAGGCGTCGACATAAAGTTCGGCGACGGATGCCGGCGCATGGCGCAGGCGCGCCACCACCGCGTGAAAACCCGCAAGTACCTGGTGAGACGACATAGTTTCCCTTGATCGATCAGCGGCGCGCGCCGCGTCCGCTCTTCCTGGCGCCGGTGGTGTCCGCCTTGGCGCTGCGCTTGGCCGCCGCGCGTCGTTCGCGCGCCGTGCCTTTCAGTTCTGCCGGCTTGGCCGAAGCGGCCCGCTTGACCCGCCGCGTGCCGGGTTCGGCTTCGGGCTTGCTCAGCGCCTTGAAGCTGGTGTCCTTGACCAGGCGGAATTCAATGCGCCGGGCTTCCAGGTCGACCCGCGCCACCTGGACCTGGACCGCGTCGGTCAGGCGATAGCGTATGCCGGTGCGTTCGCCGCGCAGTTCATGCATGGCCTCGTTGAACTGGAAATAGTCCGAACCCAGCTCGGACACATGAACCATGCCTTCCACGAACAAGGTGTCCAGCGTGATGAACACGCCGAAATTCGCCACGCCCGTGACATGCCCGCTGAACACTTCGCCCACCCGCTCCTTGACGAACCAGCATTTCAGCCAGGCCTCGACGTCGCGCGAAGCATCGTCGGCGCGGCGCTCGCGCGCCGACAGCAGCAGGCCCAGTTTTTCCCAGACCGCATGCTCGCGTTCTTTGCGCGGCAAGGCGGACACGGCCAGGTCGTCGCCCTGGGGCACGTACCGCACGCCATCGATGATGGATTTGATGACCCGGTGCACCAGCAGGTCGGGATAACGCCGGATCGGCGAGGTGAAGTGCGCGTAATGCTCGTACGCCAGGCCGAAATGGCCCATGGTTTCCGGGCTGTACATGGCCTGCTGCATGGAACGCAGGCACATGGTCTGTATGACCTCGAAATCGGGACGGCTGCGCGCCGCCTGGACCAGTTGCGCGTAGTCGTGCGTGGTGGGCGCGTCGCCGCCCCCAAGCGAGAGCCCCAGGTTGCGCAGGTAGTCGCGCAGCGCCTGCAGCTTTTCGGGCGTGGGGCCTTCGTGAATGCGATACAGGCCCGGGCGCTTGTTTCGCACCATGAAATCGGCGGCGCAGGTATTGGCCGCCAGCATGCATTCTTCGATGAGGCGATGCGCGTCGTTGCGCGCATACGGCACGATTTTTTCTATGCGCCCCAGCGGGTTGCATACGATCTTGGTCTCGACGGTGTCGAAGTCGATGGCGCCGCGCTTGACGCGCGCGCCCGAGAGCAACTGGAACAGCTCGTACAGATTGCGCAGATGCGGCAGCACCGGCTCCATGGACTGCGCGGCCGGCCCGTCGGGCTGCTGCAGCGCCGCCCATACGTCGGTGTATGTGGTGCGCGCGTGCGAATGGATCACGGCGTTATAGAACTGGTACGCCGTCACCGTGCCGGCTTTTTTCCCGCTGGCGGGAACGAACATGTCGCACACCATCACCAGCCGGTCCACGTCCGGATTCAGCGAACACAGGCCGTTGGACAGCGATTCCGGCAGCATGGGAATGACCCGCCGCGGGAAATACACGCTGGTGCCGCGCTCCAGCGCGTCGTCGTCCAGGGCGTCGCCGGGGCGCACGTAGTGACTGACGTCGGCGATGGCCACCAGCAAACGCCATCCCTTGGTCTTGCGCGCCCAACTGCCCGATTGGGCGGGCACGCAATAGACCGCGTCGTCGAAATCGCGGGCGTCCTCGCCGTCTATGGTCACGAAAGGGACATCGCGCAGGTCGACACGGCCTTCGAGTTCGGACGGCTTGACCTTGGCGGGCAGGCGTGCGGCCTGTTCCAGGGCGCCTTCGGAAAAATCCAGGGGCACGTCGAACTTGCGCACGGCAATTTCGATTTCCATGCCCGGGTCGTCGATTTCGCCCAGCACCTCGGTGATGCGCCCCAGCGGCTGCGTATGGCGCGTCGGCTGCTGGACGATTTCCACCGTGACGACCTGGCCGTTCTCGGCCCCGCCGGTCTCGCCGGGCGGAATCAGGATGTCGTGCTTGATGCGCTGGTCTTCGGGGGCCACGATGGTGGCGCCATGTTCACGCAGGAACCGCCCGACCAGCCGGTCGGTGCGCCGCTCGACCACTTCGACGATCACGGCCTCGGGCTTGCCCCGGTACAGGCCGTCGGGCTTGGCCAGCACGCGATCGCCGTGCAGGACCTTGAGCATCTCGCGCGGGGACAGGAACAGATCCGGCCCGCCGTCGTCGCGCAGCAGAAAACCGAAACCGTCGCGGTGCCCCTGTACGCGGCCCGCGACAAAGTCGGATTTGTTGTTTATCAACAACTGCCCATTGGGACTGCTAAGCAACTGGCCATCACGCTCCATGGCCTTGAGACGTCGTTCGAACCCAATCGAAAGCGGTGCGGACAGGCCCACTTTTTTCGCCAGGGCCTCGGGCGCAAGCGGATGTCCGGCTGTGCGCAGTTGTGTCAGTATGACCTCGCGGCTGGGAACATCGGGGTCAAAATCAGGGGGAGCTTCAAGCAGGCCATCCGGGATCTCGTTGTTATTCACTTCATTTTTTTTGGATCGTTTGGTCAAAAGTAGATTTCCGTTTAAATAAATTTTCCGCTATACTTGCGCCTTCTTTAAAAGAGAAGAACGCCGGTACGTAAAAAGTATTAGCATACTCTTTTAAGCCCAGGTGGCGGAATTGGTAGACGCGCATGGTTCAGGTCCATGTGCCGCAAGGTGTGGAGGTTCGAGTCCTCTCCTGGGCACCAGCATTATAGTTAGAAATCCCCGTAAATTACTGATTTACGGGGATTTTTATTTTTCAGTAACAATCGGGTTCAAGGCGCGATGCATCATGACGTGCTCGATGCCGGCGTCCAGGAAGATGTCGCCCCGGGCGGCGAACCCGTGCCGTTCGTAGAAACGGGTGGCGTGCAGTTGCGCGGCCAGGACGACTTCGGGGCAGCCGCGCTCGCGGGCCCGGTCGATCAGGGCAAGAAGCAGCATCGACCCTATTCCCATGGCGCGAAATGGCTTGCGCACGGCCATGCGGCCTATGTGCGCATCGGGCAGCAGGCGCCCGGTGCCGACGCCCCGCCCCATTTCGTCGCAGGCGACGGCATGGAGGCAGTCCGTGTCCCGGGCGTCGAGTTCTTCCCGCGGCGGCACGTTCTGTTCGTGCACGAAAACCTCGGTGCGTATGGCCACCGCCTGGTCTTTGAGCGTGTTCCAGTCGCCGACGACGACTCTGATTTTTCCGCCCATCAGGGCCTCTTCCGAAAAAAATGCCAAACCATCAGGACGCCAGTTTCAGTCCGATGATGCCCAGCACGATCAGGCCCACGCTGAACAGGCGCGCGAACGTGGCCGCTTCGCCAAACAGCGCGATGCCCAGGAAAACGGTGCCCACCGCGCCTATGCCCACCCATACCGCGTACGCCGAACCGACCGGCAGGGTCTTCATGGCCGCCCCCAGCAGCACGACGCTGATCACCATGGACAGCGCCGTGCCCACGGACGGCCAGAAGCGGGTGAAGCCTTCCGTGAACTTCAGCCCTATGGCCCAGCCCATCTCGAACAGGCCCCCGATGACCAGCACCAGCCAGGATAGCGACACCGACATGAATTTCCCCGTTGTCCCGAAATCTGAACCTCCGCCCGCGGCGGCGGGCGGCCCTGTACGCATTCTACTGAATCCGGGCATACTTCCGGGCCCCGTTACGCCATAATGACGGCTCTTTCGCTGATTTGCCACACCACGTTCGCGCCATGCCCCTTATGTCCGCCATCGCCGCCCTGGGTATTTTCATCGGCACCATGCTGCTGGTCATCGCCCGTCCCGGCAAGCTGGGCATAGGCTGGAGCGCGCTGCTGGGAGCCGCGGCCTGCTGGGCGTGCGGCCTGATCCACTGGAACGACATCGCGGGCATCTGGCACATCGTCTGGAACGCCACGGCCACGCTCATCTGCATCATCATCACCAACTCGCTGCTTGACGAGGCGGGCTTCTTCAAATGGGCCGCGCTGCACATCGCCCGATGCGGCAAAGGCCGCACCGCCGTCCTGTTCGCGCTGATCGTGCTGTTCGGGGCGGCCGTCTCCGGTTTGCTGACCAACGACGGAGCCGCCCTGATCCTGACACCCATCGTCATGGAACTGCTGCTTGCCCTGGGGCTTCCGGGGCCGGCCATTTTCGCCTTCGTCATGTCGGCGGGCTTCATCGCCGACGCGGCCAGCCTTCCGCTGACCGTGTCGAACCTGGTCAACATCCTGTCGGCCGATTATTTCGGCCTGGGGTTCCGGGACTACGCCGTCATCATGCTGCCGGTGGACGCCGTGGCCATCGTCGCCAGCCTGCTGGTGCTGTACGCCTATTTCGGGCGCAAGCTGCCGCGCCGGTACGATACCGGGACGCTGGCGCCGCCGGCCGGCGCCATACGCGACCGCCTGACCTTCCATGCCGGCTGGATGGTGCTTCTGGCCACCCTGGCCGGATTTTTCATCCTGGACCGGTTCCACGTCCCCACCAGCGTCGTGGCCGGCACGGGCACCGTCGTGCTGCTGCTGATCGCCGGGCGCAATCATGTCGTGGGCACGCGCAACGTGCTGCGCCAGGCCCCCTGGAACATCGTGGTGTTTTCGCTGGGCATGTACCTGGTCGTGCTGGGCCTGCGCAACGCGGGCCTGACGCAATGGCTGTCGGACCTGTTCCAGCTGTGCGCCGATTCCGGCGTGTGGCTGGCCGCCCTGGGCACCGGTTTCATCAGCGCGTTCCTGTCGTCCATCACCAACAATCTGCCCGGCGTGCTGCTGGGCATGCTGTCCATCCACGACACGCACACCGAACCCCTGGTGCGCCAGGCCATGATCTACGCCAACATCATAGGCAGCGACCTGGGACCCAAGATCACGCCCATAGGCAGCCTGGCCACGCTGCTGTGGCTGCACGTGCTGGCGCGGCGCGGCATGCACGTGGGTTGGGGCGCCTATTTCCGCACCGGCATCGTCCTGACTCTGCCCGTATTATTTGTTACCCTGATGGCCCTGGGAGCCTGGCTGCACATTGCGGGCTGACGCCGCGCATGCCGCGGCAATTCATTTATCATGGCTACCAGTCATTCGCCACTATCGTCCCCGATGAACACGTTGACCTCTTCCCTGCGCCCCGGCCCGCAACCCGCCCCGGCGCGCATCAACTACACGACCCTGATCGCGGCGCTGGCCGTGCTGGCCGCCGGCGCCCGCTACCTGGACCTGGCCGCGGGCTGGCGCCAGGGCGCGCTGTGGATAGTCGGCGCCCTGCTGGGCGTGGCGCTGTACCACGCCTCGTTCGGCTTCACCCAGGCCTGGCGCGCTTTCGTCGCCGACCGGCGCGGCGCCGGGCTGCGCGCCCAGATGATCATGCTGGCGCTGGGCGTGGTGCTGTTCTTCCCGTTCATGGCGCGGGGTTCGCTCTTCGGCATGCACGTCTCGGGCATCGTGGCCCCGGCCAGCCTGTCCGTCGTGCTGGGCGCCTTCATCTTCGGCGCCGGCATGCAGCTGGGCGGCGGCTGCTCGTCGGGCACCTTGTTCAACCTGGGCGGCGGCAGCACCCGCATGCTCATCACCCTGTTCTTTTTCGTGGTCGGGTCCGTGCTGGCCACCTACACATTCACCTGGTGGGCGACGCTGCCCTCGCTGCCGCCCACGTCGCTGATCAAGGCCTGGGGCTGGCCCACCGCGATGGTGGTGTACCTGGCCGTATTCGGCGCCATCTACTGGCTGACCGCCGTCCTGGAAAAGCGCCGCCACGGCGCGCTGGCCCGGCCGGCGGCGGGCCAGCGCCGCGGCGCATGGCGGCTGGTGCGCGGGCCATGGCCGCTGGTCTGGGGCGCGGTGGCGCTGGTGGCGCTGAACTTCGCCACCCTGGCCCTGTCGGGCCGCCCCTGGTCGATCACGTCGGCCTTTGCATTGTGGGGCGCCAAGGCCCTGGATCACTTCGGCTCCGACGTCGCCTTCTGGCAGTACTGGGCCGATTCGCAGGATTCGTTTTTCGCGCCGCTTAGCCACGACATCGCCACGGTGATGGACATAGGCATCATCGTGGGCGCGCTGGCCGCCGCGTCGCTGGCGGGGCGCTTCGCCCCGGCGTGGCGCATCCCGCCGCGCACCGCGCTGGCCTCGACGCTGGGCGGGATCATGCTGGGCTTCGGCGCGCGGCTGGGCTGGGGCTGCAATATCGGCGCGCTGTTCAGCGGCATGCTTTCAGGCAGCCTGCATGCCTGGATCTGGCTGCCCAGCGCTTTCGCGGGCTGCCTGGTCGGCGTGCGCCTGCGCCCCCTGTTCGGCCTTCCCGTCGAAAGAACCGCCGGATCGCAAGGCTGTTAACCCGCCCGGCCCGCATGGGCGATCGGCCCGCGGTACAAATGGGCGCAGTCCGCAACTTCTGGTAAGGTATGCGGCACTGTCATCGCATGTGGAAGCGCCCATGAAACACTTGTTCACACGCCACACCGCGTTCTACCTGGTGATCGCGGCCACCCTGTTCTTCCTGGCCCTTAGCCTGACGTTTAGCGCATGGTGGCTGATACCCACCGTCGTCTTCGGCGCGCTGACGGCGCTGGGCATCGTCGACGTGAAGCAGACCCACCACGCCATACGCCGCAACTATCCGGTCATCGGCAACCTGCGCTTCGCGCTGGAATCCATCCGTCCCGAAATCCGGCAGTACTTCCTGGAAGACGACACACAGCAACTGCCGTTTTCCCGCGCCGACCGTTCGCTGGTCTACCAGCGCGCCAAGCGCCAGATCGACAAGCGGCCGTTCGGCACGCAGGGCGACGTCTACCGCACCGACTATGAATGGATCAACCATTCCATGGAACCCGTCCATCCGGAAAACAGCGACTTCCGGATCACCGTGGGCGGCCCCGACTGCACCCAGCCCTGTTCGCTTTCCGTGCTGAACATTTCCGCCATGAGCTTCGGCGCCCTGTCGGCCAACGCCGTCATGGCCCTGAACAAGGGCGCGGCCCTGGGCAACTTCGCCCACGACACGGGCGAAGGCGGCGTCAGCCGCTACCACCTGGCCCACCATGGCGCGCTGATCTGGAACATAGGCTCGGGCTACTTCGGCTGCCGCGACCAGGACGGCAATTTCTCGGAAGAAGAATTCGTCAAGCGCGCCACGCAAGACAGCATCAAGATGATCGAGATCAAGCTCTCGCAAGGGGCCAAGCCCGGCCACGGCGGCATTCTTCCCGGCCCCAAGGTCACCCCGGAAATCGCCGCGGCGCGCGGCGTGCCCGCCTGGCAAGACTGCAACTCCCCGTCGTCGCACAGCGCCTTCGGCACCCCCGTCGAATTGATGCGCTTCGTGGCCCGGCTGCGCACCCTGTCCGGTGGCAAGCCGGTGGGATTCAAGCTGTGCGTGGGCCATGCCTGGGAATGGTTCGCCATCGCCAAGGCCATGCTGGAGACGAAGATCACGCCGGACTTCATCGTGGTCGACGGCGCCGAGGGCGGCACCGGCGCGGCGCCCATAGAATTCGTGGACCACGTGGGCACCCCCCTGCGCGAAGGGCTGCGCCTGGTGCACAACACTCTGGTCGGCATAGGCCTGCGCGAACAGATCAAGCTGGGCGCATCCGGGAAGATCATCAGCGCCTTCGACATGGCCAGGATCATGGCGCTGGGCGCCGACTGGTGCAACAGCGCCCGCGCCTTCATGTTCGCCATAGGCTGCCTGCAGGCGCAGACCTGCCACACGGGACGCTGCCCCACCGGCGTCACCACGCAAGACCCGAAACGCCAGGAAGCCCTGGTCGTGGCCGACAAGTGTGTGCGCGTCGCCAGCTTCCACGAAAACACGCTGAAAGCGCTGGCCGAACTTCTGGGCGCGGCCGGCCTGACGCACCCCGGCGAACTGCGCCCCCATCACATCGCGCGGCGCATTCCCAACGGCGAAGTGCGCGTGCTGTCGGCCCTGTTTCCCGACCTGGAAAAAGGCGAACTGCTGGAAGGCAAATTCCGCCAGACCATCTTCCGCACCGGCTGGCCCATGGCGCGCGCCGACTCGTTTTCCCCCACCAGCAGTCTAAGCGCCGTGCTCTCTGGCAACGTCAATCGCCAGATCCCCGACGAAGCCCTGCAGGATGGTACCGCGCCCGTCTAGAAGCGCGTTTACGATCTGTTGCACGATTAGGTAGTTGCCCTGAATTGCAAAACCGGACGGCTTGATCTATCGTTGAATCGCCGTCTCGGGAGAGACGGCTCGACTGCCCCTAACGGCAGTTCGCCGGCACCGCTTGATTGCGGTGCTCACTGCCATTGTGGCAGTAAGGCCCCGCCAAAAGGCGGGGCCTTTAGCTTTGGATCCGGCGCTTTTCCCCCTGCAAAATCGAAATAAATTATGGTATAGTGCTGGGCTTTGGCGCATTAGCTCAGCCGGTTAGAGCGACGGAATCATAATCCGCAGGTCCCCTGTTCGAATCAGGGATGCGCCACCAAGGATATCAAGGACTTAGCGAGTGATCGCTAAGTCCTTTTC
>Ga0164242_10007484_pt1 | contig 11947 bp, 13 predicted proteins | sample OricomgcompostMG_FD_108783 | JGI IMG/M metagenome (GOLD analysis project Ga0164242, IMG submission 108783) | Miracle-Growth compost microbial communities from Emeryville, California, USA - Original compost - Miracle growth compost (MG) ... | reverse complement strand
GGATAATGGCTGCATGACCGAGGCGAACGACCCGCAGGCCCACATCAAGACCAACGCCGCGAAGATCAACGAGCTCAACGAGACCCTCCGCTACACCATGTGGTCGGTCTTCGCGCTCGACGAGCTCTACGAGGACGCCGAGGCCGACGAGCGCGCCGAGGAGATCGCCGAGCTCGAGCGGCTGCTGGCGGACCTGGCCGCGGACGACGTCGTCCTGCGAGGCCTGTACGACGTGGCCGGCCTGCGCGCTGACGCCGACGTGATGTTCTGGCTGCACGCGAGCTCCTCCGACAAGCTGCAGCGCGCTTACCACCGGATCCGCCGGACCGCCTTCGGCCAGCGCCTCACGCCGGTCTGGTCGCAGATGGCGCTGCACCGCCCGGCGGAGTTCAACCGCTCCCATCTGCCCGCCTTCCTGGCCGACGAGCGCAGCCACGACTACGTCGCCGTCTATCCCTTCATCCGCTCCTACGAGTGGTACCTCCTGGAGGAGGGCGAGCGCCGTCGCCTCCTCGCCGAGCACGGCCAAATGGCGCGCGACTACCCCGATGTGCGCGCGAACACGGTGCCCGCGTTCGCGCTCGGCGACTACGAGTGGATGCTCGCCTTCGAGGCCGACGACCTCTCCCGCATCGTCGACCTGATGCGTCACCTGCGTGGCTCGGAGACCCGCCGCCACGTACGCGAGGAGGTGCCGTTCTACACCGGTCGCCGGGTGGACGTGAGCGAGCTGCTGCAGCAGCTTCCCTGATCGCTTGTCAGCGTGAGCGCAGCCGGACGATCGCCGTCATTCCGTGGAACACCACCACGGCGGCGATCGTGCCGAGCGCGATGCCGGTGAAGGTCAGGCTGCCGATGTTGATGGTGAGGTTGCCGATGCCGATGACCAGCGCGGCGGCAGCGGTGAACTGATTGATCGGCTGGGAGAAGTCGACCTTGTTGTCCAGCCAGATCCGGATGCCGATGATGCCGATCAGGCCGTAGAGGGCGACCGTGACGCCGCCCAGTACGCCGGCCGGGACGGTATTGAGCAGGGCGCCGAACTTCGGACACATGCTGAGCAGCAGGGCGACGATGCCCGCCACCCAGTACGCCGCGGTCGAGAAGACCCGTGTCGCGGTCATCACGCCGATGTTCTCGCCGTACGTCGTGGTCGCGGAGCCGCCACCCAGGCCGGCGAGGGTGGTGGAGAGGCCGTCGGCGAGCAGTGCGCGGCCGGTCTCCTTGTTGATCTGCGGGGCACCGGCGAGGTGGGCGACCGAGCGGACGTGGCCGACGTTCTCGGCGACCAGGACCAGCACGACGGGCAGGAACATCGGCACCACCGACCAGTGCGCCGTCGGGTGCGTGAAGTGGGGGAAGCCGACCCAATCCGCCGCCCGGACCTGTGCCAGGCTGATCTGTCCGGCGAGCGCGGCGGCGACGTACCCGACGACGACCCCGGTCAGGATGGAGAGCCGGGCGGCCATGCCGCGGAACGCGACGGCCACGATCAGCACCGCGGCCAGCGTGACCGTCGCGAGCCAGGGCTTGGTCTGGTAGTTCGACGTCGCGGTGCTGGCCAGGTTGAGGCCGATCAGCGCGACGATCGCACCGGTCACGACCGGCGGCATCAGCGTCTCGATCCAGCGCGTGCCGGTGGCGACCACGATCGCTCCGACGATCGCCAGCAGCACACCGGTGACCATCACGCCGAAGAGCGCGCCGCCCATGCCCGCGTGCTTGTCGCTCATCGCGGCGGTGATCGGCGCGATGAAGGCGAACGACGAGCCGAGGTAGCTGGGCAGCCGGTTGCGGGTCAGCAGCAGGAAGAGCAGCGTGCCGATGCCGGAGAAGAAGAGCGTGGTGGTCGGCGGGAAGTGCGTCAGCAGCGGCACCAGGAAGGTGGCGCCGAACATCGCGACCACGTGCTGTGCGCCGAAGCCGATCGTGCGCGGCCAGCTCAGCCGCTCCCACGGGGCGACGATCTCGCCCTCCCGGATCGTCCGGCCGTTGCCGTGGAGGTCCCAACCCAGTCGCATCGCGTCCCCTTCTTCACCTGTGAGCTCCGCACAGGATGGCGGAAGGCGGAGGTACGGCGCCAATGGGGCGGGGCTGGTCGGCTGAGACATGGCAGGGCTCGCCGCCAAACTGTCACCGTGACAGTTTGGCGACCGAGTGCCACTTGCGAAGTGTCACGTGCGGCGCGAAGTGTCACGGTGACACTTTCGAACTATCACCGTGACACTTTGGGCGCCGGGTCGCCTCAGCGACTCACTCGCCGTCGACCGGCTCGAGCGTGATCGAGATGCTGTTGATGCAGTAGCGGTCCCCGGTCGGGGTGCCGTAGCCGTCCGGGAAGACGTGGCCGAGGTGGGAGCCGCAGTTGGCGCAGCGCACCTCGACGCGCTTCATGCCGTAGGAGTTGTCCTCGATGTACTCGATGGTGTCCGTCACCGGCTGGTAGAACGACGGCCAGCCACACCCGGAGTGGAACTTGGTGTCGGACTCGAAGAGCTTCGCCTGGCACGCCTTGCAGCGGTAGACGCCCTTGGTCTCGGTGTCGGTGTACTCCCCGGTGAACGCCCGCTCGGTGCCGGCCTCACGGAGCACGTGGTACTCCTCGGGGCTCAGCTGTTCACGCCACTCGGCGTCGGACTTCTCCACGTTGTAGGCCACGCTCCAAGGGTACGTTGAGCCCCATGGCGAAGGACGCACACGTCGCTGTCGGCGACCGCGAGGTCCGTGTCTCCAGTCCCGACCGCGTGATCTATGAGGCGACGGAGCGGACACCGGAGATCAGCAAGCTCCAGGTGTGCGAGTACTTCGCTGCCGTCGGCGTACCGCTGATGCGGGCGTTGGGCGAGCGGCCGACCGCTCTCGAGCGCTGGCCCTCGGGCGTCCGCGAGGGCTACCGGCTGGCGACCAGCACCACGCAGAAGGACGCCGAGGCGTTCTACCAGAAGCGGGTGCCCAAGGGAGCGCCCGACTACCTCGAGACCGTGACGGTCACCTTCCCGAGCGGCCGCACCGCGGATGAGGTCTGCCCGACCGAGCCCGCGGTGCCGGTGTGGTGCGCGCAGATGGGCACGCTCACCTTCCACCCCTGGCCGGTACGCCGGGGCGAGGTGGATCTGCCCGACGAGCTCCGCATCGACCTCGATCCGCAGCCCGGGACGACCTTCGCGGACGCGAAGCGGGTCGCCGGGGTCGCCCGGGAGCTGCTGGAGGAGCTGGGCATCACCGGCTACCCGAAGACGAGCGGCAACCGCGGCATCCACATCTACGTCCGGATCCGCCCGGAATGGTCCTTCGAGGACGTCAGGCACGCGGCGATCGGCTTCGGTCGCGAGCTCGAGCGCCGCGACGACGGTGTCACCACGGCCTGGTGGAAGGAGCAGCGCGGCGAGCGCATCTTCATCGACTACAACCAGAACAATCGCGACCGGACCATCGCCAGCGCCTACAGCCTGCGTCCCAAGCCGGGTGCGCCGGTCTCCACGCCGCTGACCTGGGCGGAGCTCGCCGACGTCGACGACCCGCGCGAGCTCAACATCCTGACCGTGCCGGAGCTGCTCGCTGGGCGGGAGGACGCCTGGGCGGACATCGACGACGTACACCACGATCTGGCGCCGTTGCTGCGGCTCTGGGAGGAGCTGCCGGGTGGGGAGCTCAACTTCCCGCCGGACTATCCCAAGATGCCGGGGGAGCCGCCGCGGGTCCAGCCGAGCAAGAAGGTCGCCGAGCACTGGGACGAGGCCGGCAACCGGATCGCGAAGCAGCTGGAGAAGTAGCCGCCGAGAAAAGGAGAAGGCCCGCCACGTTGATCCCCCGATCGCGTGGCGGGCCACTACCAAGACACGCACCGCGGCGAGTCCCCCGACCTACCGCGTGGACCGGGTCCGTGGTGTCTCGACGTCTCCTCTGGAGCAGGCGCCCGACGCATCTCAGGATCGAACGGGCACAGCAGAACACTAAGGAGTGCACAGCCTCTTCTCATCCACAACCGGTCCCGCGTCGGTAACAGATCATCAACAGCTGCGAGCGTCGCCTGGACAGCGGGTCAGAAACCGGCGGTCAGACTCAGAAGACCTGAATGCCCTCGCCCTCGCCGCCCTGCTCGTCGAAGTTCTCGTGCTCGAGCAGGTGCAGCACCGGGACACCGAGCTTGCGGCGGGCCTGCGCGGACCAGTCGACGTGGAAGAACTCGGCGACGACGTGCGGGCGGGTCAGGATGATCACCTCGCGACCATCGACCTCCTTGACCTTCGCCGCGAGCGCCCGCATCGGATCGTCCACAAGGCTTCCGGTGGCGTGGGCGCCGGCGTCGGTCAGCGCCTGCAGCGTGCTGGTCAGCGCCTGCTGCGACCGCTCCCGTGCCTCGTCCTCGACAGCGGCGAGGTCGACGCCTTCGGCAAGCGCGCCGGAGGCACCGAGCAGCTCGGTGCTCGGCAAGGAGCCCATCGCCGCCTCGACCCGCGCGGCGGCGTCGTCCACCGGCAGCAACACGTGATAGGTCACCGGGTCCTCGAGCGACTCGTGCAGGGAGCGCACCCGTGCAGCATCGGCGGCGCTGAGCGCCTGCTCGACGAGGAGAACGACGTCGTAGTCAGCCATGACGGGAGCCTAGCGAACGGCCGGCACGCGAAGCGTGTCTAGCTGCTGAGGACCGAGCCGAGGTCGTAGGAGACCGGCTCGTCGAGCTGGTCGTAGCCGCACGACTCCGGGTCGCGGTCCGGGCGCCAGCGCTTGAACTGGGCGGTGTGCCGGAACCGGCGGCCCTCCATGTGGTCGTAGCCGACCTCGAGCACGCGCTCGGGTCGCAGCGGGATGAAGGAGAGGTCCTTGCCCTGCGACCAGCGGGACTGCGTGCCCGGGACCCGGTCCGGGTTGGCGATCAGGCCGATGCCCGTCTCCTGGGTCGCCCACCGCCCCCACGGGTGGTCCTCGATCGGCATCACCAGCGGCGCCAGCTCCTCGATCAGCTCGGCACGTCGCTTGGCGGTGAAGGACGCGGCCACGCCGATGTGCTGCAGCTCGCCGCCCGCGTAGAGCCCCAGCAGCAGGCTGCCCAGCAACGGCTTCTCGGGGGTCGAGGTCTTGTGCAGCCGGTAGCCAGCAAGGACCACGTCGGCGGTGCGGGCGTGCTTGATCTTGAGCATGGTGCGCTGGTTGGGCGCGTAGGCAGCGTCGAGCGGCTTGGCCACCACGCCGTCCAGCCCCGCACCCTCGAACCGGGTGAACCACTCCTGCGCCACGGCGGGGTCGGTCGTCGTCCGGGTCAGGTGGCACGGGCCTTCCTCGCCGAGTCCGGACAGCGCCTCCTCGAGGGCGGCACGGCGCTCCGCGAACGGTCGGTCGGCGTACGACGTCTCGTCGAGGGCGAGGAGGTCGAAGGCGACGTACGACGCGGGCGTCTGCTCGGCCAGCAGCGTGATCCGCGATGGGGCCGGGTGGATCCGCTCCTGCAGCACCTCGAACTCCAGCCGGTCCACCCCGCCGTCGGAACGCTGCGCCACGAACAGCTCGCCGTCCAGCACACACCGCGCCGGCAGCTGTTCGCGCATCGCGGCCACCACCTCGGGGAAGTAGCGGGTCAGTGGCTTGGTGTTGCGCGAGGCGAGCTCGACCTCGTCGCCGTCCTTGAAGACGAGGCAGCGGAAGCCGTCCCACTTGGGCTCGAATGAATAGTCATTCGACTCCGGCACGGTCGGCACCGACTTGGCCAGCATCGGTAGGACGGGCGGCATCACCGGAAGGTCCATGGCCCAACCGTAGTGTCGGTGCCCGATCCGTGGTGCGAGGCGCGGCGCCACCGGAAGGTCCATGAAGTCAGCCTGAGGCGTGCGATTGGGTACGCTGGCCCGCATGAGCAAAGTCGTCGGTTACGTGCCCGGCGTCTTCGATCTTTTCCACGTAGGGCACCTCAACGCGTTGCGCCAGGCGCGCGCCATGTGCGACGTACTCGTCGCCGGGGTGGTGTCCGACGAGGTGTGCGAGGCCACGAAGGGCATCATTCCGACGGTGCCGCTGATCGAGCGCCTGGAGATCGTCAAGGCGATCGGGATCGTCGACGACGCCTACGTCGAGGTCACCACCGACAAGCGCGACGCGTGGCGCGAGGTGGGCTTCCACAAGATCTTCAAGGGCGACGACTGGAAGGGCACCGCCAAGGGCGAGCGCCTCGAGCAGCACATGGCCGAGGTCGGGGTCGAGGTCGTCTACTTCCCCTACACGATGCACACCTCCAGCACCGCGCTGCGTCGTCACCTCGATCGAGGGGACGAGCGCGTCTCGTGACCGAGTCTTCCGCAGCCGCCGCGCACCCCGCGCCGGTCGGTGGCGTCAGCGTGGATGACCGCGGCGTTCACGTCGCCGTCCAGGGCACCGGCCCGCTGGTCCTCTCCGTCGAGGGCCGCTACGTCTGGTCGCTGACCCCCGAGCGCGACGGTACGCCGGAGGCCGGGGGCTGGCTGGTCCGCTGGCCGCACGTCCTCGACCGCTTCCTGGACGGCGTCGGCCGGATCACCGTCAGCGACGTCGCCGGCGAGACCGTCTACTTCGACGCCGAGGTCCCGCTCGGCTCGGGCGAAGGTGCCCTGGAGATCGTCGACGGGGACGGCAACCCGCTCTCGGTCGACAAGGTCGGCCACCTGACCCGGTCCTTCGCTGCGACCGACGAGGGGATCCGTGCCGAGATCCTCGAGGGCACCCAGCGGGCGCTGCGCGATCTGCGCGAGACCTGCGGGGTGGAGGCCTACCTCAACTACGGCGCCCTCCTGGGCGCGATCCGGGACGGCGCGATGATCGCGCACGACTCCGACACCGATGTCTGCTACCTGTCGAAGCACGAGACGCCGGCCGACATCATCCTCGAGTCGTACAAGATCGAGCGGACGATGCGGGACCTGGGCTGGAACCTGCTGCGCATGTCCGGCGGCGACATCAAGCTGCTGCTGCCGCTCAGCGACGGCCGGTCCTGCCACATCGACATCTTCGTGGCCTTCTACGTCCGCGGCACCTTCTATCAGCTCGGCAACCGCAGCGGTCAGGTCGCGCGCGAGGTGATCCTGCCGGTTTCGCAGATCGAGCTGCACGGCTACACCTTCCCGGCGCCCGCCCAGCCCGAGGCGATGCTGGCGTTCCTCTACGGGCCGTCCTGGCGCGTGCCCGACCCGTCGTTCAAGTACGCCGATCCCCGCGCCGGCGTCCGCCGTCTCGACGGCTGGCTGCGTGGCTTCCGGACCACGATGGGTGGATGGACCGAGTTCTGGACCAGCGCGGCCTCCGACGAGGTGTCACGGCGCAGCTCCACGTTCGGCCGTTGGGTGCAGAAGCAGCTCGCCGCCGGCAGCTCGGTGATGGACGTCGGTTCGGGCAACGGTCGCGACGCCGTCTACCTCGCCCGTCGCGGCCACCGGGTCTGGGCGGTCGACTTCTCGCGCGGAGCGGTGCGTCTCACCGGCCGCCGTGCCCGCCGGCACGAGGTCGACGTGCGTGCCGAGCAGCTGATCCTCGGTGAGCTGCGCCAGGTGCTCACCTTCGGCGCGCGGCTCGCCCGCGATCCCCACCACATCGCCGCCCGGCAGCTGCTGGGCGCGATCGACGCCCAGGCGCGCGAGCAGTTCTGGCGGATGTGCTCGATGGCGCTGCGCGAGGACCGCAAGCTGTTCCTCGAGTTCTTCGCCACCGGCCCCGAAGGCTCCGGCGTACCGGCTCCGGCACCGCACGGGCTACAGCGCCGCGTCGACCCGGACCAGGTCGCGGCGGAGATCCGGGCGAGTGGCGGCGTCATCGAGCATCTCGAGGTCGGCCCAGGCGACGACCTCTTCGATCAGCCCGATCCGTGCGTGTGTCGGATCCGGGCGAGTTGGCCAGCCCCGAAGGGAGACCCCGCATGAGCGGTCGAGACAAGATCCGCAGCAGCGTCGAGAAGTGGCGAGCCGAGCGTGCCAGCGGCCGGACCGTCCGGGCGCGGCTGGCCGCGCTCGAGGACGAGGTCCAGGAGCTGCGCCAGCTCAACCGCCGGATCGCTGAGCTGACCGATGTGGTGGCCGAGCTGCTGGTCCCGATCCAGGACCGGGACAAGGAGAAGGTGCAGGAGGTGCTGGCGCGTTACCGTGCCCGCATCTGAGAGGCTGTGCCTCGCGATCCCCAGTTGGTCTGCCGGCAGGGCCCGCCTGACTTTGAATCAGGACTAGCGACGGTGGTTCGACTCCACCCTGGGGAGCCAAGGCGTGCTAGCGCCGCTCGATGTTGTGCACGAGCGTGTCGCTGGTGTGCTTGATCGCCACGCCGATGAACGGCTTGACGGCGGTCGCGATCATCTTCCCTGCCGGGCCGCCCGGGAGGGTGTAGCTGATCCAGGCGTCGACCCGCGTGCGGTTCTCGCCGAGATCGGTGAACGTCCAGCGCTGGGTGTTCTGGATCCCCTTGACCGACTCGATCTCGATCACCCGGTCCTGCTCCCACCGGGTGCAGCGGATACGTGAGGTGAGCGAGACGCCCAACCGCATCGTCCCGTCGTAGGTCGCACCCACCCCGTGCAGCTGGTCGCCGACCGGCTCGATCGCGTGCAGGCCGTACATCCAGTCCTTGGTCCTGTTGACGTCGTCGACATAGGCGAACACCTCCGCGACCGGGGCGGAGATCTCGACGCTGTGCTCCACGATGCTCGTCACGCCGCGATTGTGGCTCGCGGGCCAAGGGCCAACAAGGCGCGCGGAGCGGGTGGCTTCGTTTTCCGTCGGGATCGGCGCCCAGTCATGCGCTTCGCGCATAGACGACCTACAGGTCTGGACCGGAGAGTACGGGAAAGGCGGGACCGTCCTGCAGCACACGGCCTGCATCACACCGAAGGGAGCGTGGCACGCTGAACGAGGTCATGCCGATGGTCGAGCGAGACCCGGAGACGGGTCACCTCAGGTTGCTCGGTGAGCTCGACTTCGTCGCTGTGCCGGCCATGCGCGCCGAGCTGGCGCTGAGGATGGACACCGCCGGTCCGCACACCGTCGACCTCAGTGCGCTGAAGCTGCTGGCGCCGGCCGGCGTCGAGCTTCTGGACGAGCTGCTCGAGGACGATGTCCGGCTGTGCTGCACGGCTGGGTGCCCGGCGTACGAGACGCTGGCAGCGGCCGAGTTCCTCCATCGGGTGGAGATCCTGCCTGCTGATTGATCGTCCGAGTACGCTCCCCTCGGGGGTACTTCGAAGGGCGACCATGCACGAACCGGTCATCACCGAGACCACCACCACCGATGCCGAGAGCGCAGAAGCACTGCTCGCTGCGGCGTACAGCGAGGGACGGGTCCGCTTCGAGAGCAGCGGCGACTTCGTCTTCGGGCAACGTCGCCACGACTTCGGCGAGCTGCGCATCGACGACCTGCGCTACTCCTTCCACAGCGAGTACGAGATGAACCCGCTCGGGTACGCGCTGGTGCTCCGGGTCCGCGACGGCGAGCTCGGGTTCGAGGACGCGATCGGCACCCAGCGCCTCTTCCGGGCCGGCGACGTCTTCCTGTGCGCCCGGCCCGACGAGGGCTACCGCGCCGTCACCCGTGCCCGGAACGCTCAGGCGGTCGGCCTCGACCTGAGCCTGCTTGCCCAGGTCGTGGAAGAGCCGGTCGATGACGTCCTGCGCCGCTTCACCCGCGACGCGCTGCCGCCCGAGCAGGCCAGGCTGTGGCGGCAGACCATCGACTACGTGACCGCCGCCCTGGCGGGGAACAAGACCGCTTCCACCAGCCCGTTGGTCCTCGGTGCGGCCGGGCGGATGCTCGCCGCCGCCATGGTGGCGGCGTTCGAGGCGAGGGCAGGGGAGGACCCGAACGAACGTCCTGGCACCAGCGCGGCAACGGTGCGGCGTGCGGTGATGTTCCTCGAGACCAATCCGGATCTCGACCTGGGCGTGGGCGAGGTCGCTCAGGCCTGCCACGTCTCGATCCGGGCGCTCCAGCTGGCGTTCCGGCGGCACCTCGACACCACCCCGATGGCCTATCTGCGGCGGGTGCGGCTCGACCGGGCCCGCGCCGACCTGAGGGCGGCCGATCCGGCGACAGGCGCGACGGTGACGGCGATCGCGGCCCGCTGGGGCTTCGCCGACGCCAGCCGGTTCAGCGCCCACTACCGCCGGATGTACGGCGAGACCCCGCGGCAGACGCTGCGTCGCTGAGGGCGGCTGGTTCGGCCGGCACGTCCCCGGCCCGTAGGCTCGCGCCATGAGCGAATTGACTGTCATCGTGCTCGCGGCCGGCCACGGCAAGCGGATGAAGTCCAAGTTGCCCAAGGTGATGCACAGCATCGGCGGACGCAGCATGGTCGGTCACGTCCTCACCGCCGTCCGCTCGCTGGACGCCGACCGTGTCGTCGTCGTCGTCGGCCACGGCCGCGAGCAGGTCCAGGCACACGTCGAGCAGCTCGACGACCGGGTCGTGGTGGCGGTCCAGGAGGAGCAGCTCGGTACCGGGCATGCCGCCCAGGTCGGGTTGCAGGCCAGTGGTGCGACGACCGGCGACGTACTCGTCCTGACGGCTGACACGCCGCTGCTCACCGGCGAGACACTGCAGTGGTTCCTCCAGCACCACCGCGGCGGCAACCGTGCTGTCAGCGTGCTCACCGCGCAGGTGCCCGAGCCGTTCGGCTACGGCCGGATCGTGCGCGCCCAGGGCGGTGACGTGAACGCCATCGTGGAGGAGAAGGACGCCAGCGACGAGGAGCGCGCCATCACCGAGATCAACTCGGGGATCCTCGCCTTCGACGTCGAGTTCCTGCAGCGCGCGCTCCCGCGTCTGGAACGCAGCGTGGTCAGCGGCGAGTACTACCTGACCGACACCGTGCGGATCGCCGTCGAGGACAGCGCCCGCACCGGCGGCTATCTGCTCGCCGACACCGTGCAGACCGAGGGCGCCAACGACGGCGTCCAGCTGGCGGCGCTCGGCCGCGAGCTCAACCGCCGGATCGTGGAGAGATGGATGCGGGAGGGGGTCACCGTCATCGACCCGGCCACCACCTGGATCCACGTCGACGTCGAGCTCTCCCGGGACGTCACGATCCTGCCCGGCGTCCAGCTGCTCGGCGCCACCACCGTGGGGGAGGACGCTCGGATCGGCCCTGACACCACCTTGACCGACTGCGAGGTCGGGGCCGGTGCGCACGTGGTGCGCACGCATGCCTCGCTCTCGGTGATCGGCGCCGGCGCCGAGGTCGGGCCGTTCGCCCACCTGCGTCCCGGCACGATCCTCGGCGCGCATGGCAAGATCGGCGGCTTCGTCGAGACCAAGAACGCCCAGATCGGCGAGGGCGCCAAGGTGCCCCACCTCTCCTACGTCGGCGACGCGACCATCGGCGAGGGCAGCAACATCGGCGCCGGAACGATCTTCGCCAACTACGACGGCGTGAAGAAGCACCACACCACCATCGGCGCGCACGTGAAGTCGGGCTCCAACGTCACCTTCGTCGCTCCGGTCACGGTGGGTGACGGTGCCGGCACGGGTGCCGGCTCCCTCGTCCGCGAGGACGTCCCACCGGGAGGGATGGCCCTCTCGGCCGGTCCGCAGCGGGTGATCGAGGGCTGGGCGCAGGCCAAGCGCGCCGGTACGCCGCAGGCTGCGGCCGCCGAGGCAGCGATGGCCGCCGGTGTGCCGATCGCCGGAGAGCAAACGTCCGGTGAACATGAGGAGTCTCACACCGTGGGTCCCCAGATTGGGGACGCACAGGCCGGTGCGACACAATCCTGACGTAACCCCCTTGGCGGACCCAGCGAACACGGGAGCGGCGCTCGTGACCACCGACATCAAGCGGACAACCGAGAAGCACCTGATGGTCTTCTCCGGACGAGCTCACCCGGCGCGGGCCGAGGAGGTGGCCGAGCTGCTCGGCACCCCGCTGGTGGGCACCAGCGCCTATGACTTCGCCAACGGCGAGACCTACGTCCGCTACGAGGAGTCGGTGCGTGGCTCGGACGCCTTCGTG
>Ga0164242_10007483_pt1 | contig 11948 bp, 9 predicted proteins | sample OricomgcompostMG_FD_108783 | JGI IMG/M metagenome (GOLD analysis project Ga0164242, IMG submission 108783) | Miracle-Growth compost microbial communities from Emeryville, California, USA - Original compost - Miracle growth compost (MG) ... | reverse complement strand
CGGGCACGGTCGAAGCGCGCCGCGGCGTCCGACCAGTTGACGATGTTCCACCACGCCTTGATGTAGTCCGCCTTGACGTTGACGTAGTCGAGGTAGAACGCGTGCTCCCACATGTCGAGCACGACGACGGGGACGAGGCCGAGCGCGATGTTGCTCTGCTGGTCGTAGAGCTGCACGATCACGAGCTTCTGGCCGATCGAGTCCCACGCGAGGATCGACCAGCCCGAGCCCTGGATGCCGGCCGCGTTGGCCGCGAAGTGCTTCTGGAACGCGTCGAACGAGCCGAAGAACTCGTCGATCGCCGCACCCAGCTCGCCGTCGGGGCGGTCGCCGCCCTCGGGGGAGAGGTTCTGCCAGAAGACCGAGTGGTTGACGTGGCCGCCGAGGTTGAACGCGAGGTTCTTCTCGTGCAGGTTCACCGCGGCGTAGTCGCCCGACGCGTGCGCCTCGGCCAGCTTCTCGAGGGCGGTGTTGGCGCCCGTGACGTAGGCCGCGTGGTGCTTGTCGTGGTGCAGCTCCATGATCCGACCCGAGATGTGCGGCTCGAGCGCCGCGTAGTCGTAGGGCAGGTCCGGAAGCGAGTAGTCAGCCATGCGCGATTACCTCTCCTGCATCGGGCCGCGGCCGACGGGTTCGGCCGGCGGCGAGAACGAGCACGGGCGGCTCGCCGTCACGGCGAGCCGCCCGACTCCGGTCAACTCTTGTCGAGATTCAGTGATCGCGCGCGTCGGCTGCGAGCTCGTCCCGATGGTCGGACGCGTGACCCGCACCGACCCCGGCGGTGACCTCCGCGTGCGCGTCGCCCGCGGCGAGCGCGTCGTGCTCACCGTGCGAGTGCGCGGCCGCGAGCTCCGCGGGCGTCACGGGCTCGACGCGGTCCTCGTAGAAGACCTTCGAGATCCGCTGGCGCACGCGGTCGATGCGGTAGCCCTTGCGGCGGACGCCGCGCGAGTCCTCGGCGGGCTCGATCTCGAGCGGGCGGATGCCGTCGTGCTGCACGCGGATCCAGCGCTCGTGCGCGTCGAGGGGCTTGTGCACCTCGATGTACTCGCCGCTGGCGAACCGCACGATGCGGCCCGTCTCGTGGCCGTGGAGCACGAGCTCGCGGTCCTTGCGCTGCAGGCCGAGGCAGACGCGCTTCGTGACCCAGAACGCGAACCACGGCCCGAGGAAGAGCAGGAACCGGAAGACCCACGTGATGTCGTTGATCGACAGGTGGAAGTGCGTCGCGATCAGGTCGTTCGAGCCCGCCAGCACGAGGATGAAGAACGCCACCAGGAGCGAGACGCCGAAGGCCGTGCGGAACGGCCGGTTGCGCGGCCGGTCGAGCAGGTGGTGCTCCCGGTTGTCGCCGGTCACCCAGGCCTCGAGGAACGGGTAGATCGCGAGGCCGGTGAACAGCAGGCCGGGCACGATCATCGCCGGGACGATGATGTTGAGCGACAGCGTGAACCCGCCGATCACGACCTCGGCCTGGCCGGGCATGAGCCGTAGCGCGCCCTCGAGGAACAGCATGTACCAGTCCGGCTGGGCGCCCGCCGAGACGGGCGACGGGTCGAACGGCCCGTAGTTCCACACCGGGTTGATCGCCATGGTGGCGCCCATCAGCGCGATCACGCCGAAGACGAGGAAGAAGTAGCCGCCCGCCTTCGCGACGTAGATCGGGAACAGCGGGTAGCCCACGACGTTCTTGTTCGACCGTCCCGAGCCCGGGTACTGCGTGTGCTTGTGCAGCACGACGAAGAACAGGTGCAGGCCGATGAGCGCGAGGATCAGGCCGGGCACGACGAGGATGTGCACGGTGAACAGCCGGGGGATGAGGTCCTGGCCCGGGAACTGCCCGCCGAACAGCAGGTACGACGCGTAGGTGCCGATGATCGGCACCGCGAGCGCGACACCGTCGGCGATGCGCAGGCCGTTGCCGGACAGGACGTCGTCCGGCAGGGAGTAGCCCGAGAAGCCGGCGAGCAGGCCGAGGATCAGCAGCGTGAAGCCGACGAGCCAGTTGAGCTCGCGCGGCTTGCGGAACGCCCCGGTGAAGAAGATCCGGAACATGTGCGTGACGATCGCCGCCATGAAGATCAGCGCGGCCCAGTGGTGGATCTGCCGCATCAGCAGGCCGCCCCGGACCTCGAACGACAGGCGCAGCGTCGAGGCGAAGGCCTCGGACATCTGCACGCCGTCGAGCGACGCCCACGGCCCGTGGTAGACGGTCTCGTTCATGCTCGGGACGAAGAACATCGTCAGGAAGATGCCCGAGATGATCAGCGTGATGAAGCTGTAGAGCGCGATCTCGCCGAGCAGGAACGACCAGTGGTCGGGGAAGATCTTCCGCGCGAACGTCTTGACCGCGGCGCCGAGTCCGGTGCGCTGGTCCAGGTAGTCGGCGGTTCCGGCGGCGAGCCGCTCGGTGCGCGTCGGTGCGGCGGTGGTGCTCACTTGAGACGCTCCCAGAAGCTCGGGCCGACGGGCTCGTGGAAGTCGCTCTGCGCGACCAGGTAGCCCTCGTCGTCGACGGTGATGGGCAGCTGCGGCAGCGGGCGCTTCGCCGGGCCGAACACGACCTTGGCGCCGTCCGTGATGTCGAACGTCGACTGGTGGCACGGGCACAGCAGGTGGTGCGTCTGCTGCTCGTACAGCGCCACCGGGCAGCCGACGTGGGTGCAGATCTTCGAGAACGCCATGATCCCGTCGTAGGACCAGCCCTCGCCCTGCTCGCGCTTGATGTCACGCGGGTCGAGGCGCAGCAGCAGGACGACGGCCTTGGCCTTCTCGTCGAGCGGGTGCTCCTGCTTCTCGAGGCCCTCGGGGATGATGTGCCACACCGAGCCGATGGTGACGTCGGCCGCGCGGACCGGACGGCCGAGCGGGTCGGTCGCCAGGCGGGTGCCCTTCTTCCACATCGTGTGCTTGAGCTGACCGATGTTCCAGTCCTCGCCGATGTTGCCGACGAGGGCCAGCACGATGGGCAACGGGAACACCGCCAGCGCCGTGATCATGGCGCCCTTGAGGACGCCGCGGCGACCGATCGCCGAGTCGGCGGCGCCGTCCTTGAGGACCTCGATCGCCCCGGCGCGCGTCTCGTCGTCGCTGCGCTGCTCGTGACGCTCCTCGGCCTTCTCGTGGTCGTTCATCAGCGCCTTGGCCCAGTGGATGGCCGCGACGCCGATGCCCAGGAGCGCGAAGGCGAGGCCGAGACCGAGCGCGACGTTGGAGCGGCGCATCGAGGCGGCGTTCGTGCCCGGCGGCCACGCGAAGTACGCGATCAGGAAGAACAGCGTGCCGAGGATCGAGATCGCGAACAGACCGACGACGATGCGCTCGGACTTCTTGTTCGCGCCCTCGTCGAGGTCGCCCATGCGGGGGTGGTGCTTCTCGAACCCGGGGTTCTCGAACCGTGCGGGCAGCGCGTCGCCGTCGTGGACGACGACGTCGTGGCCGGCCTCGTGGCCGTTGTCGTGAGTGCTCACGAGGACTTCGCTCCGATCCAGACAGCGGCACCGATCAGCAGACCGAGGCCGACGACCCACGCCCACAGGCCCTCGCTCACGGGCCCGAGGGCGCCGAGGTCGAGGCCGCCGGGGGCGGCACCACCCTGCTGGTCGATGAACGCGATGATGTCGCGCTTCTCGTCAGGGGTGAGGTTGGCGTTGTTGAACACCGGCATCGACTGCGGTCCGGTGAGCATCGCCTCGAAGAGGTGCGTGGGCGACGTGCTCCACAGGTTCGGCGCGAACTTGCCGCGCGACAGCGCACCGCCGGCGCCCACCGCGTTGTGGCACATCGCGCAGTTTGTGCGGAACAGCGCCATGCCGGTCGCCGGGTCGCCCTTCGACGGGTCGACCTGCTCCTCCGTCGGGACCGACGGGCCCGGGCCCAGCGACGCGACGAACGCCGCGAGCTGGTTGATCTGGTCCTGGCTGAACTGGACCGGCTTCGCCTCGATCTGCGGGCCGTCCATCGCGGCGGGCATGCGGCCCGTGCCGACCTGGAAGTCGACCGCGGCCGCGCCGACGCCGATGAGCGACGGGCCGCTGCCGGTGCCGGCGGCCGACGGGCCGTGGCACGTCGAGCAGTTGGCCTCGAAGAGCTGCTTGCCCTTGGCGATGTCGTCCGCGCTCGCCGTGGTGGGAGCGGCGGCGGAGGCTGACGGCGCGAGCGCCGCGTACAGGCCGCCGGTGAGCAGCAGCGCCAGCAGGAGCAGGACGATCGGCGCGCGCCGGTCGTGCCTGCGGGCTGCGAGTGCCTTCACGGATGGATCCTCGTCTCGCAAGTGTGGGGATGGACGTGCGCGGCGCGCGTTACTGGAGCAGGTAGATCACCGCGAAGAGGGCGATCCACACGACGTCGACGAAGTGCCAGTAGTACGACGTCACGATGGCGGTGGTCGCCTCGTGGTGACCGAAGCGCTTGGCCGAGAACGACCGGCCCAGCAGGAACAGGAACGCGACCAGACCGCCGACGACGTGCAGGCCGTGGAAGCCCGTCGTCAGGTAGAACACCGAGCCGTACGGGCTCGAGGAGATCGTCAGGCCGTCGCGCACGAGGCTCGCGTACTCGTAGACCTGGCCGCCGATGAAGAAGGCGCCCATGACGTACGTGAGGGTGATCCACTCGTGCATGCCCCAGCGGTTGACCTGCCAGAGCTTGCCCGAGCGCGCGGGCTGGAAGCGCTCCGCGGCCCAGACGCCGAACTGGCAGGACACCGACGACAGCACCAGGACCGTCGTGTTGACGATCGCGAAGTGGACGTTGAGCTTCTCCGTCTGCAACGCCCACTCGTCCGGCACCGCTGCACGGACCGTGAAGTACATCGCGAAGAGGCCGGCGAAGAACATGAGCTCGCTGGCCAGCCACACGATCGTCCCCACCGACACGGGGTTCGGTCGGTTGACGCTCACGTGGGGGGCGGTGCGAGGGGCAGCCGTTGCGGTCGACACGCTCGTCATTATGGCGGACGACGGCTCCGCATGGGCCATTGGACCCAGGCCGCGTCGAGCGGTAAATGTCACATCGTCATTTCGATGCGCCTCTCGGCGTGTCCCGTCGCGTGATCGCCGCAGGTTGCGCGGGCGGCGGGCGCGCATCTGCCAAGATGCCTGCTGGACCACGTCGACGACGAATGAGGACCACGATGACCGCGGAGCAGACCCCCACCGGACCCCGCATCCTGCTGTACAGCGACGACGTGGACGCGCGCGCGCAGGTGCGCCTCGGCGTCGGGCGCCGGCTCGGGCACGGACAGCCGGACATCCAGTGGACCGAGGTCGCCACCGCGGCCGGCGTCGTCGCCAGCGCGGAGCAGGGCGGTCTCGACCTGCTGATCCTCGACGGCGAGGCGGACAAGGTCGGCGGCATGGGCCTCGCGCGCCAGCTCAAGGACGAGGTGTTCCGCTGCCCGCCGGTCCTCGTGCTCACCGGACGGCCGCAGGACGCGTGGCTCGCCTCCTGGTCGAACGCCGACGGTGTCGTCAACCGGCCGCTCGACCCGGTCGAGCTGCACGACGCGGTCGTCGCGCTGCTGCAGGGCTCGGCCGTCGCCGGATGACCACGCAGCGCACCTGGTCGGACCTCATCACGGCGCTCGTCGCCCGGCAGGACCTGACGGCCGAGCAGACCTCGTGGGCGATGACCGAGATCATGGCGGGCGAGGCGTCGCCGGTGAAGGTCGCCGGGTTCCTCGTCGCGCTGCGCGCCAAGGGCGAGACGGTCGACGAGCTCACGGGGCTCGCGTCCGGGATGCTCGACGCCGCGATCCGCATCTCCGTGCCGAGGCGGAGCGTCGACATCGTCGGGACGGGCGGCGACCGCGCGCACACCGTCAACATCTCGACGATGTCCGCGCTCGTGATCGCCGGCACCGGGCTGACCGTCGTCAAGCACGGGAACCGCGCCGCGTCGTCGTCGTCCGGCTCGGCCGACGTGCTCGAGGCGCTCGGCATCCGGCTCGACCACGAGCCGGAGCGCGTCGCCGCGCTCGCCACCGAGGTCGGCATCACCTTCTGCTTCGCCGCACGGTTCCACCCGTCGATGCGGCACGTGGGTGCGGTGCGCGGCGACCTCGGGGTCGCCACGGTCTTCAACTTCCTCGGTCCGCTGACGAACCCCGCGCAGCCCGCGGCGGCAGCCATCGGTGTCGCCGACAACCGGATGGCCGGCATCATCGCGGGCGTGCTCGCGGGGCGCGGGACCAGCGCGCTCGTGTTCCGCGGGGAGGACGGGCTCGACGAGCTCGCCGCCAGCGGACCGTCGCGAGTGTGGGACGTGCGCGACGGGGCCATGGTCGAGGAGGTCCTCGACTGGGACGCGCTCGGCGTGCCCGCGGTCACCGTCGACCAGCTGCGCGGAGGCGACGCGGCGCACAACGCGGACGTCGCACGCCGGCTGCTCGCCGGCGAGCCGGGTCCCGTCCGAGAGACGGTGCTGCTGAACGCCGCGGCCGCGATCGTCGCCGACGGGACGCTGGCCGGCGTCGCGTCCGGGACGCTCGGCGAGCGGCTGCTCGCCGGGGTCGAGCTGGCCCGCGAGTCGATCGACTCCGGGGCGGCGGCCGACGTGCTCGCGCGGTGGCGCGCGGCCAGCGAGGAGTGACGCAAGCCTGAGGCTCGCGCTGCGCTCCGCCTCAGTCCCTGTACCTGTGGTCGGACTGAGGCTCCGCTCCGCTCCGGGCGGGTGCCGCGCTTGCGCGCGACCCCCACCCTGCGCTGCGCTCCGCCTCAGTCCCTGGACCTGTGGTCGGACTGAGGCTCCGCTCCGGCGCGGCGAGTGCCGCGCTGCGCGCGACCCTCACCGCGCCTGCGCTCCGCCTCAGTCCTCCAGCCCCAGGGCGAACGCCTGGTCCAGGTCGTGCTGCGAGTACGTCCGGAACGCGATGTACGTCTGCGTGCGCACGACGCCCTCGACCTTGCTCACCCGGTCGGCGATGACGTCGGCCAGCTCGTCGTGCTCGCGGACCCGGACGACCGCGACCAGGTCGACGCCGCCGGTCACGGAGTACACCTCGCTCACGCCGCGGATCTCCGCGATCTCGGCGGCCGCCTCGGGGATCCGGGAGGCCTCGGTGTCGATCATCACGATGGCGGTCAGCATGGTCGTCATCATGCCGTGCGCGGCATCGCCGCGCGTGGCTCGGGCTCCGGCGCGTCCTCGGGCGCCTCGTGGTGCGGGCCGGCCGTCCGCTCGAGGTGCGCGGCGACCGCCGCGGCCGGGTCGGTGCAGGCCTGCGCGGAGTGCACCGGGACCGCCCACGTGCCGTCGATCGTGACGAGCCGGACGCCCGGCTGCTCGAGCCACCCGAGCACGAGGTCGGTCTCCTCCGGGTGCCCGGCCGGTGCCGGCGCGACCGGGGGAGCGACGTGCTCGGCGGTGGCCTGGAGCGTCGCGAGCACGGGCCGCGGGTCGGTGAGCCGGTCGACCCGCGCCGTGGCGGCCAGCCGACCGTGGCGCACGAGCACGAGCTCCCACCCGCCGTCCTCCAGACGGCGGGCCGCACCCAGCTCGGCGCAGCGCGCGAGCGGGTCGAGCCGTTGTGCTCGCGCCGACCCGCGGAGGAACGCGCCCAGCCGGTCGCGCACCGATGCGGCCTCCTCGTAGCGCTGCTGGGCCGCGAGGACGTCGATCCGCTCGGCGTGCACCGCGACCACGCGGGCAGGGTCGTGCAGCATCCCGACCCGCACGCGGTCGACGATCGCCGCGTAGTCGTCGGGTGCCTGGCTGCCGGTGCACGGGGCGCCGCAGCGACCCAGGTCGGCCAGGACGCACGCCGACGCCCCGCGCTGCGCGACGAGCGGGAGGCGGCGCGTGCACTGCCGGACGGGGTACGCCTCGTGCAGCGCGTCGACGGCGAGCTGTGCCGCCGCAGCGGAGCCGAACGGGCCGAGGTACGCGGCACCGTCCTCGTCGCGCACCTCGCGGACCACGCTGAGCCTCGGGTACGGCTCGACCGTCAGCCGGACCCACGGCATCCGCTCCGGGAAGCGCGAGCGCCGGTTGTACCTCGGGGAGTGCTCGGCGATCAGGCGCAGCTCGCGGACGCGCGCCTCGAGCGGGGTCGCGCACACGACCGGGTCGACGCGCTCCGCGATGCGCACCATCTCGACGATGCGCCCGCGCTTCTCGGCGGACGTGAAGTACGAGCGCACGCGCCGACGCAGCGACGTGGTCGACGTGCCCACGTAGAGCACCTCGTCGTGCGGGCCGCGGAACAGGTAGACGCCCGGCGCGTCGGGCAGGTGGTCGGCGAGCGTCCGCTTGCGGCGCACGTCCGCAGGCACCGGGTCGCTCGCCGTCGCGAGGTCCTCGAGGTGGGTCACGCCGAGCGGCGCGAGCCGGCCGAACAGCGCGTGGAGCACGTCGACCGTCGCCCGGGCGTCCGCCAGCGCGCGGTGGTTCGGCGTCACCTGCGCGTGGAACAGTGCCGCGAGCGTGCCCAGCCGGTGGTTCGGCGCCTCGTCCCGCGTCACGACCCGTCGCGCCAGCCGCACGGTGTCGACGACCCGGAACCCGGGCCACGCGCGGTCCGTGCGCGCGGCCGCCGCCTTGAGGAAGCCGACGTCGAACGGCGCGTTGTGCGCCACGAGCACGGCGCCGCGCGCGAACTCGAGGAAGCTCGGCAGGACCTCCTCGATCGGCGGCGCGCCGACGAGCATCGCCGTGGTGATGCCCGTCAGGACCTGGATGTAGGGCGGCACGGGGCCGCCGGGGTCGACGAGCGTCTGGAACTCGCCCAGCACCTCGCCGCCGCGCACCTTGACCGCGCCGATCTCCGTGATGGCCGAGTCGTTCGCGCTGCCTCCGGTCGTCTCGAGGTCGACGACGACGAACGTGACCTCCGACAGCGGCGTGCCGACGTCGTCCAGGCTCGGCTGGACCGCGACCGCACCGGGGACGACCGCCGCGTCGGCCCAGACCGGGCGCAGACGGCGGGTCGGGGGCATGGGCCGCACGGTATCCACGACCACCGACACGACCCGGCAGGCGCACCCGCGGGGGCGCCCGCCGGGCGGCCTCGAGCGTGCGGCGCGGGGTCAGTCGCGCGCGTAGAGCGCTTCGACGTCGGCGGCGAAGTCCTTGAGGACGACCGCGCGGCGGACGCTGAACTTCGGCGTCAGGTAGCCGTTCTCGATCGTGAGGTCCGTCGCGAGGATGCGGATCTTGCGGATCGACTCCGCGCGCGACACCGCCTGGTTCGCCTTCTCGACCGCCTTGTCGAGCGATGCGAGCACGTCCGGATCCTGCGCGGCCTCGGCCAGGGACATCGCCGGCTTGCCGTGAGCCGCGAGCCAGCCCGGGACGCCCTCGGGATCGAGCGTCACGAGCGCGCCGATGAACGGCCGCTGGTCGCCGACGACGACGACCTGGGAGACGAGGGGATGCGCGCGGAGCCGGTCCTCGAGCACGGCAGGCGCGACGTTCTTGCCGGCCGCGGTGACGATGATCTCCTTCTTGCGGCCCGTGATCGTCAGGTAGCCGTCGGAGTCGAGCTCGCCCAGGTCGCCCGTGCGGAACCAGCCGTCGTCGAACGCGTCCCGGGTGGCGACCTCGTTCCCGCGGTAGCCGCGGAACACCGGGATGCCCTGCACCTCGACCTCGCCGTCCTCGGCGATCCGCACGGCGGTGCCCGGCATCGGCAACCCCACGGTGCCGATCTTGATGTTGTCCGGGCGGTTGACGGTGGCGGGGGCGGTCGTCTCGGTCAGGCCGTAGCCCTCGAGGACGTGCAGGCCGAGGCCGCGGTAGAAGTGGCCGAGGCGCTCGCCCAGCGGTGCCCCACCCGAGATCGCCCAGCGCGCCTGACCGCCGAGGGCGGCCCGCAACCGGCGCAGCACGAGCACGTCGGCCACCTTGTGCTGCAGCCGGAGCCACGGGCTCGGGCCGCGCGGCGTCGCGAGGGCGCGCGAGTAGACGATCGACGTCTTGGCGGCGCGCTGGAAGATGGCGCCCTTGCCCCCGATCGCCGCCTTCTGCTCCGCCGAGTTGTAGACCTTCTCGAACACGCGCGGAACGGCGAGGATGAACGTCGGCCGGAACGACGCGAAGTCCTCCATGAGCGTGCGGGTGTCGGGTGCGTGCCCGAGCACCGCGCCGGCGGGCACGCACAGCACCTCGATGAACCGGGCGAACACGTGCGCCAGCGGCAGGAACAGGAGCGTGCGCGCGTCGCCGCCCGCCACGACGACCCCGAGGTCCGCCACGGTGTTGACCGTCAGCTCGTAGAAGTTGCCGTGCGTGAGCTCGGCGCCCTTCGGCCGCCCGGTCGTGCCCGACGTGTAGATGATCGTCGCGACGTCGGAAAGCCGCGCCAGGCCGCGGCGGCGGGCGATCTCGTCGTCGGAGACGCCCGCGCCCGCCGCCACCAGGTCGTCGATCGCGCCGTCGTCGATCGTGTGCACCGCGCGCAGCGTCGGCAGGTCCGGCCGCACCTCGTCGACCGTCGCGGCGTGGTCCTGCGTCTCGACGAACGCCACGGAGACGTCGGAGTCGGACAGGATCCACTGGACCTGCTCGGCGGACGACGTCTCGTAGACGGGCACGGGGACGGCGCCGACGGCCCATGTCGCCCAGTCGAGCAGCGTCCACTCGTAGCGGGTGCGCGCCATGATCGCGACGTGGTCGCCCGGCTCGACCCCGTACGCCACGAGCCCCTTCGCCACGGCGACGATCTCGGCGTCGAGCTCGCGGGCGGTCAGCGGGATCCACGGGCCACCCGCCTCGACCTTGTGCTCGATGACGACCTTGTCGGGCGTGCTCGCGACGCGCTCGGCGAGGAGGTCGTTGAGGTTGCGGTCGGGATCGACCTCGACGCGCAGGGCGACGCGCGACTCGTCCATGCTGGCTCCAGTGACAGTGGCGAAGTGTGCGACGAGGATACGGGACTTGTGTAGGACCTTCGGTACCACGCTCTGTGCGCGTGTTCACGCCCCCGGGCGGGACGTGCGGGACCGGTTCCACACCTGCCCTGCGACCCCGCTAGCGTGGGGGTCCGCGGCGGGAGCTGAACCCGCGAACCGACCTCGTAGGAGAGATCGACACATGCACGCCATCGGTGTGGACATCGGCGGGACCAAGATCGCGGCCGGCGTGGTGGACGAGGACGGCAACATCCTCGCGCAGACGCGTCGCGACACCGAGCCCGACGACGTCGCGAGCATCGACGCGGCGATCGCGGACGTGTATGCGGAGCTGTCCGCCAAGCACGACGTCGGGGCGATCGGCCTGGCGGCGGCGGGCTTCGTCGCCGCGGACCGCACCGGCGTCCTGTTCGCGCCGAACATCGCCTGGCGCGACTACCCGCTGCGGGACAAGGTCGCGGAGCTGATCGACGACGACGTCAAGATCGTCGTCGAGAACGACGCCAACGCGGCCGGCTGGGCGGAGTTCCGCTTCGGTCCCGCCAAGGACGTCGACGACATGCTGATGATCACGCTCGGCACGGGCCTCGGCGGCGCCATCGTCACCGAGGGGCGCCTCGTGCGCGGGGCCTGGGGTGTCGCGGCGGAGATCGGCCACATGCGGGTCGTCCCCGGCGGGCACTACTGCGGCTGCGGGCACGAGGGCTGCTGGGAGCAGTACGCGTCGGGCAGCGCTCTGGTGCGCGAGGCGCAGGCGGCCGCGATCGCCCAGCCGGAGCGCGCCGAGACGCTGCTGGCCTCCGCGGACGGTGACCCGGCGAAGATCGTCGGCCCGCACATCACCCAGGCGGCGCACGACGGCGACGAGCTCGCGATCGAGCTGCTCGCGGAGCTCGGGCGCTGGGTCGGCGAGGGCGCCGCCTCGGTCGCGGCCCTCATGGACCCGGAGCTGATCGTCGTGGGCGGCGGCGTCGCAGCCGCGGGGGACCTCGTCATCGCGCCGGCCCGCCGCGCGTTCGCGGAGCAGCTCTCGGCGCGTGGCCACCGGCCCGAGGCGTCGATCGTCGTGGCCTCGATGGGCAACGACGCCGGCATGGT
>Ga0164242_10007482_pt1 | contig 11949 bp, 7 predicted proteins | sample OricomgcompostMG_FD_108783 | JGI IMG/M metagenome (GOLD analysis project Ga0164242, IMG submission 108783) | Miracle-Growth compost microbial communities from Emeryville, California, USA - Original compost - Miracle growth compost (MG) ... | reverse complement strand
TGCTCTCGAACCGGCTGTTCGACGTTGTCGCCGCAGGCGGCAAGGCGATCTCGGATCCCGTGCCGGCGATCGGGCGCACCTTCGGCCCGGCCGTGACCGAGGTTTCCGGACCCGCAGAGCTGCGTGATGCGGCGGATCGGCTGAAGGGGGAGGGGCGCCTCCCCGGCGCAGCCGAGGCGGTGGCTGCCGATCACAGCTTCGATGCGCGTGCGCGGCGGCTGGTGGGCGATGCACTGGCGGCGCTCGGGCTGGAGGCGCCGTTCGATGTGCCAGCGGATGCGGCCAAGCCGCTGCCGATGGCGGTCCGGCGCGAAAAGCCGCTGCGCGTCCACCTGATCGTGCCGTTCGGGCCATTCGGTCCGCAAAGCTCGGCGACGATCCGCCTGATCGCGCCCTTGACCGACGAGAGCGTGGCGGGCCGCTGCCAGATCAGCCTTGGCCCGGCCGAGGAGCCGGTGCCGCCCTGCGATGTCTGCATCGTCCAGCGTGCGGCGCTGCCCTCGATCGCGGCGGTCGATGCGCTGGTCGGCACGCTCGGAGCGATGGGCGCGGCCATGGTGGTCGACGTCGACGACGCTTTCTGCGCGTTGGACGATCATCCCGAGGCGCATGTCTATCGGCCGCTCAATGCGGTGATCGAGCATTCCATCGCCGCGTCGGCGGAGACTTGGTTCTCGACACCCGAACTGGCGCGGCTCTACGGCCATGTTGCGCACCGCCATGCGGTGATGCCGAACATGCTCGATCCGCGCATCTGGCGCGACTGGCGCCATGCACGGCCTGCACCGTTCCAGCGCAGCGCGGTGCGCATGCTTTATATGGGCACCAACACGCACGGGCCTGATTTCGCGCTGATCCGTCCCGCGCTCGAACGGCTCGCTGCCGAACGGCCGGGCGCGTTCGAGCTGACCTTGATCGGCGTCGCCCCCGATATCGAGAATGCGACCTGGCTCTACCGCCAATCGCCGCCGGCCGAGCATATCCCCTATCCGCGCTTCGTGCGCTGGCTGCGCGCGCAGGGGCCCTATGATATCGGCCTGGCGCCGCTCGCCGATACGCGCTTCAACAGCGCCAAGTCCGACATCAAGATGCTCGATTATCTCGGCCTCGGCATCCTACCGGTGGTGCAGGATTGTACTGCCTATCGCCTCGATCCGGACGCGGAACGGGTGGCGGTGCATGCTTCGGACTGGTTCGAAATCCTGCTCGGCCTGATCGACGACCGCGATTCGGCGCGTGCCAAGGCCGCCCTGGGGCAAAGCTGGTTGTGGGAAAAGCGCGCCGTGCGCATTATTGCGGACGCCATGATTGCGAGGCTGGACGCATTATCGTGAGGCGCTGGGCTGCGTTGCTGCCCCTGGCGCTGCTGACCGCCGCGGCACCGCCGGCGAAGCCCTTGCTGCGCCTGGCCTGGCCGGTCGACTGCAAGCTCGGCCAGAGCTGCGCGATCCAGAATTATGTCGATGACGATCCCGGCCCCGCGGCGGTCGATTTCGACTGCAAGCACCGCACCTATCCCAAGCATGACGGCGTCGACATTCGGCTGACCAGCATGGCGCTCGAGCGGCGCGGGGTGAATGTGCTGGCGGCGGCACCCGGCCGGGTGCTGCGCGTGCGCGACGGCATGGCGGATCGATCGATCCGCGACGAGCCGGCGGGCGCGGTTCAGGGGAAGGAATGCGGCAACGGCCTGGTGATCGCGCATGGCGGCGGTTGGGAGACCCAATATTGCCACATGCGCCAGGGCAGTCTCGCGGTGCAAGCCGGCGAGCAGGTGCAGGCGGGAACGGTGCTGGGCAGGGTCGGCCTCTCCGGCGACACCGAATTCCCGCACCTCCACATCACCGTGCGCAAGGATGGCAAAGCGGTGGATCCCTTCGCTTATGGCGCCGCGGCCGGCTCCTGCCGGAGCGGGCAAAGTCTGTGGGCCGCCACGCCCGCCTATCGCGAGGGCGAGGTTTTGGTTGCGGGATTCGCCACGGGTGCGGTCACGATGCGGGAGGTTCAGGAAGATGGCGCGGAACAGCCGGCGCGGCCAAGCCGGACCACGCCGCTGGTCGCGTTCGTCCAGGCGATCGGACTGGAGGTCGGCGACGTGCAGCGGCTGGCGCTGACCGGTCCGGATGGCGCGACGCTCGCCCAAACCAGCCAGAAGCCGCTCGACCGGGACAAGGCCCAATATCTGCTGTTCGCGGGGAGGGGACACCCGCCGACCGGGGGCTGGCCCGCGGGCGAATATCGCGCGACCTACCAAGTCATTCGCCATGGCAGAACGGTGACGACCCATATCGCGAAGATCGCCCTCTGATGGCGAACATCCTGATCGTTCACCAGAATTTCCCAGGACAATTTCCGCACATCACCGAGGCCCTGCTTGCACGCGGCGACAGGGTGGCGGCGATCGGCGGACCGACCGCTCAGGCCCGGCCCAATGTGGATCTGCGGCGCTGGGCGAACAAGCGCGGCACCACCAAGGGGATCTTCGATCCGGCGACGCGGGCGGAAGCCGACATGATTCGGGGCGCCATGGCGGCAGAGGTGGCGATCCAGCTCCGGCAAGACGGCTTCAGCCCCGATGTGATCATCGGCCATCCGGGGTGGGGCGAAACCATCTTCCTCAAGGAGATCTGGCCCGAAGCGCGCGTCATCCTGTTCGGCGAGATGCTCTATCGCAGCCATGGCGGGGATCTGAACTTCGATCCCGAATTCGGCGCCGCGACCATCGCCCAGAATCTGCGCGCGCATGCCAAGAATGCCTCGCAGCTGCTGGCGTTCGCCTATGCCGATCGGATCGTCTGTCCCACGCCATTCCAGGCGGGCAGCTTTCCGAGCAGCCTCCAACCTATGATCCGCGTGATCCACGAGGGCGTGGACATGAGCCATGCCAGCCGGCGGCCGGACGCGACGCTGAAGCTTCCCGGCGGCTCCAAACTGGATCGGACGACCCCCGTTATCACCTTCGTCAACCGGACCTTTGAGCCTTTAAGGGGCTTTCATATCTTCATGCGGGCTTTGCCCGCGTTCCTTGAGGCATGTCCCGATGCGCATGCGGTGCTGATCGGCACGGACAAGCCGCAAGGCTATGGAGGCCCGAGCCCCGAGGAGAAGGGCTGGAAATCGGCACTGCTCAAGGAGGTGGGCGGCAGGCTGGATTCCGCGCGCGTCCACTTCATGGGCAAGGTCGAGCATTCGGTGCTGATCGACGCCTTTTCGATCGCGCGCGCGCATATCTATTACACCTATCCATTCGTCCTTTCCTGGTCACTGGTGGAGGCGATGGCGGCGGAATGCACGATCATCGCTTCAGATACCGGGCCGGTGCAGGACGCGATCACCGATGGCGTTGAGGGTGTGCTGTTGCCCTTCTTCGACGTGGACGCGCTCAGCGCCACGATGGTGCGTGCGGTGCGGGAGCCGGAGGCATTTGCGGGTCTGGGGGCGGCGGCGCGACAGCGTGCCTTGCGTGATTACGATCGCCAGCGGGGCACGGCTGGGTGGCTTGCTTTGATAGACGAGCTGGCCGCTTAATTCCGCCGGAGTCGGGCAGCTTTAAACTCATCCCGCACTCTGAAACCGGACAAGTTTGCGGTTCGGCCGTGCTCCGGCGAATAGCACAGGGGCGGTTTGCAGACCTCATCCGCCCATTTTCTGGACGCAAAAAAAGAGCCGGCCCCTTCCGGGGCCGGCTCCCTTTCCTTCGATCTTCGGCGCTTAGGAGAGGCCGAAATCGTCGTTGTCGAGCGTCGACGCAGTCACACCATGCAGAACGACCGCCGAGTCGATCGTCGCGCCGCCGGTGCTGGACCAGAACAGCACCGTATCGGTGCCGACCTGCAGCGCGTCCACATCGGTGTGGTGAGCCGCAATGTAGGTCTGCGCCGCGCCATAGGCTTCGTCGATGCTCGCGAAGTTGGTCGTGAGCGTCGCGACATCACCCGTGATGGCGCTGCCGAGATCGATCGTGTCGGTCCCATGGGTGAAGTCCGTGACCGTCGTCAGCGCATCATGATGCGCAGCGGTGGCCGCAGTGCCGAGGTTGCTGATGTCGGTCGCCGACGAGAAGTCGAAGACATCCTTGCCGTCGCCACCCGTCAGGGTGTCGATGCCCGTGCCACCCCCGAGGGTGTCGTTGCCGGCATCGCCGAACAGCTGATCGTTACCGTCGCCGCCGAACAGCACGTCGTTATCGGCGCCACCATGGAGGACATCGGTACCGTTGCCGCCATCAAGATGGTCAGCGCCCTTGTTGCCCTGCAGCCAGTCATTGCCGTCGCCGCCAAGGATGCTGTCGTCGCCAGCGCCGCCATACAACTTGTCGTTGCCATTGTCGCCGCTGATGCCGTCGTCGCCGGCATTGCCCTGGATGTAGTCGTTGCCGTTGCCACCAAACAGGTGATCGTTACCGTCATCCGTGCCAGCAACCGTCGACAGGTCGTTGCCATAGATGTGGTCGTTGCCCTCGCCGCCGGTGATGCTGTCGTCGCCAGCACCGCCGTTCAGATAATCGGACTCGGTCCAGTGGGTAACGCCGTGGGAATCGGTGGACGTCGTGTCGGAAACGCCATGGATGGTGTCGTTGCCTTCACCGCCATAGATCGTGTCGTTCGCCGCGCTGCCGGTGACGCTGTCAGCACCGCCGAGAGCGAAATAACGAGCGCCCGCATCGGACACGCCCGAAACCGTCGCAGCTTCGCCAGTCGAGTCATGGCCGAACGCCAAGGTGTCGTCCCCGGCATCGCCGAAGAAGGTCAGCGCATTGCCCGCGAGCGCATCGGCCACAAACGTGTGGGTGACACCGCTCTCGCTGAGGGTGACCGACGCGTTGCTCAGGCCGGCGGCCGCATTGTAGGTAACGTCGATGTCGGCAGGGCCACCGTTCAGGAAGAACAGATGATCCGTCGAGCCGTCATAGGCCAGCGCATCCTGGTCCGACATAGTTTCAAAAAGATAATTCGCCATCTAAGCCTCCAAATGAACCTTACAGTTCGGGCGTAAGTACGAAGCCCCCCCCTCCCCTAAGGTGGCTGGAGGCGCCCTCCGCCCATGCCTAACCGCACCGAAATGCAGCCAGCGCAAGCGAGCGCTTCAAACACTTAGCCAAGCTTCGAAACCGGTGCAACAACTAAAGAACTCGAATTTTGTGGCAAAAATCACCGGATGCCACGGGAATCATGGCATAAGCCGGAGCGCCTACCACGACGCCCGAACACCGGGGTTGGTTCCGGCCGTAAGCACAGCCACTTAGCAGCGCAAGCCGTTAACTATCCATTCTGCTTCGAAGGTTAATCCGCCTTTAACAGCTGAAATCGCGTCATCTCATCCGCATAGTGGCGTTGCAAAAATATCACGTCTTCCTGCGTCAATGTTGCCGGATAGTCGATTTCAGCCGCGGGCCGGGAGATTCTGGGGCGGACGGGCCGGGCGGGACAGGCGACGCGGAGGAAGTCGCAGATCCGGCCGATCGCGTCGGTCGGATCCTGCCGAAGCTCGTCCGAGTGCAGGACGAGCAACTGCTCGCGCGGGAACAGATCAAGCAGGCGCGCCAATTGTCGCCCGTAATAGCCGCGCTCGACATAGGAATAGACGCGGTGGAAGCCGGGATAGGGCGTGGCCTCCGCCATGCGGGCGCGGCCGTCGCGTATGCACCAGCCGAACGGCTCGGTCTCCTTGCCGCGCGCATATTCCATCTTCCAATGCGACCAGGCCCGCTCGACCGGGTCGCGCACGAGGAAGATCAGCCGGATCGCGGGATTGTAAGCGCGGATCCGTCCGAGCGCGTTGGGCCAATAGACGTAGATCGGGGTCGCCTCGCCCCAAAGGCGTTTCCGATCGGCGAACAGCGCATGATAGGGCGCATAGTCGGGCGCGGCCCAATCGACCCGTTCCTCGTCGTCGAAGAAATGGGCTTCCTTGACCGCGGGCAGTTCGAGCGCAGGGATTTCGGCCAAATGGTCGAACAAGGCGGTGGTGCCCGCCTTCTGCGCGCCGACGATGAGGAAATCGACGCGCTTTCCGGCGGGCGCCGCGCTCACCGCTCGCGCAGCGCCGTCCGCATCGCGTCCGTCATCGGCCCGAGCAGATAATCCATGATCGTGCGCGCTCCGGTGACGATGCTGACGGTTGCCTGCATGCCCGGGGTCATGTGCACACCATTGCCGATCCGGGCGAACTGGCCCGGATCGACCTTGATCTGGACGAGGTAATAAGGCTCGCGCGATGCGCCTCCTGGCCCGGCGAGCGCCGCGGTGCTCGCATCTTCGGTGGTGGCGTCGGCGGCGACCAGGGTCACGCGCCCATCGAGCGCCGGCGTGGTGCGCGGATTGTAAGCGCTCAGCACCACGCGCGCGGGCATGCCCAGCTTGACCTCGGCAATATCGTTGGGTTTGACCTTGGCATTGAGCACGAGCGGCGTGTTGGTCGGCACGATGTCGAGCAGCCGCTCGCCCGGCCCGGCGACCCCGCCTTCGGTGAACTGGGTGAGGTTGAAGACATAGCCGTCGGTTGGCGCGCGCACCGTCGTCTCGGACAGCGATTCGGATACCGCGCGCAGCTTGGGCTCGGCATCCGCCAGCTTGTCCTGCGCCTGGCGGATACCGTTCGCGGCTTCGCCCTGGCGCTTCTCCTCGAGCTGAGCGACCTGAAGGCGGACGTTGCCGATCGCCTGCTGCGTCTTGGCAATGTCCGACAGGATCGCGCCCTTCTGGCCCTTGAGCTGGGCGGCACCGCGCTCGAGCGCTGTGACGCGGGTCTTGGGCGCATAACCGAGCCGGTTGAGCTCGCGCGTGCCCGACAGTTCGTCGGAGATCGAGCCCGATTGCATGTCGATCGACGCCATCTGCGCGCGCATGCCCTGGATCTGCGTTTCCATCTGGCGAGCCTGGTTGCCCATCACATTGGCCTGGCTGCTGTACAGCATCATGGTCGAGGTGTGGAGCGCACGTTCGCCGGCCAGCAATGCCGCCACCTGCGGGTCGGATTGACGCGCGAGCAGCTCGGGCGGGAAATGGATTTCCATCGAACCGGCCTGCTCCGCCTCGTAGCGGGCGATGTCCGCGAGCGCGGTGTCATATTGCGCGCGCCAGACATCGACGCTCGCCTGCGTCTGCACAGGATCGAGCTGGATCAGCACCTGCCCACGGTGGACCAGCTGGCCCTCGTGGACATAGATATGGCGGATGATCCCGCCTTCGCGGTGGCGGAGCGTCTTGGCATTGCCCTCGACCCGCACTTGCGCGGACGCCACCACCGCGCCTTTGATCTTGAAGATCGAAGCCCACAGCAGCAGCCCGAAGACCAGCCCGATCGCCACGATCGATCCAGCGACGATCGGCCGTCGCAACCGCAGGCGGATGATCTCGCTTTCGCCCTGGTCGAGCTCGGCGAAACCCGGCTGCGGGTCGGCCGGAATCGCGGGTTCGCCGCGTATCTGCCGAACGATTTCGCCAAATTTGCTCACGAGCGCGCCTCCGTCAGCTTGGCCGGCTTGGGCTTTGCAGCGGGCTGCGCTTGCGGCTTCTTGGGCATGATCTGAGCAAGAACCTCATCGCGCGCCCCGAAATGGGCGATCTGCCCGCCGACCAGCACCAAGAGCTTGTTGGCCAGCGCGAAGACGGACGGTTTGTGCGAGATCAGCAGGATCGTCGCGCCGCGCTCCCTGGCGCGGCCCAGCGCCTTCATCAGGGCGGCCTCGCCATCGGTATCGAGATTGGCATTGGGCTCGTCGAGGACGATCAGCTTGGGATCGCCAAACAAGGTGCGGGCGAGACCGACGCGCTGGCGCTGGCCCGCCGACAGCACCGCCCCGCCTTCGCCGAGATCGGTGTCATAGCCCTTGGGCAGGCGCAGGATCAGGTCGTGCGCATCGGCGAGCTGCGCGGCGGCGATCACCTGCTCGTCGGTGGCGTCGGGCAGGAAGCGCGCGATATTGTCGCGGACCGTGCCCGCGAACAATTCGGTATCCTGCGGCTGGTAGGCGACGTTCCGGCCGAAATCCTCGCGGTCCCAATTGTAGACGTCGGCCCCGTCGAGGCGGACGATCCCGCTGGTCGGCTTCCAGATCCCGACGATCAGCCGCGCGAGCGAGGATTTGCCCGCGCCGGAGGGGCCGAGAATGCCGACGAAATCGCCCGATTCGACCTGGAATCTGATATTGAGCAGAATCGGGGCGGTCGATCCGAGCTGTGAGAAGCCGACCCCCTCCACTGAGAGCGCACCCGTGGGACGCGGCAATTGGGTCACCGGAACGGGCGGCTCATATTCCAGCAGGATCGCGTCGAGCCTCTTGTACGAAAGATACGCCTCGATCAGATGCTTCCACGAGCCGACCATGCGCTCGAGCGGGGCGAGCGCGCGCGAGGCGAGGATCATGTTCGCGAACAGCAGCCCGGAAGGGATGGTGCGCTCCACCACCAGCCAGGCGCCGACGGCGATGATCAGGATCTGGATCAGCATCCGCACGAACCGGATCGAGCCTGAATAGAAGCTCTGCCGCTGCATCGCCTGCGAACCGGTCGCGACCGAGATGTAGCGGTTGCGGGCCCATTGCCGGCCGATCGTCGGCAGCATGCCGAGCGCGCGCACGACCTCGCCATTGCGCAGGGCGGCGTCGGTGAAGCCGTAGCTCGCGACGGCGGCCTCGCTCGATTCCTTGAACGCGGCGTGGGTGGCGCGATCCTGCAGGAAGGCCAATATGACCAGAGTGACTCCGCCCAGGATCGTCACCGTGCCGATCGTCGGATCGATCGCGAACAGGATGATCAGGAAGATCGGGATCCAGGGCAAATCGAACAATATGCCGATCGCGTGCCCGCCGATCGCGCCGCGCACCATGTCGAGGTCGCGCAGCGCCTGCGCGCGCGTGCCGCGGCGGCGCACGACCGCGTCGAACAAGGCTGCGAAGGTCCGGCTGGAGAGCTGCTGGTCGAAGACCACGCCGAACCCGGTCAGCACCTGCGCGCGATAATGATCGATGATCCCTGAAACCGCGAACACGAAGCCGCAGCCGGCGGACAGGATGATCAGCGTTCCGCCCGAGCCGCTGGTGATCACGCGGCTGTAGATCTGGTTGGTGTAGATCGGCAGCGCCAGGTAGAGCAGGTTCGAAACCAGGCTGAATAGCGCGGCGATGATCATCGGCCCGACGCCGAGCCGAAGCGCCCGCGCGAGCGGGCTGGGGAGCGGCTTGTTGCCGCCGGCGGATGGTCGGATGGCCATGTCAGTTCGATCCTTGGCCGCGCGCGACGCCGAAGGAAAGCGCCGTCTTCGCGGAAATGGCATGCGGGCACGGCATCAGCGCGGCCTGACGTCGTTGAGCGGGCAGCGACCCAGCTCGCCATTGGCGAGCCTGAGACGGCTCTTGGTGGCGGGCGTCAGCGGCGCGGTCATCTGCGCGCGGCCGGGGGGCGGCGCAAGCTGGCCCGGATTTTCCGGTCGCGGCACATTGGCGCCCGCAAGATCCTGCGAGAAGCGGCCGCGCGGCCCGGCCGACCCGATCCGGTCCGCCGCCCATCCGAGCAGGTCGAGCGGCGTCGCGCCGGCATAATGCACATGCTTGAAATTGGCCTCTGGATCATAGATCGCGATCCCGCTCGCGATCTGGTCCGCGCTCAGGTCGCCGACCGCGGCGAGCAGCTGGGCGTGCGAGACGTACACGTTGAAACGGCTCTGCACGAGCTGGAGTTGCGCCGACTGCAATTCCTCTTCGGCGTTGAGCGTCTCGATCGTCGCACGGAGCCCGTTCAGCTCCTCGCAGCTCATGCCGGCAAAGGCCTGCTGCGCCGATTCGACCTGGCGCTGGCCGGTCGTGACCGCGACGCGCGCGGACGAAAGCTCGACCCAGGCGCTCGTCACCGATTCCATCGTGGAGCGCCGGGCGATGTCGATGCCGGCCTGGTCGGCGCGGTTGCGGGCGTCGGCCTCGCGGATGCGCGACTGGATCGCGCCGCCGGAAAAGATCGGCTGCCGGATGGTGAAGCCCGCCACGACTTCGTGCTGCGCCTGCGGGCCGCCGACGTGGAAGAAGTTGTTATTGCTGTAGATGCCTTGTCCGCTGAGCGATATCGTCGGGCCCTGCTGGCCGCGCGTCGAGGCTGCGTTCGCGCTGGATGCCTCTTCCTGATATTGCGCGATACGCAGCGACGGATTGTTCTGATCGGCGAGGTCGAAGGCGGCGTCGATCGTCGGCGGCAGCGGCGGCAATTGCGGCAGCGGCTCCAGATTGCCGGGATTGTGCCCCACCACCTGCAGATATTGGGCGCGCGAGACGGCCAGATTCGCTTCGAGCGAGGCGAGTTGGATTTCGCCCGCGGCGAGCCGCGCATCCGATTGGGCGACGTCGGTGAGCGTGACGTCGCCATATTGCTGGCGCGTGCGATTCTGCTGCAGCTGCCCTCGCAGCACCGTCACGTTCTCGCGCCCGATCTCGACGCGCGCCTCGTCGCGCAGCACGGCGGCATAGACCTGGATGACATTGCCGACGACCTGCTGCTCAACCTGGCGGAGCTGTTCGCGCCCGCCCAGGACGGTGGCCTTGGCCGACGCGACCTGTCCGCGGATCTGGCCCGACGTGTAGAGCGGCTGCGAGATCGTGACCGAGCTTTCCTGGGTCGACCCGTCGCTCTGGAGAAAGCCGAGTGGCCGCCTGCGGGTATACTGGCCCTGCGTCTCGGCGGTGATCGTCGGCCCATATTGCGACCGCGCCTGGACATAGCCCTCGTCGCGCGCCTTTTGCAGGTAGCGTTCCTGCGCGAGCTGAGGATTGCGGTCGTAAGCCGACGCGATCGCATCAGCGAGCGTCTCGGCCGAGCTCGCCACCGGCACGCACAGAGCCAGCGCGGCGCAAGCGAGGCGGCCGACCCTGATCTTCGGCAGAGATGCGCGACGAGCGTTTGAATTCACTACGAAATTTTCCGTACCCCGGATAACCGCCAGGGGCCCACGACGGGCGGCGCTACATAGACGGGCGCGCCCGAGAGTCAATTGGGGCCGCGATGAGCCGATCATCGCCTCAAACCGCGCCGCGCCCGACCCGCGCATACATCGCGCGGAGCCGGTCGGCATAAGCCTGTTTCGAGAAGCGCGCCGCCGCGCGCGGGCCGGCCGCGGCGAGCCGGTCGCGCAGCGTCGCGTCGCTATCGAGCGCACGAATGCCGGCGGCGATGGCGGCCACGTCATAGGGATCGACCAGCAATGCCGCATCCCCCGCAATCTCGGCGAGCGCGCCCTGATTGGAGGTCAGGACCGGCGTGCCGAGCTGCATCGCTTCGAGCACGGGCAGGCCGAACCCCTCCCAGATCGAGGGGAACAGCACCGCGCGCGCGCCGCGGATCAGCCGGGCGAGCAGGGGGCGCGAGAGATGCTCGAGCCGACGGACGCGCTCGGCCATGCGGCGGCCGTGCGCGGTGTCGGCCTCGTCCTCGGGAACGAGGAGGCGTAATTCCTCCTGCGCTTGCCAGCCACGGCCCCCGGTCAGCACCAGCGGCGTGTCGATCCCGATGGACAGATAGGCTTCGAGCAGGCGGCCGATATTCTTCTTGGGCTCGATTGCGCCGAAATGGAGAAGATAACCGCGATGTGGGAGGCCGAAGATGCTCTCGATCATCGCCGCGTCGTCCTGGGGATCGTCGGCCGGCGCGGGTAGCGGCGAGGCTTGGTAGCAATTGGTGATGCGCTCCGGATCCATCCCGAATTCTGCGATGATGTCCGCCCGGCTGCTTTCCGAGACGGTGCAGAGATGCGCGGCCTGCGCCACGCAGGCGGCAAGGAGCTTGCGATAGGCGCGCTTCTCGTCGAGCGTGGCGTAGGGCAGGCGCAGCGGCACCAGATCGTGCAGCGTATAGATGTTGGCCGCGCCCTTCAGCCGGATCGGCAGCGGATAGGTCCAGTGCATGATCGCGGGCGGCGCCGCCATGCGCACCGGCAGAAAGCGCCCGTACAGCGCGAAATGGCGGT
>Ga0164242_10007481_pt1 | contig 11950 bp, 23 predicted proteins | sample OricomgcompostMG_FD_108783 | JGI IMG/M metagenome (GOLD analysis project Ga0164242, IMG submission 108783) | Miracle-Growth compost microbial communities from Emeryville, California, USA - Original compost - Miracle growth compost (MG) ... | reverse complement strand
TTAAAGCAACAGGAGCTGTTGTCAGTGGGCCAATTCCACTACCTACTGAAAAAGAAATTTTCACAGTTCTTAGATCTCCCCACGTTAATAAAAAGGCAAGAGAGCAGTTTCAGTTATGTACCTTTAAAAGATTAGTAGATATATATTCTACTAGTTCTAAAACGGTAGATGCTTTGATGAAACTAGAGCTTCCTAGTGGAGTAGATGTTGAAATTAAAGTTTGATTTATTTTCCTTATAATATTTGAAAAGAACCAATGTATTTGTTGGTTCTTTTTTTATCTCATTTTATTTACAGAGATTTTAAAATAATTATAACCTGAATTTGTTGCAATAGTTTATTTTATTAACTTTGCAATCCGTTTTGAAAAAGAAGGAAGTTAAGCATAGTTTAAAAGATTAATAATAAAAAAGATGTCAGGGTTAATTGGGCGTAAAATTGGAATGACCAGTATCTTTCGAGATGGTAAACAACGAGCAGCTACTTTAGTTGAAGCTGGTCCTTGTGTTGTTACTCAAGTTAAAACAGAAGATACGGATGGATATAAAGCACTTCAGTTGGGCTTTTCTGATAAGAAAGAAAAAACAACAACCAGCGCATTGCTTGGTCATTTCAAGAAGGCTGGTACTTCCCCTAAGAGAAAAATAACAGAATTTAAATATTTTGAAAAGGAATATGTATTGGGTGATACGCTCACAGTGCAAGATATTTTTGAGGAAGGAGAGTTTCTTGAGGCAGTTGGGACTTCAAAGGGAAAAGGTTTTCAAGGAGTTGTTAAAAGGTATAATTTTGCTGGTGTTGGTGGACAAACACATGGTCAGCACAACAGACAAAGACACCCTGGTTCCATAGGTGCTTGTTCCTTTCCTTCCAGAGTATTTAAAGGTATGCGTATGGCAGGAAGAACGGGAAATAAAAGAGTAAAACTATTCAATTTGGAAGTTCTGAAAGTTTATCCGGAACGAAATCTTATTTTGATTAGCGGCTCTATTCCAGGTGCGAATAATTCTTTCGTAATATTAGAAAAATAGAAAGATGGAAATAGCAGTAAAAGATATTAAAGGGAAAGATACAGGTAAGAAAGTTACTCTATCTGACGAAATATTTGGTATTGAACCAAATGATCATGCTATTTATTTAGATGTTAAACAATATCTTGCCAATCAAAGACAAGGTACGCACAAGTCTAAAGAAAGAGCAGAAGTAGCATTTTCAACGAGAAAGCTGAAGAAGCAAAAAGGCACAGGAGGCGCAAGAGCTGGCTCTAGGAAATCACCTGTATTTGTTGGTGGCGGTACTATTTTTGGTCCAAGACCCCGGGATTATAGCTTTAAGCTAAATAAAAAGCTTAAGTTATTAGCAAGAAAATCTGCTTTGGCATACAAGTTAAAAGAAGAGGCACTGACTATTTTAAATGATATTACCTTTGCTTTGCCAAAAACAAAAGAATTTATTCAGTTATTGAAAAATCATTCTTTATCTGATAAGAAAACACTTTTTGTTTTAGCAGAAGGAAATAAAAATGTTTACTTTTCAAGCCGAAATATTAAAAATACCAAGGTTGTTGTTGCGGATGATTTAAATACGTATGATGTTTTAAATGCGGACAATCTCATTTTACTTGAAGGCTCTTTAAAGAAAATTGCACAAGTTTTAAGTTAAGGACATGGAAATTCTAATTAAACCTTTAGTTACTGAAAAGGTAGTCGCTCAGAATGAAAAAGGCAAATACGGCTTTGTTGTTGATAAAAGAGCGAATAAAATTGAAATAAAGCAGGCAGTTGAAAAAATGTATAGTGTGAATGTCGCAGATGTAAACACTATGATTTATGCAGGGAAAGCTAAGTCTAAATATACAAAGGCTAAAGTAATTAGTGGTAGGACTCCTTCCTATAAGAAAGCAATTGTTAAGATTGCCGAAGGAGAAGTTATCGATTTTTATAGCGGAATTTAATTGATTTAAAATGGGACTGAAGAAATTAAGACCGATTACTCCAGGGCAACGATTTCGAATTGCATCAAACTTTTCTGAAATCACCTCAAGTACCCCGGAAAAATCTCTGGTAAAGGGAATTAGCAAAAGTGGTGGGAGGAATAACCAGGGTCGTATGACCATGCGTTATATCGGAGGAGGTCATAAAAAGAAATATAGGGAGATAGATTTTAAAAGGAATAAATATAATGTCCCTGCTACAGTAAAGGCAATTGAGTACGACCCAAATCGTACTGCTCGTATAGCACTCTTATTTTACGCAGATGGTGAAAAAAGATATATTCTTGCACCAGATGGCTTGAAAGTTGGAACTGTAGTACAAAGTGGTTTAGGTGTCGCACCGGAAGTGGGAAATTCTCTTCCTTTGGCTGAGATCCCTTTGGGAACAATTATACATAATATAGAAATTAAGCCAATGAAGGGTGCTTCTATTGCTAGAAGTGCTGGCTCTTATGCACAACTTTTGGCTAGGGAAGGTAATTATGCTACATTAAAGCTTCCTTCCGGTGAGATGCGATTGGTACTTTCTGTTTGTTACGCTACCGTTGGGTCTGTTTCAAACCCCGACTTTATGAATCTTAGTGTTGGTAAAGCGGGCAGAAATAGGTGGTTGGGTATAAGGCCGAGGACAAGAGGTGTTGCTATGAACCCTGTTGATCACCCCATGGGTGGTGGTGAAGGAAGATCTTCTGGTGGTCATCCAAGATCAAGAAAAGGACTTTATGCTAAAGGTCAGAAAACCAGAAATACCAATAAGTATTCAGATAGGTTGATTGTTAAAAGAAGAAAATAAGTTGTACAAATGGCTCGTTCGCTAAAAAAAGGACCTTATATTGATTATCGACTTGAGAATAAAGTTGATGCAATTAATGATTCCGGAAAAAAAAGTGTTATAAAAACTTGGTCTAGAAGATCAATGATTTCCCCAGATTTTGTAGGTCATACTTTTGCGGTACATAATGGTAATAAATTTATTCCTGTTTATGTAACTGAAAACATGGTTGGTCATAAACTGGGTGAATTTTCTCCTACAAGGAACTTTAGAGGCCATATAGCCAAAAGAGATAAAGGTAAAAGGTAAGAAATAATTATGGAAGCTGTTCAAAAACAAAGACGATCCGTCATTAAAAGGAAGAACAAAGAAGCAGTTAAAGCTGAAAAAGCCAGCTCTGTAGTTGCTAAACTTACTAATATTCCTACTTCTACAAGGAAAATGAGGTTGGTTGCAGATTTGGTTCGGGGTGAAAGTGTTAATAAAGCTTTAAGCATTTTAAAGTTCCAACCAAAGCAAGGTGCGAGAAAATTGGAGAAATTACTTTTTTCTGCAATAGCAAATTGGCAACTGGCAAATGAAGATGCCAAAATCGAAGAAGCAGATCTTTATGTAAAAGAAATTTTTGTGGATGGTGGCAGGATGCTTAAAAGACTTCGGCCTGCTCCTCAAGGAAGGGCATTTAGGGTTAGAAAACGATCAAATCATGTTACTTTAGTTCTTGGGGCACTGACTAGTCAAGTAGATTCTACTGAATCTAACGAGCCTAAGACAGCTGCAAAAGCAGTTGAACCTGCCAGGAAAGCAACTAAGGCAAAAGCAAATAAAACTTCAAAAACCGATAAAGAGTAAAATACCATGGGACAAAAAGTAAATCCGGTTGGTTTCAGATTGGGAATTATCAAAGGTTGGGATTCTAACTGGTATGGTGGGAAAAACTTTGCTGATAAACTTATTGAGGACGAAAAAATAAGGAATTATGTTTATGCAAGAATTCCTAAAGGGGGTATCTCTAAGATTGTTATCGAAAGAACTATTAAGCGTATTACCCTGACAATCAATACAGCAAGGCCTGGGGTTGTTATTGGAAAAGGTGGTGCTGAAGTTGATAAGATTAAAGAAGAACTTAAAAAGCTTTCTGGAAAAGACATACAGATTAACATCTTTGAGATTAAAAGACCGGAATTTGATGCAAAGTTGGTTGGCGAGTCTATCGCTCAGCAATTGCAAGCTAGAATTTCCTATCGAAGAGCTATGAAGCAATCTATAGCCTCAACTATGCGGGTAGGTGCTTTGGGTGTGAAGGTGAAAGTTTCAGGGCGATTGGGTGGTGCAGAAATGGCTAGAACAGAGCAATATAAAGAAGGAAGAATACCTCTGCATACTATACGAGCAGATATTGATTATGCAATTTCCGAGGCACAAACGGTTTATGGTAAAATAGGGATTAAAGTATGGATCTTTAAAGGAGAAGTGTTTGGGAAAAGAGATCTTTCTCCGAATGTAGGTGTCGCAGGTGCAAGTTCCGGATCTGAAGCTGGTGTTGCATCTAGCAATAACAGAAGAGGAAAAAGACCCGATAGTGGTGGTGGAAGAAGAAGAAAAAGATAAAAGAAAGCATTAATTGTAGAAAACAATGTTACAGCCGAAGAGAACTAAATTCAGAAAGCAGCAAAAAGGAAGAGTGAAAGGAATTGCCACTAGAGGGAATTCAATATCTTTTGGATCCTTTGGAATAAAATCATTAGAATCTGCTTTTATAACAAGTAGACAAATTGAAGCTGCACGTATTGCAATCAGCAGGGCGATGAAGAGAGAAGGGCAAATATGGATTAGGATTTTCCCGGATAAACCAATCACAAAAAAGCCCGCTGAAGTTAGGATGGGTAAAGGTAAAGGCGCTCCTGAATATTGGGTAGCAGTTGTGAAGCCAGGAACTGTTCTTTTTGAATCAGGGGGAGTTACCTTGGAGCTTGCTCAGGAAGCTTTGAGACTTGCAGCTCAAAAGCTACCAATAAAAACTAAATTTGTGGTTCGCCCCGATTATAAAAGTTAAGGAAATGAAAAAGTCAGAATTTAAAGATTTGGCTGCTGAAGATCTACTTGGTAGAATCAAAGCGGAAGAAGGTAGTCTTCAGAGACTAAAATTTGGACATGCGATTTCTCCTATAGAAAATCCCATGAAAATCCGGTATTCAAGAAAACTTATTGCCCGATTAAAAACCGAGTTAACTTCCAAATCCCTAAAAAAGTAATAATAGGACAATGGAGACAAGAAATCTTAGAAAAGAAAGAGTTGGAAAGGTCGTAAGTAATAAGATGAATAAATCTATTACTGTACTTATCGAAAGAAGGGTTAAACATCCTATTTATGGAAAATTCCTTTCCCGATCTAAAAAATTTATGGCTCATGATGAAAATAATGAGTCTGGAATTGGTGATTTGGTTAAAATTATGGAGACCCGCCCTTTGAGTAAAAGCAAAAGATGGCGACTTGTTGAAATCATTGAAAGAGCAAAATAATTATGATACGCCAGGAATCAAGACTTAATGTAGCAGACAATAGCGGGGCGAAAGAAGTCCTTGTTATAAGAGTTCTAGGTGGAACAGGTAGAAAATTCGCTTCTGTTGGAGATAAAGTTATTGTTACAGTAAAGAATGCTTTGTCTTCCAGTAACATGAAAAAAGGAACTGTTTCAAGAGCTGTTATTGTGCGAACCACAAAAGAAGTTCACAGAAGCGATGGTTCTCTTATTCGCTTTGGAGACAATGCAGTTGTGCTTCTGAATGCAAATGATGAACCACGAGGAACACGTATTTTTGGACCTGTCGCAAGAGAGCTTCGAGAAAAGCAATTTATGAAAATAGTGTCTTTGGCCCCAGAAGTTTTATAGTTTTATGGAAAGGAAAAAGAATAAGCAACCTAAGTTGCATGTAAAAAAAGGGGATACCGTAAAGGTTATTTCCGGCGATAATAAAGGCAAAACGGGTAAGATACAAAAGATATTACCTGAAAAAAGACGAGCGATTGTTGAAGGGGTTAATATCGTTTCCAAGCATTTGAAGCCTTCTGCTTCAAACTCAACTGGTGGAATTAAACAAATGGAAGCGCCCCTGCATATTAGTAATCTTATGCTTGTGGACACTGCTACAGGTGAACCTACTAAAACAGGTAGGAAGGCTGATGCTGATGGTAAGTTGAAGCGATATTCTAAAAAAACAGGGGAGGTAATTAAAAATGGCTAATCCAAGACTTAAAGAGAAATATACAAAGGAAATAGTGCCTGTATTGAAGGAGAAATTTCAATATTCTTCTGTTATGCAAGTACCTAAGATAACAAAGATAGTTGTAAATAAAGGTATTGGAGATGCTGTTGCTGATAAAAAACTTGTTGATATTGGGGTAGATGAATTGACACAGATTACAGGACAAAAAGCAATCCCTACTATTTCAAAGAAGGCTGTTTCCAATTTTAAATTGAGAGAAAACATGCCTATTGGTGCTAAAGTAACCTTACGAGGTGTCAAGATGTATGAGTTTTTAGATCGTCTTATGACTGTTGCTCTTCCTCGTGTTCGTGATTTTAGAGGAATTAACGATAAAGGATTTGATGGTAGAGGAAATTATACATTGGGGGTGAAAGAACAAATTATTTTTCCTGAAATTAGTATTGACAAAGTTTCAAAAATTTCAGGAATGGATATAACCTTTGTGACAACTGCCAGTACGGACGAAGAAAGTTTAGAATTATTAAAATCATTTGGTATGCCTTTCGCCAACCAAAAAAGATAAAAAATATTATGGCAAAAGAATCTGTAAAAGCTAGAGAAAGAAAAAGAATAGCTACTGTTGAAAAATATGCAGAGCGAAGAGCTGCACTAAAAGCTGCCGGTGATTATGCAGCATTAGATAAGTTGCCTAAAAATGCTTCGCCTGTACGTGTTCATAACAGATGTAAGCTAACTGGAAGACCTAAGGGATATATGAAGAAGTTTGGTATATCGAGAGTTACATTTCGGGATTTAGCAAATGCCGGAAAAATTCCTGGAATAACGAAAGCTAGTTGGTAATAATTTTATATTCCTGTTTTTTTTAAAAGAAATAAGGAGTATCTTTGCAGCCCTGTTTAGGGATTTATAAAAATAGAAATAGGTTAAATAATTATAAAGATGACAGATCCGGTCGCAGATTTTTTGACTAGGTTAAGAAATGGTATTAAGGCTAAGCATAGAATTGTAGAAATTCCTGCTTCAAATCTTAAGAAAGAAATAACCAAAGTGTTATTTGAAAAAGGATATATTCTTAATTATAAATTTGAAGAATCTCAAAATAATCAAGGAATAATTAAAGTAGCACTTAAATATAATCCTGTTAATAAAGAATCTGCAATTACTAAGCTTGAAAGAATTAGTTCTCCAGGGCTTAGAAAATATTTCGGTTCTTCTTCTTTACCTAGGGTTTTAAATGGTTTGGGCATTGCTATTCTTTCGACTTCTAAAGGCGTTATGACAGATAAAGAAGCTAGACGGCTGAATATTGGTGGAGAAGTAATGTGTTTTATTTATTAATTTTGAATTGATATGTCACGTATAGGTAAAAAGCCAATTCCACTACCTGAAAAAGTAGAATTAACTATAGATTCTGAAAACAATGTTACTGTTAAAGGGCCGAAAGGTTCGCTTTCTCAGAAAGTTGATTTGGATATAAAAGTATCTGTAAAAGAAGGAGAAGTTCTTGTCGAAAGACCTACCGAGCAAAAGAGGCATAAAGCATTGCACGGACTTTACAGATCACTTATAGATAATATGATTAACGGAGTTCATACCGGGTATAAAAAGGAACTAGAACTAGTCGGGGTTGGTTATAAGGCTGTTGCAACAGGTCAAGTGTTAGAACTAAATTTAGGCTATTCTCATAGTATTTTTTTAGCACTTCCAAATGAAATCTCTGTTAAAACAGCTACTGAAAAAGGTAAAAATCCTTTGGTAACTCTAGAAGGTATTGATAAGCAATTGATTGGACAAGTTGCTGCTAAGATACGATCATTAAGAAAAGTTGAGCCATACAAAGGCAAAGGAATACGATTTGTTAATGAAATTGTTAGAAGAAAAGCAGGTAAAACTGCTGCTAAATAAATAAGGTATAATGAGTACAAATAAGGATTTTAGAAGGCTGAGAATCAGACGAGGTATTCGTAAAAAGATTGCCGGTACGGATGTTAAACCAAGGTTATCTGTTTTTAGGAGTAATACTGGAATTTACGCTCAACTTATTGATGATATTAAGGGACTTACTTTAGTCAATGCCTCCTCACAAAACCTTGCTGAAACAAAAGGGGCAAAGTGTGATGTTGCAAAAGTAGTTGGGCAAAAGTTGGCAGAAAAGGCTCTCGCTAATGGAATTACAGATGTCGTTTTTGATAGAGGCGGTTTTTTGTACCATGGAAGAGTAAAGGCTTTAGCAGAAGGTGCTCGTGAAGGAGGACTTAAATTTTAAGAAATATGGCTCAAGTAAATATACGTTCAGTAAAAGCTAGCGAAATTGATCTTAAGGAAAAGGTCGTTGCTATACAAAGGGTTGCTAAAGTTGTTAAAGGTGGTAGACGCTTTAGTTTTTCAGCAATAGTGGTTGTTGGAGATGGGAATGGTGTTGTTGGTTATGGGCTTGGAAAGGCAAATGAAGTAACTGATGCAATAACAAAAGGGATTGATGACGCCAAAAAGAATCTAATCAAAGTACCTATATTGAAAGGAACACTACCACATGCTGTAGTTGGAAAATTTAGTGGAGGATTTGTACTTCTTAAGCCAGCTGCCCCAGGAACGGGTGTTCTTGCGGGTGGATCTATGAGAGCCGTTTTGGAAAGTGCTGGTGTAAAAGATGTTCTTGCAAAGTCGAAAGGTTCTTCCAATCCTCATAATGTTGTAAAAGCTACTTTTGATGCATTACTAAGAATGAGAGCTCCTCATACTGTTGCTCAGCAAAGAGGCATAACATTAGAAAAAGTATTTAACGGTTAAGATAATGGCGAAAGTTAGAATTACACAAATAAAAAGTTTAATTGATAGGCCCGGTAGTCAGAAAAAAACTATAAAAGCCCTTGGTTTGGGGAAAATCAGTAAAAAAGTAGAGGTAGAATATACCCCACAAATTAGGGGAATGGTAAATAAAGTGAGTCATTTAGTTGTTGTAACAGAAGCATAAGCCATGAAACTTGATAAATTGAAACCTGCTGCTGGAGCAGTTAAGTCTAGAAAAAGAGTTGGTCGGGGAACCGGATCTGGTTTAGGGGGAACCTCCGCACGAGGACATAAAGGGGCAAAGTCAAGATCAGGCTATTCTAAGAAAGTTGGATTTGAAGGAGGGCAGATGCCTTTGCAAAGAAGAATACCTAAATTTGGTTTTTCTAACCTTGGTAAGGTTGTTTATAAGCCGATAAATCTTGATACAATTGCTATCCTGGTCGAAAAAACTTCTGCAAAAACAGTAGATAAAGACTTGCTTTTAGCAAATGGACTTATGGCTAAAAATGACAAGTTTAAAGTTTTAGGCAGAGGTACGCTAAAAGGCGGAATTGAAGTTAAAGCTAATTTATTTTCTGAGACTGCGAAACAAGCAATTGAAAGTGCAGGCGGTAAGGCTACTGTAATTTAAATTAATGAAAAAGCTCTTTCAAACGATACAAAATATATTCTCTATAGAAGATTTGAGAATAAGGATTCTTAATACCTTTGGTTATTTAATTATCTTTAGGCTTGGCTCTTTTATTGTTTTACCGGGTGTTGACCCTAATGCCTTGGCAAAAGGTGTTGGTACCCAAGGAATTCTTGGATTTATTGATACATTTGTAGGGGGGGCTTTTAGTCACCTTTCCGTTTTTGCACTGGGCATAATGCCTTATATTTCCGCATCGATTGTATTGCAGCTGCTTACATTTGCTGTTCCACAATTTCAGAAGATGCAAAAGGAAGGAGAGTCTGGCAGGAAAAAAATAGATCAGATTACTCGTTGGTTGACTATTGCAATTGCAGCTGCACAAGGTATTTCTTATATTCAAGGCTTGGTTAGCCCAGATATGCTCCTCCCAGGAATTAATATGGGTGCATTCACTATTTGGGCTTTGTTTGCGATTGTTGCAGGAACCATGTTTACCATGTGGATCGGTGAAAAGATAACAGAGAAAGGTATTGGAAATGGTATTTCTATGCTTATTATGATTGGTATCATTTCAAGGCTCCCACAAGCTCTTGCAAAAGAAGCTTATTCAAAAGGACTTAGCCAAGGATTCTTTTTTGTAATCGAATTGGTTATTTTGTTCTTCATTGTAATGGGAGTTGTAATGCTTACCAAGGCTACAAGGAAAATCCCCGTTCAATATGCAAAACAGATAGTTGGTAATAAAGTCTATGGAGGACAAAGGCAATATATCCCCTTAAAGGTTATTGCTGCTGGTGTGATGCCTATCATATTTGCACAGTCTATAATGTTTATTCCTGCTTTAGCTGCTGGCTTTTGGCGTGATACTAGTAATCTTGCCAGTTCGCTCGGAGCTGTTTTTTCGGATTTTACGACTTGGCAGTATAATGTCGTATTTGCGATTATGATTATAGTCTTTACATTCTTTTATACTGCTTTGACTGTTAATCCAAACCAAATTTCGGATGATATGAAGCGAAATGGAGGTTTTATTCCAGGTATTAAGCCCGGCAAAGATACGTCTGAATTTATTGATGGTGTTCTTTCTAAAATTACACTGCCAGGTTCGATCTTTTTGGCTATGGTTGCTATTTTCCCTGCTATTGCTCATAAAGTTGGCGTTTCTCGGGACTTTTCATATTTCTATGGAGGGACGTCCCTGCTTATTTTAATTGGTGTTGTTCTTGATACACTTGATCAGCTTAATAGTTACCTTCTTATGCGACATTATGAAGGAATGATGCAGTCTGGAAGATTTAGAGAACGTTCAGCCTCAGAGATTAAAATGAAATCTTAAGCATGATTTTTTTTAAGACTGAGGATGATATTAATATTATTAAAGAGAGTGCTTTGATTTTAGGTAAGGCTCATGCTGAAGTTGCAAAATTGCTTGAGGTTGGAGTTAGTACTAAAGAGTTGGATCGGGTAGCATTTGAATTTATTAAAGATAATTTGGCCGAGCCTTCTTTTAAAGGATATAATGGTTTTCCGGCTTCCTTATGTATTTCTGTGAATGAACAGGTTGTACATGGAATTCCCGGAGATTATAAATTGAAAGAGGGAGATGTTGTATCCATTGATTGTGGTGTCTACTATAAAGGATTTCATAGTGATAGCGCATATTCGTATGGTATAGGCGAAATTGATTCTTCCAGTGCAGAACTTCTGGATGTTACAAAGAGATCTTTGTACAAGGGTATTGATGAAGCTATTGTTGGAAATAGAGTAGGTGATATTGCTTCGTCCGTTCAAAGTTTTGTAGAAGGAAAGGGATTTTCTATTGTGAGAGAGCTTGTTGGACATGGAGTTGGTAAAAATTTACATGAAAGTCCTGAAGTACCTAATTATGGGAAAAGAGGCAGAGGAATAAAGTTGGAAGAAGGTATGGTATTGGCAATTGAGCCGATGGTTAATGTAGGGAAGAAAAATGTTATGCAAGAAAATGATGGTTGGACTATTAGGACAACCGATCGATCAAAATCGGCACATTTTGAACATACAGTTGCTATACGACAGGGGAAAGCGGAAATTCTTACTACATTTGAATTTATAGAAGCAGTTTTAAAGAGGAAATAATGGCGAAACAGTCATCTTTAGAGCAGGATGGAACAATTTTAGAAGCATTGTCAAATGCTATGTTTAGAGTTGAATTGGAAAATGGGCATCAAGTAGTTGCTCATATATCTGGTAAAATGCGTATGAATTATATCAAGATATTACCAGGTGATAAAGTGAAATTAGAGATGTCGCCTTATGATCTTACGAAAGGAAGAATTGTTTACAGATATAAATAAAATACAGTCATGAAAGTTAAAGCCTCTGTTAAAAAGAGAAGTGCTGATTGCAAGGTGATCAGAAGAAAGGGGAAACTCTATGTTATTAATAAGAAGAACCCAAGGTTTAAACAAAGACAAGGTTAATATATAGTTATTATGGCAAGAATTGCAGGAGTAGACATCCCGGACAATAAGCGTGGAGAAATAGCGCT
>Ga0164242_10007480_pt1 | contig 11950 bp, 9 predicted proteins | sample OricomgcompostMG_FD_108783 | JGI IMG/M metagenome (GOLD analysis project Ga0164242, IMG submission 108783) | Miracle-Growth compost microbial communities from Emeryville, California, USA - Original compost - Miracle growth compost (MG) ... | reverse complement strand
CGTCTGGCTCTTGATCTCGCCGGTGTTGTTGTTGATGAACTCGGCCGTGACGAACAGCGGGGCCGCGTACGTCATGTCCTTGTCTTTGCACTCGTCGACCGGCGCCTTGACCTCGTCGAAGCGGGGGTCGGAGAAAGACAGCGACATCGAGCCCGAGAAGTCCTCGATCGGCGACAGCTCGTCGAGCACCTCTTCCAGCCCGCCCTTGGGCTCCGCGTCGCCGCGGGCGATCGCGGCCTCACGCCACCGTGGCGCGCCGATCAGCCACTCGAAGGAGTCGATCTGCACGTCCAGCAGGCCGGGAACCTCGAGCGGTTCGCGCAGCTTGGCGAAGGAAACTCGGTTGGGCGCTCCGGGCACGGAGCCGTTCAAGGAACTTGATCCGTTTGAGGAACTTTGTGGGCGATCCGTCTTGCTCTGGCGGAAATCTGCCAAGATGCATCCTTCCAGCACCTCGTGCGACTCACGAAGGCCGGGGCCACCGGCTGCGTTCGCCGCGAATTGTGTCGGTTCGGCCGGCAAACGAACTGTCCGGATCTCACGCGCGCAACTAAAGAACTAAGCCACATCAAGGGGCTCAGGCTTAGACCACGGTGTCAAGTGGCGGGTGAGGTGGGCAGGAGGTAGCCAGCGCAACGTCCAACAATAGCGCAGGGCGGCGCATTCCTCAACTGTCCAGCACAAGCAATCCAGGGACATCGGCGCTGGCTGGCGTCTCGAGTTTCCGCTGGATACATGCTGCCCAACAGACTGGCCCGTTTACGGCCCGTCGTCAAGAGGGCGGGCCGCCAAGTTACGCGAAGTTATCGCGAACTTTCGGGCCGGCCGCGCTAGTCGCCGACCTCGTGTGCCCGGTACTTGTGGGTGCCCTCCAGGTCGTCGAGGATCGCCGCCTGCGCCTTCTGCGGCAGGGTGTGCAGGATCTCGCGCACCCGGGCCTGGCGCCGGGCGACGGCCTTGCGCTCCGGCATGCCCGGCGAGGCGACGATCTGGGGCGGCACGCCCTCGATCTCCTCCACACCGCCGGCGTGCTGGCCGGCCTCCAGCGCGGCCTGCTCTTCGGCCATGGTGGCCTCGTCCTTCTCCTCGGACATGCCGATCGGCCCGATGCGGCGGCCGTTGAGGAACTGCTTGACCACGGGCTCGTCGCTGGTCAGCAGCACCTCGCGGGGGCCGAACATGACCAGCTTGCGGCGGAACAGCATGCCCATGTTGTCCGGCACAGTGCGGGCGATGTTGATGTTGTGCGTGACGATCAGGACGGTGGCGTCGATCTGGGCGTTGATGTCGAGGATCAGCTGGCTCAGGTAGGCGGTGCGCACCGGGTCCAGACCGGAGTCCGGCTCGTCGCACAGGATGATCTGCGGGTCCATCACCAGGGCGCGGGCCAGGCTGGCGCGCTTGCGCATACCGCCGGAGATCTCGCCGGGGAACTTCTTCTCGTCGCCGCCCAGACCCACCAGTTCCAGCTTCTCCATGACGATGTCACGGATCTCGCTTTCCTTCTTCTTGGTGTGCTCGCGCAGCGGGAAGGCGGCGTTGTCGAACAGGTTCATCGAACCGAACAGGGCGCCGTCCTGGAACATCACGCCGAACAGGGTGCGGATCTCGTAGAGCTCCTTGGCCGAGCACTGCAGGATGTCGGTGCCGTCGATGACCACCGAGCCGCGCTCGGGGCGCAGCAGACCGATCAGCGATTTCAGGAACACCGATTTGCCGGTACCCGACGGCCCCAGCAGCACGCTGACCTCCCCGGCGGGGATTTCCAGGGTCACGTCCTCCCAAATTCGTGACGATCCGAAGGACTTCGTGAGGCCGTTCACCTCAATAGCGACACCCATGGGAGATCCTTCCGTCGACGCTCATGCCCGCCACCTGCCCTTTTCTGTGGCATGAGTCACTGTAGCGCACGCCTGCCACACGGCATCAGGGTTGCGCGGCACCGCCGTGCAAATTTGGCCGTCCCGAGATCACCCGGAACCGCGCGCGGCACAACTTATTTGACGCACGTGTTAGCCAGCGGGCACCCAGTTGCCGTGGAAGCCCATCGGGACCCGCTGCGGCAGGTGCACGGCCGCCACCTGCTCGAGACTCTGGGCGTCCAGCAACACCAGCTGGTTTTCGTCGCGGCCGCGGTGATAGCCGAAGCCCATCAGGATGCCGTCGTCCTCCGTGCCGTCTTGGCCGCCGGCCGGGTTGGGCACGAAGCACATCTCGCCGATCAAAAGGTCGGGGTCCAGCGGCGCGACCCGGCGCGAGCCGGTGGCGTAGTCGTGCTTGTACAGGCCGGTGGACATCTCCGAGGCGCCGTCGGACAGGTAGCCGCCGTCGGTGCCGACGGTGTAGCCGAAGCGGTGCCGCCGGCCCAGCAGGGCCTCGTTGATCCGGGGGAACTCCTGCGGGCGGTCGTCGCGCAGCTCGCTGCCGACCGCCCCGGTCGCCAGGTTGACGGTCCAGCGGTCCAGCGTCGGGCGGGTGTCGCCGGGACCGCGCAGGTCGCGGTCGAACATCCGCGAGTAGCGCACCACGTCGAGCACCAAAACCTTTGCGCCGTCACGTATTTCGGAGTAGGCGTTGAGCGGGTGGTAGACGTAGCAGGGCTCGATGTCGAACCACCGAACCTCGTCGTTACCGCCGTCGCGGGGCATGACGCCCAGCCGCGCCGGGTAGGCGTCGTTCCACCGGTAGGGCATCCGGTGCAGCGGCTGCCGATTGCGGTTCATCGCCGTGGCCATCGGGCCGGGCAGCTGCACCCGCCCGAGCAGCGACTGCACGACCAGCCGGGCCGGTGCGCTCAGCCAGCGCGGCACGTCGGCCGGCATCACCTGCACGGGGTCGAACGTCACCGGCAGGTCGTAGATCACCACGTACTCGTCGGTGAGCGAGAAGTCGTGCATCATCGGCGACCCGCTCACCTCGATGTCGACGGTGCGCCGCGCGCGCCCGGCGGTGTCGATCACCGAGTACTGCACGCGGCGCCCCCGCCCGAACGAGTAGGAGACGGCGTGCAATTCGCCGGTGCGGGGGTCGCGGTGCGGGTGGGCGGTGTAGCCGCCGAACAGGGTTCCGTCGAAGTCGCAGGTGCCGACGGTGTCCAGGTCCTCGGTGAGCCGGTAGTTGGCGCCGCCCCCTTCGACCAGGGCCAGCGTCTGCCCGGCGTGGCTGAGCACGTTGGTGTTGGGTCCGACGGACAGCATTCCGGCGCGCGGGTCCAGCCCGCCGGGCGCGGGCTCGCCGAGCGCGGCGCACACGTGCGCGGTGCGCACCCAGCGGTTGCGATACCAGCGGGCCCGCCCGTCGCGCAGCGCGACGCCGTGGACCATCCCGTCGCCGCTGAACCAGTGGTAGGTCGCCGGGTCGACCTCGGCGACCGGGTTGGGGCCGTTGCGCAGGTAGCGCCCGTCGAGGTGGTCGGGAATGCGTCCGGTGACGGGCAGGTCGAACGCGGTGACTTCGGCGCGCACCGGCGCCAGGAAGCCGTCCAGATAGGGATTGGCGACGGTGCGCGTGGTGGTCATGCCCGACTCCTATAACATTGATATGACGCTGTTATTGCGACGGTACGCCGGGGAAGGGACGATCGCAACGATGACTTCGCAACCAGCCCCGCAGCGCAACGTCCGCGACGGCATGCTCGCCGCGGCCGTGGCGCTGCTGCACGAGCACGGTGCCGACGCGCTGCAGACCCGCAAGGTCGCCGGGGCGGCGGGCACCTCGACGATGGCGGTGTACACCCATTTCGGCGGGATGCGCGGGCTGATCGCCGAGGTGGCCGAGGAGGGGCTGCGGCAGTTCGACGCCGCGCTGACGGTGCCGCCGACCGACGACCCGGTCGCGGACCTGTTCGTGATCGGCGCGGCCTACCGGCGCTACGCGATCAAACATCGGCACATGTATCGGCTGATGTTCGGCAGCACCAGCGCGCACGGCATCAACGCGCCCGCCCACAACGTGCTGACGCTGACGGTGGCCGAGATCGAGCAGAACTACCCCAGCTTCGCGCACGTGGTGCGCGCGGTGCACCGGTGCATGCGGGCCGGGCGGATCACCGCCGGCTCGGCCGACGACGACGGCGCGGTGGTGGCGACGGCGGCCCAGTTCTGGGCGTCCATCCACGGGTTCGTGATGCTCGAGCTGGCCGGCTACTGCGGCGACGACGGCTCGGCGGTGCTGCCGGTGCTCGGCTCGATGACCTCGAATCTGCTTGTCGCTCTTGGCGATTCACCCAAGCGGGTGTCGCAGTCGATGCGCTCAGCGATGCTCGGGAGCTGAGCACACGAAACCCCCGGGGCCTGCACGGGCAGGCGTCCCGGGGGTATCGCGCGAACCGGCTTACTTGACGGTGACGGTGGCGCCGGCGGCCTCGAGCTTGGCCTTGGCGTCGTCGGCCGCCTCCTTGGCGACCTTCTCCAGCAGCGGCTTGGGCGCGCCGTCGACCAGGTCCTTGGCCTCCTTGAGGCCCAGGCCGGAGACGATCTCGCGGACCACCTTGATCACGCCGATCTTCTTGTCGCCGGCGGACTCGAGGATCACGTCGAACTCCGACTGCTCCTCGGCGGCCTCGGCGGGCGCGCCACCGGCGGCCGGGCCGGCCGCGGCGACGGCGACCGGGGCGGCCGCGGTGACCTCGAAGGTCTCCTCGAACTTCTTCACGAAGTCGGAGAGCTCCAGCAGGGTCATCTCCTTGAACGCGTCGAGCAGGTCGTCGGTGGACATCTTTGCCATGGGTGTGGGTCCTTCCTTGTTCTTCCCAAGTTCCGGGTTTGGTGGTTATTCGGCGTCGGCCGGGGCCTCGGGGGCCTCGGCGGGTGTTTCGGCAGCTGGTTGCGGGGCCTCGGCGGGGCATTCGGCGGCCTTCTTCTCCTGCAGGGCGGCCGCCAGGCGGGCGACCTGCGAGGCCGGGGCGTTGAACAGCCCGGCCGCCTTGGCCAGGTTGCCCTTCATCGCGCCGGCCAGCTTGGCCAGCAGCACCTCGCGGGACTCGAGGTCGGCGATGCGCTCCACCTCGGCGACCGAGAGCGCCCGGCCGTCCATGTAGCCGCCCTTGATGACCAGCGCCTTGTGCTCCTTGGCGAAGGTCTTGATGGCCTTGGCCGCGTCGACCGGTTCCCCGGTGACGAACGCGATGGCCGTCGGGCCGGCGAAGAGCTCGTCCAGGCCCTCGATGCCGGCCTCCGACGCCGCCCGCTTGACCAGCGTGTTCTTGGCCACCGAGTAGGTGGCCGCCCCGCTCAGCGAGCGCCGCAGCTCGGCCAGGTTGGCGACCGTCAGACCCCGGTACTCGGTGATCAGGGTCGCGGTCGCCTCCTTGAACTGCTCGGCGATGTCTGCAACGGCGGTGGCCTTGTCAGCCCTGGCCATGCCTACCTCCTGCTCCTGAAGTGAAAGTCAGTGCGACGTGTCGTCTCGTGTCCCCCGAAAACGACGAACGCCCCGGCGCAGGACACGGCCGGGGCGTAACGAACAACCGGCGCTGATGCCGGCGCTGCTGCCTCGTCCTCCTGCGTGGGCCGCCGGGATGTTCCCGGACCTTCGACCGATTGCTCGGTGACCGACGGTCTTCGGTGGATCGGCTAACACCATAGCGCGGGCCGCGCGATCAGCCAAAACGGCGTCTTCACGGTTCAGGTGACGGCTCGGTTCACGGCTCAGGTGACGGCTCCGGTGACCGCGACGGTGAGCAGCACATAGGCACCCAGCAGCAGGACCACCCGCAGCCGGTGGCGCCGGTCCCAGCGCGCCGCCAGTTCGCGCGACAGCTGCCCGGTGGCCGGCCATTTCGCGATCCGGTTGTTGATCGGCACCAGCATGGTCACCGTCACCAGCACCACCACGGCCATCAGGCCGGCGGCGACGCCGACCAGCCAGTCGTAGGGGGCGCCCCGTTCCTGCACGGCGAGCGAGCCCAGCAGCAACAACGTCATCGCGTACCAGAACGGCATCACCGTGCCCAGCGCCCGCGCGGCGCCGCCGCGGGCGGTGCGGAAGGCGTCGTCGGGCAGCCGGGCGATGAGCGGGTGGAAGAACACCGCGACCGCCAGCTCCACGCCGACCATCAGCCCCATGATCACGACCGCGAGTGCGTCGATGCTGTGGTCCATCGGGTCAGCCTAGGAGCCGGCGGGTCGCGCCAGGGTCGCCAGCCGGGCCGCGCCGATCAGTCCGGCATTGCCGCCGAGTTCCCCCGGCACCACCGTCAGCCCGGACAGGAAGTCCAGCCCGGCGTAGTGGGCCAGCCTTTCGCGCAGCGGGTCGAACAGCAGCGGCCCGGACTGGGCGACGCCTCCCCCGATCACCACCACGTCCAGATCGCACACCGCACCGACCGAGGCGATCATCGCCGCCAGCGCGTCGGCCGACCGGTGAAACGCCTTCTGCGCCAACGGGTCTGAGGCCGCGGCGGCGGCCAGGTCCCGGGCGCCGGCCCCCGGCGCCGCCGACCACCCGTTTTCGCGCGCCCAGCGCACCATCGACGGCCCGGAGGCCACCGTCTCCACGCAGCCGTGCCCGCCGCAGGTGCAGGGCCGGCCGTCCAGTTCGACCACCACGTGCCCGACGTGACCGGCGTTGCCGGTGCGGCCCGGGTAGGGGGCGCCGTCGAGCACCAGGCCGCCACCCACCCCGGTGGAGACCACCATGCCCAGCAGGAAGCGGGCGCCGCGTCCCGCGCCCAGCCACTGCTCCCCCAGCGCCATGCAGAGCCCGTCGCCGCCCAGCACCACCGGTGTCGCCGGCACCGCCGCGGCGACCTTGTCGCGCAACGGGAAACGGTGCCAGCCGGCGATGTTGATCGGGCTGACGGATCCGCTGGGTAGGTCGACGGGCCCGGCCGACGCGATGCCCACGGCCGCGATCGGGGCGTCGGCCGCCCGCACCACCTCGGCGATCAGGGCGTGCACCACATCCCACACATCGTCGGCGGGGGCCGGGTTGGGGGTGGGGCGGACGGCGGTGTGGACCAGCGTGCCGGCCGAATCAACAAGTGCGGCAGCGATTTTGGTGCCGCCGATATCCAGGCCGAGAGTGAGCATGCCGATCAGTGCCGATGCGTGTTGTCGGGTTGGCGGGGGTCGCCGGGATGCTCGTAGCCGGGCGCGAGCCGCACCAGCGCGGCGCGGCGTTCGTCCAGCCACAGCCGGAAGGCCCGCCGCCGCGCCGCGCCGCGCAACTGCTCGCGGATCGCCCGTCGCACCTCGTCCAGCGGCGGGGCAACCAAAGCCGTTGTGTGCCAAACATTTTGGACGGGCTGCGACGGGGCGAACCGGAGCGGGTTGCGGGCGTGGTAGGCGGCCAGCTCCCGCTCGGCGACGTCCACCGCGGCGGTGACGTCGGCGAACAACGCCCGGGCCAGCGGGTCGGCCAGCACGGCGGCGGCCACGCTGCCGATCTCCAGCCGGGCGGTCACGTCGGGCAACAGCTCGGCCTCGTTCGGCGCGCCGGCCGGGGTCAGGCCGCGCGCGGCCGCCTCGGCGGCGATGACGCGGCGGGTCACGATCAGTTGGGTCAGCCAGCGCCGCAGTTGCCGGCCCTCGCTGGTGCCGGGTGGCGGCAGCGCCGCCGCGCCGCGCCCGCCGCGCAACCGCGCCTCGGCGGCGTCGACCTCGACGGAGGAAACCGGGACGCCGGCAACGGTCGCAACCGGGTGGCCGCTCATGTGACCGTCACCCGCACCGCCGGCGAGTAGAGCAGTTCGCCCGCGCAGCCGATCCGGACCAGCGCCCACCACTGGCCGGGGTCCAGCCAGGCCGGCGGGGCCAGCCGGAAGCCGAGGTCGACGGCGCCGCGGGCGGGCAGGACGGCGCCGACCGCGGCGGGCCCCATCCAGTCCCAGGTGCCCCACGGGCTGATCAGGTGGGCCTCCAGCGCCAGCTCGGCGCGGGCGTGGCTGCCGACGGCGACGGTCAGGTCCGCGGCCTCGCCGGGTTCCAGCGTGACCTCGGCCGGCTCGTCGGCCAGGTAGATCAGCGGCGCCCGCTCGGCGTCGCCCACCGCCATCACGCACACGTCCTCGACGCCCTGGCGCCAGGACGCCGGGAGGTGGTCCCCGCTGAGGCGCAGTTCGGCCCGGACCGGATAGAGCCCCGGTGCGGCGCGGGCCGGGACCGACACCGCGATGTCGGCCTGCAGGTGCTGGCCGGCGCACAGCCGCAGCGGCAGCTCGGCCGGGTCGGCCGACCAGCCGTCCGGGCAGCGCAGCAGCACCGCGCCGGCCAGCGTGGCATCGGTGCAGTCGCTGGCCGCCGACAGCCGCAGCGTGACCCTGCTGTCCGGGTCGGCCGACGCCCGCGCCGGATGCAGGTGGGCGACGGCCGGTAGCCCGCCGAGCGGCGCGGGGCCCCGGTTGTGCAGCCAGTAGCGCGCGTAGAGCGGCTGGGCGGCCTCGGCGTGCGGCGCGAGCGCGGCGGCGCCGGCCGGGGCGGCCGGCGCGTGCAGGCGGGCCAGCACCGTGGCCACCTGGTAGCCGTGCAGGTCGATCGAATTCACTTGGCGGGACGGCTTTTCCAGCAGATCGGCGGCGTGCAGGTCGCTCACCGTGGCCACGTCGGAGTCGACGGCGACGCGGGTGCCCGCCCCGGCGGTTTCCACCAGCCGCAGGGCCACCGCGGTCGGGTCGGGCCGTGCCGCGCTGCCCGACGCCAGCGGGTTGCTGGCCGGCTTGAGGGCGGCCAGCTGGACCGATTCGGCGGGCTGCACCCGCAGCAGCGAACCGGCCGGCGGCAGACCGGGCCCGGTGCCCGCGCCGCCGCCCGCCGCGACGGCTAACAGCGGATTCCCGAATTGCGCGCTGCGAGCGGGGATTTCGGCGCGCCGCCAGTCGCCGGGGCCGCTGACCAACGCGTAGTCGAAATGGTGGGTCCAGTGCTGCAGCTGGAAATTGGAGCCGTCCGGCGCGCTGCGGCGCGGGTCGTCGATCCAGATGCCCGACGGCCAGCCGGTGCAGGACCGCAGCAGCGCGGTGTGCAGGGTGCCCGCAGTGTCGACGGCGAAGCTGGGCACACCCCGGTTCAGCAGCGCGACGGTGTAATCGTCGAAACCCTCTGTCCGCGAAGGCGATTGCTGGGTGACGGTGATCTCGGCGTCGCCGAGGTCGTCGACCAGCGCGGCGATCGCCGCGCGCAGCTCGCGTTCGTCGCGGCCGTCGACCACCAGCACCGGCAGCGCCCGCGCGTCGCGCAGGTCGGCATCCGGCAGCCACACCGCGGCCAGCGGGGCGCGGGCCGGCACCCACAGCCTGGCCCGGCCGGTCGCGGCCAGCTGGCGCCGCAGCTCGTCGGCGTAGGCCGGGTCGGCGTCGGCCAGCACGGCCGCGGTGAAGGCGTTGCGGCGCGGCCCGCCCAGCGCGACTCGCACGTCGGGCAGGTTGGAGTCGACCTCGAGGTGGCCGTAGCGCGGCCCGTCGGCGGCGCTGCAGGTGGCCGTGACGCCCGCTCGGACCAGCGCGACCAGCAACTCCCGGGCCAGCGGGCCGGACGTCGTCTCCGCCGGCGACACCACCTCGGCCACCGACAGGCACCGGAGGCCGCCGTCGCTGATGCGGACCCGGGCCGCCGAGGACAAGCCGAACCAGCCGTAGGCCGGGTTGTCCAGGGTCCACGGGTGCCGGGCGGTGTCCAGCGCCCGGTCCCCGTCGTGCAGCAGCGCGAAACCGCGGCCGACGACGGCGTCGCCGACCTCGCTGACCGGCATGGCCCCCGGCACCGGGCACGGCCAGCGCAGCCGCACCAGCCGGTCGGCGCCGGTGAACTCGTCGATGGTGGTGCGGCAGTCCACCCGCGCGACACCGCGCCACAGCGTCAGGGTCTGGGTGTAGCGCAGCAGCGTGCCGATCCGGCCGTGCACCACCACCCGCTCCCCGAGCGGGCCCCGGTAGGCCCGCACCCGCGCCCGCGTCGCCGACGAGCACACCACCGGCCCCTTGGGCAGCAGGTGCCACGGGCCCTCGCCCTGGCTCGGGTGCGACGGGTACTCCTCGTAGACGGCCAGCTCGTTGCCCACCCGGCCCTCGCCGATCAGCTCGCGACCGTCGGCGATCAGCGACGCCACTGTCCCGCCACGCTCGGCGTCGACCGCCAGCCGGTAGTGCTCGTTGGCGATCGCGCTGCCCCGCAGCGGCGCCCACCCGCTCGCCGCCTCGCCCGCGACCAGCCGGTAGGCGCGCCAGCCCAGCGACGGCACGTCGCGGGCCAGCCAGCTGACCGAGCGCCCGCCGTGCTCGACGTGCGCGGGCACCTCGGCGCCGTCCGCGTCGAGCACCCGCACCCCGGCGCCCGGCGCCGCGTCCAGCCGCGCGGTGACCACGTCGGTGCGCCGGCCGTTGAGCGGGTTCCACACCGTCACGTCGGCGCCGTCGACCCGGCGAGACAGCAGGGCCAGCGCGTCGTCGCGGACGGTGCGGCCCAGCTCCCAGGCGTCCCGCCAGCCGGTCAGCAGGTCCAGGTAAACCTGGTCGGATTCCGAGCCGGTGATGGCGTCGTGGTGGGCGCCGTAGGCCAGCTGCACCCAGGCCTTGGCCAGGGCCGCCTGCGGGTATTCGGCGCCGGCCAGCAGCCCGGCGAACACCGCGAAGCGCTCGGCGGCCAGCACCGTGTTCTCGGCGGCCCGGTTGGCCTGCTTGGTGTCGATGTAGGACACGTCCTTGCCGGTGTAGATCGGGTTCATGTCGCGGGTCTGCGGGGACGGCGCGCCGCCGCGCTGCGCCAGTTCGGCGCGCACCGCCGCGAAGAACTCCCGGGGCAGCGCGCACACGAACCGCGGCCAGGTGTAGCGGGCCGCCCAGTCGCGGTGGATGGCGGTGACCCACTTGTTCGGTGGGGTGTAGTCGGTGCCGACCGGCAGCAGCACGTTGCGGGTCAGCGCGACCTTCTTCAGCTGGACGAACAGCGCGTAGGTGGCGTCCTGCGCCTCGGCCAGCGACGCCGCCGAATCCATCCACCAGCCCGCCGAATAGTGCGCGGGCATGTAGTGGGTGAGCAGGCCGCGGCCCGACGGCGCGATCCACTCGAATTCGCTGGAGAACTGCATGCGCTCGACGCCGCCGTCGGAGCCGTCGCCGGTCGCCGGGCCCCACTGGTGGTGCGGCCCGCGCGCCCATGAGCTCGACGTCAGGCCGGCGTCGGCGGCCAGCCCCGGGAACTGCGGATCGTGACCGAACACGTCCAGCTGCCACGCGGTGGCCGGGTCGGCCCCCAGCACGTCGCGCTGAAAACCCATGCCGTGCACCAGGTTTCGGATGGTCGTCTCCGGGCTGGTGAGGTTGGTGTTGGGTTCGTTGTAGGTGCCGCCCATCACCTCGACCCGGCCCTGCGCGATGAACCGGCGCAGGTCGGCGCGGTCTTCGGGGCGGGTGTCCCAGTACGGCTTGAGGTAGTCCACCTCGGCCAGCACGAACTTGTACTCGGGCTCGCGGCGGGCCATCTCCAGATGTGCGTGCACCAGGTCGAAGCCGTTGGTCTGCCGGGCCCGCCCGGGCGGGTCCTCGGTCCACTCGCTGGTGTAGGCGCCCTGGGTGTTCCACCACACCGGGTCGTAGTGGAAGTGGCTGACCATGAACATCGTCCAGCCCGGCTCGGCCACAGTGAATTCGAACGGCAGCTCCGCCTCGCCGGCGCCCGCCCGGGCGGGCCGGCGCTGCCCGACGACGGGTTCGTCGACCGTCACCGCCACCTCGATGACCTCGGCGCCGGGTTCGGCGAGCGCGCGCCCGCGCAGACCGGGGCCGTCGACGCGGACCGGGGTGCGCTCGGCGCAGCCGGCGACGGCGACGCGCACCCGCTGCAGCGGCGCCTCGGGCGGCCCGACGAACAGCTCGGTCGAGAGCGCCGACGTTATTTCCATGCCGAAACCACCTGCATCCCCGCACTTTACGGCCCGCACAGCCTAAGATCGACCGATGCCCGCTCTCGCCCGTCCGGTGGCCGACGAACGCAGTGCCCTGTGCGAATTCCTGGCG
>Ga0164242_10007478_pt1 | contig 11951 bp, 11 predicted proteins | sample OricomgcompostMG_FD_108783 | JGI IMG/M metagenome (GOLD analysis project Ga0164242, IMG submission 108783) | Miracle-Growth compost microbial communities from Emeryville, California, USA - Original compost - Miracle growth compost (MG) ... | reverse complement strand
GCCGGTCAAGAACACCGCGGTGACACCCTCGATCAGGGTCAGATAGCGCGACGGGTGCATGGTGGCCAGATGCGCGCACAGCGCGTCGAAATCGTCCAGCGTCGCCCCTGGGACGACGGCGGCCCGCGCGGCCACCTGTGCGTCGGACAGCGGCGGCGGGGCCGGCGGCAGATCGCGGTGCCGGTAGTCCGGCCCCTCGATCCGCACCGTGGTGAAAATGCTTGCCAGCGTCTTGATCTCGCGCAGGAAATCCTGCGCGGCGAAGCGGCCCTCGCCGAGCTGCTCGGGCAGCGTGTTGGAGGTGGCGGCCACCGACACGCCGCGCTCGACCAGCGACGAGAGCAGCCGCGCGACCAGCGTGGTGTTGCCCGGGTCGTCGAGCTCGAACTCGTCGATGCACACCGCGGTGTAATCGGCCAGCAGGTCCACGCATTCGGCGAAGCCGAACACCCCGGCCAGCTGGGTCAGCTCGCCGAACGTCGCAAACGCCTTGGGCGCCGGGCCATCCGGTGAGCGCACCGGGCCGTCACCGGGCAGCTCGTAGTAGGCCGACGCCAGCAGGTGCGTCTTGCCCACCCCGAACCCGCCGTCCAGGTAGAGGCCCACGCCGGGCAGAATCTCGCGTCGTCCCAACAGTTTTCGCCGGCCGGCGCGGCGCTGCACGGCTTGGCGGCAGAATTCCCGGCAGGCCGTGACCGCGGCGGCCTGCGTCGGCTCGGCCGGATCGGGCTGATACGTCGCAAAGCTCACGTCGGCGAAGGTGGGGGGCGGTCGCAGCTGGGCGATCAGCCGCTGCGGCGACACCGTGGGATGCCGGTCCACCAGGTGCGCCACACCGGCCGACGCGGACGCGGAGCCGGACCCGTGCATGCACGCACTGTAACCGCGTGCTGCAATCAGACGCATGGCCCTTCCGGAGACGCCGCTGTCGCTGCTGGGGTCGGTACGCGAGGTCGACGACGGCGAACTCCCCGGCCTGTACGACTATCCCGACCGGCACGCCGGAACCTGGGTGCGGGCCAACTTCATCGCCAGCGTCGACGGCGGCGCCACCGCCGACGGCAGCAGCGGCGCCATGGGCGGGCCGGGCGACCGGTTCGTGTTCAACCTGCTGCGCGAACTCGCCGACGTCATCGTGGTGGGGGCGGGCACCGTGCGCATCGAGGGGTATTCCGGCGCGCAACTCGGCGTCGCCCAGCGTCAGCAGCGCCAGGCCCGCGGCCAGAGCGAGGTCCCGCCGCTGGGGATCGTGACCAAATCCGGCCACCTGAACCGGGACATGGCGGTGTTCACCCGCACCGAGGTGCCGCCGCTGGTGCTCACCTGCGCCGCGGCCGCCGACCAGACCCGCCGACTCCTCAGCGGCCTGTGCGAGGTGCTGGACTGCTCGGCCGGCGACCCGGAGCGGGTCGACGAGGCCACCATGCTGGCCCTGCTCGGCGAGCGCGGGATGCGGCGCATCCTCACCGAAGGCGGTCCGACGCTGCTGAATTCGTTGCTCGAACGCCAACTGCTGGACGAGCTGTGCCTGACCATCGCGCCCTACCTCGTCGGCGGCCACGCCCGGCGCATCGCCACCGGGCCGGGCCAGCTGCTCACCCGGATGCGCTGCGCGCACGTGCTGACCGACGACGCCGGCTACCTGTACACCCGCTACGTCAGGTGCTAGCTACTGTGGTCGGCATGAGTCGGCCCCACCCGTGCGCCACGATCCTGGTGGCGGTGACCGCGTTGCTCGCCGGCTGCGTCCCGGGCCTGGCCGCCGACCCGCGCTTCGCCACCAATTCCGGCGCGCGGCCCCAGGGCGCGGCCACCTCCAAGCCGGCGCCGGGCGGCCCGCCGCCGCTCGCCGCCCCGAAAAACGACCTGGCCTGGCACGACTGCACGTCCCGGGTGTTCGCCGACGCGGCCGTCCCGCCCGCCCCCGGCATCCAGCTGGATTGCGCGAACTACGACGCCGACCTGGACCCGGTCAACGGCGGGGGCGGTGCCCTGAGCATCGGCGTGGTGCGCGCCCGGTCGAATCAGACACCCCGCGACGCGGGCCCGCTGGTGTTCACTACCGGCTCGGACCTGCCGTCGTCGGCGCAGCTGCCGGTGTGGCTGTCGCGGGCCGGCGCCGACGTGCTGGCCGCGCACCCGATCGTCGCCGTCGACCGCCGCGGCATCGGCATGTCCAGCCCCATCGACTGCCGGGACAAGTTCGACCGTCAGCAGATGCGTGATCAGTCGCAATTCCAGGCCGGTGACGACCCGGTGGCCAACCTGTCCGAGGTCGCGAACACCGCCACCACCAATTGCACCGATGCGATCGCGCCGGGGGCGTCGGCCTACGACGACGCGCACGCCGCCTCCGACATCGAGCGGTTGCGCAGCACCTGGGACGTGCCCGCGCTGGCGCTGATCGGGATCGGCAACGGCGCCCAGGTGGCGCTGGCCTACGCCGGGTCGCGGCCGGACAAGGTGGCCCGGTTGATCCTCGACTCCCCGGTCGCGTTGGGCGTCAACGCCGAAGCCGCCGCCGAGCAGCAGGTCAAGGGGCAGCAGGCCGCGCTGGACGCCTTCGCCGCCCAGTGCATCGCGGTGAACTGCGCGCTGGGCCCCGACCCCAAGGGCGCGGTCAGCGCGCTGCTCGCCGACGCCCGCGCCGGCAAGGGTCCCGGCGGCGTGTCGGTGGCGCAGGTGGCCAACGCGATCACCGTCGCGCTGGGCTTCCCGTCCGGCGGGCGCGTCAACGCCACCACCGACCTGGCCAACGCGCTGGCCAGCGCCCGCTCCGGCGACACCAACGCGCTGAACAACCTGATCAACCACGCCAACGCGATGCAGGACTCGGACGGCCAGTTCGTCAACGTCTGCAGCGACGCGGTCAACCGCCCGACGCCGGACCGGGTGCGCGAGCTGGTGGTGGCCTGGGGCAAGCTCTATCCGCAGTTCGGGACCGTCGCCGCGCTCAACATGGTCAAGTGCGTGCACTGGCCCACCGGCTCGCCGCCGCCGTCGCCGAAGAGCCTCAAGGTCGACGTGCTGCTGCTCGGCGTGCAGAACGACCCGATCGTCGGCACCGACGGGGTGGCGGCGACCGCGGCGGGGATCATCAACGCCAACGCGGCCAGCAAGCGGGTGATGTGGCAGGGCATCGGACACGGCGCCAGCATCTATTCGGGTTGCGCGGTTCCGCCGCTGATCGGCTACCTGGGCAGCGGCAAATTGCCCAACACCGACACCTACTGCCCGGCCTGACGCTGCTTTCGGATCGCCCGGCGCGCCGGTGTACGGTGCGCTGGTGACGGCAGCTGAATCGACCGGCTTGCGTGATTGGATCCAGGCCGCCTTTCGTCCCCGCACCAGCGCACCCAGCGTCGCGACCGTGCTGCGGTCCGCGTTGTGGCCGATCGCCATCTTCTCGGTGCTGCACCGCAGCATCGTGGTCACCACCAACGGGAACATCACCGACGACTTCAAACCCGTCTACCGGGCGGTGCTGAACTTCCGGCGCGGCTGGGACATCTACAACGAGCACTTCGACTACGTCGACCCGCACTACCTGTATCCGCCCGGCGGCACACTGCTGATGGCCCCGTTCGGTTATCTGCCCGAGTATCCGTCGCGGTACCTGTTCATCCTGATCAACACCGTGGCGATCCTGATCGCCTGGTACCTGCTGCTGCGGCTGTTCGGCTACACGCTGTCCTCGGTCGCCGCGCCGGCGCTGCTGCTGGCCATGTTCTGCACCGAGACCGTGACCAACACGCTGGTGTTCACCAACATCAACGGCTGCGTGCTGCTCGCCGAGATGCTGTTTTTGCGTTGGCTGCTGGACGGCCGGGTCGGCCGCCAGTGGTGGGCCGGGGTGGCGATCGGGTTGACGCTCACCCTCAAGCCGGTGCTGGGGCCGCTGCTGCTGCTGCCGCTGCTGAACCGGCAGTGGCGGGCGCTGGTGCCCGCGTTCGCGATCCCGATCCTCATCAACGCGGCGGCGTGGCCGTTGGTCAGCGACCCGATGGACTTCGTCACCCGCACCCTGCCCTACATCGGGGGCGTGCGGGACTACTTCAACAGCTCGATCGAGGGCAACGGCGTGTACTTCGGCCTGCCCACCTGGCTGATCGTGTTCATGCGAATCCTGTTCACGCTGATCGCGATCGGCGCGCTGTGGCTGCTGTACCGCTACTACCGCACCCGCGATCCGCGGTTCTGGTTCACCAATTCCGCCGGCGTGCTGCTGCTGTGGTCGTGGCTGGTGCTGCCGCTGGCCCAGGGCTACTACTCGATGATGCTGTTCCCGTTCTTGATGACGGTGGTGCTGCCCAACTCGCTGATCCGCAACTGGCCGGCGTGGCTGGGGATCTACGGCTTCATGACGCTGGACCGCTGGCTGCTGTTCAACTGGATGCGCTACGGCCGCGCGCTGGAATACCTCAAGATCACCTACGGGTGGTCGCTGCTGCTGATCGTGGTGTTCAGCGTGCTGTGCTACCGGTATCTGGACGCCAAGGCCGAGGACCGGCTGGATCGCGGCATCGATCCGGCATGGCTGACGGCCGGGCGCGAGTAGCGGCGCGGTGATCGCGAGCGCGGCGCAGCCGGGCGCAGCGGGTCACCGCCATTAGCGGCGCGGTGATCGCAAGCGCGGCGCAGCCGGGCGCAGCGGGTCACCGCCATTAGCGCTAGCGTGGAGGCATGACGCGCCGGCGACGATGCAGAGCGCAGCGATGAGGAGGAGCGTCGCAATATGACCAGTCCGAAGGTGCAATTGACCGACGACGAGTGGCGCCAGCGGCTCACCCCGGAGGAGTTCCACGTGCTGCGCCAGGCCGGCACCGAGCGACCCTTCACCGGTGAATACACCGACACCAAGACCGAGGGCGTCTACCAGTGCCGGGCCTGCGGGGCCGAATTGTTCCGCAGCACAGAGAAATTCGAGTCGCACTGCGGCTGGCCGTCGTTCTACGACCCGGCGAACTCCGATGCGGTGATCCTGCTGCCGGACCACTCTTTGGGCACGACGCGCACCGAGGTGCTGTGCGCGAACTGCCACAGCCACCTGGGCCACGTGTTCACCGGCGAGGGCTACCCGACGCCGACCGATCAGCGCTACTGCATCAACTCGATCTGCCTGCGGCTGGTGCCGTCCTGATTTGCGCGGGGCCTGTTGCCCTTGCCCTCGCGCGCTGCGACGACACTTAAACCACGGACGCGACACGCCGGAAACGGGCGCCCTGGTTTAAGTCTCGCGGATCCCCCGGCTGCGCCTAGGCGTCAGTTCATGCGTGAACGACGCGTTTGTGGGTAGCGACGCCGTGCGGCGCGGAACCTTGAGCCGCCACCGATTGCGAGCGCAATTCCGCGCCATCTATCCCGACATTTATCTGCCCGCCCACGCCGCGCGCTCGCTGCGCACACGTTCGGTGGCGGCGTGGTTGTGGTCGGGCCGCCGCGGCGTCCTCGCCGGGTTGGCCGCCGCAGCGCTGCACGGGTCGAGCTGGATCGACGACGACGAGCCCATCGAGCTGATCTGGCGCAACCCGCATCCGCCGGCCGGCGTGATCACGCGCAACCAGCGGCTCAAGTCCGACGAGATCACCCGGGTCGCCGGTCTGCCGGTCACCACACCGGCCAGGACCGCGTTCGACTTGGCCAGGCAACGGCCCCGCGGCGAGGCGGTGGCGCGACTCGACGCGTTGATGCGGGCGACACCGTTCTCGACCGAGGAAGTGCTGATGCTGGCCGAGCGGCGTCCACGAGCGCGGGGGCTGCGAAAGCTGCGTGCGGCCCTCCCGCTGGTGGACCCCGGAGCCGCGTCGCCAAAGGAGACCTGGCTACGCCTCCTGCTGATCGATGCCGGAATTCCGGTACCCGCCACGCAAATACCGGTCCAACAGAACTGGCGGCTCATCGCCGTGCTCGACATGGGTTGGGAGGATTATCTGGTGGCCGCCGAGTACGACGGCGATCACCACCGCACCAATCGGCGGCAGTACGCGCGCGACCAGGCTCGGCTGCGCACGCTGCAAGAACTGGGGTGGATCGTCGTCCGGGTGATCGCCGAGGACAAGCCTGACGACGTGGTGCGACGCACACGTGACGCACTAACCCGTCGCGGCTACCGCGACACTTAAACCACGCACGCGACACGCCGGAAACCGGCGCCATGGTTTAAGTCTCGCGGCCGAAGAAAGGAGCAGTCAGTCCACCCGGGTGGCGTGCACTTCCCAGAACGGGGCGTGCACCCGGCCGCCCTGCAGCCACGGCTCCATCGCGCGGAAGCGCTCCAGCAACTTCGCCGCCTCGTCGGCCATGTCGGGATTGCGAGCAGCCATCATCTGAATCGTCTCGGCGCTGAGGTTGACCTGGTAGGTGGTCGGCCCCAGGTAGCTGATCTCCCAGCCAGCGGCGGGGAGCACGTCGCGAAAGTCGTTCTCGGACAACGACCGCATCATCTTGAAGCCGTTGACGTCATGTTCGCCGAACTCGAACATGTACAGCCGGGCGCCCGGTTTGGTGGCCCGATGCAGCGCCCGCGCATACGAGCTGCGCAGCTCCGGCTCGGTGGCGAAGACGTGGTAGAACGCGCAGTCGACCACCGTGTCGAACCGGCCGTCGAAGCCGTCCAGCTTCGTCGCGTCGGCCAACTCGAAATTCACCGACACCCCGGCCGTGCGGGCGTTGGCCCGGGCCCGCTCGATGGCGGCAGCCGAGCCGTCGATCCCGGTCGCCGAAAAACCTTGGGACGCATAGTAAATCGCGTGATGACCCGGGCCGGTGCCGGGGTCGAGCACCTCACCCTTGACCGCGCCGAGCGCGACGAGCTGGCGGACCACCGGCTGCGGGCCGCCGATGTCCCACGGCGTGGCGGCGGGTAATCCGTGCGACGTCCGCTGGTCGCGGTACATCTCCTCGAAGCGGGCGGGGTCGGCGGGATCGAACGATGCAGTCACGGCAGCGAATTCACCAGCTGCTCGACGGGCACCCGGGGACCGGTGAAGAACGGGGTCTCCGCGCGGGTGTGCCGGCGGGCGTCGGTCGCGCGCAGCTCGCGCATCAGGTCGACGATGCGGTGCAGTTCGGGCGCCTCGAAGGCCAGGATCCACTCGTAGTCGCCGAGCGCGAACGCCGGCACCGTGTTGGCGCGGACGTCCTTGTACTCGCGGGCGGCCATGCCGTGTTCGGCGAGCATGCGGCGGCGTTCCTCGTCGGGCAGCAGATACCACTCGTAGGACCGCACAAAGGGATACACGCAGATGTAGGCGCCGGGCTCCTCGCCGGCCAAAAACGCCGGGATGTGGCTCTTGTTGAACTCGGCCGGCCGGTGCAGCGCCACGCTGCTCCACACCGGCGAGCACACCCGCCCCAGCGCGGTGGTGCGCCGGAAATCGGCGTAGGTCGCCTGCAGCGCCTCGACGGTTTCGGCGTGCGTCCAGATCATGAAGTCGGCGTCGGCGCGCATGCCCGCCACGTCGTAGAGCCCGCGCACCACGACGCCGCGCTCCTCCTGTTGTTTGAAGAACCGCGACGCGTCGTCGACGACCTCGTCCCGCTGGTCCCCCAACGCGCCCGGGCGCACGGCGAACACCGAGAACATCAGGTAGCGGATCGCCGAGTTCAGCGCGTCATAGTCAAGCTTGGCCATGCGACCTATCGTGCCACTTCCGCCTGAAGGGCCTCGACCGCGCGCCCGGCCGCGCCCACGCAGGCGGGCACCCCGATGCCGTCCAGGTAGCCGCCGGCCACCGCGAGCGTCGGCGGCAGGCCCGCGCGCAGCTCGCCGACCAGCTCGGCATGGCCGGGCCCGTACTGCGGCATGGCGTCGAGCCAGCGCTGCACCCGCACGTCCACCGGGCGGACATCCAGCCCGAACACGGCGGCCAGGTCGGCCAGCGCCCAGCCCCGCAGCTCCTCGTCGGGGGTGCGGGCGGCCACCTGGTCGCCGAACCGGCCGAACGACAACCGCAGCAGCTGCACGTCCGCGCGCGTCCCCCATTTCTTGGACGACAGCGTGATGGCCTTGGCCCGCAACCGCTCGCCGGTGGCGACCAGCACGCCGGAGCAGTCGGGAAACGCGGTGTCGCCCGGCACCGCGAGCGCCAGCACCACCGACGACGCGGCGACGACGCGGCCGGCGGCGGCGGCGCTGCGCGGGGCGATCCCGGCCAGCAGCCGCGCGACCTCCCGCGCCGGCACGGCCAGGATCACCGCGTCGGCGTGCCGGCGGGCACCGGCGTCGTCGACCACGGCCCATCCCGGCCCGGCGGGTTCCAGCCGGGCCGCCGCGGCCCGGACCCGCCGCGGGCGGGCGCGCGCGACCAGCTCGTCGACCAGCACCCGGTAGCCGCCGTCCAGCGCACCGAACACCGGCGCCCCGGTGGCCGGCGGCAGGGCCCGCCGGACCGCGTCGGTCAGGCTGGCGGCGCCGCGGTCCAGGGCCGCCGCCACGGTGGGGGCGGCCGCGCGCAGCCCGATGGTGGCCGCCGAGCCGGCGTACACCCCGCTCAGCAGCGGATCCACCGACCGCGACACCACCTGCTCGCCGAACCGATCGCCCACCAGGTCGGCCACCGCGGGATCGCTGCCGGCCCGCCAGTGCAGCGGCCGCCGCGGTTCGGCGTCGATGCGGGCCAGCGTCGCCTCGTCGACCAGTCCGGCCATCGACGCCGCCGACGACGGGATGCCCACCACCGTGCCGGTGGGCAGCGGGTGCAGCCGTCCCCGGCTGTAGATCAGCGGGCGTGCGCCGGTCGAAACGCGTTGGCGACCAGTCAGATTCAGTTCACTCAGCAGTGCGGGCAGCTCGGGGCGGCGCAGCACGAACGCCTCGGCGCCCAGGTCCATCGGCACGCCGCCGACCGGCTCGGTGCGCAGGATGCCGCCGAGCCGCGGCGCCGGGTCGAGCAGCGTGATCACCGCGTCGTCGCCGGCCGCCACCCGCAGCCGGTAGGCCGCCGTCAGCCCTGAAATACCGCCGCCCACAACACAATACGAGCGAGCCGTCATAGCGAGTGGACCAGTGACACCAGCTCGGTCAGCACACCGGGATCGGTTTCGGGCAGCACCCCGTGGCCGAGGTTGAACACGTGCCCGGCCGCGCCGGCGTCGACGGCGCGCCGCCCGTCGTCCACCACCGCCCGCGCCGCCGTCTCCACCACCGGCCACCCGGCCAGCAGCACCACCGGATCGAGGTTGCCCTGCAGCGCGGTGCCGGGCATCACCCGGGTCGCCGCGTCGGCGAGCGCGGTGCGCCAGTCCACGCCCACCACCGTCGCGGGCGCCGGTTTGAGGGCGGCCGACATCGCCCCCAACAGTTCGGCGGTGCCCACCCCGAAGTGCGTCATCGGCACGCCGTAATCGGCCAGCGCCGCGAACACCCGGGCGCTGTGCGGCTGCACGTAGCTGCGGTAGTTGGCCAGCGACAGCGCCCCGGCCCACGAGTCGAACACCTGGACGGCGTCCACCCCGGCGTCCAGTTGCACCCGCAGGAAGCCCACGGTGATGTCGGTCAGCTTCTCCATCAGGGTGTGCCAGCTTTCCGGGTCAGCCAGCATCATCGCCTTGGTGCGGGCGTGGTGGCGGCTGGGCCCGCCCTCGATCAGATAGGACGCCAGCGTGAACGGCGCACCCGCGAAGCCGATCAGCGGAACCTCACCGAGCGCGGACACCAGCAGCCGCACCGCATCGGCGATCGGCTGAACCCGTTGCCGCTCAAGCGGTTTCATCGCGGCCACGTCCGCGGCGGTGCGCACCGGCGACGCGATCACCGGCCCGACGCCCGCCACGATGTCCAGGTCGATGCCGGCGCCCAGCAGCGGCACCACGATGTCGGAGAACAGGATCGCCGCGTCGACGTCGTGCCGGCGCACCGGCTGCAGCGTGATCTCGCAGACCAGCTCGGCGTCGAAACAGGCCGACAGCATGTCGTGCTGGGCCCGCAGCGCCCGGTATTCGGGCAGCGACCGGCCGGCCTGCCGCATGAACCACACCGGAACCCGGTGGGGTTTGCGGCCGTTCACCGCGGCCAGATACGGCGACTCGGGAAGGTCGCGGCGGGTACGCGCGCTGCTGTTCATCGGGCTCAATGCTGCCATGACGGCGTCGCTGCGTAGTATCGACGACCGTGCCAGTCAGCCACCCGCCGGTCGATTACCACGACTTCCCCAGCCTGCGCTGCGAACTCGACGACGACGGGGTGCTGACGGTGGTGCTCGACTCGCCGGGTCTGAATTCGGTGGGGCCGCAGATGCACCGCGACCTGGCCGACATCTGGCCGGTGATCGACCGCGACCCGGCGGTGCGCGCGGTGCTGGTCCGCGGTGAGGGCAAGGCCTTCTCCTCCGGCGGCAGCTTCGACCTGATCGACGAGACCATCGGCGACTACCAGGGCCGGGTCCGCATCATGCGGGAAGCCCGCGACCTGGTGCACAACATGATCAACTGCGACACCCCGGTGGTGTCGGCGATCCGCGGGCCGGCCGTGGGCGCGGGCCTGGTGGTGGCCCTGCTCGCCGACATCTCGGTGGCCGGCCGCACCGCCAAGCTGATCGACGGGCACACCAAGCTGGGCGTGGCCGCCGGCGACCACGCCGCCATCTGCTGGCCGCTGCTGGTCGGCATGGCCAAGGCCAAGTACTACCTGCTGACCTGCGAGACGCTGCTCGGCGAGGAGGCCGAGCGGATCGGCCTGGTGTCGCTGTGCGTCGACGACGACGACGTGCTGTCCACCGCCGCGGGCATCGCCGGGAAACTGGCGCAGGGCGCCCAGCACGCCATCCAATGGACCAAGCGCAGCCTCAACCACTGGTACCGCACGATGGGCCCCACCTTCGAGACCTCGGTGGGGCTGGAATTCCTCAGTTTCAGCGGGCCCGACGTGCAGGAAGGCCTGGCCGCGCACCGGGAGAAACGCGCCGCCCGCTTCACCGGCGGATCTGCCACCTGAGCTGGACATATAGCTTTGGTGGAGGCCCGGTAACGGCTTGGTCGCGGCGGGTGTATAACCCGGCGCGCCTGTCGCGGCGTGTCGGCCGATGGGTCTACCGTCGATCCCTGTGACCCGCGCTGTGACGATGCAGAACGGCCGGGATGAACAGGAGCGGCGTCAAGTGACCTCATCCGAACCGGCCCCATTCCGCGAGGCGGTAGCGGCGATGAACGCCGTCGTCATGCGGCCGGAGATCGAGCTGGGTCCGATCCGGCCGCCGCAACGCCTGGCGCCCCACAGCTACGCCCTGGGCGCCGAGGTCAAACATCCCGACCGCGAAATCATTCCGGAACGGTCCGACGGTGACGCCTTCGGCCGGTTGATCCTGCTGTACGACCCCGAAGGCGCCGACGCCTGGGACGGCACCATCCGCATGGTGGCCTACATCCAGGCCGACCTCGACCCCAGCGAGGCGGTGGATCCGCTGCTTCCTGAAGTAGCGTGGAGCTGGCTGGTCGAGGCACTGGAGTCACGCATGGAACACGTCGTCGCGCTGGGCGGCACCGTCACCGCCACCACGTCGGTGCGCTACGGCGACATCTCCGGACCGCCGCGTGCCCACCAGCTCGAGCTGCGGGCGTCCTGGACCGCGACGTCGCCCGCGGTGGGCGCGCACGTGCAGGCGTTCTGCGAGGTGCTCGAGCACGCCGCGGGGCTGCCGCCCGCCGGAGTCACCGACCTGAGCTCGCGGTCACGCGCCTAGCATGGGCGAACCGTCGGCCGAGGGGCCGGGTAGCGGCGTGCCCGCTCCCATCCCGCTGCCGCACCCGTCCGAAGGCGTCCCGCCGATCTCGGCCAGCGTGCCCGACATCGAGGACGCGGCGCGGCGGCTGGACCGCGGCCGCGGGCCGTTCGCGGTGGACGCCGAGCGGGCGTCGGGATTCCGCTACTCCAACCGGGCCTACCTGATCCAGATCCGCAGGGCCGGGGCCGGCACCGTGCTGATCGACCCGGTGAGCCACGGCGCCGACCCGGT
>Ga0164242_10007477_pt1 | contig 11951 bp, 10 predicted proteins | sample OricomgcompostMG_FD_108783 | JGI IMG/M metagenome (GOLD analysis project Ga0164242, IMG submission 108783) | Miracle-Growth compost microbial communities from Emeryville, California, USA - Original compost - Miracle growth compost (MG) ... | reverse complement strand
TGCGCGCCAAGCCGGTGCGGGTGGCGCTGCCGCCGCAGCCGCTCGGGGAGGGTGTCGCCGTGCGCGGGCAGGAACTGTTGGCTGACAGCGAAGGCGTGGGCAGCGTCGTGTACTCGGTCCCGATACCGTCGACCCTTCTAACCGCCGCCGCGCAGCCGGCGGCGTCCGCGGCGCGAGCACGGCCCGCCGACCCGACCGCGGCGTCGCAGCGTCAGGTCAGCGGGCGCACGTCGGCCTGGCCGGTGGTGGCTGCCGCCGGTTGTGCGATCATCGCGGCCGGCGTTGTCGCAGCCGCGCGCCGGTGGCGGATGCGACGTTCGCGGTGAGCCCGTCATCGGCGCCGTCGCACCGGTGCGACAGACTTCTCTCATGACCGGACTTCCGCTGCTGCTCGATCTGCGCGACAGGCAGGCCGTCGTCGTCGGGGGCGGCGCCGTCGCGGCGCGCCGCGCGCGAGCGTTGCGCCACGCGGGCGCGCGGGTCGTGGTGATCGCACCCGAGGCGCAGGCCGACGTGCGAGACGTCGCGGCGGAGTGGCGCGAGCGTGGCTACGTCGACGGTGATCTCGACGGGGCCTGGCTCGCGGTCGCCGCCACCGACGACCCGGCGGTCAACGCCGCGGTGGCGAGTGAGGCGGACCGGCTGCGGATCTTCTGTGTGCGGGCCGATCAGGCCACCGGGGGCAGCGCACGGGTGCCCGCGGTACACACCTTCGGCGATGTCACGGTCGCGGTCAACGCCGGCGACGACCCTCGCCGGGCAGCCGAGCTGCGCAATGCCATCGGCCTGCTGCTCGACACCGGCGAGGCGGCCGCGCGCCCGTCGCGGCCGGCCAGCGTCGGCCGGGTGGCGCTCGTCGGGGGCGGCCCCGGTGACCCAGAGCTGATCACCGTCCGCGGCCGGCGGCTGTTGTTCGAAGCAGATGTGGTGGTGACGGACCGGCTGGCCCCCCGCTCGTTGCTGCGTTACCTGGCCGCGGACGTCGAGATCATCGACTGCGGCAAAGCGGCCCATCGGCATAACCTCACCCAGGACGAGATCAACGCGGTGATCGTCGACCGGGCCCGCAAGGGGCGGCGGGTCGTCCGCCTCAAGGGCGGCGATCCGTTCGTCTTCGGGCGCGGCGGCGAGGAGTTCGCCGCCTGCGTCGCGGCCGGGATCGAGGTGCAGGTCGTGCCGGGCATCACCTCGGCGGTCGCGGCCCCGGCGGCGGCCGGCATCCCGGTCACGCACCGCGGGCTGTCCGCGGACTTCACGGTGGTGTCCGGCCACCATGATCCGGGCCGCGACGACGCGGGCTGGAACTGGCCGGAGTTGGCGGTCGGCCCGGCGACGCTGGTGTTGCTGATGGGTATGGAGCATCTGGGCGACATCTCGGCGGAACTGGTGAAGCACGGCCGTCCGGCGGACACGCCGGCGGCGGTCGTGCACCGCGCCACGCTGCCCGAGCAGCGGGTGGTCAGATCGACGCTGGGTGGGATAGCCGAGGCGGTGCGTGAGGCGGACGTCGGCGCTCCGTCCGTCGTGATCGTCGGCGCCGTGGCGGCGCTGGGCGCGGACCTGGCGGTCGACCCGGGCTGAGTGCCGCGCCGAGCGCGACCTGCCGCGGCGGACTGTCGCTCGCACCTGTTGTCACGGGGTGGTGTTATCGTTCGAACATCAGTTCGATAGAGGACGGTGTTGCGATGACAGACCGTGTTGCGATGACAGATGGCAAAGCCAACCAGCCGCGTGGCGTCGGGCGCGCGGGCGACGGGCCACCCATGGCAGGGCGCCCGGTTCCGGCAAGCGCGCTGACGCTGCTGTCACAGGCCAGGCAGACTTGGTCGGAAGCAACCCGTGAACGGGCCGTCGCCGACCGGTACCGGCTCGCGCACGTCGCCGCGTTACGGGCTGCCGCGGCGGTGCTCGCGCTGCGTGCGCGACCCGCGAGCGGGCTGCGGCGCCGGCCGACGAGCGCCTGGGTGCTGCTCGATGGGGTCGCTCCAGAACTGGCCGACTGGTCGGCCTATTTCGCAGACAGCGCGATCAAGCGCGCGGCGGTCGAGGCGGGCTCGGTCACCGTGGTGACCGGGCGGGACGCCGACGACCTGGTGCGCGCGGCCGGCGAGTTCATCGCGGTGGTCGAGCGGATGGCCGGCGTGTTGGCGTTGGGAATCGCCAGTTGAGCGTCGCCTGCGGCCTGGCACGCCGAAGGCGGCCTGACCCACTAGGGTTTGCAACCGTGGGCACCGATCTGCGTGAGTCGCTCGGTGGCGATGACGTGCCCAGGGGGCAGTCCCCGTTGCTGTGGTCCTCGCTGCGACGGGCGATCCGCGCGCAGCCGCCGGACGACGGACCGGTTCGCGTGCTGGACTGCGGCGGCGGCTCCGGCAGCCTGGCGGTTCCGATGGCTGTCGGCGGGGCCCAGTTGACTGTCGTCGACGTCAGCATCGATGCCCTTGCGACCCTGATGCGGCGCGCCACCGAGGCCGGGGTGTCGCATCTGGTGACACCGGTCCAGGGCGATGTGGAGGCGTTGGGCGATTTCCTGCCCGCCGGCGAGTTCGACCTGGTGATGGCGCACGGCGTGCTCGAGGATGTCGCCAACGTGACCGCCGCGATGGCCGAGATCGCGCGGATGCCGCGCTCCGGCGGCACAGTGAGCCTGGTGACGGGCAACCCGGCCGCCGTGGTGCTCGCGCGGGCGCTTGCAGGAGACGTGACAGGGGCACTCAGCGCGCTGCGGACGCCGGCGAACGAGGCCGCCGGCCCAGCTGCGCTCGCCGCTTGGTGCGAGTCGGCAGGACTGCTCATCGAGTCGATCGAGGGTCTCGGCGTGTTCAGCGAGCTCGTTCCGGGCATCGACTTGGAACGGCCGGGCGCCATGGCGGCGTTGGCCGAACTCGAAGCGGCCGTGGCCACAGCGCGGCCCTACCGTGACATCGCCACCAAGGTGCACATCGTCGCGCGGCGCCCCACGGCGTGATCGAGATGCCGCAGCCCGCTGTCGTCTGCCGTCGGGACCACCTGTGACGGGCCGCTGATGGGCCGCAGCGGCGACTTGCCCCGGACGTCCGGGGTAACCGACGGCGACGATGCGGGCTGCCATGTGCTGCACGTGGACATGGACGCGTTCTTCGCCAGCGTCGAGATCCGGGCTCGTCCCGAGTTGCGGGGGCTGCCCGTCGTGGTAGGCGGCGCGCAGGGCAGGGGAGTGGTCGCCGCCGCGTCCTACCCCGCCCGCCGTTACGGCGTGCGCAGCGCGATGCCGATGGGCCAGGCGTTACGGCTGTGCCCGCAGCTGGTCGTGATCCAGCCGCAGCGCGGCGCCTACGTCGAGGCATCGGCGGCGATCATGCGCATCCTCGCCGACTTCACGCCGGTGGTGGAGCCGCTGTCGCTGGACGAGGCATTTCTGGATGTGTCCGGCGCGACCGGGCTCTTCGGCAGGCCCGCCGACATCGGCCGCGAGATACGTCGCCGGGTCGCATCCGAGCAACAACTGACCTGCTCGGTCGGCGTCGCGCCGAGCAAGTCGGTCGCAAAGCTGGCGTCCGGCAACTGCAAGCCCGACGGGCTGCGGGTGGTCAGCGTGGCAGGCGTGCTGCCGTTCCTGCATCCGTTGCCGGTCACCGCGCTGTGGGGTGTCGGGCCTCGCACGTCCGAGCCGCTGCGCCGGCTCGGGATCCGCACCGTCGCCGAGCTGGCCGCGACCCCCCTCGACACCCTGCGACGGGCGGTGGGGGCCGCCCACGCCACCCAGTTGCACGCGCTCGCCAACGGACACGACCCGCGCGCGGTCACCGCACGCGCGCCGGAGAAGTCGATTTCGACCGACCGCACGCTCGCCACCGACTTGCTGACCGAGGACGCGGTCGCACAGGAATTGCTGCGCGGCGCCAGCGAGCTCGCGCTCAAGCTGCGACGGACCGGCCGTGTCGCGCGCACCGTCGGCATCAAGGTCCGATTCGCCGACTTCACCACCGTGACCCGGGTCCGGACGGTGACCGAGCCGACCGACGCGACGCAGGTCATCTACGGTCAGGCTCGCGAGCTGTACCGCTCGCTACGGCTGGACCGGCCGCGGATCCGGCTCGTCGGGGTAAAGGTCGAGAACCTTCAGCCGGTCGAGCAGGCCGTACAGCTCGCGTTCGACCTCGCGTTCGACGCCGACCTCCGGGCGGCTGCCGCGGGGCCGCGTGCGTCGCAGAAGGCCGACGCCGCCGAGAACGCGGTCGGCGCGGTGCACGAGCGCTTCGGCGCCGGCGCCGTGCGGGCGGCCTCGCTGTTGCGTCAAGGCGCGTCGGCCCACGCCAGCCGGGCGCTGAGCGCAGCTGAGGACGGCGATCGCGATCAGGCTCGCCGACGCTCATGACGCGGCCCACGCCGCCGATGAGGAGGCCGATGATGAGGCCGCTTGGAGTGTGCGCCAGTGAGCGCCGCGCCGGTGGCGACGGGATGCCGCTTTCGCGCGGTGGCGCGCGCTCGTATGCTTGAGGAGTACAGACCGGGGGACATGACGTAAGTCGTGTGCGAAGGTAGAAGTTAGTATTGGCGCAGTGGCCGCTGTGGAGTCACAGGATGGGAGGGGCACGGTGCCGCTCTCCGAGCACGAGCAGAGATTGCTTAACGAGATCGAGCAGGCCCTCTACGCGGAGGACCCGAAGTTCGCGGCGTCGGTGCGGTCAGCCCGCCCACGAAGCCGCGTCCGGATGATGCTCGTGCTCTCCGTCATCGGCGTGCTCGCCGGCCTGGCCGTCATCGTCGTGGGGCTGGCCACCCAGATCATTCCCTTGGGCGTCGTCGGCTTCGTTCTCATCGTGGGCTCGTGTGTGCTCGCAGCGGGCGCGTTGCGCGGACCACGACAGGGCGCGCAGTTGACAGTCGTCGACGCGAGGCGCGGCAACACGGCCAAGGCCAAGTCGCCGACCCTGCGGGCCAAGATGGAAGACCGCATGCGCCGCCGCTTCGAAGAACGCTGACCCACTCGATTCGAATCGACGTACCGGTTCCGGCTCATCCGCCCGATCATCGCTGCCATCGTCGCGATGATCGGACCAGCGACGCGGGCAACCAGCGCCGGACCAGTGACCGTGCGAGCGTTCCTGGCCGTCGTTCGCGTCGCCAGCCCTGCAAGGCGCGGTTCAAGGACGCGGCCGGTCCCTCTAGCCCGTCGCTCGCCGGCGCAGGGCCGAAACGATCAAGCTGGACGCGCTCCGCCAGATCGGTGACCGTCGCGGCGTGGTGCGGCGGCATGCCACGCTCGGACAACCAACCGGGCACCTGCGCCACTGTCACGTTCGGCGGCCATAGCGCGTCTCGATCCACCGCGGTCGCCGCCAGCTCGAGCCAGAGCAGGTCCGAATCGCCGGTCAGCCGGGCTCGTCGCAGCCGTGACCGGCGCTGACGCCGCCGGGCCGCGGCCGGGCCGAAGGCGAGCGCGGCGGCGACGACGGCGACCGCCAGGCCCATTCCGATCGCGGCGCCGGCGCCGGACCACGGCGAGTCGGTCCGCTGCGACATCGCCGCGGTGACGGGCGCCTGTTCGGTCGGGGTCGGTTTCGGCTGCGTGGGTGACGCGCTCGGCCGCTGCGCGCTCACCTGCGGCTGCGGCGTGGCTCCGTCGCCGTGCGGCGCCCAGGGAAGCGCCACGGCCCGATCCGCGTCACGTCCGGCCAGCGGCGTCGGGTCGAAGGGAACCCAGCCGATACCGGTGAAGTACACCTCGACCCAGGCGTGCGCGTCCGCGGTGCTGACCACGAAGGCGCCGTCGCTGCCCGGCGCGGAGTGCGTGTAGCCGATCACGACCCTCGACGGAAGCCCGGCCAGCCGCATCAGCACCGCCGCTGCGGCCGCGTACTGCTGGCAGAATCCGTGCTTTTGATCGAGGAACGTCAGCAGCGCCGAGCGCCCGTCATCGTCGGGGGCGTCCAGCGAATAGACGAAACCGTGCGTGCCGTCGGTGAAATAGTTCGAGATCGCGCGTGCCTTCTCATAGGGGCTGGCGATGCCCGCGACCAGATCGTCGGCGAGCGCGTGGACCTGCGCCGGTTGCGCCGGCAGGGCGAGGTAGCGAGCCTCGTCGGCTGCCGAGCCCGACCATGGCGGCGCTGCGGTCAACTGGGCGAGCGTCGGCTCGGGCTGACGGGCGACCTCGGTGTAATTCGTGCCGGTCTGCAACCGTGCGCCGCTGATCGTCGCGGTCTGGCTGTCCCATGTCGCGCGCGCTGGAGCGCCGCGGACGTCCACCGGATTCGCCAGGATCGGCAGGGTGTCGCCGCCGAGCCGATCGATGGTGATCTGGGCCTCCATCATTGTCGCCGGACCGCTCGCCCCGTCCGGTCCGACCATGAAAGAGCTCCGGCTCAGGGGCACAGCGCGCCCGGGGCCGTCGGAACGCTGCCAACCGTCATCGGTGAACTCGTCGAGCACCACCTGCCGCATATAGAACGGCGCGGCCGACGCGGGTGAGACCTGCACCGTGAACAGATCGGCAGGCGTGGATTGCTGCAGCGAGCCGCGCAGCGACGCGAAGCTCTCCAACTCGATCGCGCCGTTGCCCGAGCCGGATCCGCTGCTGTGGTGCGCGGCCTTGGCCAGCAGGTTGACCGAGGCGGCGGGCAAGGCCAGTGGGACAGCCAGCGCGGCGACGATGGCGAGGGCCGCGACCCGCTTGACGCCGGTCACGCGGCGCGCGGGCCCGTCGAGCTTCGGTCCCCAGGCGCGGTCCTCCAGCTGGGTGCTGGCCAGCACGATCAGCAGAAAGCCGATGGCTGCGGCGGCGAACCACCACGCGCCGGCCGAGCGACCTGAGGTGGCGGAGGCCACGACGAGCACTTCGAGCAACGGCGCGGCCGCGAGCAACGGGCGCATGAGCAGCACGCCCAACAAGTCGGCGAGCATCACGAGCGCGATCAAGCAGGCGGCGACGACCAGGCGCAGGTCGTGGGTCGAGGCAAGTGGCGCGTGATCACCACTCATCGACTGGCGCGCGCCGTCGATCAGCACCCGGACGTCGTCGATCGACGCCGGCGTCGGCACGACTCCGAGGGCGAGATGCTCGGGCACGAACGCCCACAACAGCACCAGCCCCGACCCCAGCAGGCCCGCGAGGCTATGCCACCACGCCGGCCGAAAGCGCAGCCGCAGTCCCGCGACTATCGCGACGTAGGGCAGGCAACAACCGGCCGCCGCGGTGAACCAGGCCCAGTCGGTGAAGACCGAGCGCAGCGGCGTCATCGTCAGCAGCACCCCGACGGCGACGACCACCGTAGCCAACGCCACCGTGGTCGAGCCACGCCCGGCCGGCTCGCGCGAGCTCATGGTCGCGCCGCCGAGCGCGCGCCCACCATCGCCGGCCACAGGTCGCCCAGGCGCGACGTGGCGTCGGCGGCGACCACTCGCCATCCGGCGGCCCGCAGCGCCGCGGCGCAAGACTGCCACGCCGCCATGGACGCCGCCATGGCTTGCTCGTCCTGGTCCTGCTGGCCTTGCTCGGACCAGCCGGCCGGCCGTAACAACAGCGCCACGGCCGCGCCGGCAGGTTGCGGATGCGCGACGAGGTCGGCCACCGCGTCGCCGGCGTCGGCGGACAGCACCGCGAACACCGGCGACGCCTGCCCGAGCCCGCCCAACGCGGCGACCAGCGGGCCTAGGCCCGGCCCGGACGACGCAGTAGCCTCGGCCATCAGGTCCGCGATCGCTGCGGGCTCGTGCTCGGCATGTCCGGCGGCGGTCACGGCGGTGACGCGCCGGCCGCCCCCGGCCAGATGACCGCTGATCGAGGCGGCGGCGGCTACGGCCCACTCGAACGCGGCGGACTCACCGCGGGCGTCGGGCCGATAGCCTGATGCGCGCGTGTCGAGCAGCACGAGCGACTCGCCGTGCCACGGCTGCTCTTCTTGGCGCACCATGACCGTCCCGGCGCGAGCGGTGCTGCGCCAGTGGATCTTGCGCAAGTCGTCGCCCTGCCGGAACTCCCGGACGGAGCTGTCGTCCGATCCGCCCGCGCCGATCGAGTGGCTCAGCGCGTTCGCGCCGTCCCGCCAAGTGGTGGGCAACGGCAACGGCTGCAAGGCGGCGAGCCGGGGTCGCACGATCAGTTCGGCGACGTCGTCGGACCGCGACTCGGCTGCGACCAGGCCGAACGGGTCGCCGGCGACGACGCTGGCCGGACCGATGATGTGGCGGCCGCGTCGCAGGTCGGGCAACGGGTAGCTGACGGTGTGCTGTTGCCGGGCCCTGACGCCGTCCACCAGAAAGCGCACGGTCTCGCCGCCGGGCAACTCGTCGGTCACCCGCAGCCGGCCTGCGCCGACAGGGTGCGGATTGCTCAAGGTCAGCCGCGCTTCGGCCCGGTCACCGACGGCCACCCGGCTCGGCAGCACCTCGTGGTCGATGCTCAGCCGTGCCCGCCTCCGGCGGACCAGCAGCCATGAGGCGAGCGGTAGGACCAGCAGCAGCACGCCGACCCGTGCCAGATCGACCACACCCGTCGCCAGGCCGGTCGCCAGCGAGATCACGCCGATCGCGACGAAGATCCGGCCTCGACCGGTCAACGACATCGCTGCCTCGCCGCCCGTCCGGCCTGGCGGGGGCGAGCTACGGTCTGCGCGTGCTGCGCCCATCAGCGCGGTCCTACCGGCGTGACCCAGCCATCGGGACGACGACCTGGGTGGCGATCCGGCTCAGGATGTCGGCGGCATCACGTCCGGAGACCAGTGCTGCCGGCGTCGGGATCAGTCGATGCGCGAGCACCGGCACGGTCAGGCGCTGGACGTCGTCGGGTATGACATAGTCGCGTCCGGCTATGGCGGCGGCCGACTTCGCGGTGCGCAGCAGATGCACGGAGGCGCGTGGAGAGGCCCCCAGCCGGATCTCGGGATGGCGGCGCGTCTCGCCGGTCAACGAGACGACGTACTCCTTGATCTGGTCGGCGACATAGACCTGGCGGACCGCCTCGATCAGCCGTCGGATCGAGGCGGCGTCGCAGACCGGCCGCAAGCCCTCGATCGGGTCCGAGGCGGTCTGCCCGTCGAGCATCGCGATCTCGGCGGAACGGTCCGGGTAGCCGAGCGCCAGGCGCGCGGTGAACCGGTCGCGTTGTGCTTCCGGCAGCGCGTAGGTGCCCTCCATCTCAACGGGGTTCTGGGTGGCCAGCACCAGGAACGGGCTGCGCAGGGGGTAACCCACGCCGTCGACGGTCACCTGGCGCTCGGCCATGCATTCCAGCAGCGCGGCCTGCGTCTTCGGCGAGGCGCGGTTGATCTCGTCGCCGAGCACGATGTTGGCGAAGACGGGTCCGGGCTTGAACTCGAAGTCGGTCGACTCCGCGTTGTAGACGCTGACACCGGTCACGTCGCTGGGCAGCAGGTCGGGGGTGAACTGGATGCGGCGCACGGTCGCGTCCACCGAGCGTGCCAGCGCCTTCGCGAAGGTTGTCTTGCCGACGCCGGGCACGTCCTCGATCAGCAGATGACCCTCGGCGAGCAGGACGGTGACTCCGAGCCGGATCGCTTCGGTCTTGCCCACGACCACCGTCTCGATGTTGTCGATGATCGCCGCGGCGACCTCGGCGACTTCATCCAGCCGGGCGCGGGCGTTCCGGCCGTCGCCGAGCGTCGCGGCCCCACCGTCGGCGGCGGGATCCGGCGCGGTGGGCGGATGTGCTGTGTGCGTCACAGGTCGCGGGCTCCTTCAACTTCGACGCCGACGTGCTCCGAGCCTAGTTGCTCTGCGCGCTGCGCTACCTGCGTCGGCAGGCCTGCCGCGCCGGCCGGAGCACGCTGGGCGTCGGGCCGGCTTCTTTCCCCACCCGACTTGAGGTCGTGATTACGGGGCCTCTAGGCGCGACACAGCGAACTTATAGGACTCGGATGCGTTGACGACGACATGTGGTGGGGTATTGTGGGGAGCAGTGGGGCGATATCCCGTCGATGGGTGGCCAGCTGGAGGTGGGTGGTGTTTCTCGGCACCTACACCCCGCGCCTGGACGACAAGGGGCGACTCGCATTGCCTGCGAAATTCCGATCCGACTTGGAGGCCGGCCTGGTGATCACCAAAGGCCAAGAACGTTGCCTGTACGTCTTCCCCAGGGACGAGTTCGTCCGGATCACCGAGTTGCTCGGCTCGGCCCCCGTCACCCAGCGCAGTGCCCGCGACTTCAGCCGGGTGCTGTTCGCCAGCGGCTCCGATGAGGTCCCGGACGGTCAGGGCCGCATCACGGTGCCCGCCAAGCTGCGCGAATACGCCGGCCTCACCAAGGACTGCGCGGTCATCGGCGCCAACAGCCGGGTCGAGGTGTGGGACGCCCAGGCATGGCAGAGCTATCTGGATTCGACCGAGGAGTCATTCGCCGACGCGGAGGAGGTCGTTCCGGGTCTGTTCTGAGCCCGTTTCGCAATCTGTTGTGAGGGTCGCACCGATCGGCCTCCTCCCGCCAGTGAGCTCGTGGCACCTGACGCACTTCCCCGGCGCCAGGCACACGAGATTCACGGCAGGCGGGCGGGGACCAATCTGTGCGACGAGCGGTCTTGCGGGGCCGCGACGATGCACAACCAACGCAATGCCAGTGCAAGTGAATCAGCGCCAGTGAACCGGAATCGGCTAGGAGCGAGGCGGATGGGCGAAGGGCGGAGTCCGGCGAATGCCGCGCACGTTCCGGTGTTGCTGGACCGAGTCCTCGAACTGCTCGCGCCGTCCCTGCGAGCCGACGGCGCGGTGGCCCTTGACGCCACCGTCGGCCTGGGCGGCCACAGCGAAGCGTTGTTGCGGGCGCATCCTCGGTTGCGGTTGATCGGGCTCGACCGCGATCCCGAGGCGTTGAGCCTTAGCAGGCAGCGGCTGCGACCGTTCGCCGACCGGCTGGAGTTGGTGCACGCGGTCTACGACGAGCTGCCCGGCGTGCTGCACTCGCTCGCGGTGCGCCAACTCGACGGCGTGCTGTTCGACCTCGGGGTCTCGTCCATGCAACTCGACCTCGCCGAACGTGGTTTCTCCTACGCCCAGGACGCGCCCCTGGACATGCGCATGAACCCCGGCGACCCGCGGACCGCGGCCGACATCGTCAACGACTATCCGGTGGCCCGGCTCGCGGCGGTGTTACGCGATTACGGCGAAGAGCGGTTCGCGTTGCGGATCGCGCAGGCGATCGGCCGCCGCCGGGCGCAATCCCGGCTCGACTCGACCGCCGAACTCGCTGAGTTGGTGCGAGGGGCCATTCCGGCCGCGACCAGGCGAACGGGCGGCCATCCGGCCAAACGAACCTTCCAGGCGCTGCGCATAGAGGTCAACGGCGAGCTCGACGCGGTCCAGGCCGCCGTTCCCGCCGCCTTGCACGCGCTTGCCGTCGGCGGGCGCGTCGTCGTGCTCGCCTATCAATCGTTGGAGGATCGCATCGTCAAGCGCACCTTTGCCGACCTCGCCCAGGACCGGACCCCGAGTGGGTTGCCGGTCACGCTCGCCGCAGCCAGCCCTCAGATCCGGCTGTTGACTCGCGGGGCGGAACCGGCGGCCGCCGCCGAGATCGCGGCCAACCCACGGGCCGCCTCGGTAAGGCTGCGGGCCGCCGAGCGAGTTCGGGACGCGGCATGAGACGGCGCGGGCCGCTGCCGCTGCCGGTGGTTCTCGGGCTTGTGCTGGTCGCCGGGCTGTGCGCGTTGCTCGCGCTCAACACCGCCTCCGCCGCCGCCGAACTCAAGCAGCGGACGCTCAACGACGCGATCGCCAACACCTCCGACACCGAGCAACAACTGATGCGCGACCTGGCCGCCAAGCAGGCGCCCGACGCGCTGGCCTCTGCCGCGGTCGCGCAAGGTCTGGTGCCCAACCCGAACCCGGCGTTCTTGCGGATCAACGCCGACGGCTCGGTGACCGTGCTCGGTCAGCCGGTGCCGGCGAGCGAACCCCCGCCGCCGCCCGCGCCGGCAAAGCCGACGACAGCGACTCCGGCCGCGACGGCGAAGCCGACG